>Ga0180434_10000834_pt1 | contig 45103 bp, 68 predicted proteins | sample SS_ome_7_FD_132453 | JGI IMG/M metagenome (GOLD analysis project Ga0180434, IMG submission 132453) | Hypersaline lake sediment archaeal communities from the Salton Sea, California, USA - SS_1_D_2 metaG | ecosystem: Environmental > Aquatic > Non-marine Saline and Alkaline > Hypersaline >... | reverse complement strand
GTAGAGGTACTGGATTATGCACGGGCGATGTCCAACTATTTCTACGAGCTGGATTGTGGGAGGAAGGCGAAGCACCCCCGGTTCCCGGAGAAGGTAAAGGAGTTCGGGGTGGCATACTATTTCACCTCCCTGTCTGCAATGTGTGTCCGTGTGCATGTAGTCTTGCGAATGACCTTGGGTATATGCGTTTGAAGAGGTTCACGCTCCATGTCACCGCGTCCGGCTCGTCAAAACCCCTCGCGTGTCCGAACTCGTGTAGAAACGTCACTACGGAGAACTTGCCGTTGATCGTGATCGTGTGGGTTCCCGGGCTGTAATTGGATGAACCGCTTGACATGGGCTGGTTCCATGTTTGTGCATTCATCGTCCCTACCCTGATCTTGGGTGGGCGTATCCCGTAAATATTGGCGAGGGTGTCTGAGAGCTTCGTGAATTTTTTGAGTTTTTTCTGCACAGCGTCCGGGGAGTATTCCCGGGGTCTGTATGGTTTGATTTCATCCCGCCACTTTTTCATTATCCTCATGGTCTCAGGTCTGTACTGCAAGGTGTCGTCTACCTGCGTGGTGGGTGGGTAAGAACGTCTATTATTTTGCTGTCTACCCGTGCCTTCGAGTCTCATGGAATCCGGCGAAGTTGTTACCCGGTCAGCCACGGCATCAGCTTCAACCTGTTCTCGCTGGTTCAAGCGGGCGAACATCGCTCTACGCTGCTTATCTGACATCTGGTAGACCGGGGTGTATCTACCAGATCGCCTGCCCCTAACAGGGAGCCTTGGTATGCTGCTTCTCTCCTTCCAACTCTTTTTCTTGCTACGCATCGGAGACACCTCCGGTCTTATAAGGGGAAACGGGGCGTGGAGTAGTCCCCGTTTCCCCACCGAGGAGTGGTGAGATATACGTGTTTACCCTACCTATGGGGGCAATGTTCCTATGTTGCGTGGAAGTGTGCATACTCGATCTCCCTGTGCGTGTATCCGTGGACATGGACCCGGACCCGTATGCGGTTCCCGATCTCATCCATCTCTATAAGCTTCACGAAATCATCGCCTGTACCCTGAACATCTTCTGAGGCTGTGAAGTAGCCGCCCCATGCCTCGGGGTCTGTGGATAAGTATAGACCCGATGTGGGTATGTTGCTGATCGATGGAGGGGTGGGGTTGTGGTATATCCGTGCTTTGTATTTCCACCCGGTATCGTAGTTGAATAAGATTTCGAGCTGCCCCCATGTTTCGTCATCTGGGTCTGACCAGAGACCCGCTACACCGATATAGGTTTTCTCGTTTTTCGGGACCTCCCATGAATACTCGAAGTATCCCGAGATCAGGGACATCTCGTTTTTCGGAGGCAGCACGATCTGTAAGGGATCTTTAGGCAGGCTGTCGGCGTGGAAGTAGGCGAGCATAACGCCTCCGAGAGCGAGGAGCCCTATCCCGGCTGCGATAAGGAAGAAACGCCTGTCAAACCTGTCTGGCGGTATCATGGTTTCATCGCCCACGCCACTACAAAAGCCCCTAAGATGAATGGCAGAAGTATTCCGGCTGCTCTCTGACCCCATTTCACTTTCGAGATGTATGGGGTGTGGTAGACAGGGGTAAACCATACATCTACGTGTCCCTGAGTCTGGGTGAACTCGTATTCCTCGACCCACTCGTTATGCACCCTGTACTGAACTCTCCACACCTTATCGAACCTCGTGTCTATGGTGACGGGTTCTATGTCTGGTGGGTCCCCTGCGAAGGTGTAGGTCCATGTGTAGGACGGGAACCCTATGGTTCCCGGGTCCTGATGATCGATCCGGTTTATGCTAAGTGGGGCATCGCCGTCCGGGAAGTGGGCTCGTGGCTCCCACTTCTCGGTGGGCTCCCTGACCTCCCATTCCACGGGCTGTCCTGAGAGGTCTAAGAGGTCGGGGACGGCTGATCCGACCCGGAAGCCCCCCGATACCAAGACGGCGAGCCCCATCAAGATGATGCCTGTGAAGGCTAAAAGAGTTCGGCTCTGTCCCGGGTTAAGTATCAGAACCCTCCCTCCTTGAAAATAATAGCGAGGCTACCAAGATATTTAGAAAAAAACCTTCTCGGCAGCCTCCCGCGATGTTTCATCGTTTTTACAACTCCCATCGCGTCATGCCTTTCTTCGTGTTCAAACGCCAGTACGCAACAGCCATTGTCAGCAGAGGCACTATGAGAACCATCCAGCCCGCTGAGAGAAACCCTCCCAGAAACATGATCTGGACGGTCGCCATAAACGCTGCTGCGAACAGACTGATCCATATCAGCGTTCCCGGTTTCCAGTTCATCCGTTTTCCTCCTTCATAGATCGAATCGATTCCCAACATTGTCCTTCAGCATCTTGTTCCATTGGCGTTTCGTTAGGAACAGGAACGCGAGGACAAGGAAGGGTATTCCCAAAAAATATGTGAGGGGAATGGTGTATATCGGGGAGACCCCGACTATCTTCCCTATCAGGACCCCGAGCGGGACGTTTACCACTACGTCATCGACACCCGTAGGTATCAATAACACCAAGCCAACTCCGGCGAGCAGCAAGCCTGTTTTACGGTTTCGCTTCATACGTCCCACCCGATCTTTTCTTTGAGGAACCCGAGGGAAAGAGCTGTGAGAAGGAACACAGTTACAGCGTGAGCCATAGACGCTGGCACGAACTTCTGCACAGTTAACCACCAAGTAGTGAACACTACGAGACTCACTATGACCCAGAGATAGAACCTCGATTCCTTCCCATTGTTATGCAGCACCATTCCACCACACTCCTTTTTTTTACGTGTCCAAGCCAAACATCCCGCCTGTCAAACCACCGTAGATGCTGAACGACAGCCTCTTGAACTGTGTCGCTGCTGGTATCACCGAATGATCCGAGATTATGCCCACTTCGAGAACCTCGAACCACGACTGTATATCTCCGTAGTATTCCTGTGCGTAATCAGTTTTCCAATCCACGATAGCGTAGACATGGAGGGATTTGTCTTGGTACTGGTCCCAGAACGCATCGTTCGCGTTGAACTCGCCTCCCCACCGATCATTCTTGTCTATTATCCAATCCTTGTAGTCCGGCGAGTCATCGTCCTGTGGAGCATCCATTCCCTGATAGGTCCACGAATCTGCGAAGGACACGTAGTCATCACCCAGATCGATGTTCGGAACCTTGTCAGCAACGTTGAAGAACTCGTCCCACGGTACATCTGGATCCGAGTATATGTCCTCGAACCCCAGCTCGGAGACGTAGTACGATATGTCGAACTGCATCTGGCTCGGGGTTGTATCTATGTCGAGGTAGAGAAACGAGTAGTCCAAGTCAAACTCGATATAGTTAGCGTCTACATCTCCCCATTGGAACTGAGCCCCAAGGGTGTTTGGCTTGATTTCTTTGATGAGGTTATGGTCCTCATCGTAAAGACGTATCGCTGACATGGTGATGCTGTTCTCAATGCCCGTGTTCTGCCCAAGTATGAACAGAAGGCTGACCATGAGAACCGCTATTCCGCCGATTGCGAGAACCTTGTTATCCATTTTCATCGTTTTTCACCTCCCATCAGTTCGCTCCTACACCTCCCCAAGTCACATCCACCGAGGCATCACTCGTTCTCTCTGCGGTGAAGTACACACCGTTCTGGTAGCTGTCGCTTACTATGTTGTGCGTTGTACCATCGATGGTTATTGTCAGGGATAAGCGGGCGAGATAGCTCCCTGTATCCCCTACGTTGCTGAGACCCAGTTCGTTGTACCACAGATCGTACCAATACTCGGATATGTGGGCGGTGTAGGTTCCGCCTGAACCCGATACAGCGGTTGTTCCCGTGATAGGGTTCGCTGGCTGTGCGGTCAACGTGGTCGAGGGGTGTTTCATCAGCACGATGCTGTAACTCATCGGGGATGACACGGTGTCTGCTCCTGAAACCGTGATGTCTGCCGAGAAATCTACTTCGAGGGAGTTGTACTCACCTGACCCGCCTCCGGGGAACACCCCTACGAGAAGGGATCCGGGTGGCTGTTTTTCCCTGACTCTCAGGGAACAACTGGTAGTGGTTAGAGCTGACCCGGTGGGGTCCTCGTCTGTCCATTCGCCGTTGTTCGCTGCGAGTAGCTGCACCGACCCGATGCCCAGAAACAGGATTATCAAGGCGGTGAGGAAGAGATACCTCTTCGTTTTTTTGTCCTTACTCAACAAAGTTTTTCACCTCTCAAAGATGGGAAGATCGGGAGCCGGAGCCCAGCCCTTCGCAGGATACGGGATTGATGTCGGTTTTCCTGCTCGGACAGACCCGTGGGACCCCCGATCTTGTTACAACCCTTTCGGGATGCAACTGTGACGTATCTACCTGTGCTTTCTCCTGTCTCCATTTTTATCAGGTCCAGTAATCGTATTTAGCTCGGAAGTTGAAGAAGGAGTAGAACATTTCCTTGCTCCAAGATGAGCCGTACCCGTAGGCACGTATAGTTCCCCATGCACCAACTTTTTCAGGGGTGATTATGGGGAGTGAGTCTCCGTAAACAGGTCTGGCGGGGAGAGCCCCTGTCGCTATAAATATGGTGTAGTCCTCGGGGAACCTGTCTGCAAACCATTTCCAATGTGGGTCGAGGTAGTGCTTCTCGTTATAGTTGTACTTCTCCCACAAGGAAAGCTGGTCGTATGCCTCCTTGGTCATCGAAGGAGTAGAAGTCCGTACATCTGCGGGTGGGAACTCGTCAGGCATATCTACCCATGACCCGTCCTCGTCTTTGAAATCCTCTTGGCGTGGGAACAAGGTCACATTCCCCACGGCTCCTACAACCATCATGCCGATGGCTAATGCGAATAGTGCTGTTGCCTTTGTACCTACCATGTTTGTTACAGGTTCAAACAACTATTTCACCTCACGGTTTTCTGGGGTCCCCTCCCCCTGTCGCCTTGTTCAACTTGTTCCGAAGCACCGGGCTGAACATATAGAACACCCCGATCATAAAGAGTATTAAAAATAGTGGGTTCATCGTGTTCTTCGTGTTCTCCAGCATGTCTGCCGAGTTCTGCGAGCCCTCGTCCACCATCTGACCCACCGTGTCCCCGTACTGCCGGAGCAGAGGGGGTAAGAAGTTCATGGACAGCAGCGATATTGTCGCCATCGCAGCCAGACCCGCACCAATCATTTTAAACACCATCTTAAATTCTCCCCATTGACTGTAATACGCTTGTCACGTTGATCGCTATATGCCCGAGGATAGGTATGGCGAGTATCCTCCCGGACAGGACGTAGGAAAGGTTCAGCACCAGCCGATAGACCAGCAGGGCGAAGAACGCTGACATATCGGTTCCGTACACCGCCATGTGGTACATCGGGAACAGGATGGTTGAACACGCAAAACCTATTGCGAGCCCGGGTATCCCTACACCTCCCCCTATCTGCACCGTCCTGTTTCCAAGCACCGCAGCCAGACCCGCGAAAGGTATCCATAGCCAGAATAACTCTTCGCACACCGCTGCCAGTATGTAAAAGAGAAGGGATACGACAGCAGATGCCTGTTCTAAGAAAGCTGCCTGTATAAAAGGTCGGACGAACAACATGTAGATCACGCCCGCCGATACAGAGCATACCACGCCTCCAAGAACTATTGTAGAAAAATATGCGGGGTCAAGCCCCCTCACGAACCTGACCCTGCTCAGACCGAGAATAGCGGTGGGCAACCGCGTACTCATCGCTATGGCTGCCATAACAAGCATCATGGTTGCCTTAATCGATAGATCCGGGTAGTCATCTACCCATGTCATCAGAAAAACGAGGGACATGATGCCGAATCCAATGAGCATTAGGGCGAAGCTGTCTATCTGCTCCACGTTAGGGTCATCTTCTCCGATAACCCCTTCTTCCTCTGCGGAGACCCATGCTCCTACTGCACCCAACGCTCATCATTCTCCTTTTTTTAGATCCATCTACCGCCTTTCTTTGACTTGGACTGATCCATCACAAAACGGATTCCAAGCCCCCCGAGACCGAGGACAAGGATGGCTCCCACAGCTCTCTGTGCCGGACTCATGCTCCCGGGGAACCGTTGTATCTCCCTGCCCAGACTCACACCTGATGTAGTGGTCGTGGAGGATGTCCCCCCCGATCCGCCTCCTCCGACACCGCCTCCGGCGGGCTGGACGGAGTATTGCTCGGTGTAGTTATCGAGGTCCTCTCCACCTGACTCGTCCACGGTGTATACCTGTATGTCGTAAGTCCCCTCATCGTAGAGACCCGTGGAAACGGTGTATACCCATGCTGGGCTTGTCCATGTCGCTGATTGGTTTGTGAGGATGTAGCTATCCCTGTCTGACCGGGTGACGGAGACCTTGACGGTGTGGGATCCTTCCGCTGTCTCGCTGTCCGTGATCCCATCGATGGTTATGGTCACGGTGTCGCCGTGATCCGCTGCCGAAGGCGATACGGTGAGGCTCGCCGGGTTCACGGGCAAAGCGTTTACGGTGACGTTAAGGGCATCCGTGGCGTTAGCCGACCCATCCGTCACATCTATCGTAAAGTTGTAAGCGTATCCACCTGTCAATCCGTCTGCCGAGATGTTGAAAGCAGTATTGTTAGTCCATACACCTGTCGCCACGTTAGTCCCATTCCGGTACACGGTGTAGTTCCCTGTGGCATTCACATCATCCGTCACGGTCCAAGTGATATTGTTCCCTGTCTCCGAGGCGTTATAAGCAATGTCGGCTGGGCTCGATACAGATGGTGCAGCAGCGAAAGCTACTGGTAAGAATATTGGTAGCAGTAAGAGCGTTGCGATAATAACTGATTTCAGTTTTTTCAAAGCCCTTCACCTCCCCTCTTTGGTTTGCTTTATCCACAAGATCCGGTTCCTGCCCTGCATCTTCATGTTTTTCACCTTTACCAGTTCCTCCCTACTCTGACGTACCCACCTTTACGATTCTTAGGTCTCTTTTTTTCCTGTGAAAGCCCTACGTATAGAACTATTCCGGCTGCTCCGAGAACAATGATCGCTACCGCTGTCCCTATATCCCCCTTGAACCCGGGCGAGGTATCTCCTCCTCCTTCCGGAGGTATGGGGAACCCGTCATCTGATGGAAGAGATGAGTCATCCGAGCTTGACGAGGACGATGCCGAGGACCCGCTTGTCTGGGGCGGGTCGGCTGACTCTGCGAATGTGAGTGTCCATGTCTCTGTTGCAGAGGAGTAATTAGCGTTCCCTGCGGTGTACGCTCGCACCGAGTAATCAACCGATGTGGGAGAGTTTTCCCAGCCTGTTACGTTTTCCTGTGACGATCCAGCCGCCGGGGTTGAGATGTCTGTACCGTTTGCGTGTTCAACTACAACGGTCAGCCCTACCGGGGTGACTGTGGCTGTGAGGTTACACGCATCTGACCCGTAGATCGTTAGGTCTGCTCTCGATTCGTTGAGGTAGAGATAAACCGTGGGGGTTGCCTTGTCGACCGTAAACCAGCACGTATCCGTGGAGTTAGTTCCCCCATCGGTCACATCAATAGTGATGTTGTATAGACCCGCTCCAAGGGTCCCGGGTACGGTGACGTTGAAAGCAGTATTATTGGTCCAGCTCCCTGCCTGTAACAAGGTTCCGTTGCGGTACGCCGTGTAGCTTGATGTGGTTTGCTCGGGGTCCGTCACGGTCCACGAAATGTTCCCAGCGGAGCCGAACGCTGCCGAGGTGTTCGCCGGGGACGACACCGTAGGGGCTGTGTTCGTGACATTGATGTATACCAGATCGGTGACGTTCTCCGTGCCGTCCCAAGCGTCCAGAGTCACGTTCCAGTACCCCGGGTTGAAGTCACAACTCACATTGAAAGCCGTGGCGTTTACCCAGTTCCCCGAGGTGAACAAGGTCCCGTTCCTGTACGCGGTGTAGTTATGGGTAGATTGCTCCGCGTCCGTCACGGTCCACGAGATATTTACCGCTGTCCCATAAGTCGTGGAATCATCTGAAGGCGTGGTGACGGTAGGAGCGGTGTTCGCTACTCCTGCTGAGAGGTAGAAGGTCTGGGCTGCGTCATTGGTCTCCGGGAACCAGACATACATCTCGCCGTTCGTAGAGTTCCAATGAGCATAGTAATCCGTGCCGAGCGTCATCGGAACCGAGTTATTAGTCAGAGTGTACGCAGAGGTATTCCCTGAAAGCCCTGTGACCCTGAAAGCGGGTGTGTAGGTGACTCCTGTTGCCCCGTCAAGCGTCCAGTTACATATCCTGCTTGAAGCTGCGAGCTGGTAAGCACCCGACATAGACCACCCGGTTTCACTTCCCGTATTGACCACGACCACGGCTGTTGTGCCGAGGTGTTCCCCGTCCTCGAACTGGGCGTGTATAGCTGCCCCGCCAGCATCGTGACCGTTCTGGTAGATGCTGTACCACATGATGCTGTCGAATGACTCCCCCGCGTTACCGTTCTGGTTATCCGCTTTATAGAATTTCTGGTAACGTAATTGATCCCCGCCCACGGTACTCCACTCGGTCCAATCCGTGACCGACCCACTCGATGACCAATCCCCCACACCACCGATGACCTGCCCCATCCCGTTGTTCGTAGCATCGTACTGGACGTACCCGGGCTCGGAGAAGGACGAGTGGCTCCCTGCCCCTGCCGAGGCATCGTCATCGAAGTACCCAGCATTAGCCTCTACCTCCCATAACGCATCGGTGTTCTTCACCCCGGGGTCCGAGGCGGGCTCATCTATGTCTACGTCCATTGAAAGAAAGACGTATGGGTACTTCGTGCCGTTGTAAACCGTCATGTAGAGCTGACCCGAGGCATTGATGTTCGAGGCTTGGAGTGCGTAGTCCCACCTGCACTTGAACATCGTTGTAGAGGACTCCATCACGGTGAAGTTTTCGAGATCCGAGGTAGCTGAAGAAGCGTCCCTGACCTGCCAGAAAAGGTTCTCGGCTACATGCTGCGAGTTGCTATAAGTGAGGTTATAGGAGAACGCTCCGGGGTCGAGCTGGAAGCTATAAGTCCCTGTCGATGTGTCCGACTCCACGACCCGAACCCTGAACTGAGCCCCTGTCGAATCCTGCCACGTTACGTTCCACGAGGACCCGGTGTCCGTGGCAGATAGATCCCCTGCTATCACTAATGGCAAAGCGAGGAGAATTATCAGTCCTGTGAATATCGCCGTCCTCATCATATTGGTCTCACCCATAGGTAGCCGATTGCCAGAAAGAATATCAGCCCACTTACGATTACGAGGCTGGGTCGCCAGTATTCAGGACCGTTCACCGTCTCGAAATCGTAGCCCTGCACCGTGACCTGTTGAGCGGGTTTATCGGTGTACTGAATCGTCACCGTCTTAGCGGATGGAGAAATGTTAACAATCCATATCCTGTCCGTGGTCAACATGTACCCGATACCCTGTTTTGTCTCCGCCGTGACCCACGGAGTAGGATCCCCGTATATGCCGGGTATCCCGTCATTCGGTTTGCCGAGATCCCCCCAAGTCGCTATCCACTCCGGCTGGTACGGAATATTGTCTAATTTATTCCCAAGCCTCTTGCACACATCGGTTTCGTCCTTTGACCATGTTAGCTCTGTCCTACCACAGATCGGGCATGAGAGAGTCTGCGTCTCGTGGGTAAAGCTCCATACCGATATGTAGTTAGGGTTGAACAGGACCCAGTAAAGGATGTGTTCTCTGAGCCCGTATGGAGAGGTCCAATCGTTTCCATAGTGCCACACATGGTTATGCTCTACGTGCCAGTCCAGCTCTCCGTTCTCCACGGACACCCCTCCTGCGAGCTGCGGGTATCCCTTGGTCGCTGTCTGGTAGTTCTCAACTTTTCCCCAGTAATCCCCATCATTTCTCATGTTAAGGTGGTTGATCCAGAACGATGTCCGTATGTCCTCTGCCTTGGCGGGGTTTACATACTGCCCGTTCGGTTGGAGACCCATCCTGACCTCTGGTTTGTACTGTGCGATTGTCCAGAGGAACCCTCCCTCGTGGTTCGGGTTGTAGAGCCATTGGTAGAACTTTTCTTTGTCGTTATCGAACTCTGGTCCCGCTCGACCTGTCGCGGATGCGGACGACCATCCTGCGTACTCGAAGTCCCATGTAACCCCGATGAAATATTTGTCGTCTCCGAATCTCTCCCCAATGAGCTTCGCGATCTCCAATAGGTAGGGCTTGTAGTCCCCTGTCGTGATGTCTTGGTTAGCGAAATCCTCGGGGTGTCTGTTCTGTCGTTCAAGTCCGTGCCAGAACCTCCATATATCGAGTGTGTAGTAGATCCCGGCAGCTCGCAGATTATCGATGTAGTCATCTACATAACTGGATTTCCCGTACACCGTGTCACCTGTCGAGGTAGTTGGGTACGGTGGTGCGAACTTTGTATACCCGAGGTGATTGAAGCAGTTGAGCATCACCATGCTCATACCGTTATCCTTGCACCATTCCACGAGTTGCACGGGGGATAAGTAGTCCCATGTGGGTTCTGTCTCCGTGTTCCCGAGCTTCGCGAGATAATCCGATACGGGCATCCATGCTAATCCGTGGTTAGGGTAAGCGGTGGGGCTCGGGGACGTTGACACATCGCTGTCGGTCTCCCCGGGATCGCCTGAATCCGTCTCGGCGGAGGGGTCCGACCCATCCGGGTCGGAAGAAGAGGAACCTCCACCGCCTCCTCCGGGGTAGTAATCCGTATCCGAGTTCCCACCATCGTCTATTACGTCTGTGCCGTTGATCCACGGGTTGTTACTGTTAACAGGCTGTGAATATGTTACAAAAATAGAAAGGAGAAGCACAGCTAAGACCCCTGCGAACAGGTAGTCCATAGGTGTGCTTCCCTGCTTTACGAGATCATACAACAAAACTGGTGGTCTCCGTCTTGGTGTTACCCGAGAAATCTTTGTACGTCACGGTGACGCTGTGACTCCCGGATGAGAGGCTTGGTGCTTCCACGTAGAAGTATCCGTGGAAGTATTGCCCCGGTTTTCCTGCATCTGTTCCAAGGTCGTCTCTTGTCTTGGAGTGGATCGTCTGGGTCACGCCATCGATCTTGACATCGATCAGCCTCCCCGCATCGATCCTGCCATCCATGTTGAGGCACACGATGCGTATCACCGCACCGCCTGACCATTGTTCCCACGAGTACCTTGACCACTCGTAGCTGTTAGCCGAGGTGATGGGGAGAACCACTATGTCCGGGTATTTTGCTGTGAGTGACCAGCCCTTGTTCCTGATATACGAGCAGGCGTACTTGTTTCCCCAGAGTAATCCCTCGTCCGTGCCGAGTATCACCCTGCCGTCTTTTGCAGCAGCTACGAAGTTTTCCCATGTCGGGCTCTTAGCGATGAATAGAGTTACCCCTGTATTGGCTTTGTAGAACCCTCCTCTGTATCCCCATGTTCCGTGGTCATCCATCGAACGGATTACGGGGAACTGCCCGAGCCATGCCTCGTACTCAAACGGGTATTCTTGTACGAAATCTATGCTGTATATGCCCATGCCGTGTAGAGCTGTGTATCCACCGCTCTGCGTGGCGTGAGAGAGTACGTCTCTGCCCCAATGGTACGGTTTCCAATCCTGTGAGTACCATATCATGTTGTTCTGGCTGTTCCGCGATGCGAACGATGGGTAGCTTGTCCCGATCTCGGTTCCCCGCGTGTATGGGAATGACCCGCTGGGTGCTGATTCCCCGGCGTGGTCCGCCCAATGGAATCCGTTCACATGTAGTTTGAATCCGTAGTTCTCCGTGGATTTAACGCAGTACGTGTTCAACCCATGAGCTGTGGCGTAGCTGTTATACCTGCTTATCAGGGTGTCGCTGCTTGACTTGGATCCGACTATGTGTAGCCCGAGCTTGTCTGCTGCAATTGCCGCTTCTCCGGGTGAGTCAAGTGTGCCGGGATAGTTCCCTGCCCATGACTCGAAGCAAGCTCTGTATACGTTGTACGATGCGTCATTGTACCATTGTGGAACGATGCTGGATGTAGCTGCACTCTTCGGGTTGGTCTCTGCGTTGCACATCCGTAGGGTGTCTACGGCGTAGAAAGTTGTCTCTATTCTGCTGCTCCACCCGGCTCGGTCTCCGAACCCTCCGTCTGCGTTCTGGATGCTGTATATCCAGCTCACCAGATCGTTTTTGTTCGGCACTCCGAGACCGAGTAGTTTGCATGTTCTTACCGCGAGCCATGTGTAGTAGAGGTCGCTCGGCATTCCGGGCTGTAAGCCCCACCCTCCGTTGCCGTTCTGGGCATTCGTAACCCATGATTCGACAAGGTTCTGGTTCGGGATGGCTCGGGACATGTCTACCAGCATGGATACTGCGTGGTGTGTTCTCCACACGTTAGGTGTTTCTCCTGAGAATCCTGTGAGGCTACTCATATCCATCCCTATCGGGTCGTCCTCCCAGCCTCCGTTAGATGCCTGTGATCCTGCGAGAAGCGAGACCAGCGTTGCCTCATTGTTAGGTTGTTTCCCCATCAATGCGAGGCTGTGAACGCGGTAGTATTCCCACGCTAACCCATTGTTGTACCCCTCATCCAGTTCCGAGTTGCTCTTTGACTGTACCGCAGAGCTGAGTCCGGGGGGGGATGAACCTATATCGACTAAGGCACAGGTCGCTGTGTATATGTCGATCATCTCGCTGCTCGATCCCACGGTGGAGCTGATCTTCGAGGCGATGCCAGAGGGGTTTGTTCCTCCTGCTATCCTCATAGCTCTTGCTCCGTATGCGTCCCAGAACAGGTCTGTGAACGTGGGGTTCTGTGCGGGTCCGTAGCCTCCGCCTCTTTTCATCGAATCGAGGTACTGTGTGACGCTGAGACCACTTCCCGTTGGGTCTGGACCCGGATCTGGATCGGGGTCAGGGTCGGGATCGGGGTCAGGGTCGGGGGGTATGTACCATCCGTCCGGGGCTGTGTCCTCTTCTGGTACGGTGTACCATAGCGTGTGTAGAGGTATGTCGTACTCTACCTTGGTTCGATGCCTGCTTCCGGCTGTGAGGTCTCCTGTGAACGAAGCTTGCCGGACTTCCTGTCCGTTTTTCTCTAACTTCATGCGTAGCTCGAAGCTGCCCTGTTCTCTGCCAATGATCTCGACCTTGTATTCTTCGCTGGCTGCTGGTGCTGATATGGTGATTATCTGTGGGTCCTCGTATCGCCCGTTGTAATCTGATCCCGGTATGTTCTCTTCCACTACCTCTGAAGAGTAGTTCCACCCTACATGTCGTCCCTGTGTATCCCATAAATGGAGGTCTCCGGGGCTGTGCAGCTCCCAGATCGCTTCGTATTCGTCTGTGGGTTCAGGGTCCTCTATCCATGTCCCGGGGTCCCCGGGTTGGGTGTCATCATCTGCCCAGACAGTTCCATCGTCATCGACCTTGACCCAATCCCCGGGATCGGGTTGGTTTAGTTCTTCGCCGTACTGTGCAGCTACCCTCAGAAGTATGAGGGCAACGAATATAAGGGCGATGTTTCGCCATGTTATCGCTGCCCGTATTCCTTTTGCGTTTTTGCCGTCCATTATCATATTTTTTCACCTCCAAGATTTGCTATGGGGGTATTATGTATCGGGATTAAGCTCTGACTTGATCCCTGCCCGTAGCCCCCATGCCACGAGTTTCGCTCTTTCGTGCATTGGTCTGATTCTTACCTTGAAGAAGTTGCGGAGAGCCCATTCCGTGATCTGAGCCCTGTTCAGTTTCTTGGAGTCCTCTATCGAGGTGATTTTCCATATATCGATAGCGACTCTCTCCGGTATGTAGACGTTGAGCTGGGCTTTCCCTATCTGGTCCGGTGATGTGATGTTCACGTACTGGAACCTGTTGTTCTTCCAATCTGGGTATATGATGTACCCCCAGTAGCACCATGTATACTGGTTATCCGTCATGTAGACCGCGATGGATTCGTATTGCGGGAACTTGGTTTCCTTCAGGAACTTCATTGTCTCTGCCTGATTGGATTGGAGGGCTCCCATGAGCCCCATCATTATCACGGCTACAACGCCTAACGGTACTAACTTCATCGGTACAGCCATCTGTCATTCACCTTACTTTTACGCCCTTCAATGTCTGTTGAACCTTCCTTCGATCCCGAGAGACGTTTCTCAGCACTCTCATACCACTTGGTGTTAGCCGATAGATCCCGGAGGAGGAAACATGGGCATATCCTCTTTCCACTTGCAACTGGGGCGATAACCCAGTATATTCTGCAAGGGTTTCTACATATCCGTCTGTCCTTATGTTAGCCATGACAGCTTTTTGCTGTCTCCGGGGCATGCTCTTCACTTTTCGTTTTGCCATTTTTATATCTCCCATCGATTGTTAGGCGGGTTGTTGAACCTGCCTGACGCGAACCAGAACACCGCTCCGATGAGCAATATCCCAAACATCCATGACACTATGATAATACCCGCTCCGGGGACCCCCGTGGTCCCGGGTAGAGCTGTGCTGATCGATGCAAGATTCAGCCCGAGCAAGGCTGTCAGGGACAGGGCTGCCCCTATGCTGGTGATGCTGATCCATAGCCAGAAAAATCTGCCGATCTTCCACTTACCCATTTTTTCACCATCCGAATTTTCCGCTTGTCCACGATGCTTCCAGAAGCACCACGGCTAACACGAACAATATGACGAACCATGCCAAGCCATAGCTCGGGTTCAACAGAGTGAATACTGTGAAGAGTATCCCTGCCCCCCACAGCACTTTTCGCCCTTTCCTCTTGTTTGTCGGTATCTCCATCAACATTGTTTTATCACTTCTTCCTCGGGTCTGAAGGCATATTCGAGTACACGATGTTCACAGGTGGGGCAGCTCCGCCTCCCCCTCCCTGTAACATTGGCACAACTAACGCGAGTAACAGGATCCCTCCAACCATGCCGAGTATAACTTGGTGTTTGAACGGTAATTTCTGGAACCATGTTATCGGGTCCCATCCATCAGTCTCGCCTTCGCCTTCATCCCCACCGCTTTGATCCAGATCGTCCTTAATCCTCGTTACCTCGATCTCGAAATCCTCTGACCTCACGACCTCAACGGCGATAGTGAATATCATGTCTCGGGGAACCTGATGCAAACTGTCCTTCGCGATGTTAGCCCAATCCGTGCTACACCACCATCCGGGAAGCATCTGTGCCTCCACCGACATTATTATAGAGGAAGGTGCGTCTGTGTGGGCAGGTGCTTCCGGGTTCCAAGTGACCTGTGGGAGTTTCGCTCCTTCGATCTCCGTATACATGTTCCGAACCCCCACCGATGTAAGCGGCAAACATGTTCCGTAATAGTGATGCTTGTATTCACCGTAATCCTGCTCTACCTCATCCGCAAAAGTTTCGACATTGATGAGTTTCGCTGACATGATCCCTGCCCAGAGGTTCTCTGACGGTACGCCGTCCACGTACCTCGAACTCCAAGGCGATATTATGAAAGCTGGGTAAACTGTAAGAGAGACCTTCTCCCCTGAAATCGTTTTGCCTGACCTGTCATAACTGGTCTCTGTCTCGTAATCATCGTGTGCAAGGTAAACCTCTTCTATGCCCCTGACATCCCCTTTCACCGCGATCCTGACATCAAACCTGTACTCCTCCCATACATAGTGTCTCGTAACGTTCTTCCCAGCGATCTCGATAGGTATGGTTTTCTCGTCAAGCAAGCGTTTCGACCAATCATCAACCACTCCCCAGAAACCCCCGCTCTTAATATCACCAACCTGTACCTCTACGTTAGGATAACCGGAGTATTTCTTTTGATCCGGGTCAAAAGTCATCTGGGCATAACCCATGTCGCCTACCTGCCCGAGACCCTGTGACTCGTAACTCCACGGGGATTTCCCGGGATAGATGTACTCTGATTCGCCGTGTATCCTGACAGCCCCTATCCTTGTACGTGCTTCCCATCCCCCTTCGTAGGGAATCGTTGCACCGGGACTATACATCAAGGCGAACCCACAGAGAAACACAACAGCAGCAGATAGAAGGATAAGCATAGGGTTCTGATTCTTGAGATCCTTTACCTGTATCAAAAACGACCACCAGAATTTGCTTTCTTCTTGTTCCGGTTCCGCCAGAACAGAAAAACTCCAAGCATCACGGCAAGATCATCGATTATCCCGATCCCGGGTACTAAGTCGGGGATGAAGTCAAGCGGGCTGAATAGATAAGCCAGCCCCCCGATCCATACGAGTATTCCTATGGGATCGACCACCGATATTCACCTGTGCGTGGCTGTCCGGTGTCCTCCCTTCATCGGGGGGCTGGCATCAGGAAAAAAAAAGGAAAGGTGCATTTTGTATCGGTTTTCTCTTGTATGCTATCACGTATCGATGGTCATTGCGAACGACTTCAGAGCTGACCCGAAGTTCAGGTTGAGGATGTCCTTCGCTACCTGATTGTCGTACAGGTAGAAAGTCATCGTGCCTGCCGTGTCGGTCGCTTCTACCCCGACAGGGATTTCGAGGCTCTGACCATTCGTCCACCTTCCATCGCTGGTGTACTTGAACAGTTGGGGTTCCAGCTCGAAAACATAATAGTTCGCGGAGAACCCGCCAACTATATAGTCTGCGTTACTGACCACGTTCGCAGCCTTGTCGCTCTTAACGACAAGTGCCATGATGTGATGTTCGTCTGCGATCCGGGGGTCCCAATAGTCTGCTCCGAGAACGTTGTTCCGAGCCGCACTCACCGACACATTGACGGCAAGCTTGTAGATCACCTCAGATGTCTCGCCGTAGGAGGCAACCGAATACGAGCCACTTGTTACATTCGCCCCGCCTGCCTCTACATATTGTAGAAGCTCTGCGGCTGCGATCTTGACGGGTAGACCGTAAAGACCCAGATCGTATGAACTGGACTCGGGGTCCACGCCAAGCTCGGGCGTAGCCAGCTCGAAGGCAACCGGGTAGGTTGTAGTGTCGCTGGCATAGCATATCAGTTTCTTGCCCTGCCTGACTGATCCGAGCGAAACCGCTTGGGCATCGTTCGATGTGTCAGAGGCAATTACTTCATGCTCGTTTCCGGTAGCTTCCCACTCGAAGAACGTCACTTCGTCAGCGGTTACGGACGCTGTTTTGTTCAAAGCGTTGCAGGTCTTTAACGTAAATGTAGTTGCAGACCAGTCGGTGTGTCCTGTGGGGTTCGGATACCCCGAATCTGCGGGGGTCTCCCCTACTGCGTCAGGTGTCCATTGAGACGCTGTGTCTCCACCTGCTCCTGAAATCGCTGATACAAATGCACCTATCTGCTCCACAGGGTCAAGTGTTCCGAACAGAACAAATCCTGTGGCAAATAGCACCACGCCAATCCCTATAACTATGACAAGGGTGTTTGTCGTGGAATTATCACCTTTCGGTGGCACTTTGGTTCACTTCCGTTACGATTTTCTTTTTATCCCGTGAGCCAACCCGAGAAGGGTTGTCACCCGACATCGAAGAAGGGTTAACTCCTCTATTACTTAAAAAGTTATGTAATCCTATATTTGTACTATTACATGAAACTTAACGGTTTTTAGTTAAATATTAAACCAGATTTCTGTATGTCGTCAGTAAAGAGCCCCGGGCATAATACTTAAAGAGACTAATTATATAACGAAAATATAGTCCAATCCCGGGAAAAGTTTTTTCTAAATAGAGGGGGGGGGTCTATTGGGTGTTTACCGCCAGCTTCTTCTCTATCCTGTACCTCGATAGCAGGTTGCTGACCTGACTCTCCGAGTAACCTGTTATGACAGCGATCTCCTTCATGGTCTTTCCATCCTCCCGGAGCCTCTGCATCATGGGGGCTATATCTCTCTTTGACTTCTTACCCCCGATGTTCCGAGCCACAGACGAATGTTTCTTGATCTTTAGCTTCAATATGTCAAGCACGAGTCCCGTGTCCTGAACGGTCTTGTGACTCCACGAGGGAGGGTTAGCTTGGAACAACTTGTAATACCTGCCCTGCTTCCAGATGCAGTAGAACTGCCGAGCTTTAAGATGATCGAACATTGGGTACTTCCTGTTGATGACTATCTGTTCACGGGAAGGTATGCGGTTCCAAGGTCTACGCCTGATTAGTTCCTGTCGCTTATCCCAGATAGATGCGTTCACGCCCCACAGCTCGGGTGGGAAGTTCCCGAAGTTAGATAGCTTGACCAGTACCTTCTGTGCCAGACCACGGGCTGTCTTGTGAAGCTCTGTGTATCTCTGTGTAGCGAGGTACATCCAGATGTTGTGGTGTCTCGCCTGTCGTATGCCGGAAAGTATCTTAGCCCTGTAATTCGACTCTGATTGGTATGTTTTCATCTGGCTGTATATAACCTCTGCTACCTCGTCTATCATCCACGCAACCTTGAAGCCTTCGTGGACGTTGATGTTGGGGATCTCTTTCATCCAGTACCCTATCAGGTCGAGTACCTCCCCGGGCTCTGAGAATAAGAACTGTGACAGCACGAGGAACGCTCCCTTGTTATTCGCCCGTCTCAGAACCCCACGCACATCGTTTGTCGCTTCATCAAGCCCCACCAGCTCGATCATAGGGTTCCTGTTCTGTATCTCTGTCTCCGGGGGGTGGATAACCATAACGGGGTACGTAGCCCAGTTCCTCGGGTTGCCCTTGATCGTGCAGCTCGGGCAGAGATGTATCTGTGTGTCTATGCCTCCGGGGAGGTCCGATTTTCTGTGTCTGAGAGGGTTATCGCATATCGGGCAGGTTTGCCTCGGTATACAGGGAAAAAGTGATTCGAGGTCCCCTCCATCCCATGTCCATATCGGTATGTGGTTAGCTGCCTGAAGATGGGTCGCGATAGCTGATTCGCAGAGCGAGGTTTTACCGCTGTCCGGGTCCCCGATAACGAACGATATGTGGGGCTTGGAGAAAGGTTCGATGGGTTGCATCCGGGGGTCTCTTTGCTCCCTGAATCTCTCCCATGCACCGTACCCCTCCAAGTTTACTCGTCCTCCCAGTTCAGTACGTCAGGCTCCGCAAAAACATCCTCTGTTTGACCTGTTTCCCCCGGGTCCCCGGATAATATTTGGGATGTTTCTTTCCCGGGTTCTTCGTATGCACTATAATTGTCTTGCCAAGAGGTCTGTGAAGCGATAGCTTTCTCTATTTCGTCTATTCCTACCCCGCTTATCCCGGTCTCCGAGAGGGCTCTGAGAATCTCTATTTCGAGGAACATGGCGGGTCTCATGGCTCGCTTCCACGCAACAGTAACGAGCTTGTGTATCTCCCCGCCCTCGAAGAATGATTTCTCCCGGGTCTCTACGAGCTTCCCTGCCTTACACTTATCGCATCTTCCGCCGTCTTTGAGTATGGGGCAATCCATGTAGAAATCGAATCCCGAGCCATCCGATCCGTATGCCTTGCATTCGTATATCTTCATCACTATCCCGGGGCAGCTAAACACATCCGCCCCCGGCACACGTTTCTCTACGTATTGAAGATCGTTAAGGGCTACGTGTCCAGCCACGTACTTGTTCTTCGTGGTCTGGAACACCTCTTTATAGTTCCTGAACTCCGGGAATATGTCTGTTTGAAGAGGCAGGTCGAGGACTCCCTGTGCATGGTACAGGGACTCTGTGCCAAGCCTCCTGACCCATATCGTTGTTTCCGAGTCATCCATAATCGCTGATTCGTATTCTTTGAGTACCTCTGGTGTCAGTTCAACTCTTTTCTGCGGGTCCGTATCACAGAACTCGCATAATCTATACAGGTTCATAAAACCGTGTATGAGCTGGTTATCGGTGGACGCGGTTAGTAGCTGGGTTATGCGGTACAGTTTGAACGTGACATTGGACCAGAAATCTGTGGGCAGGACCTCCATGCTCATCCCCTAACTACTCTGCCTGTCCGCCCTCTCATCCTGTCCACGAGAGATGGTTTCTTGATCTGCTGCCGGATCTGTTGCTGTGCCATTAGTTGCTGTGGTTTCTTTGCAACCTCGTTTACCTGCTCATTAGGCACTAACTCCCCGTTATCGTAGATATAGTCTGCCTGCTCCTGTTCTCTCCCGGATCCCAGACCAAGCATCCTCTCCATCTGTTCGGGTCTGAGGTATACGGGTTTAGCTGATTTTTCATTAGATGCCTTGGCAGCAACCATCGTGAGCCAAGCAGCCCTGTGCGTGAGCAGATAGTTAACCTCTCGAACCATTCTTCGGTGCTTCCTGTGCCTCGGGTCCATGTTCGCCACAAACAGCACGAGGTTATCCACTATTGAGTTGTACGTTGCCGCTGCCCGTAAGTTCTTCCCGCTCAGAGGCTCCCGGTCCCCGAGATACGAGTAGTTATGGGTCGCCTGAAGAACGGGTCCCAGCGTTGATGGGTCTACAAGGTTCAGAAGGTCCTCGTGTCTAAACTTCTCTTCCTTTATGGTTTGGTCCATGCTTCTCAGCATTTGCCCGACATAGTTCCGAGCGAGCTGTTGAACCGAATCCCCGTAATGACTCGTTGGCATTAGGCACTATCCTCCTCCGGTTAGGGAGTTTATGCGGAGTATCAATATGAACACGGTAGCCATCAGAATTATAATCATTCCGGCGAGCAACCAGTTCACATGGGCAACCACCCAGCCCTTCGCACCTCCTCCGCCAAGGTACTTCGGAGTATAGCCGGACTCGTGGTGAGCCCGCATCCCAAGCGTAATAGTCTCGACAGCCTGCGTCTGAGCTTCTTCATCCTTCTTGGTCAGGAAGTCGTTATCCTGTTTCAACATGTGAAGCTCCTCCTGCTGAACCTTGTTATCCACCATGCCGATAGCGAGCTTCGCCACCTCTTTCTGCATAAACATTTCCGGCATCACGGCTGAATGGGCGAAATACTCGGAGTATATGACCGGGCTCTCTGTAAACAGAACCACCGGGTTTCCCTGAAACTGACCCACCAGACCCGTGCCGAAGTTGCTGCACATGTTCACCGTGGACGAATACGTAAGGTTGGTTCTCTGCCTTCTAAATACGTGGTGATCCTTTATCTCGGTCTTGGAGATGAAATATACGCATCCCTCTACGTTCTCGTAATACTGTTTCCGCACGTACCTGACCTGATATTCCGCCATCCAGAGAGCGAGCATTATGGTGGACAGCGAGTCGTATGTGTTCTCCAGTATGATCTCTGGCTCGGTAGGCGTGATGTCCGTGGGGTACTTCAACCTGTCCCCCAGCACTTCCTGTGTCAGTAGACCTATCTTCGATGTAGTGAGGTGATATTTCTTTATAATGGGAAGTATACGCTGGACGTTCTGCAACCTCCGTATCTCCCGGCTGATAACATCGTCCTTCAAATCGTACAGCTTCTCAATATCTTCCTCGTCATTCCCCACCCGCTCCGTGAAGGAATCCGGGACATTGCCCTCATCGATGTAGGCTTGGTACGTGCCTTCCGCCATCTGTAAAAGCTCGTCATTCGCTGATTCGAGCAGTTGCCGGATGTTCTCATCCTGCGGGGACAGGATGTTGTAAGAATCGTAGACCTCGGCTGCCAACTGCTCCACGGATTTCTCGTCATCTGACATTTTCAGTCGCCCTCCTTGATGTATCTGAAAGCTCCCGTATCTGGGTGAGCCCCTCCCTCATGTGGTGAGATGCCTCAGAGGTTATCTCTTCAAAGGTATACTCTGTGGTTCCATCATCGCTCCGCAGACCCTTCATGTAGACGTACTGGTTATTAGGTAGGCGGATGCTGAAAATATCCACGAATTTCTCACCAAACTTGTTCTGGATCATTATGTGGAGACCCATCATCCCTATGATCGGTAAGCATACAGCGAGGACCACAAAACCAAAGTTCCCTCGGAAAATCTCTGGTCTCAGGGAGAAAAGCTGGACCCCTACGAAGTACGATGCCAACAGGTAGATGTAAGCGGAGTAGAACGGGACATTGGTTTTATCCCCTCGGTCCACCCTGCTCATCGGCTCGGTTGTTTGCAGACGCTCAAATAGCGGCGAGAAAACCGATTTTTCCTCTTCTTTCTGCGAAACCCTGACCTTGCTGGTAGCTCCCTTGACAGCATCCCACGAGACCTTCAACTCTTACTTCACCTCTTCTTATTACCTGCGATAAGGCTCTTAGTCACCCTGCCCGTCTTGCCCTTGTTCATCGGGGTGGATCTCGCCACGAGCTTTCCCTCTCGGATACCTTTCTTAACGTAATTATTGACCTTCCAGCCCTTCAGACCCGTGGCTGCTTCCATCTCGCGGTGAGTCTTACCAGCCCGGTGTAGCTCTACAACCTTGTCATAGTCAGGGTCGTTCTCCATAGGGCGTGGTGTCTCCACGGGCTCTGGCTCTGCCTGCTCCACGGTCTCGGATACACGGGAAGTCTGCGAAGAGGTCTGGGGATACGAGGCTTTCACGCCATTAAGCAGGGTCTCGATTTTACCCATCAACCTGTCCTCTATTCTCCGCTCGATAGCCTCCGGGGAAGTCTCGTCCTGCTTCACTACCTGAGACGCTTCGAGCATCAAGGTTGTAGTTTTACCGGGTCCCCCTACGGCGAATCCCGAGGCTCTCCGCTCCTTGCCTTGATTCAAATCGTAGAGCATCAGGGTGAATGTTCCGTCATCCTTAATATCGCCATCATATATCTTGCCACGCCACCCACACGCCTCGTACACCCTGTCTATCAGAGGTGCTATCCGATTAGTGCTTCCGGGATTATAACCCGGGTTTGATTTTTTTATAAGCTGGAAAACCAGCAAGGCTCCTACAATGCCCCCCGCTATCGCTACGAATATTCCGGCTGCGATATAACTGGGGTTCGTTAACACGTTTGTCAGCACGGTCAGCATCGAATACATTTCACCGCCGTCCCGTGCGTTCTGCCCACCCGAGGACGAAAAAAGAGATGATTTCTCCAACCAGAAGAACTATCCACGGTAATAGATCGACAGTCACGCACAGAGTTACGTTATTGAACACACGGTTCTTATAAACTTTCGCACCGAAAACTATTTAAATAAGTAATTAATTGCTTATCCGGGCTTTAACTCGTATTGGTGTAACAGCCTGTTCCTGACGAGAAACGGGCAATGACACGCCAGCCCCGAGGACCCCGGGAGTATCCCGCAACGGGAACTCCCGGCACAAAAAAACCTGTGCGTGGCGTACCCCTTATGGATACTGACATTGTACTCCCAACTGGCGAGAAGATCGATATTCGCCGTGTCTACCGCAAGCGGTATACCTTAAGACGATCCGGTAGCGGAGGAATATCCACAACTGTACCCAAGATGGCGATGGAACGAGAAGCACGGGTACGGGGACTAACTGTTGAAGAATTTATAGAGCAATACGACATTGAGTGGTTGTTCAACCATTTCTCCGGGTACTACATCCAAATAGTGCCTAAAAGGGACTGAGGGGGAGGGAGAAAGAAGTGTCTGAGGAAGAAACAGACACCACAATCGGCTCAGAGCCTACGCCCACTTGGATACCCGACATCAACAAATCAAACGACTACCAGCTCAGAGAAATGGCAAGCAAAGAAGAACAGTTTCACGTACTCCACCCCGCCCGAGGATATGACCACATCGACAATAAACCCGTGTACTACGTGGGGTTCAAGGTACACCGACATTACGATGAAGAAGAAGTAAAAGCGATAGCAGAGGCATACACCACCACACAGGATACCCCTGCACTACTCCAAAACGCTGCTAAAGGGGTTCTCGCAATGATCGCAGCCGGGTTCGAGCCTAACACCAAACAGCTCGAAGCACTTGGATTACCCTCCTACGAATACTTCATAGTGACTAACTCCGGTAGATTGCTTACGCCCCGGCAGCTAAAATCAACTGACAGCATCAAACCCATCTTTGACCCCTATGACATCGACTCACTACAACCAGTATCAGTAAACGAACTCGATTGGTCATGGAGAAGCATCGAACAATACTGTAAACGAACCTCGAACCCCGAAGCAGGCACAGAAGGCATCAACCTCTTCGATGAGATGCTTGCCAAACTCAAATATTTCGTAGGTATGCGGGAGAAATGGATGTACTACACAACCGTTCTCTGGGTCATGGCGAGCCACCTGCACCCCGTATTCCATGCTTTCGCAATCCTCTACTTCTACGCACCCCCCGGATCCGGGAAAACACAGTCCTTAGATTTCATCCGGCTCCTCGCACCCTATAAACGACCTCTTATCGTGAGGGCTACTGATGCGGTTATACCCCGCATGATCGAAGCTATGCGATGCCCCGTGTTTTTCGATGAAAAAGAAGAACTCATCCCACAGGGAAAAAACAAGGTCCTGTCGGAAAAAGCCCAAGCGATCCTCGCATATATCGATGCTTGTTACAAGAAAGGAGGAGCCCGGACAATACTCGTGCCAGCAGAAGGGAAAAAATCTGCATGGATACCGAAAGATTTTGCTGTTTATACCTCCTGTGCTGTTGGAAACACAAGGGAATTGCCCGAGGCTCAGATGAGTCGCTGTATCGTTATGCGTATGATGAGAGACGATCAGTACAGAGGAAGAACCATACGGGAACAGGATCCTGTGTGGCAGGAACTCAAAGATGCCCTCTATACATGGTGTTTCGGCAACGTCATGTCCATTGCCAAGATTTACGCAGACCTGAGACACGACCCCATCAAGGATCGTTTCGGGTCCCGGCAGTTCGAGATCGTCCAGCCACTAATCGCAATTGCCAAAAGCATAGGGTTGGAAGAGGACCGGATGAACGACCTGTTGAACGGACTCGTGGCAAATTTCAGCAGGTCAACGGCAGAGGACCCTGATGAAAATGTCAACCTCCAAGTCCTGTCCAGCCTCGGGTTCAGGATCTATAACTGGCAGATTTTTCGTAAAATCGATGCCCCTGATTACAATGACCCGGTAATCACCTGCACCGATGTAGCGGATTCTCTGGCTGCTGCCTTCTGGTCTACTAACATCAAGTTTGCACCGGGAAATCGGTCCGTTGGAATACGTTTGAAAAAACATTGGGGTCTCAATCCCGCTACGAAAAGCATCAAGCATAATAACCGTAATGTGAAAAGGATCACGGTACAGGAAAACTGGGAAATGCTTAGAGACCTGTTTGAACAGCACCCCACCGCTGGATACTTCTTGACCCAGAGCGAGAATAAAAAGTGGATTATCTCTGAGCGAGATGGGTTTAACTCAGAAATATTCATTGCCCAGCCAAATGTTTCGAGCGACAGCGGAGAGGACGAATATCAGTCGGATCTGTCTGTTAGTGAGCTTGAAGAGGCTCTAAACGATGAAAATGACAGGGATTGACAAAAATGAGGATAGTGCCTAAAAAAAATATTTTGGCTACCATGCTACCCAAAATACCCAAAATCAGCGAAAATGAGGGGGGGGGGGGGTCTCCCCTATGGATAAGGTGATTTATTCATGCCCTTTATAAAGCGGTTTACCATAACTAAAAATTATGGTAAACTTTTGGGAGTTATGGTAAACCCTTGGGTAACTTTAGGCAAATGGGTTTACCCAAATACAGACTTTGTTTCATTTATGTACTTTAAAGGCAGTTTACTAAAATACCATAAATACCATAAATATATACCCCCCCCTCTCTTATTTGCTGATTTTGGGTATTTTGGGTAGCATGGTAGCCAAACGAGTGTTAAGGGATGTTTGAAAATGGTTGAAAGGTCTAAGAAGTGGCTGGATAAACTGGAAGCACAAGTGGAAGATAAGAATGAAAGAATGACTCGGCAGGAGGCAGCGATCATAGCGATTCTCGCCGGGGCATCGATAAAGCAGGTGTTCAAACGTTTCGGGAGTCCGGGAAGGGGACCGACATGAGCGATGAGGTCAGAGCGATGCTAATGATGTTTGTCTACAATGTGTTCTGGTTAATCTGGGTGAGTACAGCGTGGTATTTCTCCGGGTCAAGGTCTCGTGCAAAGTTCAGGGGGGACTGATGATGGAAATATGGTCCGTGGTTGTTATACTGGCAGTTTTAATTGTGGGAGCGATCTGGGCGGTAAGCCTGTTTGAAATTTCTCTGTTTAAAGAACCGGAGTGGGAACTCGTACATGAAGGTCCGATTATCACCGGGAGTGCGGCAGGGGGCAGGTATTATGTGAAGTTCGAGGATGGCACGGTGATTGATTGGAACGGGAATTGGGGAGCGTTCAGATGGGAGGGAGCCCCAAAAGAATTTTGGATAGGGGGAGTTTATCAGGCGTGGAGAAAAAAGAAAAGTTTTTCGGATTATCGGTACGTTAAAATCACATTTGTCTCTAAGCCAGATGACGCGATCACGACAGAGCAATGGAATCTGCGGGGTAGAGAGAGGGACATGAATGGTCCACACATACCCTATGGATCGACTCTTGGCAAGGAGGTTTGGACAAAGAAATATGAGGGCATTATACGGGATTTTGAACTGGTAGATACGCCTGATGATCCCTATTCAGACAAGCATGTATTCACGTTGGTAAACGGAGACAAAATGATAATCCGGGGAGCATTGTACCTGCGTGACATAGTTCCGATTAACCACAGGATCGTTATCTGGACGACCCCGAGGCACACCTCGGCGGATCATATCGTCATCGATGAGCCTTATGCGGGGAATTATACTGGTGAGACGAGGTGGATCATAAAATGAATGCTTGGTGGGCATCAACGTATGCTTGGTGGATTTGCTGGTTAAGTTATCTGCGGCGGTGATGGAGATGGCTGCCGAGGAGTTCGGGTGTGCGATCTGGATGAAGGACAACCTTGTGCCGAGGGACATTGAGGATAATATCGATGCGATTAGCACAAAGCAGGATTTGAGAAAGGAGTTCCCAAGATGAGAACGTGTGGTCTTTGTTTGAAGGATGTAGATGATCTGCGTATGCACCTCTTGGTAAAGCACAACATGACGCAGAAAGAGTATACGAGGAGGATGAGGAAACTTGCGGGAATGGATAGCGAGACAGGGAGAGAAAGTGGTTCTAAGCCAAGGAAGGTTAAGCGATAAGCGGTACGGGCAGATAATGACCCTGCTGGCATTAGCCCTGATAATTATCGGGGTGGGGCAGAGCTGGGAGATCAACAGGCTTGAACGTAGGGTCGAGTTAAAAGATCGCAGCATAGATGCTGCGTGGGACGACAGAAACGTTGTATGGATGTGGTATAACGCCACGGCTACCTATATCGAGGAGATTGGGCTTGAACCATATTTCGAGGCGTGGTACTGGGAGCAGGTAAACAACGATACGTACTGGTACTGGAAGCACTACGATGCTCCGCCGTTAGCTGAGATCGAGGTGAACGGGTCATCGCCTTATTCGTGGGTTGAGCTTCCCCGGATATATGTAGAGTACAACTTTTCGACAATACCTATTGTGGTATATGTGTTCGCTGATTACGTGAACAAGGATGATCGTGTTCCCGGGTCATCTTTTGGCTTGGTCGCGGTGGATGCTTCTATGGGTGGTCCGGGCTCGGATCATTCATACGAGTTTTTCTTGGAGCAGGACGAGGATTATTATCTTCTGTTTACCACAGGCGAGGAGAAGTGGTACGAGGTCCAGATACATACACCGTTAATCGGTGCAGATGCGTTTGGTGTTTATCACGGGCAGCCGTACAACATAGTGATAGGATGAAGAAAAATGGAGTGTGAAGTTTGTGGAGAATCGACCACGGGAAGAATCAGGTACTCCCCGCTTAACGGGGGGCAGTACGTGGTCTGTCATGGCTGTGCTTGGAGAAATGGCAATATCGGTGATTTTGTACGGGTTTATGGACGTTTGCCGAGTTTCGAGGAGTCACAGAAGAGGCATAGTAAGATCGTGGCAGCGGTTACGCCGAGGAGCGAGGAGCATTATGAGCAACTTATCAGGTTCTATCTCAGGACTCATCCGGAGTTCTTAGGACGGGGGTTTAGGCACTATGAAACTGTCGCCGGAGAAGATGAAGGCAATCAGCGATCTCATCGAGGAAAGTGACGCTATCGTGATGGTCGGGTGGCGAGGAGACAGGGAGGAAGAAACAGAGCATGTCGGTATCGTTGCCTCTGATAATATGGGTACGATAGGGCATCTCGGGATCTTGTCTGCGGGAACACAGTTGCTTTACCTTGCTAATTTTACGTATTTCGATAAAGAGGAAGTAGAATGACGGTTGAGATGATCGGGTGGAAGTTCAGCCTCAGATCTGAAAAGTTTCACTACTACAAGGAAGAGGACCACAGGATAGTGTCGCTGTGCGGAAGGGCTTACACCACTTCGCGGAAAGACCTCGAATATGTCGAGGTCTGGGATGATCCAAACAGGGAGTGTAAGCTGTGTAGAAAGGCACTCCGGGAACAAGTCTCGGAAGGGGGGGTCTAACCTTGTTTATTAGTCATGGTTGCTTGATGAAGATACAGGAGACGGGATACGGGCAATGAGATCCCCTGAAACAAAAAGGCACGGAAATGGTGGCTTCAAAGGCGGGGGATCTAAACCCACCCAAGCCCGAAATCCCCTGTATCGAGAGCGACAGGACGGAGGTGAAGAAATATGGGAATAGTTGTATGCACGGGCTGTGGAAAAGAGTTCTGGGCTTCAAAGCCAGATGACAAGCTCTGTAAGAGGTGTGGTTTCAAGCCTGCCGAGGAGGTAGGGAGCAAGGTTCCCCGTATCTCTGACATTGTTCAGAGCTTTGAAGGGGATCAGGTACGTACAGAGGATCTCGTGGGTTTAGAGATGACTGTTTACGCTATCGAGAAGTTGCCTTCTACCTTTGAGAACCAAGAGTCGTTTCTTGTCTGTCAGGTCAAGGTTGACGATGTTCCTCTGGTTCTCGTAACCGGGGGGAAAGTCTTGATGCGGAAACTTATAGAGGTTGAATCCAAGTCCGGGTTTCCGGTGCGGGCTAAGATCGTAGAGCGGAAGTCTGGGCATAGTGACCAGACGTATTTTGATTTCGAGTGATGGGCATGTCGGACTGTTTAGAGATGTTTGTTCTCGGAATCCTTTTTTTTTATCTCGTGGAGAGGATCTATTGGTCTCAAAAATCACCGCATTACAGGTTCGGGAGGCGTACTGGCGGGGTTTAACAACCCTCACTAACAAATCACTTACAGGTTAGTTATCACCACAAGATATATAAGTAACGAGTTACTAATTCGACACACTTCTACGTGTTTTAGACGGAATACCCCAGATAAATAGGTGAAAAAGTGGCAATTTCAACGGACGAAGTGGCGTTTCGGCGTGAAATGAAGGCGTGGTTAGCCAAAAACTCGAAATCCAAGACGTTCAGGAAGCTGTCGCTTGAAAAAATGCTTGATGAGATGGAGGCTGCGTTCAGGAGACGGGCGAAAGCCCATCATATCTCTGTTCCAAGGCAGGAGTCAAACAAGAAGCTGAATCTCTGGTACATAAAGAATGAGGGATGGCTTGAATCGCTGTTTGGCAACCTGTCAGGCAAAGTGGCTCTTATCCACAGCGAGGTTCATACAGGAAGGGTGACGAATATTGGCAAGGGAAAAGGAGAAGGTAGTAGTGGACGTACAGGTGCGTCTAAGCGAAAGACAAAACGAAATGTTAACCGATCTCGAAAAAGTTTACGGGCAAAGAAGAGGAGAAGTGCTGCGAAGTCTCATTAAGGAGGCTTGGCAGGCAGATGTAAGAGGAGAGTAGGATGGCGGAAAAAGAGCATTGGAGAGTTTTGGACAGTCAGCCGCTTCCGGTTGGCGTGAAGAGTGTCCACAGCATCTACGATTTCGTGGATACGATGAATAAATTGCTCGTGGAGGGATGTCTGAAGATACAGATCATCCGTGAGCGGGACCACGACTCGATTCAGATCTTGATCTTGGACAAAACGAAGGTCAAGGAGTCGATGTCTGAGAAGGTTTCGGTCAAACGACCTGTGGATATTCCCAAGCATGTAATATCGGTGCAGAAACCTGTTGAACCTGAACCCGAGAAGATAGGAAAGATAGTGCCTAAACCCGTGAAGGGTAGGAAAGGTTGGGGCGAGGCGAAGGCAAAGGTCCTCAAAGCTCTGCGGAAAGAGTCTCCTGCAAAGGTGTCCCGGATCGCGGAGCTTTCCGGGCTGAAAGCTTCACAGGCGAGCAATGCTCTGTGTTACCTGAAGGAAAGGGGACAGGTTGAGAAGGTGAAGTGGGGTGTTTTTGCATTGAAGAAGTCTCCCCTTTCTCCCCCCACTTCTCCCTCCAAGCCTCCCTCTGTTGCCCCCCCTCACAGGGCTCCGGTAAAAAAACCGGAGCCTGAACAGCATGTTAAGCGGGTTCTGTCTGTTATCGAGATTAGGAAGGGCGTTATCTCGGCGTTTAAGAACGCGAATAAGTCTGGGCAGGGTTTGTCTCTGGTTGAGTTGCACGACACGTTCAGGGATGCGTCTTATGACCAGATCCGGGGCGTGGTGGCAGACTTGCTTCGTGACAGGTTTGTTGTTAGGCGGTCAAATTTGTTGTACTGGAATGAGCGTCTGGCTCCTTCGTCTGCTCTGGGCGATGTGGCAAAGTTGAAGAAGGCGAGTTGAATGTTTGTGTGGTTGTTTTTGTTTTGGCTGGCTTTCCTGTACTGGGTATTCGGGCAGATGAGCCTCGGGTCCATGATGTCAATATTCGAGGTGATATAATTGTCGATTTTCGATACGTGTGGCAAGGCGGGGTTGCGATGAGAAGGCAACTCATTATATTTTCAACGAAAGCTACGGGTATTTCTCTTGCCCCGAGCATCGGTGGGGAGTATCCTCTGTTCAAATGGGAAGTACAGAGCGAGGAGGCTGAGAAAAATGGGTAGACCTGTTAATACCAAGGATCTGAAGAACGGGATAATCCCGCTCGAAATACTCCGAGTGGATATAGAGGAGTACGTGGACCTGATGCAGATCCATAACAAGAAAGGGATGTTTATGGCGGTGTTCAGCACATCGCACGGACCTAATTCCCGGGAGCCGAAAGCGATCCTGTGGATGGACCCGGTTTCTGCTAAAGGCATCGCGGGTGCTTTGAGCATTAATATCAAGAGCTACGAAGAAAAGTACGGTGAGATAAGTATGCCGGGGCGAGAACAGGCGAAGGAGAAGGATGGAGGAATGTTTGTATGAGCGAGCTTGGCATCGGGACGGTGATTCTTGTCGTCTGCGGTTTTTTGGTGTCCTTTATCGGCGGGTTTTTGCTGGGGACACAGGTGGATTGGAAGAAGAAAGAGGATAGGTCGAGAGGATAAGTATGGTTCTGGAATCGTTGTGTATCATCGCGGGAGTGATCCTTGGGTGGTTTTTGCGTGGTACGTGGGAGCGTGAGGAGGAGAAGTCTGCGGAGGATCGAGCTATTCTCCGAGAGGTCAGGGAGAAGGTGGATTTCCTGATGGGCGAGAAGGGCTTTGTCGGTGAAAAATGATGCCGAAGGCGTATAAGCAGACGAGTGTTCCGTGGGAGAAGTCTCAGGGAGACATCACGGGGCTGTTGATGTCACACGGGGCTCGTGGGATCAGGTGGACGAACGTGTTTGAGAGACACGAGATCCACTTCGAGTTTGCCCAGACTATCGTGGTCGAGGGTGTGGAGAAGCATATCGGGGTAGAGATCAAGGTCCCTATCGAGATCCCTATAAAGGAGGATCGATGGGGGGATCAAGTCGAGGTCTCGGAGAAGGATGTCAGGAAAGCCACGAATCAGGCGTACAGGGCTGTGTACTGGTGGTTGAAGTCTCAGCTCGAAGCGGTGGAGTTCGGTATCCAGAGGTTCGAGCAGGTGTTCTTCGCTAACATTATTACTCGTTTACAGGATGGTCGGCAGACTACGGTTGGCGAGGCGTTTAACCGGGGTTTGTTGAATCAGACGGATTTTCAATTAGAGGAGCCGGATATAGAGGTTTTACCCCCGACAAAGGAGAATTAGATGTCATCATGTTTATGTTTGGAAGCTGGACGGCGAGTCCCGGGAGAGGGGGTCTGCGGGCGATCCCCTCCTCCTTAAAGGTGTTAAACATAGCTCTGTTACTGTTCGTGTTCATAGTAATCGCGATGGTAGCGGTGGCTTTCTTGTCATGGTTCATGTCCGGGTTCATGCTGCATCTTGCGGAGAAAGAAGGAGTGGACCCTGAAGAGGTGTCGAAAAGGATGTGTGTCGAGGGCTGGTGCGAGGAGGACTATCCTTGAAGGTCGAGTGCGTGATACCAGCGAAGAACGAGGAGAAATATCTCCCGGATACCTTGAAGAGTATTATGGAGCAGGACATGGAGATTGACAGGGTGGTGGTCGTGGATGACGGGTCCACGGATCGCACCTCTGAGATAGCTCTTGGGATGGGTGCAGAGGTTTTGTCCGTCAGCTCGCAGCATGTGGGCAGGGTGGTGGGACCACATGTCGCATCCCTAATAAACAAAGGTTTAGGCACTATACGCCGTGATCTTCCGCAGTACGTCCTAATCTGCGGAGCGGATGACATACTCCAAGAGAACTATGTATCGTACCTCGTGGAGAAAATGCGGGAAAACCCCCTGCTTGTAATTGCTTCGGGGTCCAGCACCACGGACAAGGCATACAGATCAATTCCACGAGGCGTGAGAGTTGTGTTCGGGGCGTGGTGGAGGGATAATAAGTTCAGGTACGAGGAAAGACCGGGGTGGGAAGAATTGTTGTGTCTGTCAGCGGTACACACAGGTTGTAGAGCTACAAGGTTCTCACAGGTGCGGTTCAGGCAGGCTCGGGCAGCCTTCACCTATAAAGCTCCGATTGATCTGGGGAGGTCGATGAAAGCCACGGGCTACCCGATGTACCGGGCGATGCTCAGAGCTGGCAAGATGTATCGGGCGAGACCGGACCAAATGGTGAGAGCGTTAATCAGCTATGTCTTTGAAACAGTTCCCCCGAAGTGGGTTAAGAACGCGAGAAGGAGGTACGGCTGGTAGATGAAAGTCTGTATGCTTACCACGAATCATCCCCCAGATGATCCGAGGATTTACGAGCTGGAAACTAAATCCCTGTGCGAGAATGGGTTCGAGGTCGTGGTGATTGCCAAGCCCCCCGCTTACCCTGCGTGGTTCAGGTTCACACCGGGAAAAACGGATCCACTCTCCCATCTGTCCGAAGGATTGAGGTATAACGAGCCCGATGTGGTTCATTGCCATGATCCGTGGGCGTTGATGGTTGGTATGGGGTACACGGAAGATAACCCGGGGACAAAGCTGGTGTACGATTGCCATGAACACACACCGTCACGGTACTGTAACCCGAAGAGACCGAACAGGTTGATCTGGGGTTTTGAGAAGAAGGCTTTAGGTTTCTGTGATGCGGTTTTCACCGCTAACCATATCGTTAGAGGTTATCTTCTAACCCAGAACCCCGGGGTTAACGTGGAGGTTCTGTATAACTGTCCCCATATCGGGGGTCCATTCGTTTACGATAAGTACGAGGAGGGGGTTTTCAGGATAGTTTACGAGGGAGGCAGGGGCGGGATGGCTCGTGGAGTAGATGTTCTGAGAAGGGTTGCCGATAGGCTGGACGCAGAGCTAACCTTGTTACAGGATAAACCGTACAGCGAGTTGCCGAGGTGGGAAGCCCAGCACCATGTAGGGGTGATTCCGTACCAGCCTGTTCCGAATAACATGTTAGCAGGTCCTCCTCATAAACTATTTTCTTATATGGCGGCAGGCATACCGATTGTCAGCACCCCTTTGCCAGAGTCCACGAGGATTCTCAGGAGAACAGGTGCAGGCATAGTGACAGAGGGTTTTTCCGAGGAGGATCTTTTCAGGGCTCTGGAAGCGGTGAAGGATCACCCGGATTTCGCGGAGCATACAGGGGACAAGGGGTATCAGGCACATCTGAATCGGTGGAATTGGGAGGAAGAGGAGAGAACGTTGCTGGATGTATACAGCGAAATAGAGGAGGAGTGAGAAAGTGAAGAAAAGGGAGAACCAGTTGCCCATGATTGGCAGCTATGAGTCGAGCGGGATTAGGCATGATCTATTGGCAGAGACCCCTCTCGGAGAGGTCAGCATAAACCATGATTTTATCGAGCATGTGCAATATTATCCGGGAAATGATCTGTACCAGACATCTCATGCGGGGCAGACACCGTTTAACGAGATCAAGATCGCTGATCCGAGCTGGACCCAGACGACTCTGAGCTATGCGGAGAACAAGGATTGGCAGCTCGGAGAGGTGGATCTGGGGATGCACTTTGGAGTGATTATACCGGAGACAGACATCTTTTTTCATTCATCGGGGTGGGATGTACGGCTGATCGATCACGCCTTGGACCAATGGGAGGGTAAGAAGCAACCTGTTTTTGTGTGCTGGGAGCCTGAGTCTGAGTATTTCAAGCTCATCATGGAGTACATGGGTGTAAAGAATTATTTGGTCTACAAGGAGGGCGAGAAGATTGATTACCGGAAGGAGCTGGTGGCGTTTGACGATGCGTGGAGATACGTGAACGGTTTCTACAAACCGTGGTGCGTGGCGGGTCCGTGTATCGATTGGCTCGTGGGACAGGGGTTAGTAGCGAAGGAGCCTACGGTACTGATGGGTCTTTTCGCTAACGAGTTCGGTGGGATGGCGGAATGGCTTAGAAAACGTGGGTTGAAACAGCGTGTTTATAAGCTGTTGGTATCGAAACGTTACCCGAACCCGCTGATTGACAGGATGGTTCAGAAGTTCTATTTCGCGAGGGACTACACCGCGATATACTCTGCGAGGGATCTTTTCTTGCCTTACGCAGATATAGTGGCAGCGTCTAATATCCCGGCTGATCGGGAGAAGTATCTCTGGGAGAAGAACGAGGATCTGGCGAAGTTTGAACAGATGCCCCAATCATGGCTTAACCAGTATCCGTACTGGCATGGAGCGGATCAACGGATTTCGGACATCACCCGGGCAGGTTGTTTGTCAAGGTTTAATTCGTCTTGGTACGCTGGGAAGGAGGGGAAGGTGGATTACGTGCCGAGGGATTTGTCTGAGGAGTGGTGGAGAGAGTACGTGCTTGCCTCGATATGTGAGCAGATGATTAAGAGAGGAGTGGAGATAAAATGGTGAAAATACCAACCCGAAAGCATTTTAGGCACTATATCGAGGAGCCTGCTCGATTCAATCATGTGGTGAACGGAGTACCCTTGTGGCGGGCGAGATTGCGGGCTGCTCAGAACCTATGGAAACAAAGATCGCGGGGGTTGCCGAAGGAGATAGCACCGGAGACCGCAGCGTACTGTTTTTTGGGCTGTAAATACTGCTGGCTTGGTAAGGTAGGGGTGTATCATCACCGGGATAAGAAGTTCATGGATTTCGAGACCTTCAAAACCCTGATGGATCAGGTCGAGGGGTGGGGTCCACGCATCACTCTGGCTGGTACGGGGGAGCCCCTGATGAATACGAGTGTCTATAACATGATTACCTATGCGTCTGCGAAGGGGTTGCTTGTCACCTTGTTCACGAACGCGGTGCTTCTGAACGAGAAGAACAGGAAGGTCTTACTGCACAGCGGGCTTTACAAGGTTTGTTTCGCGTTAGAGGCTCTGGATGCAGCGACTTTTGACGGGATCAGATCGGGTGAGAAGTTCGGTGTGGTGGAAGAAAACATCCGGGATTTTATCAGGTTCAAGAAACGTTTGGGGATTGAGTATCCCAAGGTCCAGCTATCGATGGTGTTAACGAAGAAAAACCAGCACCAAGCAGATGCGTTTATGGAGTATGCCCGGGCGATAGGGGCGGATTCCGCGAAGCTGAAGGTGCTGGGTATCTATCCGTGTGCCTCGGAGGAGTTCAACAGGTATGTTGTGGACGAGCTGTGGATACCGGAGCCTTCAAGGTTCAATATTGTGGACGGCAAACCGGATTTCACCCGGATTGGTCCGTGTCCGTGTAAGAAAGGTCCGGGGGTGGTGACGGTGGATGGCGATGTTTTGCTCTGCCAGTACGATTTCTACGCGGAGCATAAGCGAGGGAACATCCATGAGTTCGGTTTCACCGAGATATGGGATACGTTCAGAGGGGAGAGATCGAGGCTGGATGAGAGGAGGTTCTCGATCTGTGATATGTGTGGAGATACTACGAGGAGGGATACACATCGAGAATACGAAGTGGCGTGACGCGACTTGGGTTAAGCGTAGGTGGCTGGATTTTCGGAAAGGGGATCAGGAGTACACCCGTTTTTTCATATCTCTCGCAAATACGGCGATGCTTCTTTACCTGACTTTTAATTTCGGGCTGCCGATGATCGTGCTTCTGGGGCTGATCTATGGTCCGGTGGCGTTGACGATTGGGTGGTGGAGCAGGACCCGTATTCTTAGGGTGCAGAAGGATATGGAGTTTGAGCAATGGACTCCTATGAAGGAGATGAAGGATAAGGTGGATGAGATGTATGCGTGGATGCAGGAAGATCGCACTCCGTAGCGGTGTTTCTAATGAAATTGATAATCGATGATTCACCGGAAGAATTAGTAGATGCTATGATTGAGGACAAATATTGAGAAAATAGAGAAGAGGGCATTTATCGAAGGTTTTAGTTTGGCTTGTAAGCATTGCGGGGTGAAAGTAAGCGACAAAGCAGTTCAACAATTTTATGAGGGTTGGGCAAAGAAAGGTCGCTAAGGTCGGGGAAGTGCGAACATGAATATAGATAAATTACCAGAACAACCCGCAACGATTCTTTGCGGTAAAAAGAAACCGGGATGGAAATTTATTCACCGTGGGACTTGCCAACATACCAAATTCTATTTAGTGCCTACACAAGAAATCCCAGATGAAGCAGATGGAAATTATGGGGCGTTTTGTACCTATTGCGGTGAATTGCAGGGAATTTTCAATTTAGTACGTGAAGGTGGAGCTTAACGAGTTGATAAAATGGCTAAAAAGAAAAAAGAAAAGGATGAATGTACTGCCTTTGACTATGAAACCACACACCCGAAATGTTCTAATTGTATATGGATGACCATCGACCAATTAGTTGAAATGGGATTGGTTGAGGAATCGTTTGAAGAAGATGAAAAAGTCCCGAAAGCCGATACTTCACGAACATTGGAGGGATAATATGAAAGGAAAAAGACGGGTCAGAGATTGGTGCAACAATTGTTCTAATCCTCATAGGATGGATCAGTTGTTTTGTCTAAATTGTTTGTATGCTCGGTTTTGTGACGTTGAAACGGGACGTTTACCAGACTACAAGAAAGGGGAACGGCGAGTTCCTATTTGGGAAAAGGACGGTAAGTAACAGATTAGCGGAGTTGAAGACATGAGTAAAAAGAACCCTGAATCACCGGAAGAATTAGTAGATGCTATGATTGAGGACAACAACATAGCGGAGAAAGACCGACAAGCGGCTTTAGTGGTCTGGACATACATAATAGATGGGAGAGAGGCCGCCGAAGCAATATCAAAAGAACTCGTCAAAAATCTTGATGAAAACGGGTTTACCGAAGATGGAGAACTCCCGTTTTCCCCTAATGAAACCGAAGATGAAATGTTCGTTGAACTGATCCTTATGATACGCGGAGCCCAAAACCGGATTAAAAGAACAACCGAAGGTCGCTAAGGTCGGGCTTCGAGGCGTTTTGAATGATGGATTGGTATGAGTTTGTGGATGATATGAAAGGCGATCTATTAGATGAATTAGATACCCTTTCAGAGATGGAGGAACAACTGAGAATATCAGCTAATGCCTATGCCGAAGAACCTACAATAACGGGAAAGCAAACACAAGTATTAGCTCTTAGTCATATCCATCTTCACCAAGCTTGTAAAGAATTAACCAAGGCAATTAAGGAATTGAAGAAAGTACCCCAAGCGTCCTTCGGAGGGATGAAATGAAATCATTTGTGATACCCAGAAAAGAGGCAGAGAAAATTCACCAGAGTCTATATGAGAGATGCAAAAGGGAGTTATCGAAACTCAAACGGTGGAGAGCGTATTCAAGGAAAAGGAGGTGACGGAATGAAGTCAGGGCGAGTAGCAGGTGTAATGTTCAGGAAGAAATGTGGTGCGGTGCGTTATTCTGCTATAAGAGAAGATCATATATGTGTCTGTAAGAAGTGGGAAGGACATGATGATTTACATTTTTGTAGATGTGGGGTTATGTTTAGAAAGAAAAAGGACGTGAATCCGATACTTAGCGGTGTTTGTAATGTTGGAGAACAGGACAAAACAGGAATTTGTCTTAGATTGTATTGACGAGTTAGATGAAATGATTGAGTTTCTAAATGAAATGCACGAACAACTTGAGATGGCAAAAATACCTCACGCCGGGTTGTCCTTCGGTATTCACAAATTAGGTTTAACGAGATCGGCACTATGGGAGGTCGCTAAGTAACAGTTCTGCGGTTATAAAGGAGTTGAAAAAATGGATGAAATGGAACGGGTAAGAGCTACACGGACGTTGATTGAAGCTCAAAGAGCGAAAAGGGAAGAAATGGCTTTTGAGGCGTTCATGGGGATTTTTCACCCCGAAATGCAAAAGGATCGAAAGCTAATGAGAGAGCTTAAAGCGGATATGAAATTAGGTCGCTAAGGTCGGGGAGTATGAACATTATGCGTTGTGCTAAATGTGGTAAATGGACAGATGTTTTATGGCATAAAGAAACTATCAAAAATCTTGAGGTTGGCACAACTGAATTAGCTCCGTATGGAGTATGTGAGGATTGTTTGAAAAAACAGATTACAAAAAGGGATCTGGAGGAATCCCTAAAACGTGCTGATAAAGAACTCAAAGAATATGGGAAGAAAGTTCGCGAAGGTGCAGAGCGAATATGAAGTTAGCTGATGGAGTTCTGGTTGGTTGCGTATTTCATGGGGAGAATTATGGAGGCCAAACAGTACGCTAAGTGAGAGTTCTGCGGTTATAAATGGAGGTGAAAATATGGGAGTTGAAAAAATCTTTCAAAACATCTTGAGTGAGGTAAGAGCCGAAGCCCCATCCATTAATGAAAAGGGTGATTGGAGCCGTGGTTTCTGGGCTTGTATTTATGCAATAGAAAAAAAGCTGGAAGAACGATCTAAGCCTATTCGGGTTAGAATGGCTGATCTTGAGGCAGTTCTTTCACCCGAAGAAATCGAGATACTAAAAAACGCTTCTTACCGTCTTATCTCGGATGAGAAAGGAGTTCGGTAAGGTCGGGCTTAGGGAAGTGATGTAGGTGGAATATGTCTATGAATCCATTGTTATGGGGATCTGTGTTGTAGCACTTATTGCAGTCATTGGTCTAGGCATCTGGTCGATCCTGCAAAAAAACAATGTGGGCAAAACACCCATTCAGACCGAGAGATACATGCCCTTATTGTGGTGCGGAAAGGACTTGATAAAATGGGTAAAATTTGGGCTGGAAAGGTTGGTACAATCCCCGCTGTAATACAATTAAGGTATAATTACACACTTGAAATTGGTAAAACGGTATTTTATCGAGAAGAGGAGGATTGTATATACAGTAAAGGTGTGATTGAGGACATCCACTATAATCGTAATAATGAACCCTATTGGTTGAGGATAAGTAAAAGGTGAAAGTTCGCGAAGGTCGTGGCTGAGTGAAGCGGCGGAGGAAATTGAAAATGAGACTTGATCCGTATCCGTGGGCGTTTAAATACCTGAGATGGGACACAGGCAGACCCAAGCCAAGGGTGCTGGCTAAGAACATGTGGAGAACATACATATCCCCCCCGGGACCCGTGCAGCAACCTTGGTGTTTGGTGGCGGGGATCACGGACAGATGCAACGCTGATTGCGTGTTCTGTGCCAGACGATTCCTTCCCCACAAACCTCTTGACATGCCTCTCGACATGTTCAAAGACACGGTGGATGCCCTGCCCACGGTGCGATACAGCATACTAACCGGGTGGGGAGAGCCCTTGATGAACCGGAAGTTAGAGGACGCGGTGCAGTACGCTACAAATAAGGGCATAGGGACCAAGGTTTACACCAACGCCTCTCTCCTAACGGAGAAAAGGGCGAGAGGACTGTTCGAGGCTGGTCTGGGGGAGCTGGTTTTCTCGATAGATGAGTGTACCCCGGCTGCTTACGAGGCGTTGAGGAAGAACATGTCGTTCAAGGTAGTGGAACGGAACGTAAAGGCAGCCCGGGTGGTGAGGGATCAGGGCAGGTACGGCACGGTGATGAGGCATCAGGTGGTGAAGGGACCTGAAAACAGCCCTAACATCGATAAGATCGTGGGTTACTGGAAGCCTTTTGCTGACATTACCACGGTTAAGCCTGAGTTCGCGTACAGGTCTTACGCCAAGCCCGACCCTCTCTTCGATTCCGGGAGCAGGTTGTATTGTCAGCGTCCCTATGAACACGCTACGGTGTGGGCTACGGGGGAGATGGTTCTCTGTTGCTGTGACATTAACCACTACGCGGTGGGGAAGGTACAGGAGAAGGATCCGATGGAGCTGTTTAACTGTGAGAAGTTCCAATCCATAAGGAGGGGCATGGCGAAGGGTGACAAGGTTCCCGTTATGTGTCGGAAGTGTCTGGGTGGTCCGGGGTCGAGGAGAGACGAAGCGTGATGCATGTGATAGCTTTACGCTGGTTCCCCCGGCTCTGGACCCGGAGTTCGTGCCGGGAGAACCGATCTCCCCTGCGGGCTGGTGGGTCACTTTGATGGCTTTAGTGATCTTGGTTCTGTGGGTTATTGGTCTCCATAAGTGGAGAAAGATCGAGGAACCGTAACACTTTTAGGCACTAAGCACCACTTGTCAGCGTGGCGTATCTGCGAGCCAAGACCATAAATGGACACGGACCCTACTGGTACGAGGTAAGATCCGTATCGACCCCGGGGGGTCCGAGACAGGTACACGTTCGCTATATCGGGAAGCTCTGGGGATACAAGGTCAGGAAACAGTTACGGGCGGAGGAAGGTAAACCAGATGAGGTCAGGGACTACATCGACTCGTTCCAAGAAGCTCTTTTCGACACCGTGACCCTTCTCCGTGCGACCTTCAGGCAGGAGGCAGAGGCAACCGGGAGGCTTAAACTGAAGGAGTCCGTGGAAGAGAAGATGCAAAGGAAGAACTATCCTCTTAGCAAGATTCAGGACATAGCGGGGACACGGGTTTCGTTTCGATCCATACGGACGCAGAAGAACGCTGTCGCGGAGATGAAAGAGGTCTTTCTGGTCAAAAGAGTAGATAACTTTCTTTCCGAGGAGCGTCCCGATGGTTACAGGGGCATACATCTCGACATTGAGAACAAGGGGCGAATCGTAGAGGTTCAGCTACGAACGGCGAGGCAGAACAGGTGGTCGGATTGGTCACACAAGTATATCTATGAGAGGTACGCTAAGAAGAATAAGCCTGCTCCCGTAGAGGTACTGGATTATGCACGGGCGATGTCCAACTATTTCTACGAGCTGGATTGTGGGAGGAAGGCGAAGCACCCCCGGTTCCCGGAGAAGGTAAAGGAGTTCGGGGTGGAGGAGTTGAAATGATTCAGATAGTGGTCGTGAAGGACGATAAGGAAGGGAAGATACTCGTGGAGAAGAAGTTCCGTGACCCGGAGGCTGCGAAGGCTTTTGGGATGGAGAAGGTTGAGGAGTTCACGGATAATGAGCATGTCTCGGTGGATCTTTTGACGGGTGAGACCGAGAAAGCGATCCGCAGGAACTACGCAGAGGTATTTGCGTGAGGAATGTAATGTCACGATACCCGAGTGGGAGCGGTGAGGAGAACGATGATCCGCTCCCCAGACCTTTCGCCCTACCGACAGAGTTTCCCAGACCGGATGGTGCAAGGTTATGGAGAAGGGAGGGCTCGGACCATAAGCTCATTGAGGAAGGATACGAGAGGAACCGACAAGGGCTCTGCCGGAACTGTGGTAAACCCCTGACGGATAAGCGAAAATCGTACTGCGATGGGAAATGTGTGGATGAGTGGTGGGATAAGACAAACTGGAACCACATCCGTAGCAAGGTTCTGCAACGAGACGAACATACCTGTCGGCGGTGTGGGAAAACAGAGGAACAGCTCGCTCTTATCAGGGCAGCACAGGAAAAGCGGGGGTACTGGGCAGCGGATTTAATGCACCGATTAACAGTTCACCACATCCTGCCCATCGAATACGGCGGGAACGAGTTCGATCCTGAGAACTGCATTACGTATTGTCAGCGTTGCCACATCAAGGTTCATCGAGTTTTGAAGAGAAAGCAGGAAGCTCAGAAAAAGAAGATCAGGACGCTTGACGTTTTTGTATAGAATCGTCAAACCGTGGGAATGGGGGGTGTCTCCTTATACGTAGGTCATATATACAGGTGTGTAAGGTCTCTGCGAAGAGAAGGTCTGTCCGAGCTTCTTTTTCCGAAACATATATAAGCTAATACACCCTCATAACAAGTGCAATGCGTCCGAAATTGGATATTCCGTGTCCGTTCTGCGGAAGGCGATGGGGTATGCACAAAGGACCCACCGTGAAGTGTAAGAAGTGTGGCACGGTCTTAGGAAGAGTCGTGGTCGAGGAGCAATACGAGCGAACACAGAACAAGGCAGGGGTCTGGACAGATCGAAGGAATAAGGGCATACACAGTTGCAGTATTCATTGCCCGATCTGTTTATCGAAGCTTGATCCCGATGCAGAGGAAAAAGTGTTCGGATAAAAATCGAGGAGGAAGAAAAAGGATGGCAACGAATGAGTGGTTCCAAGGCGGAACCCTATACGGAAACCGGGTTCCCCCGGAGAAGTTCAGGGAAGGGCTGGCAGCCGAGATACAGAGGCAGGCAGACACAAAAGAGGATTTTGTTCTGCCGTCAACCCGGATACACATGGGCATAAACCACGATGCCGTGGACGGGGAAACAGCCCCATACCCGTATCTAAGCCTGTTAACCGATCTCGACAATGGATCCCGGATGTTCAGGATACGTCCGTGGGCTCACCGACAGATCAGCGAAAAAACCAAGATCCCGTGGAAATACTACGAGAGGATGCTGGTAGATAAACCATATCTGCTCGCTACCAATGTGAACGAGTGGTGGATGACCCAGCCCAAGCGAATGATCCGCACCCTTGACGGAGAGGTAAGAGCGGTGGTAAGTAGCAGGTTCAAGGCTCTGGATAACGTGGACCTGTTCTACAACGCAGCTCGCGAGATGGAAGCAGCAAACGCACAGATAACCCGAGCTGACCTCTCCGAGACGAGGTTCTACCTGAGAGCGATAGTGCCGGATGTAAGGAGGGCTATCGATGCAGGGGACGAGATATGCGGAGGGGTCATGTTCTCGAACAGCGAGGTCGGTGCAGGGGCTCTACGTATATCGAGTTTTGTGACGAGGCTGGCGTGTAAGAACGGGATGATCGGTAACACGGTTTGGGACAGGGTTCACCTCGGTTCTCAGATGCGTGTCGGGAGGTACGTGTCTCGGGAAACGGTGGATGCACAGGCACGGGCTATCTGGCTCGAAGCAAGGGATTACATCAGGTACGCTTTCGATGCGAGGTCGCTTGACGATTTCGTGGACAAGTTTAAACACGCAAAACAGGTCGATATTGAGGAATCCCGAGTGGATCTGGCACAGGGTTCGTGGCAGAACATGAAGGTTTCGGAGAGCGAGAAATCCAGTATCCTCGATAACCTGCTTCGGGGAACGGATGGGTATACACAGTTCGGCATGGTGAACGGGATTACGGCTACGGCACGGGATACTCTGGATGCTGATCGGAGGGCAGAGCTTGAGCGGATGGCTTTCGAGGTTCTATGCGAGAACAACCAGCAGTTCGGGCGTAGGATGGAGCAGGCAGTTGTGCAGGCGAAAACAGGGGGGCGGTGAAACGCCCCGTTGTTTGACCATATCGGATATGCTATTTGTGGAGATGTGAAACATGGGTAGAACACTACAAACAACGTTGCAGGTTATAGAACTCCCGGAGAGGGAGATTGCGGGAACCGTTCTCCCTGCCTCGAAGCAATACAGGATCGTTATCCCTATCTCGCTTGTGGAGATGACTCCCGGTGTTACCGGGGGGGAGAAGTTCAAGTTCGAGCAGATATTGGGCGAGTTCAACAGCAGGGGTAAGTGGATTCCGGTTAAGACCCCGACATGGAAAATGGAGAAAGTGAAATGAGGAGGCAGAGAAGATGAGCGTAGAAGGGAAACCAGATACAATGCCAGTTCTGAGACTCAGAAACCATATAGGAGAAGGGAGCCTTGGGGACCACGAGGTTAGCATCAGCAACCTGTTCGATGGGTCGGTGAGCATAGAGTTCAAAGACAAGCCCACCGTGATCTACAAATCTGAGGATATGGTAAAGGATGCGTGGGAACTCGTGAAGAATAAAGAGAAACCCGATTGGAACAAGACCGGGAACAAGAAACGAGGCGGGGTAGACGTAGTGGAGATGAAGGCAAGATGAGCAAAAAATTGCCCAAGTATTTGAAGTGGAGCGAGGTCGAGGAACTCGCACGATACCCCGACTCAGAGCGTGACCGTGCAATACTCACAACGCTTGCTTACGAAGGGTTACGGGTATCCGAGTTATGTAACCTTGCACCCGATGACATAGACCACAATGGAAGATGGTTAAAAGTGGTACAGGGCAAGGGTAAGAAAGACCGCGTAATCCCTCTGCACCCGAAGGTCTCAGACGCGATAAAATGGTACGTGGGTGAGTATTTCTTTGATCTCTGGGAAGGGGAAAGCGTGTTCCCTCTGTCTACCGGGACGGTGAGGTACATCGTGAAGAAATACGCAAAGCTAATAGGTCTCCCGGCATGGGTGCATCCCCACACGTTGAGGCACAGCATAGCGATCAAAATGCTTGAAGAGACCCGGGATCTGAGAGCGATACAGCTCTTTCTGGGTCACGCGAGCATTCAGACCACCACGATCTATCTTCAGATGGCTCCGCAGGATGTAAAGAGGCGATACCTTGAAGCGTTCCCGGAAGCATGAGGAAATGGCTGCTGAGAGTGGCGAGGGTAGCTCTATCTTTGTAGAGGCAAACCACTACCTTCCTCTTTGTAAACCACCTCTAAATGTTTCTCCGGGGGCGGTAATCCCGGGAAGGTCTATTTCTTCCACAATTCCTATACACAATCCCCCCATCTTCCCGGGACCGAGACCCCCAGAGATTCGATGGGACGAACAGAGAGGAAATCGAAGAGATGGCGGAACTCATCTGCTTTATCTGCAAGACCTGACCTAATGAGGATATTCCGCGAATTACTCGACATGAAACAAGCAGCGAGGAAAAAAGGTGAGAACCGTGGCTAAAACAGCGAAAATCGGGAGAGAAACAACCTTGGAGTATGAAGGAACCCCCGAGAAGGTCT
>Ga0180434_10000832_pt1 | contig 45150 bp, 35 predicted proteins | sample SS_ome_7_FD_132453 | JGI IMG/M metagenome (GOLD analysis project Ga0180434, IMG submission 132453) | Hypersaline lake sediment archaeal communities from the Salton Sea, California, USA - SS_1_D_2 metaG | ecosystem: Environmental > Aquatic > Non-marine Saline and Alkaline > Hypersaline >... | reverse complement strand
GTCGACCATTGTGAATAACAGCACGTCCGGCGAAGGAGGTGGCATCTACCGATCCGGTGGGACGGCAACGCTATACAACACCATCGTGGCCGTCAATACAGCCGACGGCGCCGGTCAGGACGTTCGTGGTGAGTTCAGCACGGACAGTCGATGCAATCTCATCGGCATTGTAGACGGCTCGACCGGCCTGGGTGACGATCCGTGCACGCAGGCGGGCACAATCGACTCGCCATTGGATCCGAAACTTGATTTGTCGTGGCCCCCGTGTGGACCGACGGCAGCCCATCGACCTCTTCCGACCAGCCCCGCTATCGATTCCGGGAGCGACGAGTTGGCCATCGACGCGGAGGGGGATGCGCTGGTGTACGATCAGTGTGGGGCGCCCTCGGAACGGTTCGTCGGCGACAGCGTGGATATTGGCTCTGTGGAGTACCAAGCTGATGAAAACGAGCCGCCGACGATCGTCGCCGGGTCGCTCTCGTTGTCGGCCGACCCGGTTTACATGGGAGACTCCCTGACCTTGAGCATTCTACCTACCGAAGCTGTTGAGGACGATCATGGTGTGGCCTACGTGTCGTTCTATCGCGACGCCGACCGTGATGGCTTGGCTGACCCGGACGAATTGCTCGGAACCGATACCGATGACACCGACGGATGGAGTTGGACGGGCACCGTGGCGTGGTCGCTTGGCACGCAGCGTTACCTGGCTGTCGCCACCGACGATGGCTATCCAACGGGCGTGCTAACCAGTGAGCCGACCTCGGTGATAGGAACGGTTCTGGCTACCGAGCCGCCTCTAATTACGGTCGGCGATCATGTGATCCTGGCTGGTCGCGACGAACAGTACGTGCCGATCTACGTGACCGGTGTGGACCATGTTACGGGGTTTGACTTCGTGGCGCAGCTCGGCGATGGTGACGGCGCTGAAGCTGAACCGGTCTTTGCGTCGGTGGACTTCAGTGGCGGCATCTGGGATGAGCACCCACATGGAGTTGGCGGTGGTCCCGTGAGTGGCTATGAGATGTACATCGATGCGGGGATTCTGTTCTCTGATATGTGGTCCCAGACCCAAACCGATGGACTACTAATGACCCTCGTAATCGACACGACTGGTTTCCAGGGAGGTGAAGTATTCGACTTGAAGCTCACGGACACAGGGGCGCCGGTGGATCCGGTGTTCGTGCTCTACGGTGCTGAGACGCTCTCTCCCGTGATAACCAATGGGACAATCCGGCTGTACGACACGGCCGTGGTTGGTCGCCACATCTTCTACAACAACTCACACTTTGACGGCTACGATCCCGGTGCCAGTGCAGCTGACGATGCCGCCATAGCACCGGACAAGGCAGCACTGTTCCCGGGGCAGGTAGCGTCATTCCTCAATTACACCAGCTATGAGCTGGGCATCAACGGCGTCATGCTCGATGTCTCAGGTTTGCAGACGCCGCCATCTTTGAGCGATTTTGAGTTCCAGGTTGGAAATGTCTCCGATCCGAATACGTGGGATCCTGCTCCTGCCCCGGTGAGCTTGGAGTATCGACCTGAGGAGGGGATTGACGGAAGCGATCGAATCACTCTTATCTGGCAGGAGGAGGCAATCTCCAAACAATGGCTCGAGGTCCGATTCAAGGCGGCTGGTACGGGGCTCGAGTATGACGATGTCTTCTACTTCGGAAACGCGATCGGAGAGGTTGGCAACACTGGGCTAAACGCGTTTGTGGACGGGACGGATTTTGCGGCGGTCAGGGATAACTTCACCGACTTCCTGCATCCCGCAGATATCGACAACCGCTATGACTTCGAGCGAAACATAGATGTTGGTGCGACTGACTTGTCACTTGTTGTCGAGCACTACACTAACTTCATCACGGCCTTACAGCTGATCGCTCCGCCGCCGACTCGCGGTTTCCCCTTGGCGCCGCCTGAGCCTGCGCCCAAGCTGCCCGACGTAACACCGCTCATCACTATCGACGTCGGCTTGCATCAGCTAGTTGCCGGTCTGAACGGTGAAGAGATCGAACTGTTCGTAAGCGTATCGGATCCCGAGGCACCGCCTGTTACCGGATTCAACCTTCGTGCCCAGATTGGCGACGGCGATGGCGGCATCGCTGAACCGATCTTCGAAGCCGTCGAGTTTTCGGGCGGAATCTGGGATACGTACCCGTTTACGACCATCGGCGGGGTCGTCGCCGGGTATCCACAGTACGCACAGGCGTCGGTGGTATTCACGCAGACTGACCAGTCGGTGATGGCTGACGGTCTGCTGGTTACGTTGACAGTGGATACCACAGGTTTCGAAGCAGGCGAGACGTTTGACCTGAAGCTGGCATCTACAGATATCGGTCAGAACAGCGATTTCATTATCGTGGACAACCAAGCACTCGAACCAACGATTACAAACGGCACGATCGAAGTCATCGCCCGATTGCCCGGCGATTTCGATGCAGACAACGATGTGGATTTGGACGATTATGTTGTCTTCGCAGAATGCATGGCAGGCCCAGATGTTCTACCAAGTCCATCCTCGCCCCTAATGCCGCAGGAGTGTCTGGAGGTGTTCGACTGGGATGATGACGATGACGTCGATCTGCTCGACTACGCGGAGTTCACCGTGACCTTCATCACAGGCTCGTAGGCGTACGGCCTGCTCACAACACCAAGATTGAGAGTCTCATCGCCCCGCTCGCCGCCATCATGGCGGGCGGGGCGGTGTTTTGTTGCTTGGTTCAGCGTGCACGTGGCCAAACGCTCGCACGCCCATGACCCTGGAGAGACCCACACTGACCCTCGGCGGCATGCTACGCCGACCGCCCGGAACAACACGCGAACAGTGCCGCCGCACATCTCAAAGCCAAATCAGTCCGAACGGCTTTTCGCCAGCCCCACGGGGCGGTTGCCGAGATCTGCCATCGGCACCGCCTTGCGTCGTGGCTCAAAGCCGCAAGCCGAACTCGACCGGTTCTTCGCCGCCAAGGCGGAGTACTGACTATGCTCGACCGTTTGGCCAAGAATGCCGGATCTGATATACTCTCCGTCTGGGTCAGTCGTCCGTGGTTGCAGCGGACCCGATACAGGGTCAGGAGGTGCAACATGGCGACTGAAAAAGTTGGCGTCTGCAGGAAGTACCATGGACCGGTTCCCACAGATAAGTCCGGCAACCCGCTGCCGAAGAGCGAATGGCCGCGAATACGGTCGTTCAGCTGGGCAGTGCGGTGGTTCGGCACAGATGGAAAGCGGTTCAGCAGGAGTTTCAAGAGCAGAAGGGAGGCAGATCGATACGCTGAGACAAAGCAGGCGGAAGTACGAGTGGGTAAAGGTGACCAGCCACGTGCGATCACCCTCGCGGAATTCGCCCGGATGTACCTTGATCTTCGAGGCGACCTTGCTCCGATGACCATGGTCGAATACGCACGCACGTTGCGGCGTTTGAATGAGTTTCTTGGTAAACGGATGATCGTCAGCAAGATAACATCACTCGACGCGCGGCGTTTCATCGCGTGGTATCGTGAACAAGAGCACCGCGATCGCACTCCCTCGCCGGCGACGGTGAACAAGGTCTTGCGTGAATGCAAACGCATCTTCCGAGAGGCCGTTGCGTGCTCGCTGATACGGGAGAATCCGTTTCACGAGATGCGTCAAGGGAAGGTTGGGCAGCGATCGTGGCACTGCATCAGTCCGGCGGAATGCAAGAGGCTGATCGAGGAATCGCCGTCACTCCGTTGGCGAGGGATGATCGTGCTTGGCTACTGCTGTGGGCTGCGGCTAGGCGAGGTGATCAACTTGACCTGGTCGGATGCGGACTTCGAGAAGTATCAGTTACGCGTTGTTCGCAAGACCGCATCGCGGTGCCTGGCAGCATGGACACCGAAGGACAAGGACATGAGAACCGTTCCGTTGCCTGAGGCGGCGGTTAGTGTCCTGGCAGAACTTCAACTCTCTGCCAACGACGGACAAGAGTACGTGTTCGTTATCTCGAGAGGTCCGACATCAGGCGGCCGGGTGAAGCAGTCGAATCTCTGGCGTGACTTCCAGGCAATCCGTGAGAGGGCTGGCCTTCCAAAGTGTTCGTTCCACGACCTGCGGAAGAGTTACTGTACGAATCTCGCGGACGCTGTCCCGTTGCACGTCGTGCAGGAGTTGGCTGGGCATGCGGATATTCGCACGACCCGCAAGCACTACCTGAAGGTGCGTGACGAGCAGATCGATTCAGCCCGACGCGCGCTTGAGGAGCTGATGCAATCGTGAACTGCGTCCGTACTGACCCAGTTCTTGACCCACTCGTCCAAGAACGGCGTTCGTGTACGTGTTTTCGGACCAGCGGAAAAGACGGCATGGAATTGTAACCCCATGCAGCTGAATGACCTGCGAGTCAGACTCTGCGACAAGTGTCAGATCCATGACCCTCGGATCACGCAGCCGAACGTCATTACGCGAGATTCTCCCGTTGGTCGCTAACGTGAGAGGCGGCCTTCCCGCCCGGAACAGAGCTCCACCCAGTTAACCCAGTCGCATGCACGGCTCTCGCCAGAGCCACCATCAAACCCGGCTCCCACACGCTGCACAGTACTTGCCCCCGGACCTGAGCACCCCATCACAGACGGGGCACCGAGGTGCAGTTCTCCATGAACCACCTGCTCTGGCACCGGCAGCAGGAATCAGGACGAGGAAAACCGCGATCACCGCGATGGCCGTGCCGGTGAAATACTCCGAGCGTAGATTGCGAGCCCATGCTACTAGACCCACATCATCCAGCCAACCGGCGATCACCAACACATTGGCCAGCAGGATCACGGCCACGATCACGCTGACGATAATGAGTTTCCTGATTCGAATGGTCATGGTACGCCACCTTTCAAGGCTCTCCCCTACCTCAAGAATAGCGCATTCTGCCTGAGCGCGCAAGTCGAAAGGAGAACAATGCGGGCGTGCTTGCCGTAAGTTGCGCGCGGGAGCGCACTTACGAGGTGAGGAAACTCGTCGAATGCTCAGGATGCGTTCAGAGATGGATCACATCCCTGGCCCCATCGGCCCGAACCCAGGCGGCATCGGTCCCGGCGCCATGGGGCCATACGGACCTGCCGGCCCCATGCCGGGCGGCATCATTCCGTACGGATCCATGAGCATTTCCTCCTCCACCATCGGGTCAGGGATCGAGGGAGTGAACTCATCGACGATCTGCTCGAGCGAGCCTAAGCCCCCGGGATCCGCATCGTAGCCCAACTGTTCAGCGGCTGGGCTCGCCCAGTCGTGCGCCCCGTCGAGAAGTCCATCATCGGGCAAGCCGAAACCGTCGCCTGCGAACTGGTCCGCCAGTGGCTCGAGCAACGTCGGCTCGTCGAACGGCAGCCCTTCCCCCAGCTCTGCGTCGTCCATGGCCACGCTCTCGGAGACGTCGAACGGTGCCAGTGCTTCCTGCATTGCCTGGTCGAACAGTTCGTCGGTCATCAGCAGCGAGCCATAGGTCGGGCGGCTTAGAACCCGATCCCAGAGCTCGTTGATCGGGATGCGATCATCATCAGAGTCGCCGATCGTCGGTCCGATTGATCCCTCGAACCAGACGTCGTTGTCAAATGGAATGATCTCTGGCACAGCGTGTTGCAGCGTCCCATCCGCGAAGTCGTCGTCAATCGGTGGGCCATCGTGCTCGCCCCAATCGAGTCCAGGATGGAAGCCGGGTGGTGGCGAGTGAAGTTCGTCGGGAGCATGATGTGCCACGTTAGCTCGATAAGGCGAGTAAGACGAATCCAAGAAAGCCATCTCGCCTGGAGGGGGATTGTAGGCATCGGCGTGAAAGGAAGCGTAGCGTCGTGGAGCTGCTATGCTGCCTGGCGGCTTGTTGAGCCTTGGGATTCGCCGGCCGTGCTCAACGCCGGGCACCCCACCGTCGAGGGCGAGCTTGCTTCGTTTGCGAAACCGCGACAGATCCGCTCGTAATGGACCGTAGAAATGCATGACTCTATACTCCGTATTTGGCAATCGGGCCGGAGCTTGGCACTCGACACAGCCACTGATTATACCATCCCACGCACTCTCCTGTGGCAGCTCGCTTGGTCGTTATCCTATAATATCGCATCGGTCGAAATTCCTGGTGACATTGTGCTGACGTCTTGCTGATGGCATGGTAACTGTGTGTTCACCGTTGTGGCGGGTCCGCCGGTATGCGACTTATCGACCTCCCCCACATCCTCGATCAGCTGCCGTGCTGCCCCGCTGATCCTGCCCAAGCTGGCTGCAATCGCCTTCCCGTCTTCACCCCACAGAGCGATGTACCGGCTCGCTCGGAGTTCAACATCCAAACCGAAGTTCCGGCAGACAACGTAGGCCACGGCCTCGGCTTCGAGTTCCGCGGTACGTCGTCCGACGCCGTAAGCATCGCCCCTTCCCGACCTCTGGTGTATAGCTTCGTGGACGATCTCATGGATTAGACTTTTGCTTTGCTGGCCGGTTGCATGGCCAGTGGCGATTTCTACTTCTCCGCCCTTGCTGACGCCGAACGTGCCCTCCTCCATGGGACGATACCGTACGATGATGCCGCGCTCCGTAGCGACATTCCCCAAGGCGGTCAGCAGCCTCTCAGCATTTGTGTGAATCTCAGGGACTTTTGCCGTCGGCAAATCCTTGCCCTCAGTCTGTGAGACGTCGAACACACAGGCGGCCTTGAAGAACACGCGGACTTTGTCCTCCTTCTCACTGGTTGCCTTTCTGGCCGGGCATGGCGAGATGATCCGAATCGCTTTCTCTCCCTTGCGTACTTCCCTCCCCAGTCGTTTCCAATGGGTGAAGCCCGCGACGAGAGAGGCCTGGGGCCGTTGCGCCGAAACCAACAGTGCGTTCCTCCAGCTGTAGGTCGGGAATCGAGCCATCGTGTCAAGGTACTTTCTCACCTCTTCTGCTCCGCGTTGCTCCTCTACAGCGGAGGCAAGCCGGATCAGACCCTCATCGATGGATTTCCTCAACTCTGTTGCGAGCGATGTTGTGCTGATCATTCTGTCACCTCGGGACCTACCTCTGGCGGGCACGTCCTCAGGTTGGATGGACGTGCCCGCCGATCTTGAGGGGAGGTATTGTCAAATGCTGTGGATGGGCGTTTGATCAGACTTTTTCGCGCAGCAGTACGGTGAGCACTGGCGTGCCGTGATCTCTTGGATCACAGACTGACTATGGATAGGTCTTGCGAACTGCAACACAACACCATAGTCTGAATGGGGGTGCGTGGTCGTCTTAAACCTGGAGAAATACCATGGCCAAGAGATTCAAGTGTCCCAAGTGCAAACGTGTGTTCTCGATGCCGGCTCATCTGGCGCGGCACCTCAATACCATCCACGCCTCAAAGCAGGCGAAAGCTGCGGCCAAAAAGAAGAGGGCAAGCAAGCGAGGCAAGACGAAGCTCGTTCGCAAGCAGGTGCGCGACGCCAAGGCGGTGCCCACATTGAGCAGGGTAACCGCGCGCGTTCTCAAGGACATGCACGCCTGCCATACGGAGCTCACGCGTCAGCACACAGTCTTAGAGGCCAAGATGGCAGCGATCGAGCGCGCTATCGAGGCAGTGGAGGCTGCTGGCCAGAGATAGAGGCGTCTGGTCAGTGGATGAGGCCAGCAGAACGTACATCATCCTCCTTTGCTCGGGAGGAGTTACGCCCTTGTGTAATCCAACCGGGTACGGTTCCCGCCAGAATTGTACCTGTCGATGAGTACGGTCGTTTGGCATCATTGGATAGGACACGACGATGCGCCGCTTCGGTGAAGTCGGCACGCGTCAAACCGGCTCAGGGGCACATAGCTGTCGCTACCCTGTGGAAGAAATCGCGGCCAGAAAAGCGGCCGCGACAGAAGAAGTGAGAGAAGGGACAGGCTGAAGGGCTGTCGGTCAATCCTCATTCGGGAGCATGACCGTCAGAGCGGCTTCACCTTTGTCACTAGGGCCACAGATAGCCTTGAGCTGTACGGTTTCGTGCTTGTTCGGCGTCTGTAGGAAAATCACCGTGAACAGTAGCTGGTTTTCCCCTGCAGGCTCGCTCCGCCGAATGGTGTTGTAAAGCATCCACAACATATCGTGGGCACGGCCCCGTTCGGACTGACCCAGCTCCTTTGTGACATTAGGTGGCACGATGTGCTGGTGCCAGACCGTTGCGGTGCAGGCGACCGGAATCTTGAAACCGGTCTCCTTTGCCCACTCGGTCAGATCAACAAGTACGCCATCTTCGATGGCCTGCGCCCGCGTGTAGCTGAAGATCACTGGCATGTCTTCAAATGGGTTCTTCTCATTCATAGTGTCACCTCGCTTCTTGTGCCTGTGATGGCATGTCTCACCTTTGGATGTGCCATCATTCTTCGATACCTCTGATTGTCTTCCTGATGTACTCAGTATTGACTTCGACCGGTTCAAACGATCGGCAAGCTGGGTCGTCGCCCGCTTTCTCGTTGTCGTAGTCAACGATCATGGCTTCGACACCAGCCGTGTTGCTCAAGACGTTCTGCACGATCCCACCATCAACGTAGATGACGATTCGGACCGTCTTGTCGTTGTTTGCCTCTGGCTCTTGCGTCATAAGATCACCTCCAGTTCGTGCCTACGATGGCACGCCTCACGTGTTGGGCGTGCCATCGATGTTCCCATTACGTGTATAGATACGTTTCGCGGATTGGTTCTGTGGACGCCGAGGATGTGGGCGCAGGGAGGATCGCAGATGTGTTTACGCCATAGCTTCCTTCGGCTTCCAGAACGTCCAGCCGTTGGTGACGCCGCCACCGCGCCCGAGGCTATTGGCCTGGCGGTAGGCCTCCGTGGCTTCGATTGCAGCCCGCGTTGGCGTGATGCATACGGTCCCTCGTGCGGGGCTGGATGTAATCAGCAGGCTGCGATTGCTCTTCACGCGTGGGTTCTCAACGACTTGGGCCGTGAACGTCTGATCACGCATCTGGCCAATCAACTCAGTGCCAACTGGCCACCACTCATGCTTGCCGCGTGGCTTGCCCACGCAGGCGGTGGAGATCTTCGATTCACGCGTACGCATTCGCTCACGTTCACCTCGGCTCGAATCTTCAGGAAGTCGTTGTTCCTGCGCGTGTTCGGGGGACGGCAACGGTTGGTGTTTCTCGGCCGTCTCCGCTTCCGCACATGGTGCTCTCGATATGGTTGCTACTGCTGGTGCTTGATTGCGGAGGTAATCCAAGTCCTCAGCCGTCAATGTGCTTGCCACCCGTAGCATCAGTTCCGTTCTCTTATCCAACATGACGTAATCCTCTTTTCAATGTGCGGCTCAGCAGCTTGCACAGCTGGGCCGGCAGGTCCGTAAGTTCATGCACGACGATCGTGTCCTCAACGATCTCGCACAGACTGTCATCCATGATGCCCACTCCCGCGAGTTCGATGCCGGCCCTCGTGATCTTGCAGGCGATGTCCTGGGCGTGAGTTTGCGCAGCATTGCCACGGGCTTCGCAGCCAGCTCTGCCGTCTGTCAGGACAAGCATGATCTTGCGGGTTTCCGGGCGGACGATGAGACGGCTGGCGCCGACATTCATCGCTTCTCCGAGTGGTGTCAGACCAGTGCCTCGAATGCTCAGCAGCCGCCGCATCGCCACCTTGACCGGCTCCGCGAAGTGCTTGACCACGCCGATCTCAAGGTTCGAGAAACGACTGAACCGTTCGCGCAGACGCACAGGCTCCTGGCCGCATGCCTGCGCGGCTTCGTTGAGACTGAACGCATGGCCTGTCGTGAACGTGAAGGCCTCAGTAGCAATCTTGAGATCGCCGAGGGCTTCGAGCAGCACTCGCATCGAGTCCCGGGCAACATCCATCTTGCGAGCGGTCATGCTGCCGGACGCATCCAGAACGATGCAGACCGCTGTTGATCTTCCTTGCACCATGGTTCGTGTTCGAAACACGTCCAATCGAGACTGATCGATGCACAGCCGATGAAGCGTTCGCGGCGAGAGTGCTCCCCGACTCTGATCTTCTCGCCACCAACGCTTCTCCGCAGAACGGAGTGCATTTGCCAAGCCACGGCGCAATCTCCGAACCGTGTCGGCGCCGGTTTGCAGGAGCTCTCTTATGTCTCGCTCATCAGCGGTTGGCACGACGTAGATCCGATCGTGTTCCTTGGTGAAGACCCGATATTCGGTGGAGGTATCGGCCTCGGCGACGCACTCGGCGATGGCTTCTGCCAACGCTTCGCCGATCAACGTGCCGCCCTGGCTGTCGGAAGCCACTTGCCCCGATGAGCTGTCATCCGAAGGCGCGTCGTCCTCATCCGTTCCGTGAGGCTCCTGCCTCGGGGCCGGTCGCGTTTCGGTTGATGCCTGGTCCGACGCCGATTCCACGCTTGGCTGGGCAGCTTCATCACCGTCATCGGCCTGCGATCTTCCGCCATCAGTTGTGTCGTCCGGAACAAGTTCCTGACCATCTGAAGGGGCATCAGCCTGTGATTGGTCCGTGTCCCGCTCGGTCTCGGTGTTGGAATCGCCCGACTGCTGGTTTGCCTCATCATGTTCCTGGTCGGAGGCGTCAGCGCCAGCGTCTGTTTGATGACTGGACTGCCCGTCAGGTGCGAGTTGTCCGTCATCACGCTGCTGGGCCTGGGTCTCCGATCCATCACTCGTTGCCTGCGATTCGCTCTGCCGCGGCTGCTTGTTCAACCACCGCTCCAGAATCCGCTCCGCCAGCGCTGCGGCGTCGCGCGTATTGCGGACCGCCGGGAACTGATCGAACAAGTCACCGTAGCCGGCTACCTCCTGCTCAAGCCCCATCATGTCGTTGTGATGAGAGAGCTTGAAATACGCCGCAGTGCAGAAGCGATGGAACGGAGTGCTTTGGGCGAGTATCACCGTGACACGGTCACGGATCTGCCGAAACATGGCATCCAGGTTGGCTCGCACGCCCGGCCAGCGCTGCATGGCACGGCGTTCGATCAGGGCATCTTCGACAACGTTCAGCATTCCTTCGTGTCCGGGATGATTTGCCGAAAACTCCTTAACGACTTCGAAATCCGAGAACGCCACGTGACCCATCTCGTGGTCTAGGTAACCTACGATCATGCGTTCCAGGTCATCGCCCATGGGTTCGGGAAGTGACGGCAGTACGATCTGCCTGCCGTCGGTAAACGCTTGGTCTCCCTGGCAGACGACATTCACACCGAACTGCTCGGTCAATGTTCTAGCCAGCCGTTCGAGCTGGCTTTCAAACGGATTAGCACGCATGTGCTCATCTCCTCTCGCGACGCGCATAGAAAACAGCCATACCCGCTGCATCGCGCTTGGCGGGAATGGCCTGTGTGAGGGTGGTTGGTCGTTGTCTACTTGGCGTTCTTCTGCTCGCTCTTCGCCATCGGGCCGAGGTGATGGTCAAAGGTCTCGCGGACGACGGTGGCGTCTTCGTGCGGCACCTTGTTGAGTACACAGACTACGAGCGCCCGTGGTAGGTCGTTGCCTCGTTCGAGCCTGGTGCACAAAGCAAGTAGGCGCCGGGTGGTGATGACCGTGGTCAGTTCTTCGGCCGCATGGGACTTGCGCAGATCCGTGGCAGCTTTCACAAGCCGCTTGAGCAGGTCCTTTCCAAGTGACGTGTGCCGCGACCTCAAGAGGTCCACCTCCTGTTTCGCTGGGAGGTAGTCGAAGTGAACGACAACATCCCATCGGTCCAGCCAACTGAAGTTGAGCGTGTGCGTGCCGCTGGAGTACAAACCGGAGTCTGAGCCAAAGCCCAGAGTGTTGGCTGTGGCCACAAGCCGGAAGTCCGGATGCGGCGTCACGTCCTCGCCTGTGTCGGTCAGCAGCAGATGACCGTCAGGTTCGAGCACCTGCTGCAGCACGAAGCCGATCTCCGGCTGCATGGCGTCCACTTCGTCGAGCTGAAGGATGAAGCCTTCCTGCATGGCTTGGGGCAGGACGCCTTTGACGAAGACCGTCTGCTTGTTCTCGTTGACGGTCCAGTGGCCGACGAAGTCCGCCACACTGGTTTCACCGTTGAGCGAGACGCGGCGCACCGGTTTCTTCACCAAGCCCGCGATCTGCCGCACCAGCCAGCTCTTGCCGGTTCCGCTGGGGCCATACAGGAACACGCGTTCGTTGTGTTCAATGGCTTCGGCCACGTCGCGACAGGGTTCGGTCCACACGAACGTGGGATCCGGTTCCGGAATCAATGGGTGATTGACTCCGTAACGTGCCGTCATGTGTGCACCGGCTACATTAAGCTGGTAGTGCAGCACGCCGTCTTTGCGTCCAATACCCCGTTCCGCGAGGAACGATGAAAACTCGTTGGTGCAAAGGTGTTGCTCCGGGAATTGGGCCCGGAAGTTCTCGGGTTCGACCTTGTGTTCGCTGCGAAGGTGGTTGATGAGCGTGAAAGACTCGTTGTGCCCGCAGAGCGGACAAGTAATCTGATCGGCCATGATAGGTCCTTTCTGTGCGTCGCGCACAAAAAAGACCCGGCTGCCGGCTGATCGAGGCCTACGCACGCGCGCAGAATATGCCTCGTCAACCGACAAGCCGGGTCAGGGGGAGTCGTGATCAGCTATTCAGGGGGGACTGCGTCAATATGAGCGTGGCAGGCAACTCGGATAGCGTCAATGTCACGTAGCGCGCGATCCAATCGCGACGAGTATTCTTCGGCGTCGATCTCGTCGTCGGCCTCGCGGCACAGGAATAGGAATAATGTGTCCCCGGCCTGCTCGGCGCGCCGCGCGAATGCGCCAATGGGCTCGCCCGGATGGGGCGGCTCGATCGGCAAGAGATCCTGATCGGGGTAGACCCCGTAGAGAATCTGGGGGGCGGTCTCGGCCCATGTGGTGTGATTGGACATCATGCACCTCTTTCCGTCTGGTTCAGGTCAGGGAACTCCCAGCGACCGCTGGCCGCCGCGTCGTCCTGGAGCGCGTCCAGAAGGTGAATGACCCCCGACAGCGCTTCCGCGTCGGCCGAGCTCTCCGGTTGGCGTTGCCGCAGCTTCAGCAGGGTGAGTTTCTGTCGATGGAGCAGATCCCAGTCGACACCATTGAGTGATTCAAACACGTTTAGCACCTCCGTTTTTGTGCCTGAGATGGCACGCTTCACATGGTGGGCGTGCCATCGAAACTAAATACAACCCGGTCCGCGCACGTGCGCAGACTCCTGGCTAATAACAGGGACTCTGTGAATCTGCTGGGGGATTAGTGGTGGGACTTGGCGGGGGGAATGTTCTTCACCGAACCATCATGGAATCGGATCCGTACCTTGCCATTGGGAAACACCTTGATGAATTTCCATTTCTGCTCGATGCCTCGCAACGCATCGAGAATATTCCGCCGTAGTTGCTCATCCGGTCCGATGAGTTGGAGCCAGAAGTTGTCAAGCTCCTGCTGGAAGTTAAACTGTTGCGTCTCGTAGGTATCCCCTTCGTCACTCCAGCCGCCGACGTGATACCAGATTTCCGAAGCGCAAAGACGTTCTTGCGCCTCCGGAGTAACCAGGACGTGATCTTCTGCCCAGTTGGGTGCCTTTTCAGGTGGCTGCGGCGTTTTGGCCATACACACCTTCGATGAGAACACCCGACCATCGTTGGCGTGTGCGGTGATCGTGATCGAGTCCACGCAGGTCAACGTGCCTGCCCAGAGCCATCCGCTGTGGAGTTGCTTGCTAACCGACACTTCGACCTTGCCGATGGTCGGGAGTTTCGCCCACGAGTACCCATCGTACCGGCCGTGAATGCTTACCGGAATGAACGGCCTATCGAACTTGCCGAGCGCCGCGAGCAGATGCACGTTGGCTTCGTCACTCTCTTCGCTTTCCTTGGAGTTTCCGTCGAAGCGATAGCACTTGGCCAGCGGGAAGTCCTTGGGCATCACCACCTCCACTGGGTCTGGCGGATCGTCGCCGCTGAGCAGGCCTACCGAGAACGTCGGCTCGGCCTCGGGCAGGTTGACGCCAAGCTCCTTCGCCCGCACGTATTCCTTGTACGGTAAGCGATGATGACCACGACACTCGAGGTATCGAAAGGCTTCGAGTTCCAGGGCATTCTTGAGTTCCTCGAACACCTCGTCTTCCACGAGGCGTGTGCGAGCCGGCAGCATCATGCGGATGCCTGTCGGTTCACCAGTCATGTCGACCAGGAAATGCAGATGGTGCTCGCTGTCCGGGTGGAAGTCGAATGCCACGACTTGGCCGTGGAAGTTGACCAGGACGTTGTCCGAGTGGTAGCCACCTAGTTTGCACGAGTTGTGCCAGCGGCTCAGATCCTGCGATTCGCGAACCTCGATGCGGCAGCCGAGCTCGGGATGTGAACTCGCCTGATCAGATATGAACGGCATCTTTGGACACGCCTTGCCATCCACCGTGACGTCCATACCGGAGAACACGGCGTTTCGGTCAACCGCAGCCGAAGTCCACTCCTCATCCTGGAATCGCAGAAGCGTTCCCTGTGCGAGTTCTGGACCGTTTTGAATCTCAACAGGAGTGCCGGTCCAACCGTCACCGCTGATCGTTGCGATCTTGCCATTGGAGCGAATCGTAACCTCACGCGGCGCCAGGCAGAATAGGCCTACACCGGCGGGGTCTTCGCTCGATTCGAGGGCTTCCTCCCAACCTGAGCCACCAAGATCGAGCAGCTTCGCGAAATCCTCGATACCACGTCCATTGTCTCGGACGGTCACATGTCCGTCCTGGTTAATGATCTCCACTTTCGTTGCGCCCGCTCGCCGGGCGTTCTGTAGAACCTCGATGATCCTGCCCTCCAGCGTTCCAGTAAATAACCGGTTCGCCTTAGACAGCAGTCTTGGATTTACCATTGCCTGTATGGTTTGCATTGTTCGTTCCTCCACATGGTTGTTCATGCGACACCATGTCGTGATTTGCATGGTGTCGCATAGTTTGGTCTGACGATGTCGCGCGCACTTGCGCACGATCGCAACCGTCGTTTCCTTGTCAGCGCCAACAAAAGCGCTGGCCTTCGGTTCACTATCCTGGGAAGGGTCTGCTCAGGCTTGGAAGGTTGAGTGGGAAGGTCAAGGAAGGATGGACAGAGAGGTATGATCCGGGGATTCGGTCTCGTCGATCAGTTCCAGCGAGTCGAGGAAACGCATGTGCGCATCCTCGTACTCAACCGGCCGACCGACCCAGTCGGTGCCTTTGTTGGCAGCGATCATGCCGAAGCATGCGTTGTCGATGATGAACGTTCCAGGGCTCTCCCCATCTACGATCACTTCGACGCAACCACCGCATTGGCGGAGGCCAATGACGGTGCCTTTGTAGTACATCATCGGGGCACCTCCTTGCACCAATCGCTGAGCGCGACTGCCAACTCGGGCGTGCGCTCCTCGATAAGTTCGATGAGCGTGGCCAGGAAGCTGTGGTAGTTCACATCCTCCAGGTCTTCGCAGAGCTTGCGCACTTCGCCAGCTGTCCATTCTTTCGGCGACACGGTGTACTTGGCCCATTCGTCACGAAGGGCATCGGTGGCGAGCCACTCGTTGTCGAAGTCCTTTCCGTCGCGTTCCTGATAGGCGAGCCGGTAGACCTCACGGGCGGTAACACCGAGCCGTTGCGTAGCGAACTGATCCGCGAGCCACGTGATGCAGCCCTCGGAGCTTTCGCCGTCATCTTCGTAGTCGTAGCTCGTTCCGTCGGCACGTTGAACGTGGTGTACGACGGGCGGGTCGTAACGCCACACAAAGTGCCATCCCATGCCCAACCTGTGAGGTTGGACACTTGTTCGGTGGATCCTGGTTTCTGCTGTTTGCTGTGTTGTGGTCATGTTCATGAACCTCCATCTGACCGCGTGTTGTTTATCAACGCGGCACCAGACGCGGCCTTGGCTGGTGCTGCGTTGTACGTGTTCTGGAGAACCGACTTCGGTCACATTTGTCGGGAATTCGTGCTTGGAATGGGAAGAGAGAATCAGCTACTTCGATCTCGGGCTGGCGCGTGGCCAATCCCTGTTTCTCGTCGGGGATCTGCTTCGTGATGTCCATGGGCGCTGCCCTGGAACTGTCGCGTGCAAAAGATCCTCGGGCGAGCCCTGTGTCCATAAAGGACGGCTCGCCTTCACGGCGCACATAGGTGCTTTGTTGTGAGGATTGTTAAGTAGTGAATGCGGTGGCGTTTATAAGTATTCCGTTGCGAGCGGCGCCTCGCAGCAGCGATTGTCTTGGCCACACGCGCAGTCATTCCGGTTGGATGCTCGATGCGCAGGATCGGGGGTCTGTCACCGCCGGCATGGGTTGCATAGCAAGTTCGGCAGTTGCTTGTACCGGAGACCACGGCCTTCTACTCGGACACCGAGCTGTGCCATAGCGTAGCGATGGGGCGGTCGGCTCCGTCGCTCTCGGCCACCACACGTAACGCACCTAGCGATGAGAATGCATGCTGCATTCTTTTTTCCTTCTTTTCTCAGAAACGCGCGTCAACGGAAGCCTTCGATTTCCCATTAACTAGATCGGTGGGCGTGTGCCACGCCGCCGAGGCAACAGTTGCCAAGAAGTTCGCAGTTTCAGCGACGCAAGAAGCCGCGATCCGACGGTAGCAGCCAAGTGGCTATCCGTGACGCAGCTTCGCTCGAGGCCGCCACGCTACACCTAACCAAGGGTTTACCTGCAACCAGCACGCGACGGAGCGTCCGCCGGCAAGCGCTGCAGAGCACGCAGCGCCGGTGATGGTTGCGCAAACAGCAAGACGGAAGGAAAAGTGGGATGAACATCATCAATTCAGCTAGCTCGAGTGTTGTCAGGAGACTGAGGGTGGCGCTGGGGGTCCTCCTCGTGTGCAGTGCACCCGCGATGGCCAACCCGGAGAACACCGAAGAACTGAAAGACAATCAAGCGGAGAAACAGGCATTCGTTGAGGACATCGATATCAGCTGGACGTATCCACCGAGCGGTTACATCTGTCCGCGTATCGAGGAAGCTGACGGAAGCAGGCCGCCGCAACTGGATGAGTTTATTGTCAGCTTCTCCGATCCAATCCAGCTCACAGAGTCCATGATTACAGTGCAATCTACTGGGGACGTACAACTCAAGGTTGTGGAGGTGGTGCCTGATGTCGTGGGGCAGACCGGATGGTCGATCATATTGGATCAACCGGTTCCACTTGGGCGGAGCGTCTGGGTTACCTTCGGCGAAGATCAGGTGGTGGTGCTGAGCGCCCTGCCCGGAGACGTCAATCAGGACGGTACAGTGTCGCGCGCGGACCTTGCCGAGTTCGATCAGGCCACGCACCTTGCCGCGGCTGACCCGCTCTATTACGATCTCAACTCTGATGATGGTGTCGACTTGTACGATCGAGAGCTTCTCTCTGATTGGCTGGCTGAAGCTGCCGGCGACGACCCTCCTGGCCATGGCGCCAAGCTCATCTGTTGCGAGGATGACGCCGACGGGACATGTCAGTCGTTCCTGGTGGGTCTGGAGGACGACTGCCCGGGGGGATACACCGAGGTGGATTGCCCCTGTCCGTCCGGAGTGTGAGTAGGCAGCGTGACCGCAACCCGAGAGCGTACGTCAGCTGCGATCCCGAGTGGGGACCGCGTGGCAAACGGTGTTTCCGGTCAGCGGGGCTGCTCGATCGCAAAGAGCACCATCTCCGTTCCGACATTATCGTCTTCCGAGTTGTTCTCGGCACCGTCAGCCAGCCATAGACCCAGCGAGTAGAGGGAGGGTCCCGTTTCCTCTAGCCGGTACCCCATAGGTATTCCCGTGCTTGGATCGATCATGCTGACGAATGGCTCGAGCGCCAAGGCATCCTCCAGTCGCTCGGGCCACCTTCCAGTGTTCCCGTGGTATCGTATTAGTTGAGATGCAAGAAGTGTGGCGGAGCGCATAGTATTCGCTCGCGCGCGCAGGATAAAGCTCCCCTCAATCCGAGGGACAAGATGGCTGAGAACAGGGTGCGCTCGGTTGGGGGTGAGCGCTAAACGGACCTGGGACGCGCGCTGTTTCACCTCCCGCACGGTAAGGGAATCCCAGGATTCGGCTTCTTCGATATATGTGTCAACGAGCGCAAGCGCCTCACCGGGGGTGACCTTCCCCACCAGCTCCTCGAGCTCGTCAGTGAAGAACCCGTAGTTGCGGTAGAAACCGCCCAGCCGCGCGTCCAGAGCGTGCAGATCGAGGTGGGACAAGCCACCACGAGAATCTCGCACTGTTCCGCTCTCGATGATTTGCGCAAGCTTGCGTCGTTCGTGTGCTAGCGCATGACGAAGCTCGACAAGAGGCGGATCACGCGAGATCCAGGCAAGGTAGAGCTTGACCACCTGCGGGTCGTCATAGACTCGGGCCAGGATGTGGAGGACCACCTCATAAGTGTGACTGCGCAGAGAGGAAGACCACCGCTTGCCGGACCAGGTCCGGCCATCGCCCATATCTATTGCCAGCAAGCGCGCCGCCTCCAGACTATACACGGCCGCGCTGTGGTTGCCCTCACGGTATTGAAGGATCGCAAGCGCGACCAGTCCTTGGGTGGTGGCCCTGGCCGCCTCCATGTGTACCGGCAAATCGCCCAGCGCGATGTTCACTCTGACATTGCGCTGAGGCGTGAAGGCAAAGCGTTTGCTATGGATCAACGTGGCCACTTCGGTAAGCTCGTCCCGGTGTGCCGTAAGCCAGCGCAACGCAGCTTGATGTGCGTCATCGTCCCCCCGAAGCACAACTTCGTGAATATCCTCGGGAACGTCGTCCGCCAAGGCTGACAACGCCGCCAAGCTACTGCTGCACACCTCCGTTCGCAGCTTCTGTAATTCGGGCAGGTCCGCGTGGGCAGTGACCACCTCGCGCCAGCGGTTGTACGTCCAGTTAAGCTCATCGAGCTTCTCGTCCTCGTACTTCTGCGTCTGGCGTACAATCTCCATGCGTGCCTCGGTCGTTGCTCGGGCGTACTCCGCCTGCCGGTAGAGGATGAACACCACCACACCGAATGCAATTACAGCACAGAGCACGACTCCCGCTATTCCTACCTGCCAGCGGTACCGGCGCAGGGTTTTGGTCAGGACGTACGACGTGTTGTCCCTCTTGGCTTCGATCGCTGCCCCGCCAAGGTATCGTCGCACATCATCAGTCAGGGCAGAGACGGATTGATACCGGCGTTCGGGCGCTTTTGAGAGACAGCGGAGCACGATGGTCTCGATATCGTCATCGAGGTCTCGTCGGATCGCTCTGGGCCTGACCGGCTCAGTGTCCAGGATATGCCGTATGAGGGTCTCAACCGAATACGGCTCCTGCGGGTAAGGATAACAATCCGTCAGCATCTCAAAGAGGATCAACCCGAGCGTGTACACCTCGCTGCGCACGTCCACGAGGGAGGGGTCTTTCTTGACCTGCTCCGGAGACGCGTAATACCACGTGCCCGCGAAGTCGCCGATTCGGGTCAGCGCCGAGCGCGCCAGATCGGAAGATGGGTCAATGGGCTTGGCCAATCCGAAATCGACAATGTGAGCGTCGCCGGAAACGTCGATGAGCACGTTGGAAGGCTTCAAATCTCGATGGATCACACCACGCTGATGGGCATAACTGATGGCGTCACAGATCTGCAGAAACAGGTTCAGCACTTCGTTGTCATTGAGATTGCGTGAGAGCAGATAGGAATCGAGAGGCTGCCCGTCGATGTACTCCATCGCAAAGTAGTCGCGCCCCTCGATTCGGCCGCATTCGTACACCACTACGATATGCGGATGGCGCAACTTAGACACGATCTCGATTTCGGCCTGAAATCTGCGGCGTTCCGCGTTGGAGGCAAACGCCCCTTCGCGGATGACTTTCAGGGCCACGTCTCGCTTGGTGCCTTGTTGGACGGCCTTGTATACGACCCCCTGGCTCCCGCTGTCGAGTTCCTCAAGTAGATCGAAACCCTCAATCTTCGGAAGCGGGCAATCCGAAGTGTCGGAGATGCCATTCCCAGGTTCGTTAACGCCGACGGCCATGCTGAGACCAGCCGGCACATTGGCGGCCCGCTCCAGGGCGGCCTGGCGATCCACCAGCCTGAGACTATTGAAGAACTCGCGCAGCTCGACCGCGCACTCGGGGTAGCGAGCCAAGTACTCTTCCTGGCTTGGCTCGTCGCCATCGTCGAGCCGGCTCAGGTAGTCCTCCAGGACCCGCTCAAAGGATCCATTAAGGGACGTCGAGCCCATCTACGGCCTCCAACTTATGCCGAAGCAGATTCATCGCTCGCGCGATCAACTGGCAGGTGGCCCCCTTCGTACGTTGCATCTTCTCCGCCACAGTGCCCAATGGAAGCTCCTGCAGCTTGTACAGAGTCAGGGCGCGACGGTAGTCTTCTGGAAGTATCTTAATTGCGTCACTGAGGACCTTTTTCCGCTCGCCTACAGCAACCATGCTCGAAGGCGTCCTTCCTGAGAACGGGAGGTACTCCTCCGAAACGCCGACACCAGACGATCCCGCCCGTCTTATGGATACGCCGCTTGGGCCTCTTCTTCGGTCTCTCATCATGTTCGCAATGGTACGCCGTGCGATGGTATAGACCCAGGATACGAATCTGGCGTCATCCTGGTACTTGAACGTCGAGGCACTCGAGAGTGCAACCTCAATCGTCTGTTGGTAGAGGTCGTCTGTGGTCGTTCGCTTCAACACGGCAGGCCCGGACCTATTGATGATGAACCGGCGAATTCGCGGCTCGTGCTTGGCCACCAACTCCCTCAGCACGGCGGTGCTGTCGGATATGGAATGACGCTCATCCATCGGCTTCCTGCTCCCTGCCGGCCGTCCACCATGCAACCGCAGGCCACGATTATACCAAGTGTTACCTAACGCTGCGTTACGAGTCGCTGGTGACGGGCGTTAAGATGCCAGCGTTAGGCAGGCAGAATTCGCGTGTGGCTGTCCGTCGTGCGTCCCCACTGCACGCCGGGGACTTTTTTCAAGATTGCGCGTACATGAGGACGTCGTTTTTCCCATAGCAGAATAGGTGGGGGAAGGTCTGCACGCTGCCTCTCCAACCCTCCCCACGCTTGAGGTCTCGCACAGCAGACGCCATCGCGGCAACGCGCCCGGCTGCGTGGTGAGATGGTACAGCATCTGGGAGCAGGTGGGCTCCTGGAGCAAAGCGGCGAGTGTCACGAATCGGAACGTAGCTGAGTGCTGGCAGTCGGCACGCCGGGGAGCAGGACACATGGCCGACAATCTACCCTGGGTAGTGGTTCTAGCGATTTCTGTGACGCACATCGCTGCCAGCCTGTGGCAGACTATTGTGCTCCTCCGGGCGCGAATAGCACTCAAGCCGCCGCCGGAGGTTCTGCCGGGTAGATGTGCGTACCGTGCCCAGAGCCCCGAACTGGGGCAGGCCAACCAGTTGTACTGTCGCAACTATCTATGCAACCGTGTCTTGGGCTCGAAGTCAGAGTGTGAATCGTGCACCCATCGCCAATTGCCGATGCCCGATGGACGTTTCTTTGACCACGTAGAACTCGCAGAGTGGCCTCCGATCGTCTTGAGGCAACTAGTCTCGCTGAGTGTGGGCGTTGTCACCATGTTATACACTGTTGTTCGCCTCAGTGCCTTGTAAGAAGGGAAGATGTAGCGTGCGAGAACCAATCAACGAACGTTTTAGCAGCCGCCGGACAGATGGGCCGAGCGACATTTTCAGGAAGTTCCAGAGCATCTTCCGGATAATCGGCCAAAGTGCGAACCCCGCGACAAACCGACAGGAATTCCGGGAGTGGTATGTACGCAATCCGCCTGTTGAACAACAGATCGATTTTGTCCTGCGGGAAGACCAGACCAGTTGCGTATGGTTCATCATTGGCCACACTGGCATAGGGAAAAGCACGGTCCTGGGATATACGTGCGACGGGAACGAGACCGCGTATTCCCCCGACATTGGCCTTCTGCGCATCCATATTTCGTGCAATCCGCTCGACATCAGGGACATGGCCGAGTGGAAAGACCAATTCTGTGCGATCCTTGAACAAGCTTGCTCTATGCTCGAAGCGGAATTGAAGGTGGTGGTTGCACCTCCGGACCTTGCGCGCTATATCCAGAGTTACGCTGGCGACCTGCTCTATCGTCCCAATCTTCCCAGCGAGTCCACTCTTGAGGAGAGAATCGAAGCAGTCCGCCATTCCGAACGGCGTGCGTATCTCCTTGAGCGCCTCAAGTTCCTATCGAAGGACAGAGTGAAGCGCATATGCATTATCATTGATGATCTGGAGTCATTGCCCCATGAGATTCAGTCGGCCGCTGTCCATGATGTGTTCCGCGCCCACCGTTCCCTGACGCAGAATGCCGGCCCGATACCATGCACCTCCGCCCTTGTCTCTCTGCGTCCCGACACATTTGCTGCGATCAAAAAGGGAATAAGTCCATTCGTCCCCGAGAGGATCCGGTTCGGAGATCCGGTAAAGTTGGATAAGCTCTTTCAGGCTCGTTTTGACACCGCGCTCAAGAAACTAGCCCCGCGCATCGGGAAGCCGGCAGAGTGGCAACGCTGTCTCGATGTGATGAAGAACGTGGCCGGTAGGCTTGATAAGGGCTACGGAGGAACTTTCGTCTGGCTGGCGAATCACAATGTGCGTGATGCCCTTCTCCGTTTTATGGACGTTTTGGCGAATAGGAGATGGTTCCAAAGAGACGCCAAACGGGAGGATGCGTTTACGCTGGAGGAATTCAATTTTTCTGTGACTGACGTCGGCGTGCTGCGGGCCATGGCTATGCCAGTGACTGACATGTACCGCGACAATTCTACAACCATGGTCGCGAACCTGCTGCACAACAGCTCCTCACCACGAACGGACTTGCTCGCAGTCTATGTCGGTAGATTTTTGTGCAGCATGTGCGATGAGACCGGCGAGAGCCTGTGGACACCACGAGATATGAACCGGCTCCTGGACGTGGCTGATACGCTTTTCGAAACAGGTGATGATGATGAGCTCACGCCCAGGGACTTGGCGAAGAAGACAATCGAATGGATGGAAGGGCGAGAACTTCTATTCAAGCTCGACGAACACGGAACAGGACAAGAATACTCAGCGTCGCCGCGATTGATCGAACTGTGGAGGCTCATGGAACGCAACGGTTTGCTCTTGCAGTGCTGGCGGGAGGATGTCTGGAGAGACATGGGCGAGTATCCGGGCTACGACAGACCCAACAAAGATCTGAGTGATACTCAGCTCATTCTCGAGAGCCTCAGGTTGTGCGATGAAGTCATAGGGCTCGAGGCTGAGCACTTGCGTATTGCGCAGGCGAGGGACAAGCTCCCGCTCATGAGGGAGATATTCGGATCGCACCTCATATCGCGACAATTCCTGGTTGGGCTTCAGGAGACACGTGATCGCTTCTTCAGGGATAACGATCGGCCGCCCGATAAGGTGACCACTGAGATCATGGACTTGCTGGATGAGCTAGCAAATAAGGTCCGAGCGAACGAAGCCCTTCTGGAGCCGACGGAGTAATAGCGCCAACGAATCTTGAACGCCGTGAATCAAGGCGGGTGGTCAAAACGTGATGACGGGCAAATCTACTGCCCATCCTGCACGCTAGCTAGGGGCTCCTAGGTTGCCGAGCAGAGCCCTGGAATCTGGAGGTAGTTTGAGGGTGGGTTCTTGTGAGACGCACGCGTGTCGAGAGTTCTGTGGGCAGCAAACCGCGGCCCCTTCTTTGGGAGCGTGAAGGGCATGGCATCCGAGTTCAGGAGTTGTGCCCGGTCGTCGTAGCCTCGGCAGCGCGGATCGGTATCTCCCCACGATGCGAAGTCGAAGCTACCGTGGCGAGTGGGCTGACAATCCTGGTTGCCCGTCAAACCGCTTCGGTAAGCGCTGCCCCCAAGGTAAACGCGACAGCTCAGGGCAACTTATCGGATATCGTTGCCGAAAGAGCTGCTCTCATCTGTATCACGCCCCGGCGGGCTGTTTCCCCCGAGTTCGCATTCCTTTTGAAGAACACCCATATAAGCCGCGTACTTGTGGATCAGAGTACTGTTCGCTTGGAGCCATGGCGCCAGTCACCGAGGCAGCGAGCATTCCTTAGTCTCTTGGCGGAGCGGCTTCAGGGCGTTTATCCCTCCGTGCTCAGTGCGGTGACCGACTCTGCCGTTTGCTTGAGGGCCCTCGGTATGGACGGCGTCCCTGACGCCGTCGTGCATGTATCAGACGTCGGGCGGAGAAACCTCAAACTTGCAGTCGAGCCCCGCGGAGCGTTACCGTTGGCGCAGCTTGTTTCATGGCTATATGCGAGACGGGGCAAGGCAGGCGTTATCTACTGCCTCGATCATCGTGAGGTCGCTGCAATCTCCGACACTCTGCACAGGCTAGGATTCAGCGTGATACTTCCCAATCATCGTGCGTTCGGTACAACACAACGCCGTGCAGTCTTCGAGCCACACCCCGACAATGCCTATGTTGCGTTGGTTCCATCCGGTGGGAACCGCTGGCTCAAGAATGCCAATCTCCGCTTTGTATTGCACACGCACACCCCTCGGTCTCTTGAGGATTACCTCACCGAGATTGAGGTCGCCAACGGAACCGATCCCCCGCCAGAGTGCGTGATCCTCTGTGGTTCCGATGACCTAGCGGCACGGAAGGATCGCCAAAGCCACCAGACCGACCATTCTGCCAGAAAACGCCGCGGGATCGACTCCATCAACGCCTACTGCGCCACTGCAGGATGCCGGCACCTGGAGATCATCAAGTACTTGAAACCCGCCTTCAGGCCACCCAGCCGGTTACAGTTCTCGTGTTACAAGTGCGACAACTGCTTGAGCGAACCACGTGCGTGTTACGGCGACGACACCGGACCACTCTAGCGATCGGTTTCGCATCGAAGACGTGGGCAATCCGCGTGATCCTAACATGCGGACCGGGTCCGTTTTCTTGGGGCAAGCAAGGGGTGCGTGGCGTTAATTCAACTTTGGGGTGCGTAGACCAGGTAGGAGACGGCCAGGTCAATGCTGTAGACGTCGCTTTCGGGGCGGCGGTTGGTGAGGTGGAGGGCGGTCAGGTGCAGGGTTGGGTCATTGGATTGCAGGTGGTACGTGAAGGCGGCCAGTTGTTTGAGGGTGATGTCCTCGAAGTAGAGGCGGGTGGTGTGCCGCGTGTAGTCACCTTTCGGCAGGCGGGCGGCGGGCTGAGGTATGCTGTCGTGCCATCTGCCGCGGTCAATCGAAGCGGCGGTCAGGGCCTGTTCGATCTGGGCCAGCAACTCTTCGTTGGGTCGCCGGCGACCGGCGGCTGAATGCGGGGTTCTGCGAAGCTCGCCGACGCGCCGGGCGTCGGCCTGCATCTGGTCCAGTTGGTGGAGGGCCGTCATGTAGGAATCTTGAGTGGAGGCTGAGGCTCGCCACTGTAGGAAGCCGAGCAGACAGGCAATCGCCAGCAGACCGGCGAGCAGTACGGTCTTGTGACTCTGACCGTCGCCGAGCAGCATGGTCTTCTGTCTTGACCGATCATGGGATTCAGCGGGATCAGTGGCCATCGGGATCTCCTGGGGCAAGCTCTGCCCTATCTGTAGCAATTGAATCATCTCCTTGCCGAGAGACCGCGCGGGCTGAAGCCTGCGTCTCGGGGGCGGCGCGGGTTGGCTTACGGTTATTCAGTGTGGCCAGTATCGTGAACTCCACTCCGCCGGTTTTGAGTCTTGTTGTTCGCGGTGGTCGGGCGGTCAGCCCTTCGATACGGCCGATGGCTTCGGCGATGAGTTCGGCATCGCGGTGTCGGGTTGTGTGCCCGTGGAGTGTCAATTGCCTGGCATCTATGGTGGCATCGAGCAGCATTATCCGCACGTCGGCAGGCAGACCGGCCACCATGTCGCGCAGAAGACCGACCGGTGAGCAGCCTTGTTCAACGCCCTCCAGAACCGGGGAACTGCCAGTGTGCGTCAGACCCTCCAGGCGCATGCGCTGCGACGTGAGTCTCATGGCCGATCCGGGAGGCAGACGATCTGCATTGGGGAAGACCTCACGATAGACCGCCAGTTGGCGAGCCCTTATCGCATCCAGGTGATGTCGTAGCGTCCTGGTATGAAGATGCAGAGCGGCGGTTAATACAACCGCCAGAGCCAGTAAACAGAGGAGGCACTGGGTGGCAAGTCTGCGAGGTCGGTCCCACATCCCACCGGCGGCGAGCGCTCCCATTCGTAGGTTAACTCCAGGCTTTCCGAGGGCGACGGGTCGAGCGATGGCTTCAACGGCTTGGGCTCGGGTGAGATAGCCCGCGCCGGTGTTGTCATCCAGATCGACGTTGGTGATTGAGTGCTGCCCCTTGGGTGTCTGGTTGGTCTGTGCCTGGGCGCTATCTGTTGTTCCGTCAAGATCGAGTATTTGCCAGTGGCCCGGTAGGGCGCCGTTTGTGAGACCTCGTTGCTGGAGTTGTTCGCTTATGGTCTGCCGCAGGTCCTTCCCCTTCGATGGTCGGGCGAATGACGTCACCAGAGAGTGCTTACCATCCTGCAAACCGGAGGCGATGCGTGTCCATCGGACGTCGACGATTGCGGTGCCCATGTTTCGACCGTCGATGAGGCCATCCGTCCGCCCTGTGATGGCATCCACCGCAATGCACTCAACTTCTACGTTCAGGTTGGATAGCGCCGCTAGCAGGGCCTTCATCGGCTCGGTGGGGACGGCTACTGCCAGCACGGACCCGCCATCTATCGGCATAAAGTCGCAGGTCAGGTCCTCCAGGGCGACGGGCAAATATTCCTCGAACTTAAAGGAGAGCATGGCCGGCGTCGCCCGCTTGGGCAATGCGGCCAACACCTGCGTGAAACACCAGTGGAGGGGAATGACCAAGCTCACCGAGGAAGCCCGTGCACCTGAATCCTCTATGGCCCCTACGATGGCGGCGGCCAGTTCGGCCGGTTTGTGCTCGATCAGCAGGCTATCGGGCACCGGGCATGGCTGCTGGTTCGCCGAGCCACCGCCGGCATGGTGACCGCGGGAGTCGTAACTGACGACGTGCACGCACTCGTCGGTGAGCAGGCAGACGGTGGGAGGCTTGCTCAAAGGTCAGTCCTCCTCATCTTCTTTGAGTAAGGAGATCCACTCGATACGATCGCCGCTTTGCAGTTGTACGCGGCTCTGCTCGATGGCCATCACCTGGAACTCGTCGACCATGTCGCCCACACCTGCGAATCGACCGTGTCCGGAGTTATCGATGAGGTGAGCGTATCCCCGGCCGGTCTCCATGAAGGTGGCCACCAATCGAGGCAGAGGTGCCGAAGGAGGCCGACGAATAGGCTGCTCATCGTTTGATCGCGGAATGGGAGGTTGCTTGAGGTCGCGTTGCCATAAGGGAGCGTAACCGGCCAGACTCTCAGACGCAGGTTCCGAAGGTAGCACAGGAGAGGATTCGATAACAGCCGCTTTCAGCGTTGGAGCCTGAGGCATGTAGAGCCAGACCAACACTACTGATGTCGGAATGGCACCGAGAAGCAGTCCGCGGGCTGCCTTGAGCCCCAGACAGATCACATCAACTCTGGTGCGGCTTACCATGTCAACCGGCTCCGATGGTAGATGGTAGTATCATCGTCGTTGATACGGGCCACAACGTACCAGCGGCGCCGGTCGGCACCGATTGAAGTCTCGATGCTGATTGCATATCGCCGGGTATCGAAGGTGATCCTGGCGGCGACCCGCTCTCGAATCTCGGCGTCGATGCCGACCATGGCAGACTGTATGAACTCTACCGACGGATCCGCGGGTCTGGCCGACAGGAGGATCTTCGCCAGGCCCGGACGGATGTCCTCGAGGGCGACTTCCAGCACCTCGGCATCGACCCGGCGCAGGTCGATCCGCCCGTCGCCCCAGAAGGTGACCGCGTCGGACCATACCGGATCGTCAACGCGGGTTTCGGAACCCTCATGCCAGCGGAACAGCGAGCCCGGCTCAACGTCTGAGAGAATCTGGTCGTACCACAGATAGAGCGGCCTCGATTCCGACTGATCAGCGGTTCTTACGGGTTTCAGGTTTACGGTGGCTGAAGGAAGAGACCGCCGAGCGGTGAGGGTTCTGAGCTTTCGTTCCAACTGCACCCATTGATCCGGTCTCTGGAACAGCTGCGGGTTGAACCGGGCCGCGTCGTCTCGCAGGACACACCGTACCTTGACGCGACCGATATCGAAGGCGATTCTCGCTCGACCGGCTCGATCCAGTTGTTCGATTAGAGAGGACCGGCGTCCGTCGGTTTCCGCAAGGGTGTCGGCCAATAACAGGAGGACGCTGTCGACCGCCAGGTCGTGCTCTACGGTCTGTGCCCGGCGGGCTACGATTACCGATTCGGTCGAGGTGACCGTCACTAACTGAGCGACGATTGCCGTAAGGAACGTGATGAGCAGAATCGTCGTGAGCAAGGCGAAGGCGTTGCGCCGGCGATCAATGCCGTGGCGATGCGCAGATCGAACTGTGCGGGTAAGTCTTCTCATCTGTCTACTCGACGTCACGTATCATGAAGACCCTGGACACGGCACTTTTTGAGCCCAACCAGCGGATCGATATGCGTACGGCCCGCAGAAGCGATTCGCTCTTTTTGTTCGGAGCAAAGCTTGTGGTCCATTGATCGCCTCGGTAGACCTCCAAGCTAAGCTCAGCCAGCCCCGAAGCGACGATCTCCCGCAGTGGGGGCGTTCCGGGCAGCGTGTAATCGACCGTCTCGCGAACCAGGTCGTATCCACCGTCTTGCCGAGACTCATCGGAGAGTCGGTACCGCACGCGCATCGGATGCCTTGCCAGATGAATCGAGCCCTCGATAGTCGCCACGCCCGACAGCACGTACAGTTCGAGGGTCTGGCGGCGTGTGCCGAACACCTTGAGCGATGGGCCATCGCCCTGATGGCGCGGTATAATGTCTGCGACGTCTGAGGCCAGAAGATCAAACAACCGGGCCTCCCATTCGATCCGCCGAACCACATCCTCAACGTCGGAGGCGCTCATCGCCGAATTAACCGCGATCCGTCCGGTCATGGTCATCAGTACCGCTGTGAGAGTGACAGCCAATAGCACCTCGATAAGCGTAAAGGCCGATCGCCGGTAAACGTTGGCTGAACGGCCAAATGACCGTGCGCGATGCGGCGCCGCCATCCAGTCGGGGATATCAACCCGCGCGGCCTCTCGAAGGACGGAAGCCATGCCTTCGTCAAGATTGTGGCGCCTACTCACGCACCGTGCTCCAGCTTTCATCATCCCTCTCCAACCATGTATGGGTGGCTACGACTTGTTCGGCTCCGCGCACGTCTGTCCGCGACACGGTCAGAGTGATCTCAAAGAGCCCGGGCCTCATCGCCAGATCGCAGGGCTCGCGGGTTCGTTTCCATCGCCACGAGGGCTTGGAATCGAACAAGCCCCGGCAGTCGTCAAGATCAGAATCAGGATCGAGTCTCCAGGCGGCGATGAGATTCTCCGCGAGGACCGAAGCGGCGGCCTGATCCCGTGTCGCGCTGATCTGTTCCAGACTACGGGCATGGGCGACCATCAGGGCAGTTGCGGAGGCGGCAAGAAGGGCAAGTGAGGCCACCACTTCGATAAGAGACAGTGCCCGCATCGGCTTCATGGTAACCGCTCCAGATCCAACATCAGCAGATCGAACGAAGTGGCCGACGGCTTGCTTTCCAGCAGTATGTGCCAGGGTTGCTCGACATGGCGCAGAACGACAGCAGCCCACCTGTCGTGCACGGTGAGAACCACGGCATGCGCAATGTAACGCCCATCGGGACCGATGCGGATGTTCAATACGTCCTCCTCAGTTCCACCGCGAGACGATACATCGCCGTCACTTCCCTCGACAAGGATCCGATCGATCCGCACGCCGCCCAAGACCGTATACTCGAGCCCGGAGTCCCAGCGCCAACTGCCCTCGCTTTGCTTCGGCGAGTGGAGGGTGATCCGCGCGCCGTCGACTGCGTATTCGATCAGCCTGGGAGACCCGGACGTGCAGGCCTGCATCTGCGCCTGCCGGACCACCGATGCCAGTTGCGAGGCCGTGGATCGCAATCGACCAGAGTCGCTCAGCCCGTCCAGGCGGAAGACCGCCATACTCACTGCGATGGACATGAGTGCTGTCACCACCATCAGCTCAATGAGAGTGAACCCACGATGTGTCAGACGTCTCTGCATGAATGTGAACTCAACCATCAATGAGCTGGCACTGTATCTCACAAGCCTCACCATTATCTGAGCCGCAGGTTTAGCCTCCGCGGACATCCGCGCGGGCTTCAGGCCCGCGGATCGGCGTCGACTCGCAGTCTCATCAAGAGTGCAGCACGGCACTCGATCGCACGACCCTCCCCGGTGAGTGCTACCTGTCGCCCGCCAGGTTCCAACTGCAGATGTCGGCCTCGGCGCCGGTTCCGCCCTCCTGGCCGTCGGCCCCGTAGCTGACGATATCAAACGCCCCGTGCACACCCGGATGGACGTAGACGTACTCGTGGCCCCAGGGATCCAGAAGGTCGCCCTGCAGGATACCATTAGGATGTGCAGGGCCGGTTCTCTTCAGAAGGGCCAGGCCCTCCTCGTTGTCCGGATAGCGGTCAGCTTCGGTATAGAACAACTGCAGAGCATTTCCGATCTGAGCGATCTCGGCGCGGGCAGCGTTCTGCTTGCCCTTGACCAGATAGTCGGTCACCGACACCGTGACAACAGTAGCCAGCACACCCAGGATTACGACGACTACCATCAGCTCCACAAGCGTAAATCCCAGTCGCCAACTGCCTGGCCGACATGCGGACGATAGCGTTGGCTTCATACAGTTGGCGTATTCGGGACAACGATCCCTTTGTATATCCATCGTCTTACGCTCCCTCTCACACACTGCCGTTGCCAAACCCTCATACTTCTACGCAACTGCTCTGGTCGCCTCCAGAATCGGCATCAAACAGGCAAATACCACAAACCCCACGGCCGAGGCCAATACCACGATCAGCAGGGGTTCCAAAGCGGCGGTGAACTTGTCTATTGCCAGGCGAACCTCAGTGTCATACCGGAGCCGTAGTTCACCGAACATCTCGGTGAGCTCGCCGCTGTCCTGACCTACCGCCATCAGATGGGTGACCACCGGGGGGAAGATGCGCGAATCCTCGATGGATTCGGCAATGTCGCTGCCCGATTCGACCGCCTGTGCCATGGCTGACAGCTCCTCGGCCAGGAGAACGTTTCGGGTGAGGCGGGCAACCGACTCAGCGGCCTCCACGAAGGGAATCCCGGTGCGCAGAAGGATCGACATCTGCTGACAGAACTGTGCGACCACGGTCTTCTTGATGAGCGGACCCAGAATCGGCAGCCTGATCTGAATCAGATGCAGGGTCCGCATGCCGGAAGAAGTTCGGTAAACAGCCAGGCCGGCTGCGATCGATACACAGACCATTAGTGCCATGATCAACCAGTGGCCCACCAGCAGATCAGAAGCGCCCTTTAGCAGTCTGGTTGAGGCAGGCAAAGATCGGCCCGAAGCGGCGAGTACAGTCAGGAGTTGAGGTATTACAAAGGTCATCAGGAATATGACTACCCCCGTCCCCAGACAAAGCAGGATCAGTGGATAGGTCAAGGCCCCGGCCAGGGTGCTCTGCAACGTCTGCCGGGCCCGCAGGTGTTCGGCCAACTGGGTCAGGGCTTCATCCAGGTTGCCGGATAGCTGGCCGACGCGAACGGCGCTGACGAACAGCAGATCGAACCATTCGTTATGAACCGACAGAGCATCAGCCAATGACTCACCGCCGGTCACTCGATCACGCACGTCCATCAGAACCGTGGTGAACCTGTCATCCTGCTGGCGAGTTAGCACGTCCAGGGATTCAGTCAACGGAACGCCGGCCCGCAGCAGCAGAGACAGGTATCGTGCCGCCTCAGCAACTCGATCCTGGCGCCGGCGGCCACCGCCGGGGCGTAAGGAGACAAGCGTTCGCCGGACACGAGCGGGCTGGAACGCGACGATCTTCAGCCGCCTCCGCCGCAACTCCTGTCTTCCCTCGCTAGGTGTGTCGGCCGCCAGAGTGCCCGTCACCGGCCGCTCGTCAAGGTTGATCGCGGTGTAACTATAGACGGCCAATACAGATGCTCTCCAATCTACGGATCGAGCGTGTCCGCGTCATCCGATGTTTCACCGTGCGTTACTCTGAGCACCTCCTCGATAGTCGTGTCACCGGCCAGAAGCTTGCCCAGCGCGTCCTCGCGCAATGTAGTCATTCCTCCGCGGCGCGCGGACTGCTTGATCTCCGTGCTGCGCGGGTTGCCGGCAATCAGATCACGCATCGGGGTTTTGATCTGCAGAAGCTCGAAGATACCCAAGCGATCGTAATAGCCGGTGGAGTGGCATTGGTCACAACCGTCAGCTTCATAAACGGTGACGCCGGCGCAGTGTCCGGGCAGGTCCAGCTTCTGCAGCTCATCTTGGGTCAAGACATGCTCATTGCGACAGCGCGCACAGATCTTCCGCACCAGACGCTGGGCCAGTACGCCCAGAAGGCTGCCTGCGACCAGATAAGGCTCGATACCCAGATCCAGCAGGCGGGCAATTGCCCCGGCTGCGTTGTTGGTGTGCAGCGTGGAGAAGACCAGATGGCCGGTCAGTGAGCTCTGAATCGCCATCCGGGCCGTATCCTTGTCGCGAATCTCACCAACCATGATCACGTCCGGATCCTGGCGAAGAACCGTTCGCAAACCGGTCGCAAAGGTCATCCCCTTCTTGTCGGAGACCTGGGTCTGGCTGATACCCGACAGCTGGTACTCGATGGGGTCCTCCAGCGTCAGAATGTTGAGCTCCTTACAGTCGAGCTCCTGCAATGCGGCGTACAGAGTGGTCGACTTGCCCGAACCGGTGGGGCCGGTCACCAGAATGATGCCGTGGCTCTGGCGGATCAAACGATCGAAGGACGCCATGTCGGCGGCGCTCATTCCCAACTCGCAGAGCCGGTAAAGCCTGGCGGACTTGTCCAGCAGCCGCAATACCACGCGCTCGCCGAAGCTGGTCGGTAGCGAGCTTATCCGCAGGTCGACGATCTTCTCGCCGACCATCACCGTGGTCCTGCCGTCCTGGGCCAGCCGCTTCTCGGCGATGTTCATCTTGCCCATCACCTTTATGCGGGTGACGATCCTGTCCAGCAGGTCCCGTGGCGGCCTGACGTAATCGTACAGGACCCCGTCAATTCGCAAACGAACCTGAAGGTGGTCCTCCAGCGGCTGGATGTGTATGTCGCTGGCCCGGCGTTTGACCGCGTCAAGAAGCATGAGGTCGACGAGCCTGGTCACCGGCGAGGACGAGTCATTGTCCAGCAGGTCGTCGGCGGCGCTCAACTGGTCCATTAGCACGGAAGCGTCAACGTCATCCAGACCTCGAATGACCTCGTCAACCACACTCTCCTGCAACCCGTATGCCTGATTGATCGCCTCGTGCAGGGGCGCTCTGTCATCCACGAATACCGGCTCGGTGGGCGTCCCTAAAACAGTGGACACCTTGTCGAGGGCATGCAGCGATTCGGACGATGCCACCGCCACTGGCATCACACCGTTACGCTGCTCAAGTCCGAGCACGCCGAACCGCCGGGCAAACGAGATCGGCACCCGCTTGACGAACAGCGATGAGGCCGCCAGATCCCGGGTGGTCTCGGACACCGTGGAGCTGACGTGAGTAGGCCCGTCTGCGGAACCAGCGCTGAGCGTTTCGATGGTTTTCAGTTCATCCATAGCGGCTCACCCGGCGGCGGGCTCTTCGGTGCAAGATCCGCCGCTTCCAAGGCGCTTAGACTTATATGCTTGAGGGCAGCGAACTTGTCTTCGCGCAGAATGACAGGCCTTATAAAGGCGTAGATCTTCGTCTTGGTCTTCTGCTGGGTGTTGCTCTGGAACAGCCTGCCCAGAAGTGGAATCCGGCCGAGGTGCGGAACCTCACTGGTCGAGTCGCTGTCGTTGTCAACCGCTAGGCCGCCGGTGATCACCGTGTAGCCGTCCGGAACCTCCACCGTGGACGAGAAGGAGTTCGTGGTTCGCGGCGGTGGGATAGAGCCGCTCGCCGCAGCGCCGGTGAAGTTGCTGAAGGTCAGCTCGAACTCGAGTGTCAGATGATCGCCCTCCGAGATGTGCGGGGTCACCGATAGTGTTGTACCCGCCGACTCGAAACCTCCAAACGATGTGGTGGCCACCGTGTCCGAGGCGTTTACGCTGGTAAACGGGGCTTCGTCCACATTGCGCAAAACCCCGCGGGCGTTGTCGCTTACCAGCAGCTTCGGGGTACTCATCACCCGCGCCATGCCCCGGGTGGCCAGAGCCTTAAGAACTATCGGTACCTGCTCGGGTCCCAGCAGTATGCCGTTTGCCCCGGGACCCGGCGCCAGCTCACGCATGCCGGTAGCCAGATTGATCGTCGACAGGCCGAAGCTGCTGAACAGCAGGTAATCCCAGCCGTCGCCGAGATCCAGAGACTCCAGCTCGATGCCCAGTTCCTGTGAGTCGCTCATGGTGACCGCCACCAGCTTCATCTCGATTAGCACCTGAGGGCGGCGCCGGTCCAACTCATCTATGAGCGACTCGAGCTGGCCGTGGAACTCGCGCGTGCCGATGGCGATGATCGAATTCGTGTGCTCGTCCATGGTGAGTACGTAGTCCGGCCCCTGCACACTCGCGACAGAGACGATCGATTCCTCCACCGGTGGCATCGGTGGAAGCTGAACAGGCCTGCTTACAGAGGATTCCCTGCGAGACTGTCTTGCCGATGGGCCGCTCTGGGATTCCGGACTGCTCATCGCCTGCAACCCGGAGATTCCTGTGCCTTCGCCCAGCAGTTCACTCAAGGTTGCCAGCAACTCTGCCACCCGGCGGTTCTTCGGTCTGTAGACCCGCAGCGGACGCCGGGTCTGCGGGAGAGGGCAATCCTCCGTGTCCAGCAGACTTGCGATCGCAGCATGAGTGGCCGGCTCCGCGGTAACGAACAACCGACCGCTCTGAGTGTCCTGATACATGCCGATGGGCGGGGGTACTCCACTGCCGGGTGCCAGAGTGACGTTTTCAATGAGCTTGTAGAACCGGTCCACACTCAGATACCGAGGAGTGTATGTATTACTGACAAGCTCAGTGGCCGCCGGTGAAAGACTCTCGATGAGCGACTCGGCCTCTGTAATCTGAGATGTTGTGCCCACAACTACAATCGCCGCCGGGATCACGTCCCCGAGAACAGATAGAGGAGGTACGGCCGATCCACTGATTCGGTGGGTCTCAGCCATTATGGTCGACACTTGATCCGCCAAGATGGACGGATCACCGCATCGAGTATTTACAATCCTAACCTCCGCCGATTCGCAGCCGGCATCCAGAACGCCTATCAGTTCCTGGAGCAGAGCGATGCGGGATTCATAATCAGTGACAATCAACAGACCCTTCTCGGGAACTGTAACCAATCCGCTTTTGGGATGAGACATGAACCGGCTGAGCTTCTCACTGAGACCCTCGATGTTGCCGGAGGGGACCGCGAGGATCTGTGTAATCATACGCAGGGAGGTGGGATCCAGATCGCTGCCGTCGCCGAGAATGGCCACCGCGCTGCGGGTGGTCTGCTCGGCCCTCACGATCCGGTAGAAGCCGGGCGACTCTTCCACCATTACCAGATCACGAACCCGAAGCAGACTCGCCAACAACCGCAGCAGATGCGATCGGGGAATCTCCACCGGCGAAGGCCGAAGCTCCACCCGCTTGTTTGTGAGCTCCTCGCCGTAAAGGAACCGTAGATCGAGAGTCTGGCCGACATAGTCCACAAGAACCTCGAGGGCGACCTCTTCCGCGCAGTTGATTACCACGGCGTCGTTGGTGTGGACTGGCATTTCCTGCGCAAGGGCATGGAGCCCTGAATGCAGAGCCAGCATCAGGGGCACAAGACTCCCATAAAGGGTTCCACACATTCGAGCGTGTTTCACGCGTATGCTCCGTCTACAAGCTCGTCTCGGCCCTGTCGTCTGAACATCTCGGGTCGTCCATCCACTCGTGGAGGTGCTCGCCCGTATGCTCAGTGCAAGACCCACCCGGGAAGGGGCAAGTCGTTGGAGCGTCTTCGAGTTCTGTATAGCGGGCGGCTTCCTCCGCCGTTTAGTAGAAAAGCACCGTTCGAACGCTACACAGGACTAAAGCTTGCTCTAGGGGTTTACCCGCGGATCAGGCCTCTTCAACGGCCAGGACGGATTCGTAGGCGCTGGTCACCGCTCCCGCCGCGGACGCATAGTGGGTGTAGAATGCGTCGAGAATCTCTGCCTGATCGACAGTGAATATCCTGCCCAAAGCTGTCTGCCAGGCGCTGATCGCGGCTTGGCGTTCATCCGCGGTGGAGGCGGCGGCCTGCCTGAGTCTGTAATGCCGCCAGGCCTGATTCAGATCCAAGCGTTGCTGATGAGTTTGGGCGACAATCCTGAAGGGTAAATTCTGACCCCGTCCGGCATTCATGGCGGCCCAGGCGGTGTCCTGAGAAGGCGAGAGCGAAATGTTGATCGTACTTCTCAGTGACGAGAACGCCGAAGCGTAGCTCGCCCGGGCGTCTGACAGGTCTTCGAGAGCAGCCGCCAGTACCTCATCCTGTCCCTCCTGGGCCGGACCCATGGCTATGGCCAGCCTTGCCTGCCGAACCGCAGTGACCTTCTGGTCGATTGTGGCCTGGAGGCTCGCGAGCGTACCGGCTTGCTCACCCTGCCAGGTACGCACATCTCCGAGCAATTCCACTGCCTGCTCGCCGCTGAGGTTCAGGCCCGTTAACGCGTCGCGGTCCAGGCCGATGTTGTCCAGGACGCTGAGGATGGCGTCGCGCCGAACTTTGCTTAGCGGCTCGTACGGCGGATCCTCGTCGTCGGCCAGGGCAACACCCCCTACGGCGCTCTGCCACACCAAGATGCTTGCCAGGGCTAGAACCAGAACGGTTCCAACAACACTTCGCCAGTGATTCTGTATTTTTTCCACGGTCATGGCTCCTCTTTTGGTTGGACTAGCTGCGAGGAGCAACCGGGAAGGTGGAAGAGACACGTTGTACCCACTCAAATCATACACCATGGTACGCGTCGTGTAAACATCTTCTTTCGTGCGAACTGCGAATCAGCACCGACAACTCCGCAACCGTTCATTGTCGCTTCTGTTAATGGGCTGGAGTGGCGTAGCCGATCTCCCCTGCGGTCGCTGCAATTGCTGTACCGTTGCCGTACGCGCGACGTGGCGGAGTGATTCGTCCATAAGCACAGACAACTGTGTGACGGTGGTCTAATCGAATGTACTTCATCAGCGACGCTGCTGAAGTATAGTGTGGGACCATTCTTCTCCGTCGTTCTCGCAAGAATCTCCAGAACTTTTTTCGACGCATAACGACTTGCGACTGTTGAAGTTCGCTTTGTCTTAGCTGCTCTGTCGGAACTGTTTTGTGGCCCTGTTTGTTGACCCGACACATTCCACTGGATATATTAAGCTAGACCCAGGAGGCAACATGCAACTGCTCCTCATCTCCCCGAGCCTGATCCTGGTCGCCATTTCCTGCTGCGGCTGTGGCCATAGTCTAGCCGTGAATCCGTATCACAGTTCTGCTGGTATCTCGTCGGACTTCCGTCAACGTGCCGTAGACGCGAATCGCCGTGGACTCGCCATGGTGAAACAAGATAACCTCCAGGAGGCCCAAGCCGCCTTTCGCGAGGCCGTACATATCGACGGTCGCTACACTGCCGCACATAACAACCTGGCAATCACCCTTATGCACCGCTGCCGATACCACGCTGCCGCAGTTCATTTCGATGCGGCCTCGAAGCTGGAGCCCGATGCGATTGAACCCCTCGTTAATCTGGGGGATCTGTATGCGACTGTAGGATGGTTGAAGGAAGCCGCCAACCTGTACGAAGAAGCCCTGCGGCTCGACGATGGCAATATCGAAGTCATCGGACGGCTGGCTCATGTTTATTCGGAAGTTGGGAAGGAACCGCGTGTCCTCGAGCAGCTGCCAGGTCAGCTCGCTACGAGGCCGGGAGATCAGGAATGGAAATCCTGGGCCAAGACCCGCATTTGCGACTTGGCCGATACATCTGAATGAGCGCAGTAAGAGCAGCTTATGGGGTGACGTTGTCTCCGCCTACCAGAACTGCCCTTTGTTGACAACTTGATGTTCGTCCACTTGATGCATGCCTCTGCATGCTTGCGCAGTGATTGTGCGCGAGTGCTTACAAGGCAGGCAGCATGAACAGGGAAGGTGCGCCTGCGGTCATGAGCCCGTCTTTGCGGGCGGAACATTGTGGCTGCCTGTCGGAATTTTTGAGATTTCGCGTCAAAACGCTCCGGAAAATCACATTAACAGAGTAGACGACGTGTTGTGCGTTTCCAGGAGAGTGCTTGGTTTGATAGTCGAGCGTCCGGCGGAGCGTGCAGGTGGGACGTTCTCTTTAGATGAGTGGAATTCAAGGAGTTTGGTGTAAGAGAGCAGCGGGAAGGTGGACTATGAGACACAAGTACCCAATGTGTTCTGCTTTTCCGGGCAAGCGCTGTATGTGGCGCTCTAGAGCGGTTTCGGTTTTTGTATAGCGATCGGCTTCCTGTACCACTGGGCGGAACAGCACCGTTCGACCGCTACACAAAACTAGAGCTTGCTCTAGATCGACGAGGACATCGTATCTGTAGGTTCTGCAATGGCCGTGACTGCAAGCGGCCAATGATAACTGCCAGAGGTCGGTAGGAGGAGGGTCGCAGACAGGTGGCCTTCTGAACCCGGCTGGCATGGTAAACGGGGAGAGTGTGCGCATTGAACGCGTACTCACGGTTCGAGCGAGACAACCGGTGATGCCGGGGTGTTGCCCCGGTCTCGCTGTCGCTCGAACCGTAACTCCCTTGTTTGCTTCGACATGGCGAGGCGATCCTCTGTAGTGGAAACCGCAGTGTTGTTGGATCGCCGACGTTGATGGATCTCAATGGAACTGTTGCAACTCAATAGGGAGCACTCTCATGTTCGTTCTCGACAGCTCGTAAGAGTATAGGTCGCTGATCACACAAATTCAAGGTCCTGATGGCTGCCGGGCGCAAGAGCGCCGTATTGCCGCACAGGGAGTGTGTGTGCGCGTCGATCGTGGAAATGCGAGAGACGCTCAAACCCGTGAAAGCTCGTTGCTGGAAGTCTACCAACTTGGATGGAGGTGCTACCGTGAATGCTGGTCGATATTGTCGCTGCTGGTTGGTATTGGTGTGTTTCGGGTTGTTGATTGGGGCCTCGGAGGCTTATGGGGGGGATGTGGTGCCGGGGTCCGGGGGCTCACCAGGCCAGACGCCTCCGCCAGGTTCTGTGGGTGGGGGTGGAGGGCCTACGCCTTTCGACGTGGATTGCCCAGACGAGATGTCAATGCCCGGTCCAGGAGTACTGCCTCCTGGTGGTGGATTAGGAGGCGCAGTGTCGCCAACAGGTTCTGGCATCCCCACGAAGCTCCCGGGCCAAAGCGGCGTGCCCACGGTCCTTTGGGGCGGCCCGGGTATCAACCTGAATGCGACCGCGGGGCCGATCGTCCAAGCCTCGATCAACGGGACCGGTGGCGGGAGTTCCGTGTTCCTGGGCAACGGTGGCTCGTTCGTTAAGCAGCGCGACTTCTTTCTTCCGCTGAACGGTATCGACTGGTCCCACGAGCGCGCTTATTCGTCCGAGGGCTCCTCGATTCCCAGCGAATGGGCCGGCGAAGGCTGGTGGACAAGCGAGATGATCAACATCACCGGCACTGCTGGGGATGAGGATGACAACGATTGCGACGTCCAGTTGGATCCGAACTACACTCTGACATTCAACAACACAGCCACGGCTACCTGGACCACGAATTACAATTACCTTTACACGCTGACCTACTCGAGCGGCGAGGACGAGTTCACCCTCACCCGGGCAGATGGCTTCAAGTACGTCTTTCACGACCTGAATGTGGCCGATGTCTCCGGCAGACTCAAGACGATCGAGGACCCTTACGGGAACGACTGGGCGTTCACCTACAGTGGGAGCGATCTGGACTACATCGTCGTGGATGTCGTGGAGGGCACGGACCACAAGATCACCTACACCTACTTCGAATCAGGCGACAACGACGGCTTGCTGCAGTACATCAAGGTCTACAAGAGCACCACGGTGCAGGATTCCGACCTGATCGGCCAGATAGAGCACGTGTACCACGACAGCACGGTGGATACCTACGGCCTCGAGGACGATCTCATGAAGGTCATCGTCTCAAGGAAGGCCACCAGCGACGGCGACGGCACGCTCTCGATGTCGGAGAGCTACTTCTATCGCTATTACAAGGGCACATGGGACACCGACACCAACCCGGGCACCGATCACCAGCTTCGATACGTGCTGCTGCCGGAGAACGCCGACCGGCTCAATACTGACAAAGGTGACCCGCTGACCCAATCCAACTCCGACTGGGAAGACTATGCCAACATCATGTACGAGTACGGTTCCGGCAGCGACCAGGTGCGTCTGACCGACGAGCGGATGCCGGGAACCGGCTGCGGCTGCGGAGGCGGTTCACCGGCCACGACAACGTATACCTGGACCACGAACCTCTCGCCCTCAGGGTTGAATACGTGGGCCTTGCACTGCGTAGCCGGTCGCAACGACAGCTCAGAGGTTGTCTTCGACGTCAATACGGCCTACCAGATCCTTTCATGGTCGGTGGAGAATGCCGGCGAAACGCGTAAGGTGATCTGGCACTTTGATTACGGAACCAGCGGGGCGACTGAGAATCGCCTGACGTCGATCCATTACCCGTCCAACTGCACGGCCTACTCCTCTTCATCGCCCTACGGCGTCACTGTCGCCAGCAGCGCGGGCGTGGTCTACGTCATCGACTACGACTACTCCACCAGCACCTACGACGGCTACCCCGAGAAGTATCAGATCAAGCAGGGTGACAGAGGCACAGCCAACACCCTGATCGCCTATGGGCGAACGGAATCGACCCGTCCCGATCTGGCCACCAGCAGAATCGAGTACGAATCCACCGGCGAATCAGATGATCGAACGACAACGCTGGCCTACAGCTTCTATGACTCGGGAGGGGCCAAGGTGCAGACCAAGCAGATCACCGTGACCCACCCCTCGGTATCGTCCGCCAAGAACGGGCCGGGGGCCAGTGCGGTGGATTACTACTTCCTCGACAAGCGAACCGGTGCCTTGCGATGGAGCAAGGATGGTGAAGGATACGTTCGCTTCTTCGCCTATGACGATGAGACCGGAGTCCGCGACCTGTCCGTCGCCGATGCCAACACCTCCACGCTGATGGCGGTAATCGACAGCAACTGGGATGGTATAAACCATGGCGGGCTAACCAACGATGACGACGTGCCCACCGACCTGCAGCGTTCCGGAAGCGGTACGGCCCTGGACATCGACTCAGCTTCAGTCATCGACTGGCTGGGGCGTACCCGCAAGACCACCGACCCCGAAGGGATGATCACCTACGTCGTCTACAAGGACGATGAGACTCGCGTCTACCCGGCCTGGGATACGAGTACGGAGAAGACCCTCCTGCCCATCCGGATCACCAATACCAACAAGGATGGGCGCGCCGAGGAGGCCGTGACACTGGATACCGACTTCGACCCCAACGTCACCAGCAACGAGCCCAACGGGACCACCAGCTATTCCAACACCGACATGGTTACCCGCACGGTGAACAGCTACGGCATGTCGGGCATGCTGGAACACACCGACCGCTACCACACCATCCCCGCCTCCGGGGACGGCACCCGCTACACCAATTTCTACCGCGTAAGTTATGAATACGATGACATGGGCCGCCGGGAATATGTCATATCCGACGTGGCGGACGAATCGACCTACGACCGCGAGCAGGTTACAGGGACCGTGTACGATTATCTGGGCCGCGTAGAGAAGGTATCTGAAGGCGTCAGCGACAGCACCCACGACATCTCCGCCGGAAAACCGACGTTGGTTAAGACGACCGAGATGTACTACGACGACCCAGATACTGACAGCACTCCGGAACGCGGTGACGGGGACGGCAACCTCTCCTGGGTCTCACGATACTACGGGTCGGGGGGCAGCGACCACAACGATACCTTCTATAACTACGACTGGCGGAACAGGCGATGCGTTACCGTCGCCCCGACCGCTCCGCATAGCCTGATCACCTACGACCACCTGGGGCGGGTGACGGCCAGCGGGCAATACATCTCGTCGACCAACCTTGATCCCGGTGATGACGCCGCCACCGAGGACTACAGCAACCGGTTTACCTTGAGCAAGACCTACTACGATGAGCGCGGCAGAGTGTACAAGTCTGAGCGCTACGACGATGCTGGTGACTCCACGCCTGCCGACGAGCTCGCCAGCAACACCTACCGAGACCGGCGCGGTCTTGTCTGGGCGACTGACCCGGCCAACAGCGGAATCAGCTTCACCAAGTATGACGGAGCCGGCAGACGGATCCAGACCTCCAAGGCCACCCAGTTCGACGCCGCCACGTACACCAGCAACGCTCCGGACTACCCGGACGACGACGAGTACATCTTCCAGCTCACCGACTTCACGTTGGACGAAGCCGGCCAGGTCACCAAGGTGGTCACCAAGGAGCTTAACCACAACGACACCGACGGGATGGACGTCACCAACAACGACGATTACGTCCAGACCTTCATCTACAACTGGCATGACGACGCCCACCGGCTCACCGACACCGCCAACTACGGCACCAACGACGCCGACTGGGAATACCAGGGAACAGCCCCGACCTACGGCGCGTCAGCTCCCGCCCGTAGCGATACGATTCTGGTCACCAGTTACAGTTACGACTCGGCGGGAAGGCGGTATCTGGTTACCGACCCCAAGAACATCTCGACGAGGTCGGTCTTCAACGACATGGGCCAGATGACCAGCAAAGAGGAGGCCGACGGGACCGCCGATGAGCGGATCACCAACTACGCCTATAACGCCTTGGGATCTCTCATAACAATAACCGCTGACCTCACTACCGATCAGGTCACCGGATACGTCTACGAGGATGCCCAAAACGCCCGCTGGGTGACCAAGATCAAGTATCCCGACCCCTCGACCGGGGCAGCCAGCGATACCGCCGCCAACAGGATCGTCTTTACCTACAATGCCGACGGCACACTGGCCACCAGGACGGACCAGAACGGAACCGTTCTCACCTGGACCTACGACACCCTCAGGCGTAAGACCGAAGAGGAGGTCACCACCTTGGGGACCTACACCGGCGGAGCGGCGGCCGTCGACGGGGCAGTCCGAGCGGTTACCTGGTCCTACAACACCAAGGGCCAGACCGAGTACGTTACCACCCACTCCGACACCACGCCGGATACCAGCACCTACACCGACGCCGTCAACCAGGTGAAGTACACCTTCGACAGCGCCGGCAAGCGAACCAAGGAGGAAACGGAATACAACGGCAAAGTCGACGGCAGCACCCTGGCTGTCGAGTTCAGCTATGCCACCGATTACTCCACCGGCAACTACAACCGGCTCGAGTACATCGAGTACCCCGACGACCGCAAGGTCTGGTATGGATATACCAACTCCGGAGGAGCGAACACCTTCCAGGACACCATCAACGACAAGTTCAACCGCATTGGACAGATCGCCGAGGACAACAGCGGCTCGATAGGCGACATCCTTACAGAGTACGAGTTTAACGGAATGGGCCGCATGGTTCGCCGGGTTAACGACGAGGTCTCCGGAGCCAACGGCAACCAGACGCGGATGGATCTGTGGCACAGCACCAGCGGAACCTACGCCGGGTTTGACCGCTTCGGGCGGGCCGTGGACCTCAAGCAGACCGAGTTTGGCGGCACCGCGACCGACTTCGAACGCCGCGAGTACGGCTACGACCGCAATTCCAACCGCGAGTACATCAAGAACTCGCTCTACAAGGCCGAGAGCTACGAGCTTACCTACGACAACCTCAACCGCCTCACCGTGGCTGAGCAGGGTATCTTAGACTCCAGCAACGAAGTCGAGCAGTCCGACGTGAAGCTCACCTACGACATGGACCTCCTCGGCAACCTGACCGCAGGAGCCGGCGGGCTCAAGGTCAACGGGACCTCGTCCACCGTCACCCACGCGGTCAACGCCACCAACGAGATCACCACACTGGGTCATCCCAACCAAGCCGGTCAGGCCGCGGTGATAAGCGACGACTTCACAACCTCGCTCAGCAGCTTCTGGACCGAGGACACCGGCGACTGGTCCATCTCTTCTGATTGGCTGAACGTGGACACCCTCGCCGGCGGCCAGGCCATCCTGCTGGCTGATAGCGAACTGGAAATGGAGTACTACCAGGTCGACGTCAAGTTCCCGGCGGCTTCGTCCACCTCGACGGCCGGTTTGATCTTCTCCCATGACGGTGACAACGATTACTACAGGGTGGTGCTCGATCGAACCAACAACAAAGTTGTCCTGCACAAGATCGTAAACGGCTCCTCGACCAACCCGAATGGCCTGGCCAGCGAAAGTCTGACGATCAGCCAACTCACAACCTACCGCATCATCGTGACCCGCAAACGAGGGTTCGTCGAGGTTACCGTGACCGCGGCCGGGATAGGTGAGGTCAGCTTTACCTGTAGCAGCAACACCGGCTTCGGCAGCGGCCTCTCCGGGTTGTATTCCGACAAGACCGACGTGACCTTCGATAACTTGACGGCCAAGCCGGCACCCACCCGGGCCCCGATGGTCCCGGGGATCGTCGGGCTGGCTGACACATCGATAGACCACAGCGAACTCTATGTCCAAGGCGGGTTCGAGGGTGGGACGGCTATTATCGATCGCTTCGGCGATGATGACTATATGGTCCAGGTCGACGTCGAGCTCAATAGCGGAGCCTTCGCCGACGTGTACTTCCGCTACATCGATGTCAACAACACCTACCGCGTGCGGATCGATGAGAACGGCGACGTCGAGCTCGGCAAGTTCGTCGACGGCGACTACACCAGCCTCGATACCGACACCTATACGACCGCCTCCAGTGTGGCTGTCAAGGCAAAGTGCGACGGTACCACGCTCGAAGCCTGGGTGGCTGGGACACTCAAGGTTACCGATACTGACAGCGACCTGGCGGCCGGCGCCGTTGCTCTCGGCGGCGAGAGCCCCAAGTTCGACGACTTGAAGGTCGGCTACGATGTCAACGACGATGATGACATCGACGATGCCGGAGACAACCTGGTTGTCGACGAGGCTTTCGGCTCGACTGATGTTACCGTATCGCATTGCGATGCTGGGAACTTGATCGATGACGGCTGCCGGGTCTTTATTTATGATGCTTG
>Ga0180434_10000831_pt1 | contig 45208 bp, 55 predicted proteins | sample SS_ome_7_FD_132453 | JGI IMG/M metagenome (GOLD analysis project Ga0180434, IMG submission 132453) | Hypersaline lake sediment archaeal communities from the Salton Sea, California, USA - SS_1_D_2 metaG | ecosystem: Environmental > Aquatic > Non-marine Saline and Alkaline > Hypersaline >... | reverse complement strand
GCGATCGTTTCTCGCTCGCTTCCCGGAATTCGAGCCGGCCGGAAAGCCCATGGTCCGGGAAGCGATCGCGGAAGCCACCTTGGAAGTGGACGCGGAAGTGTGGGGAGACAAGACGGACACGGGTGTCCGGTGGCTCGCCGCTCACAAACTCGCGATCACGCCATGGGGACAGCAAGCCCGCATGGTTTCCAAGGATGGCTCCACGACGTACGGGAAGGAACACGCCCGGCTCATGCGAAGCGTGACGCCGGGATTCCGGGTGGCATGAGATGACGGGCGCCGGCGTCAAGATCACCGTTCAAGACAAGGATCGGGGCTATCGCCGCCGTATGGCGAAGCTCCGCAAGTTCTTTGGCTCGAGTGGGATCACCGTGGGGATTCACGGCGAAGACGGCGGAGCCGGACACGAAGAGAGCGATCTCACCGTGGGGGACGTCGCCTCGATCCACGAGTTTGGACTAAACGGCGTCCAACGGAGCTTCATTGGGGCTTGGTTTGACGCCGAGAAGTCCAACCACGAAGACGCCATGGTCAAGATGGCGGAGAGCGTGGTACGGGGCGACAACACGAAGGAAGCCGCCTTGGAAAAGCTCGGCGTCTTCCTAGCGGCGGACGCCCAAAAGTACATCCAAGAGGGACGCGTCTCCCCGCCCACCGTCAAGAAAGATCCGGACGACAATCCCACGACGTTGATCGCGTCCGGCCAACTCGTGGGCTCGATCCGTCACAAGGTGGAGCCATGATCGATTGGGAGACGATCCGCCCCGCCTTCCAAGAGCTCTTCGCGGAGCTCGCGGACTTGAGCCAAGCGGAGTGGAGGGACAAGCGCCGCCCCTTCGCGAGCCCAAGGGATCAAGCGTGGGTGTTGCTCCACGTGGTGAACGAGCGAAGCGTGGGGATCGATGATCGCCGCTACCGGGACACGGGCGAGACGATCCCGGACTATCCGTGCCGAGAGAGCGCCAACGGAAACCGTGTGGTGCGTTTGGAAGTACGGGTGGAGAGCTTCCGTCACGATGATGATCGCTTCGCCTACAATGCGGCGAGCAAGGTCCGGACGCGTCTCGGGTGGCAAAGCTCCGCCGATACGCTCCGAGCTCTCAACGTCTCCGTGGCCACGAAAGGGGAGACGGTGGACGTCTCCAACTTGATCCAAGACGATCGGATCACGTCCGTGGCGTTGTTCGATCTACTTCTCAACTTCGGCGTGAGCGAGGAAGACGCCGCCCACCCGGTCCCGGCAATTGAAACCGTGGAAGATCCCGTGGGGACTTTCAACTAGGAGCCAAGCCCATGAGTCTCGAGGATATCGTTTCCGTTACGATCACCGCCCAAACCACGACGCCGAGCCGGTTGGGTTTCGGAGTCCCGTTGATCGCCCGTGTCCACAACGTCTTCGCGTCCGTGGTTCGCTACTTCGCGAATCTCACGGAGATGACGGACGCGGGCTTCCCGAGCGGCGATCCCGCCGTGTTGATCGCCACGGCGATCTTTTCGCAGAATCCCAAGCCCAACTCCGTGGGCGTGGGCAAGCGCTCCAACGCGTTCACCCAAACGGTCCAACTCGGATTCAAGAACACCACGGAAGACTACGTGTACGAATTCGATATCGTGGTGGTCGATATCGTGGGGGGGACCACAACCACTTCGATCTCGTACACGAACGGAGCCGCCGAGACACCGATCACGATCGGGGCGGCGATCCACTTGCTTGTCACCGCCGTTTCCGGGATCACCTCCACGGACAACTTGGACGGGACGATCGACGTGGAGACGGACACGGACGGCGATCTCGTCAACTATGTGGGCTTTGACGAGCCGGACAACTTCACCTTGGAGGATATCACCGCCGATCCCGGGATCGCCGCCGATCTCACGGCGATCGAAACGGTGGATCCGGACGGATGGTACGCTCTCGTCCTAGACTCCAACTCGCACGCCGAGATCGACGCCACGGCGGCGTGGATCGAGGCTCGGAAAAAGCTCTTTCTCACGAACACCACGGACACGGAGTGTGTGGACATTGCTGTCACGGATGACGTCATGTCCGGACTCCAAGCGGCGGCGTACGCCCGGACGGCGATCATCTATTCCCAAGCCGAGCTCTTGAGTTGGAGCGGCGCCGCTTGGGCGGGGAATCGCCTCCCGTCCGATCCGGGGAGCTCCACGTGGGCGTACAAGACGCTCGCGGGAGTCACCGTGGACGGAAACCTCACGGGCGGACAAGCCTCCGTGATCGAGTCCAAGGGCGGGAACCACTACACCCGGGTGGCGGGCGTGAATATCACCCGCTACGGGATCACGGCGAGCGGGGAGTATATCGACATTACCCGCTTCATTGATTGGTTGGACGCCCGGATCAAGGAACGGATCTTCGGCGTGTTGATCAACAATGCCAAGATCCCGTACACGGACGGCGGCGTGGATCTCATGCGGGCGCAAGTCCAAGCCCAATTGCAGCAAGGGATCGTGGCGGGCGGACTCGCCGCCGATCCGGCGCCCACCGTAACGGCGCCCAAGGTGGCGGACATTGACACGGCGGACAAGGCGAATCGGATCCTCCCGGATATCGAATTCCAAGCCACGCTCGCCGGGGCGATCCACAAGCTCGTGATCTCGGGCGTGCTATCGGTCTAACGGCCGGAGGAAACGGAGGCTCCAATGGGTTTCAGGGTATACGATGCAAACGAGGTTTCCGTCTCCGTGGCGGGGATTCCGATTGACTCCGGCTATGACGATGGGGAGTTTTGCCGGATCGAACAAGAGGCGGACGACTTCGTGGACAAGGCGGGGACGGACGGCGAAGTCACCCGCTCCAAGACGAACGATCGGAGAGCCACGATCACGCTCTTGCTCATGCAATCGAGCTTGGGGAACGCTCTTCTCTCCGGTCTGAACAACATTGATCGGCTCGCCGGGAACGGAGCCGGCGTGGGCCCGCTACTCGTCCGGGACCGCCAAGGGACGAGCTTGTACGCGGCCGCGGAGTGTTGGATCTCCCGCCCGCCAAACGTGAGCTTCGATCGGGAGCCCACGGCTCGAGAGTGGACGCTTCGTTGCGCCGTGCTCGAGCGTTTCGACGGCGGGAACTAGCAACCGAGCTCCACACGGAGCTCCACAACCAAGATAGGGCAAAGCGACATGATCAAGACGGAGAGCAAAGCGATCGGGGAGCGTGGCTTCACGTACACCGTCCGCCAATTCGGAGCGAAGGAAGGCGGGCGGATGCTCGTTTTCCTTGGGAAGCTCATGGGCAAGCCGATCGGGGACGCCGTGAGCGCCGGACGAGAGCTCGATCTCGAGACAGTGGGGCGGGTGATCGCGGGGCTCGCGGATGCCGTTTCGGAGCAAGACTTCGATCGGCTCGTGGACGCGTTCGCCAAGCAAACGGACGTGGCGGGCGGACAGTACACGAACGCGATCCCGCTCAACACGGAGGGAGTCTTTGATCTCCACTTCGCGGGAGCGTACGCCGAGCTCGGCGCTTGGCTCATGTTCGCCGTGGAGGTGAACTATTCGAGTTTTTTCTCCGAGCTCGCCGGCGGGAAGGTGTCCGAGCTCGCCGCCGCTCTCCGGGTTTCTCCGGCGGCGAGCGAGCAAGAGTCCGAGTCCCAATCCCCGATCACCTCAAAGACGAGTGGGCGATCTGGAGAGTCGCAAGCTCGGAGCGCTTCTCGGACACCTTGATCGACGTAGAAACACGGTGGAGCCTAGACGATCTGTATGATGCACTAGACGTATTGGACACGCTAGAAGAGCTCGATCGGCGTGCCACGTCGCCTCCGAGAAAGAGTTAAGCCATGGCACTCCGCGAGATCCTAGCCCGCTTCGGATTCCAAGTTGATCGCAAGGGACTTGCGGCGGCGGACAAGGGGATCACGGGAGTAGTGGGCAAGCTCCGCACGTTCGGAGCCGTGATCGCCGGCTCCGCCGTTGTGCGTGGGATCTCCAACTTCGTGGGCGATATCGTGGACGCCGGAGACGCGTTGGGGAAGACAGCAACCCAACTCGGACTCTCGAGCGATCAACTCCAAGCGTGGCAAGCGGCGGCGGGCTTCGCCGGCGTGGAGGGAAACAAGTTCAACCAATCGCTTCGGATCCTCCAAAAGAACGCTCTCCAAGCCACCCAAGGCTCCAAGACTTTCGCGGACGCGTTCAAGCAATTGGGAGTGGATCTCGAGGGATCGAACGGCCAACTCAAGACGGGCGATCAACTCATGAGGGAGGTAGGACTCTCCCTCAACAATCTGGAAAACTCCACGGAGAAAGTGGCGCTCGCACAGATCCTCATGGGTCGCACGGGCGCCGCTTTGCTCCCCTTGTTCAAGGATGGGGAGAAAGGGTTGGACTCCGCCTTGGGAGCTCTCGAGCGCTTCGGAGGCGGGCTCACGAAGGATCTAATCCCGCTCGCGGAAGCCGTCCAAGATCGCTTCGCTGAATTCAACTTGGCAACCACGAGCCTCAAGTCCCGGTTGGCCGTGGCGTTCTTGCCTATTCTCAACCAAGTGGTGTTGGGGCTCTCCAAGTTTGGAGCGTGGATCGCGAAAGCCACGGACGGGACCAACTTTTTCCAAGCGGCGCTCGTGGTGTTGGGCGCCGTGCTCGCCAAGATCGCGATCGCGAAGTTTGGCGGCTCGCTTCTCGCCTTGGGTAAGGCGGCTCTTATACCCCTACTCAAGATCGCTCTTCTCGTCTTGCTCGTGGAAGACTTGATCACGCTCTTTAAGGGCGGAAAGAGCGTGATCGGGGAATTCCTAGACAAGCTCTTCGGGAAAGGGACAGCGAAAAACGTAGTCAAGGCGATCAAGGGGATCACGGACGCAATCGCGGAAGGCGATTGGGAAAAGGCGATGAAAAAGGCGGCGGACGCCTTGGACGCCTTGGGTAAGTCGATCGTGGAATTCTTCTCCGGTGAGTCCACGGGACCGGTGGCGGAATTCTTCTCTCAAGTTGGGGCGATGATCGTCGCTTTCTTCGTGGAGGATATCCCCGAAGGCTTGAGCCAAGCCGGCTTCGTGATCGTCAAGGGAGTGGTTGATCTCGTCAAGGGGATCGGGGAGACGGTTTCCGATTGGGCGCAAGCGGCCGCCGATCTCGCTTCGGCGTTGATCGATGGGCTCGTGGAGGGGATCAAGAACGGCGCCAAAGCCGTGGTGGAAGCGATCTCCGGCGTGGCGAAAGACGCGATCTCCGCTGCGAAAAAACTACTCAAGATCAAGAGCCCGTCCGCCGTGGCGAGCGAAGAGATCGGGATGCCGCTCGCGGAAGGGATGTTCAATGTCCGGGAAGCCATGCGGGCGGCGTCCGCGTTCGCCTCCGCCACCCGGACGGCGCTTCCCGTGGCGCCGGCGTACGCATCCGCTCCGGCTCGAGGCGGAGGCGGAGCGGCGCTTCCACGTGGCGGCGTGGTGTTCCAATCCAAGGTGGATCTCTCCGTGAGCGGCGGAGTTCCCTCCGATCCACAGATCCAAAAGCTCCGCCAAGGGTTGCGGAGTGAGCTCACGGACAACCGGCGGGCGACGTTGGCGGCTCTCACCCAAACCGTGGAGGCGACGTGACAGCGTACATCTTGGCGGACGATGGCTCGAGCCGTGTGGTGACGTTTGATGCCATCTTGGACGAGCTCCACGAGACAGTCTCCCAAGTGACGGAGCATCCCGTGGAGAGCGGCGTGGACGTCACCGATCACGTCCGCCCGCTCCCCGATCGCGTCAACTTGGTGGGATACGTCTCCAATCAACCGATCGTGGTCAATCCTTTCACGTCTCGAGGCGAGCTCCGATCGTTCAAGTTGGAAGTCCCCAAGTGGGAGCCGCCGCTCGAGCCCACGCCCGGCTCGATCTTCCGCAACACGATCGCCGCCGTGGACGGCTTGCTCTTCGGAGAACCGGAGTACAACGCCCAAGTGTTGACGTTCCCGGACTCTTTCGACGCGATCCGCGAGACGTACGAGCTCTTGGTGGAGCTCCAAAAAAACGCCGTGCTCTTGGAGATCCTAACGCCGCTCCGATGGTACGAAGACATGATCCTCGAGCGGGTGGCGGCTCCCCGGACGGCGGGTGATTCCGGCGTGGCGTTCGCCATGGATCTCCGCCAACTCCGTGTGGTGGAGTCCGGCCAAGTCGCCGCCGCTCCCGTCCCACAAGATCCGAGCGGACACCCGCTCCAACAGAAGGGATCCCAAGGGGCGAAGCCTCCCGATCCGGCGGGAGCGGACGGGGAAGAGCAACCGGCTTCGATTGCGTATCAGATTCTCAGTGGACAAGGGTTGATCTAGCCATGCCAGTGATCGTGCCAGTGTTCCCCGGCGAGCCTCTTTACACGGAGCGTGTTCGTCTCGAGGATCGGGACTACATCATCCGCGTGGATTGGAACGGGCGGGAGTCCCGCTTCTACCTTGGGATCTATGACTCCGAAGAGAATCCACTTCTCACGGGGATCAAGGTGATCGCCAATTGGGACTTTCTCTCTCGCTCCGCGTGGAACGCCGAGCTCCCGCCGGGGACCTTGATCGCCATGGATCTCGAGCAAGGCGGCGAGCCGCCCACGTACCGGGACTTCGGAACGCGTGTCCGGCTCTTCTACTATGAGAGCTCGGAGGATATCGCGGCGCTCGCGGGAGTGGAGGCGGAGTGACACGGCTTTTCAAACGCTCCGCCCGGATCACGATCTCCACGTTGGAGATCGTGGTGGATCCGGCTTCGCCGGGCGCTCACTTGGACGTGGCGTTCCACGTGGAGCGCTCGCTCAAGCCGGAGCCCAACACGGCGGAGCTCCAAGTGTGGAATCTCAACCCGGACAACCGGTTGGCGTTAGAAGAGCTCGGGAAGGTCCCCGTCCAGATCGATGCTGGATACGAAGAGCAAACGGCGTTGATCTACCTTGGAACCATGCGAACGGTTTTCACCACGAGAAACGGTCCCGATCTCGTGACGTCGATCCAGAGTGGCGACGGGGAGAAGGAATATGAGCAAAGCCGGATCAACGTCGCGCTTTCGGCTGGCGTGAGCAATTCGGACGCGTTCAAGCAAGTGGCGAAAGCCTTGGGTGTTTCGCTCGGGAATCTCGAGTCCGCCGAAGTCGCCGGCCGGCTCGCCACGTCGCCGGCGCTCTTCCCCCAAGGGACAGTCTTGTCCGGACAAGTCTCGCAAGTGGTGACGGAGCTTGCTCTCTCCGTGGGCTTGGAGTGGAGCATCCAAAACGGAGCTCTCCAGTTGCTTCCGCTCGCCCAATCGATCGCGGGGAGCGCCGTCTATCTGTCGCCGGAGACGGGGCTCGTGGGCTCCCCGAGCGTGGACAGTGAAGGGATCCTCACGGCGCAAGCGCTCTTGATCCCGGATCTCTTCCCGGGGCGGGTGATCGATCTCGAGAGCGAGAATCTTTCCGGGACGTTCCGCGTGGAAAAGGCGGCGTACACGGGGGACACGGCCGGGGACGATTGGTACGTGGACGTGGAGGCGAAGAAACTGTGATGGGTGCGGAGCCTACATTGGCGGAGATCATCCGGTTGGCGATCGCCTCCCGGCTCATGGATCTACACGTGGCGCTCCCGGGGAAGGTGATAGCGTACGACGCATCCAAGCAAACGGCCGAAGTCCAACCGATGATCCGCCGGGCGATCTCGGATTCCAACGGTGAGATCGCTCACGAAGACTTACCCAAGATCCCTAATGTCCCCGTGAAGTTCCCGCGGGGAAGCGGGGACTCCTACTCGATCACGTGGCCGATCGCTCCCGGAGACTTCGTGCTCTTGGTGTTCTGCTCGTGGGCGATCGGACAGTGGCGGGAGAGCGGCGATCTCTCCGATCCCGTCGATCTCCGGAAGCACGGACTCGGGAATCCGATCGCGATTCCAGGGATCGCTCCGAAGACGGGATCGATCCCCACCGATCCGTCCGCCATGGTGATCGAGGGTCCGGAAGTGAAAGTGGGGCCCGCCGCCGTGGATTTCGTGGCCATGAACGCGAAAGTTCTCGCGGAGCTCGCGAGCATTGCCGGAGTTTTGAGCGCTCACACCCACACGGTCCCGATCACGGGACCGGCGGGGACCACGACGTCTAGTCCCGCTGGGGTGTACGCGCCCCCGGCGGACGTGGCGTCCACGAAGTTGAAAGCGGAGAGCTAGCCCGATGACAATGCGTTTCGTCCCCAACACGTCGATCCCTTCCGGAGACTTCGGGATCCGGTATCTCTTCGCGTTCTTGGACTTCATGCGGACCGCGAGCCCTACCGGTCCCGGGTGGACCGTCCCGCGATCGAGTAACGGAACGACGGGTGGAGCCGGGGACAACATTTCGGACTATCTCGATCTCGGACAGTATGCGGCTGGGACTTCGGAGTCTTGGTTCGTACTCCGAGCTCCGGATGGATCGATCGAATTCCTGTGGTCCCGCGGGAACGTGCTCGATCAACAGTGGTATCTCCACGTCTCCCCGTCCGCGGCGTTCGCTGGCGGCGATGCTGGCAATCCGCCCACGGCCGTGGATCGGCAAGAGATCCATGGGCTCGCAAACATCGCCGCTTCGGGGACGAACGTGCTCCACATGGGAGCGGACGACGCAGCACCGTACGGCTTTTGGACGTGGCTTCACCTCTCGGGAGACTTCGCAAACCACCAAGGCGGATACGGTTTCATCCCGATTACGGCGGCGGAAGATCCGGACGAGCTCGAGCCGTGGGTTTTCTTCTTTGACGGAGGCGGGACCGGTTGGATTGCGTACAACGCCTTGAACGCCGAATCAGGAGCCACAACGGTGGCACGTGTCACGGGCTACAAGCCCGGAACGAGCACGTACGCTCAACTCTCGGGGCTCTCGCTCAACTCCCAAGTGGGCCAGCAATTCCCCGGCTCCACGGAGATTGACACGGATGGGGACGATCTCAGTAGCCCGATTCTGTTCGGACGCCGGGCGGCGCTTGGCGGAGGCTTTTTCAAGGGGATATCGGACTTCGTGGAGTGGAACGGGGTCACGCGAGCTCCGGGAGAGACATTCGATTCTCTCGCCCGGATCTCGCTCGGGGACGTAAACGTACAGTGGGACGGAGCCACGCCTCCCGCATCATCCTAACGCCATGGCAGATCACCCACAGAAACGGATCGCGATCGCGGAGCTCGTCCCCACGAGACAGAATCCGCACGGGGGAGCCGGCGGGGACGTCACGCCGCCCACGATCGGCAACTTCGATCCGGCGCCCGGCTCCACGATCGAGAGCAACACGCCGATCGCTTTCGACGTCACGGACGATCAAGCGCTCCGCCGGGTGGCGATCGTTGTCACGCAACGAGATCAAAAGCTCGTGGTTCACGACGGGGACGGCTTCTCGTCCGGCTTCCGGAACTACTCCACGCGGACGCCCACGTCCGGCGGATGGCGCTACTCTGTACGGAGGGACGGTGGGTGGCTTTCCACGCCCGTCTTTGAAGTGATCGCGATCGACACGAGCGGGAATGAGGCTTGATCATGGCGCTTCCGTCCTACACCTTCCCCTTGGCGTCCCCCACGGCCGTGATCGTCACCACGGCGGACGGGGACTTGGACGGGACGCTCCCCTTCGCGGAGCTCGCCTTGGATGAGGCGACGTGGGATCTCGCGTTTCCTCCTAGGATCCTTCGCGGCGTTCCCGCGATCGCGCAACGGATCCGTGTCCGCCTGCAATTCTTCTTGGCGGAGTGGTTCTTGGACTTGCGCCAAGGGCTTCCGTACTTCCAAGCGATCTTGGTAAAGAATCCGGACATAGGGTTGATCAAATCGATCTTCCGCCGGGCGATCCTCCAAACGCCCGGCGTGCTCGCGATCGCGAAGCTCGAGGCGAGCTTGAATCGCGCCACGCGTACCTTCACGATCACGCCGTTGGAGATCGTGCTCACGGGCGGCGTGGTGTTCCGAGCTCAACCGGACGAATTCATAATCCAAGTTCCGAGGGACGTAACTCCGGCGACAGCATAAGGTGCAACCATGGCGGATCACGTGACAACGGCGGGGCTCGAGATCAAGACGGTAGAGACGATCCTCTCCGAGCTCGCCGCCCGGCAAAAGGCGGACATAGACGCCACGCTCAACACGGCGGCGGACTCCCCCGTGGGGCAATTGAATGGCATCTTTGCGGCGCAACTCCGAGAGGCTTGGGAAGTGTTGGCCGTGGCGTACAACGGTTTCAACCCGGACGCCGCGGAGGGATTCCTTCTGGAAAAGCTCTCGGCGCTCACGGGGACCGTGAAGCGAGCCGCCACCAAGTCCACCGTGGTCTTGGATTGCGATCTCGATCTCGGGACAACTCTTCTCGCCGGAACGCACTACGCCAACGTCACGGGCGAGCCGGACAACCGGTGGACGCCGGAAGCGGACTACACGTCCGGCGTGGCGGGAGCTCAAGACGTGGACTTTGAGGCGGAAAACGCCGGCGCCGTCCACGCAAACGCCGGGACGATCACCACGATCACCACGCCCGTGGTGGGTTGGAATTCCGTCACGAACGCCTTGGACGCCACCGTGGGACGAGAGGCGGACGAAGATCCGGATCTCCGGCAACGCCGAGAAGAAGAGCTCCGGGCGTCCGGCTCCGCCACCGTGGACGCGATCCGAGCGGACTTGCTCCAATACGAAGTGGACGGCGTGCAACATATCGAGCAAGCGTCCGTCTTTGAAAACGTCACGGACGTGGTGGACGCCAACGGCCTCCCGCCTCGATCGCTCGAGTGTGTTGTCTTTGACGGAGCCCCACCGGCGCTCACGAACAACCAGATCGCCCAAGCGATCTGGGATACGAAGTCCGCCGGGATCTTGGCGTTCGGGCAAGAGAGCGGGATCGCGGAAGACAGCCTAGGCAACTTCCACACGATCGGTTTCTCCCGTCCCACGGAGCGGGACGTGTGGGTGGAGATATTCGTCTCGATCGATATCTCTTCGGGCTACGCTGGCGCCACGGCTTTGAAAGCGGCGCTCGTGGCGCTCAACGAAACGGAGCTCTTGGTGGGGCGGGACGTGTTCGCCGCCCGTTTGGAAGCCGTGGCGATGGGCTTCGCCGGCGTGTTCAACATGACGAGCCCCGTCCAACTCGGTTTCTCGGCGTTCCCCGTGGGGACGGCCGATCTCGTGATCGGTATCCGCGAGCTCGCCCGGCTTGACACAAGCCGGATCGTTGTGACGGAGTACATAGGTCCAATTCCGTAAGAGGTGAAGTCATGCCAACCACGCTCCAAGTGATCGAGTGGATCCAGAGTGGCAACGGGCGGCTTGTTGTCGCCGCCGTGCTCTTCGTGCTCATGTGGGCGATCAAGTCTCTTCCGTGGGTGAGGGACAAGATCCTCACCACGCCACGGCGCAAACAGATCGCCGCTTGGCTTTTGATGATGCCACCCGCCGTGTGGATGATCGTGGAGGGAGCTCCGTGGGCGGAAGTCGTGGCGGCCGCCGTGGGGATCATCTTGGCGGCGAACGGGATCAACACGTACCGTCCGAGCAAGGCGAAGCCGCCCGGTCCGCTCGAGGCGGCCGCGGACAAGGGGAAGTGATCGTGGATCGTGTGGCTCTTCTCTCGCTTCTCGTGGGGCTCGTCTTGATCTTGCTCGGGTGTACGTCCGGACTCGGAGCTTTGCGGAGCTCGTGGAACGTGGCGAACGCCGGCGCCGGAGAGACGTTGGCGGAGATCGAACGGCTCCACGAAGCGGACACCCGGGCGATCGTGGAGAGCCCCACGCTCACGAAAGAGCAAAAGCTCGAGGCTTTGGATCACGTTGCGCGCAAGTGGGCGCCGGCGTACCAAGCCTTCCGGGCGTACCGGGCGGCGCTCGCCGCCGCTCGGGTGGCTCTCAAGGCGGCGGAGGCTCGCGAGCTCGCCGGTGGGGAGCCGGACTTGGCGAAGCTCGGAGAGCTCGTCTCGGCGGCGCTGGCGGCGCAGCAAGCGCTAGCGGAGGCGATCCCACACTAGAACGGAGGCAAGGCGTGGAGTGGTTGGCGATCTTCGGGGCGTTTCTCGGCGGCGTGATCAAGGGTTGGATCGGGGAGGCGGGGAAGCCGTCCAAGCCGCTCGATCCGCTCGTGGACAAGGATCGCGAGAGCGAGATCAACCGGCGGGCCCGTGAAGCCGTGGAGCGGGACGGGTGAAGGGCTCCGCGTGGTGGGACAGTGAAGTCCCCGAAGAGCTCGGGCCCGGATACGCTCGGGCCGTGCTCGAGGCGATCCGAGACGGACACGCCGTGATCGAGCGGCGGAAGATCGTCCACGGGGAGCTCGAGCTCGAGATCATGGCGAAGCCGCTTGCGATCGGGGAGCCGGACGATCACGTGATCTTGTACGGCTTGAGCGCCGAGCTCGTGGACTTGATCGCTCTCGAGCTCGGGGACGTCATGTCCCCCACGCCGCTCTTGTACGACGCCGTGAGCGAGCATCCGGACGCCCGGTACGTGGGCCCCCACACGCTCCCCACGCTCTTGGGAGTGGACAACGGAGCCGCCGGGATGACGAAGACGGCGGCTCGAGCCCACGCGGACGCCGTGGCGGCGGAGATCAAGCGCCATGGGTATCCGCCGGACGCCTTGCTCGTGGGATGGGGAAAGACGTACGGGCTCGGACGCTATCGGACGGCGAAAGATGGATCGCCCACGATCCGCCCCCGGTACGCCTTGGAGTACGGGTGGGCGCTCCGGGAAGCCGTCTCGTGGGGCTCGCGGAACGCCACCCGGACGGGATGGGTTGTCCAACCGGCTCAGTGGGCCCACTTGTACTCCGACTTTTGGGACTACAGCATGGCAGCTTGGTACGTCTTCTGGACGGCTCGGCTCCGGGGCGAGCCGGCGGACTTGCGTGAAGTGGCCATGGATCGCGCCAAGGCGGGCGTGGTGAGCCACACGGGCGCTGTCCCGTTCGTTATCCACCCGGAGTGTCCCCGGCGCTCCACGGGGCTCTCAGACGCCGCAACGGGCGACACGGAGCCGCCCCCGGACACGGATCCGAGTCCCGGGACCGTGGTTCCGGCCGGAGACGCCCCAACACTCCGTCTCGGGGATCGTGGAACGTGGGTGGGTGTGTGGCAAGGTGCGCTTATCGCCGCCGGCTTCTCGCTCCACCCGTACGGGGCGGATCTCCACTTCGGGAGGCTCACGGCGGAGCAAACGAGAGCCTACCAGCGGATCCACGGGCTCGTGGTGGACGGCGTGGTGGGTCCAAAGACGTGGGCCACCTTGGGAGAGCAAGAATCCCTCCCGCTCTCGGAGCCGTTCACGGACTCCCCCTTCCCGCCGCTCCACGATCGAGCCGCTGTCTTCGGGGCGATCGATTGCTCGCCGGCGCCCACGGCCACCGATCCGGAAGCGATCAAGATCCACGGCTCGTGGATCCGGGATAACATTGTCCGGCTTGAGATCCCGGAGCTCGTGGGCGTGGCGGGAGCTCCGCGGGACGGTGGCGTGTACTTTCACCGTCTCGGAGCCGATCAACTCGTGGAGCTCTTCGCCGCTTGGCGGGAGGCGGGCTTGATCGATCGCGTGCTCTCGTGGGCGGGCTCGTGGGTGCCACGGTACGTCCGAGGCTCACGGATCCGGCTCTCGAATCATGCCTTTGGAAGTGCTTTCGATATCAACGCCCCGTGGAACCCCATGGGAGCGGAGCCCGCTCACGTGGGCGAGCGAGGCTCCGTCCGCGAGCTCGTCACCATCGCCCACGATCACGGCTTCTTTTGGGGAGGTAACTTCCGCGGCCGCCCGGACGGGATGCACTTTGAGATCGGGAAGGTGTTGTAACATGGGCTCCAACGTGATCGCTTTGCTTCCCACACTCCCGCCGGAGTCCAACCGAGTGGAGATCCCCGAAAGCATGCCACCCGCCGATCGAGACAAGTTGCTCCACGAGCTCTCCGAGATATCCACGGCGATCGTCCGTACGGAAGTCCGAGCCGAAGAGCGCCACAACGCAACGGAGCAACGCTTCCGATCGGCGGAGGCTCGTCTTCGGAAGCTAGAAGAAGAATCCGAAGCGACGGGGCAGCACCAGATCGTGAAGCTCGAGGCGGCGCTAGCGGAGCGCCGGGCGGAAGCCTCCAAGTGGAAGTGGTGGGCGATCTCGATCGCGTCCACCTTGATCACTTCCGCGATCGTGGGGCTCGTGGTCCACTATCTCTCCACAAGGTGATCCCATGGCTGGCGAGTTGATCGATCAAAGGGGCGACCACGAAGCGCTCGCCGTTTCGCGCTTCTTGGATCAATTCAAGAACGCCGCGAAGCTCAAAGCGCTAGCGGCTTCGTACGCCGCCCAGATCCAAGACTTGGAAGACGCCGCCTTTGAAGTGATCTTGGAGCGGGTGTTGGACAACGCCGTGGGCGCTCAACTCACGGTGATCGGGAAGATCGTCCAGCAACCACGCACAACGGCGGATGATGCGGAATTCAAGACGGCGATCCGAGCAAGGATCGCGATCAACTTGAGCCACGGAACGCCCGAAGACTTGATCAAGGTCGCAGGGTTGATCCTCACGGGCGGCGAGCGTTTCGAGATCCGCGAAGAGCCTCCCGCACAGATCCGGATCACCGTCTTGGATCCGATCACGATCACGCCGGAGCTCGCTCAAGACCTGCTCGATTCCGCGGACGCTGGCGGCGTCCGGCTTCTTCTGAACTACACGAGCACGATCACGGATGCTCGAAAGTTCACTTTCTCCGATGCTTTGGGCTCGCCCACGACGGGCGCCGGCTTCGGATCGACCGTTGGAGCTCCGAGCCCGTTGGGCTACTTCGCGAGCGTGGAGGACTAGGCACCATGGCACTCAAGAGAATCACCCGTCCCCAAGGCTTGGTCCCGTCGTGGGCGAACGATGAGCTCATGAACGATCCCGGTGAAGCGTGGGACGCCACGGCCACGAAGGTGGAGCCGGGCGCCGGGAAGCGGGATGATGGGTGGCTCCCGCAAGAGAATCCCCCGGCGCAGCATCGCAACCACTTGGACAACGCCTTCGGACAGTGGATCCAATTCTTCTCCGATATCCAGATCATGAATTGGTGGGATGGGGGAGAGCCCAAGGAAACGTCTCCCGCCACGGCGGAATGTGTCGTGTACGACGAGGGAGACTTCTCGTGGATCGTTGGGAGCCGTGCGGATATCGTCACGAAGGCGCGCACGGAAGAAGGGGAGTGGCAAGAGATCCAACCGACGGGTGGCGCCGGGACGTGGACGTGGGCGGCGACCAAGCGGCCGGACTTCGCACCTTCCCACACGGGACCGCGGACGCTTCTCGGCTCGAGTGTTCCGGGACCGGCTCCACCCGTCGTGGAATACTCCACGGTCCCGTGGACGGCGCTCGCTCTTCCGCTGGCGACCGGTCCCAACGGACACTCCAACACGGGAGTGTGGGACGGAGGCAACGGACGGTGGCTCGTGGGTGGGCAAGACAACGTGGTCCCGTCGTTTTGGTACGACGCCACGTTGATCACGGGCTTCACGCAAGTGGTCCCCACGGCCGTCAATTCCACGGAAGTTCTCCAGATCGCCACGGACGACAACGGAAACTCCGTGGCGATCGGGGACTCCGCGCCTTTCGACGTGTGGACGAGCGCCAACGGTACGACGTGGGCGCAAGCCACGCCCACGGGGATCGTAGCCGGAGAAAGCGCTCGAGCGATCGCATGGGACGCCGAAGGCGGACAATGGGTCTTGCTCACGAACAAGTCTTGTTACGTCTCCGTCAACGGTACGTCTTGGAGCTCCGTTGCGACGTTCACGAACGGGAGTTTTCAGTACCGTTGTCTCTCGATCGTGGGTTCCCATTGGGTGGCGTGCTCCGCTTCGGATGCGGAGATCCGTTTCTCCGGTGACGGTGGCGCGACATGGCGCGTGCTTCGTCTCCCCAAGGGGGATTACACGTCTTCCGATCCGCTCGTGGGGATCACGTACTCCCGTTTCCGGGGGCGCTTCGCCGCCGTGTACTATGACACGCCAGCGCTTCCCGGGCGCTTCGTGTACTCCCTCGCCGCGCCCACGACAGTCGTGGGGATCGATGCCATCTCCGAACCCACGGTGACGTAGTGCGACCGGAGCAAGACACGGATGGGCGGAGTCACGACGCTCTAACCACGACGCCGGACGATCATCATCCGGCGCCGGATCACGTGTCTTTCTCCAACACGAGCCAAAGCCTCCCGCCGGGGACCACGTACGATCTGGACGTCACGCTCCCTCACGCTTCGTACAAAGTGGCTCGAGTTCAACTCATGGGACCGGTTCCGTCCGGCGGAGGCTCCGGGACCGTGTGGCGGGAGTGTGCTTCGATCCACGCCACCACGAGCTCCGCAGAGGCGATGGGTCACTCCACCCGGACGAGCGGTTTCAAGCAAGTATATTGCGCCACGTACGCCAAGAGCCAAGGGGACTCCCAACTCTCTCACAAGGTTTTTGACTCGAGCACGCCCGCTGCAAACCGATACATCTCCCTCCAAGACGCGTGGATCACGGGCTCCACGCTCCGGCTCCGCTTCCGGAACCACTTTGGAGGCTCCGCCACCTTGTGGGTGAAAGGGACGGCGCTGCTATGGTGAGGCTTGCGGGCTCGGACGTGGTGACCGATCACGATCTGCTGACGGACGTGGGCGAAGACGATCATCACGACGCCGCCGAAACCGTCAAGGTCCAAGTGAACGCCCAAGCGATCCCCGCGAGCTCCACGTATGAGCTCCGCTATTCACTCGGGAGCTCGAGCCATCGGGTGGCTTGGGGCGTGCTCCGTGGCGTGATCAACACGGACATACTCGGACACGAAGGCGTCTTTTTCTTGGCCCACGACACGGCGGACGAAGCCGCCACCGTGGGGATCCGCCGGTACGGCGCCGGCGGATATCCCACGTCTTACGTTGGGGCGTACGCCCGCCTCCACGGGGACTCCTACCTCTCACATACGGAGACATTCGGGCCCAACATTCGCTTTGACGACGCATGGATCGATGGGGACGAGCTCGTCTTGGAGTTTCGCAACACACACCCAACGCTCTCCCGAAACCTCACGGTGTACGGCGCCGTTGCCGTGAAGTGATCGCCATGCGTCCGGAAGACTTGCTCCGCCATCCCACGCTCCACTCCGCGATCACGAACGTGCTCCCGGATCAACACCACGTGGCGCCGTCCAACTTGGAGGTGAGCAACACCACGCTTTCCGTAGCGCCGCTCCCCGGCGGGCCCGGACAATGGGACGTCTCCGTCCCGCTGTCCACGCGAGCCGTGATCTTCTCGCTCCGCTCAAACCTCACGCTCGAGCTCGCAAACGCCAAGAGCGGTGTGGTTGGCGTGTCCACGTGGAGCTCGCTCGAGGCGGCGACGGCCGGACTCGGGGGGCACGGCGTGATCACCACGACGGCGTACGCCCATACATACGCCAAAGCGGCGGCGAGCCTCTACCTCTCTGCCAAAGTGTTTTCGTCCACCGGAGCGGACATAGCTCTCACGGACGCGTATCTCACGCTCACGGGGCCAACCACGAGAGTGTGGCGCACCACGTGGACTAACTTCGCGGCGTCGTACCAAACGCTCAACGTGTGGGGGGAGCTCTTGTTGCTGTCATGATCGAACAACCGATCCGAGTCTTGGCGATCTGCCACGAAGATCCGGCGTGGATCCTTGGCGGGATGGGGATGCATTGCCGGGAGCTCTATCGCCACATGTCCAAGCGGGAAGACGTCCACGTGGACTTCGTGACGAACGGTCCCGGGGAAGGGTGCGAGACGTACAAGGGCTTCCGCAAGTGGCAGGCGGACAAGCTCGTTTGCTACAAGCCCAAGAACGCCGGGATCTCGTCTTTCCTCTTTGCGGATCTCCAGATCGCCCGGACGCTCTCCAAGCTCTTGGCGGCGGGCTATCGGTGGGACGTCGTACACGAACACGAGTGGACGAGCGTGCAACTCGGCCGGATGATGCGGGACGCTCTCGGCGTTCCGCTCGTGGGGACCATGCACCTTTGTATTACGAAGTTGGCCATGGTGGAGGATCCGGCGTGCATGGCCACGATCGGGGAGTGGCCGGAGATCGAATTCTATCTCCGCAACCAAGAAGGGAATCTCATAGCAGATCCGGACGAGACGATCCTTTGCTCCCATGCCTACGTCCGGATCATCCGGGAGACGTTTCTCACGGAGCGTCCGATCCACATGATCCACAACGGGATCGATCCGGCCGTGTGGAATCCCGGCGCCGGGGACGGAGTTCGAGCTCGAGCCCAACACGAGCTCGCCGCCGATCGGCTCGTGGGTTTGTACGTTGGAAGGATCGCCACCATGAAGGGGATCCTCCCCTTGCTCGAGGCGATCGAGAGCGGCGATCTCGGGTGGCAATGTGTCCTCTCCGGAGAGGTGAACGCCAACTCCGAGGCGGAGCGGGAAGCATGGGAAGTTACCCAACGGATCCGGGCGCTCGAGGCGAGCCACCCGGAGCGCTTGCGTTGGGTGGGCTTCCACCACGGACAAGCGCTCCACGATCTGTACGCGGCCGCGGACGCCGTGCTCATGCCTTCCACACACGAGCCGTTCGGGATCGTGGCGCTCGAGGCGATGGCTTCCGGAGCTCCCATGCTCGCCACGGACGTGGACGGGCTCGGAGAGATCGTGACGGACGAGCTCGGCGGAGAGTACGCCATGATCGTTCCACCCGGGGACGCTCGTTCGATCGTTGCGGGGCTCCGAGCTTTGCGCGATCCTAGGGTCCGTGAGCAACTATCACGGCTTGGACTTGAACGGATCCGGGCGTTCTCTTGGGAAGCGGCCGCGGAAAAGACGGTGGACGTGTATCGCCAAGCGCTCGAGCGCTCCGGCGTACGACGCCGCCGGGAGGTGAGTTGACATGCCAGTAACCTTGAACCGTACAATCGAGCCCGTGACCTTGGACTCCGCCAAAGTGGTGGCGTTCAAGGTGGAGAACAACGTAGAGCGTTGGGTGGAAGTGTGGGTGGCGTTCGGCCAAGACGTGGACGGAGCCTTCGTGGAGTACCGGGATCCGGCCACGGGCTCCACCGTCTCGCCAGCGTACTTCAAAGTGGAAGACGGGCTCCACCCGCTGTCTCCCCACATGTCTCTCCGCAAGTGTCCGGCGTGTGGCTTGTGGTGGAAGCTCGAGGCAGAGTGTTCTTGCGGAGAGTCCACCGTTCCGTACGACGGCTTCACCCGGTTGGCGAGCTCGAGCCCATCCGGAGGGAGCCTCTACGCCGCGATCGCCGTGGCGCTATACGCGTTTTTGACGAGCGAGATCGTCCCCGATCCCTCAACATGGGAGCTCGTCCGGCTCTTGGACGCGGAGTGAGCTATGGTAGTAGTGAGAATCCGAGACGGGGACACGGAGCGGATCCAAACACCCGCCGTGAAAGACGGGAGCTTGGCGGCGCTCACGGGCTTGTCCACCGTGGTTGTGGCGATCCAACGCGTCTCCAACGGGGATTGGTACGACTTCGCGGACGATACGTTCAAGAGCTCCGGTTGGACCACGAGACAGCAAGCCATGACGGAGGTTTCCGCCACGCTTGCTCCCGGGGAATATCGGTACGACTTCGATACGTCCGCGATCACGAACGCCACGGCGGATGACACCTACATGATCCGCGTGGACGAGACGGGCGGGACGGCGAAAAACGTCCCCTTCCACGGGGAGATCAAGGTGGATCAATGGGTGGCGGATCTCGCCACGTCCGCCGAGCTCGCCGCCACGGAAGACGCAATCCGCGGAGCGGACGATCGCGATCTCTCGGAGCTCGCCGGCGCCGGCTTCGTGGAAGCCTCGGACTCGCTCGAGGCGATCCGGGATCGTGGGGACGCCGCTTGGATCACCGCCACCGGTTTTTCCACCTTGGCGGACGTGAACGCCGCCCGGGATGCCGTGATCGCCCAAGGGGACGCCGCTTGGATCACCGCTACCGGCTTCGCCACGCCGGCGGACGTCACGGCCGCCCGGGATGCCGTGCTCACCCAAGGCGGGACGGGACCGTGGACCACGGCGGACTTGACGGGGATCGCCACGCTCGTGGACGTGAACGCCGCTCGAGACGCCGTGATCGCCCAAGGGGACGCCGCTTGGATCACCGCCACCGGTTTCTCCACCTTGGCGGACGTGAACGCCGCTCGAGACGCCGTGATCGCTCACGGCGGGGCGGCTCCGTGGACCACGGCGAGCGTGTCCGGACTCGCCACGAGCGCCGAGCTCGCCGCCGCTGTCTCCGCGATCATCGCCCAAGGGGACGCCGCTTGGATCACCGCCACCGGTTTCTCCACCTTGGCGGACGTGAACGCCGCTCGAGACGCCGTGATCGCCCAAGGGGACTCCGCTTGGATCACCGCGGTAGGCTTCGCCACGCCGGCGGACGTCACGGCGGCGAGAGACGCGATCTTGACGGAAGGCGGGGCGGGCCCGTGGACGATCGGATCGCTCTCGCCCACGGAGGCGATGCACCTTGAAAGGATCTGGCAACGGCTCCACTTGGACAAGAACAACCCACGAGTGGACACGCCCACGAGTATCAAGGTCCCGGCGGACGGGAGTTTGATCGATATCCAATTGGACGTGGTGGGGACCACGATCACGGGTGAGAACCAAGTATGATCAACGTCCACTCCCTCGCCCACGACGGGATGTTTTTTCCCGTCGATCACATTGCCCACGATGGGATCGTGGCGATGGGTGGGACACTTGCGGGGCGAGCGTGTCCCGGGATTGCGGCCGCCGTGGCGCTTGGCGGCGTCGTGGCGGCGTCCGCCGCCGTGGGCGGGGAGAGAGCCACGAGCTCCGCCACGGGCGCCGTGGCGGCCGCCTCGAGCGCCGTGGCGGGTGAACGAGAGACGAGCTCCGCCACGGCGGGGATCCGGAAACGGGAGTGTGGAACATGAGCCAAGCGGACGATCCGATCGCGGAATATCACTTGGGCCAACAGATCACGGCGTACGTGGACTTCGCGGACGAAGACGGAGCCGCCGGCGATCCGGATACCGTGCTCTTGCGGATATACGAAGGCGACGGCGAAACGATCACGGACGTGCTCCACGCTTCGCTCTCCAACCCATCCACGGGGAGATGGGAGTGGGATCTCACGATCCCCAAGGATGGGGATTGGGCGCTCAAGCCGTGGGTGTTGCGATGGGAAGGGGACTCCGCCCCCGGCGGGATCACGGCCGTGGCGGAGACGCGTTTCGAGGCGATCCCTTCCCCGTTCTATCCGCCGAGCTAGCCCCGCCGTGAGGCGGAGATCACCGTCTCTTGGAAGAATTCCACGCCGGGGATCGGTTGGGGCTTCCCCTTCGTGGCTTTGACGTATCCGGCGATCGCGTCCACGTTCACCGTGAGCCATTGTCGTGGGACGGCGCTCTCGTCCGTCACACGGAAGCGCCACACCTTCCGCGAGCTCGTCCCCGCCGCCGTGGCGATCGGCTCGGCGCTCGCCGCCAAAGCCGTGGAAGCCTCCGCCGCTGTCTCCGCCACGGCGGCCGCCTCGAGCGCCCGACGGCGATCCGCCTCTTGTTCTTGGATGTACGCCGCGATCTTCGTCTTGAGCAAGCGTTCCGCCCGCTCGAGGCGATCGCGGACGGGCTTAAACCACGAGTTGATCTCCCTCACCACGCCGTTGAGTGGTTGGACAACGGACTTTCTCCGCGTCTCAAGCTCGGAGTGTTTCGCCTTGACGTCCAAGAGGATCGAGGCGGCGAAGTCTTGATCCTCCGCCGTCTCGATCTTGAGCGCTTCCAAGAGCTCGATCGATTGATCCGCTTCGTCTTGCTCGCTCTCGAGCTCGCCCGCCGCCTTTCGGTACGGGGCGAGATCCACCGTGTTCGCCTTCGTCATGACGTTACCCCTTCCAAGCGGAGCGCCATCTCGAGATCATTTCGCCACGTCGTTGGCGCGATCGTCCACGGATCCCCAAAAGAGGTTAACTGCCGGATCGCTTCGTGTACTTTTTCCGGGAGATCGGCGTCTCGTTCTTCGATCTGGATCTCGATCTCGTCTAACTGGTTTTGATACCCTTCGATCTGCTCCGCGAGCTCGTCCAATTGCTTTCGATAGTCCGTGATCGTGTCTTGCGCTTCCACGATCTTGTTTTTCAGATTTTCGATCTCTTCCTTCATATCGATCACCTCATGTCTTCTTTTTCGAGCCACCAAAGGCCCAACCCTATCGCGTCCACCATGTTGTGGCGCTTGCTCTTCGGGAGCGTGGGGAGGATCGCCGCTTCGTCCGGCGCTAGCGCCCCAAGAACACGCTCTCCGTGGATATCCTTGGGGACGGTCCCCTTCCACCGGCGGGGCTCCACGAGCTCCGTGTGGAGCCCGTGGCGGCGATAGAAGCCGCGAAGATCGCCCGCCAAGATCGCGAGCTTGATCAAGTCTTGCGGATCGCCTTTCCCCTTCCCGAGCGGATACGCCCGGGGGATCTCGATCACCGCCACGGCGGGCGCCCACTCCACCATGGGCGGCTTGTCCAAGATCGTCGCCTCCGAGAGCACGCCGGCGGCTTGGAGCTTGCCGTGGAAGAAAAGAGCCCACCCGCTCCACTTGCCGGGATCGATCGCGATCATGCTGCTAGGTCCCACGGTACAAGCTCCCCCAACTCGTTCCGGATAGGCTTGGCTTTCTTGCTCCAACGGCGCATGAGGTACGGCTCCGCCACGACGTCCAGATCCGGGAGCCACGGCTTCGCACCGATCACCATGAGCTCCGCCAAGCGCTCCGCGGCCGCGGACGCCCCGGCGTTGTCCGGCGTCTCCAAGATGAATTCGTCATGTACGAAGTTACACGGACGGCTCCCGAAGAGCGGCGAGCTCGTGTCCGTGTAGCACTCCCGGGCGATCAAGAAACCGGCGGCTTTCGCGGCGTCCGCCGCCAAGCCTTGGAAGTAGGAGTTACAAGCCTCCGTGAAGCTCACGTTTGCGCGGACGCGTCCGGAGTAGAGTTGGCGGACGGTGGGGATCGCTTCGTTGCATTGATCGCCCACCCATCGGAAGTAGAGATCAAACTCCGGCCACGCTTGGAGCCAATAGCGCTTGAGCTCGATCGCTTGTTTCTCCGTGAGGATCACGCCGTATTGCTTGCGGGCGAAGTGGACGAAGCGGACGATCCCCAAGCCGCCCGGAAAGCCGAAGTTTCCCACCTTCCCCGTTTGGCGAGCCAAGTCCACTTCGTCTTCGTGGATCCGTGCTTTCGCTTCGTCATACGGGATCCGCAAGATGCGCCGGGCGAGCTCGAGATGGGGATCAAAGCCGGCGTTGAGCGCTTCCGCGAGCTTGCTCCGCCAACCGTTGTTCAAGATCACTTGGGAGACTGTCCGGAGCTCAAAGCCGGAATAGTCCGCGGCCGCGTACACGAAGCCGGGACGGGGGACGAAACACTCCCGGACTCCGCCTTTCCGCGGGAGGTTTTGCACGTTGGGGCTTGAGCTCGTCCGCCCCGTCTCCACGAGATCGAAACGTGGTTGGATCAACCCACGCTCCAAGAGCTTCACGTCCGTGGATAGCTTTTTCTTGAGGCTCGAGATCGTGGCGTACTTCTCGAGCAAGGGATCGCCAAGATTCTCGAGCGTGTCCGCGTCCAACTTGGGTTGCTTCGTCTTCGTTACGCGGATGGGGATCCCCTTCGTGGCACACACGGCGATCACACGGGCTTTCGTCGCCTTCGTGTCTCGGACGCCGTTCGCCCGGATCAAGCCCGCCGCTTGGAGCTCCGCCTCCACGCGATCGTATTCTTGTTGGGTGCGCCGGGTGAATTCCCGCACGCCCGCCGGATCCGTGGTGAGTCCCCAACACGCCATGAGGTGAAGCCACCACGCCGCTCGAGCTTGGCGAAACTCGTCCACGAGCAAGTCCACCCGCTCCGCCTCTTGATCACGGAAGAGCCGGAGCGTTGCCACGGCGTCCGTGATCGCATAGTGGCGAGCCGCTTCCGGCCAGCGCTCGAGCGGGACGTCTCGGAGCTCGCCGTACCGGAGCCTCCACCCGCCGTCTTTCTCGAGCTCGAGCCCAAGGCGGCGCTTGGCGAGCTCGCCAAGCGAGTATCCGAGTTTGATCCGCTTCCCGCCTTGGGAGTCAAAGCCCCGATACACGCCAAGCCCAAGGTGTTGGAGGCTTTCGCGGAGCTTGGTGTCCGTCACGCGATCGGCGTCGTACGCCGCGAAGATATCCGGAAGCAAGTCCGGGAAAGCGGCGGCGATCACGCCGAAGTCATACGCCACGTTGTGACCCACGAGAATCCGATCGCCTTTGAGCAAGCCTTCCACCCACGGACGGGCGGACGTGTGGTGGACGAGCTCGGCGTCTTCGCCTTCCGCAATCGAAAGGCAAACAAGCCGCGGAGCGAGCACGCCGGGGCGTATGAGCTCCGTCTCCGAGTCAAAGGCGATCGGCTCTCGTGGTCCCATCCTAGCCCGCCGCTTCCGCCTCCGCCGGCGCCGGCGGCTTGTACGGGCTCCAAAGGTGGAGCGTGAAGTCCCGATCGTTCTTGGTCCGCTTGTTCACCGTCTCGCAAACGATCCGGCAACCGATGAGATCGTTATCGTCCGGATGCTCCGTGGCGTGATCCAAGACGCCCCGGATCACGGGGGAGACTTCCGCCTCGATCTCTTGTTTCTGGTGGCGCTCGAAACCGGAGAGCACGGCCACGAATTCCTTAATCGCCGGGAAGGCGACCGTCCGATCCGTCATGCCTTGCCACCACGTGGCTTTCGAGCCCACTGGCACCTTGTCCGGGACGTTGGACTCGATCACCTCAAACTCCACAATGAAGCCCACGCCGCTCTTGATCGATTCCTTGGCGATCGTCCGCTTCACTTCCAACACACCCACGAAGGCGGGCGGGAGAAACTTCCCACGCTCGAATATCTCCGCGTCTTCTATTCCGTCAAAAAGCCCCATGGCTTCACCTCATGTCTTCGTTTCATGTTCCTAGGTTCTTGTCCCACCGTGCTCCGTGACGAAGCACGACGTCCCCGGCTTGCGGCATATCCACGTCCGCAAGCAAGAGTTTTTGGGGCGAGCCGGTGGCGTCTTGGACGTATCGGGCGTCCGCCACGGCTTGCCAAAAGGCGCCCACGTGTTCCGCGCAAGAGACGATCACCTCCACGGCGATCTCGTCCGCCTCTTGTCCGTCACGGTGAGTCCGTCCCAATAGTTGCTCCCATTGGGCTCCGTTGGGCGGCGGGCTCGTGATCAAGTTGGAGCTCCACGCTTGGAGGTTTCGTCCCTCCGCGTTGGATTGCACGGAGCAAACCATGGGAGCGCCCGGCTCTTGATCGTTGATCGAGAGCCCGCCCGCCGAGAGCCCGCCCCGTCCGAAGTAGGGGACGCCGGCGACTTCCGCCAAGCGAGCTCCAAAGCACGTATGGCCCGTCCACGCGATCCCGCCCACGTCGTGGAGCCACCCGGCGGCGTGATCGATCACGCTCTCGTCCACCCAACGGGGGACCGTGTTGGGCTCGAAACTGTCCCGCACGGCCAACCACTCTTGGAGCTCTTCGGCGTCCGGGTGGGCGTTGCGGACTTGGAGCTCCGAGTCCAGCGATCGCGAGCGTGCGAGGATCTTCCGGACATAGGCGCACCACGCCGCCCGAGCGTTGAGCCACGAACGAGGCGGCCGCGGATCCCACACGTAGAAGAAACCCAAGGCGAGCTCGCGAGCGTGGCGAGCCATGGCGAGCCCGTCCGAGATGGGCCAACCGTCCGGCGTTGTCCACGTCCGGCGGAGTTGATCGAAGGCGGCGTCCGTGAGCTCCGTCTCCGGTGGGGAGCTCGCCGTGATCACGATCGACGCGTCGATCGGCGTCTCCGCCGTGGCAACCACGCCCGGCGTTTCCACGAGCCGCCGGCGGAACGCCCGGCGGGCGGCGGAGCGTACGTCCGTCCGCCACAAGCTCCGCTCTTCGGCGTTGCATAGTGCGCGGAGAGCGCCCGGATCGGCTCGGCGGACTTGCCCCTTCCGCTCGTCCAAGGCGTCCGCCCATATCTCGAGATCGCCACGTACCACGGGGATCGGGACACTTCCGTCCGTGAACACCCAACGGAGCAAGTGGGCGAAGTCGTGGAGGCTCCGCTTCGTGATCGTTCCACTCATGGCCACGAAGTGGGTTTGGGGCTTCGCTCTCATGTAGCGGCGGACTCGCCGTGTAACGGCCGCCTTTGGGTTCTTGAGCTTGTGGGCTTCGTCCGCCACGATCAAGTCCGGGGCGAGCTCTTCCAACGCGTCCGCCGCTTGGACGCGTCCCAACCACTCGTACGAGATGATCCGAGGCGGCGGGATCGTCCAATGGGTGGCGAGCTCGCTCCAATCGCGGATCGTCTTGTCCGCGAGCTTGGCGGGGACGAGTAGAAGCGGCCGCTCCGCGAAAGTCACCACGGGCGCCAAGAACGAGATCAACGTCTTTCCGGCGCCCACCCGGATGACGCCGAAGAGCCCGCCACCCAAGCCGAGCTCGAGCAAGGCTTGGGCTTGGATCGGGCGGAGTGTCATGTCCCCGGCGGGCGTGCGGAGAGCTTCGGAGAGCTCGAGCGCCGTGGACTCGAGCTCGCCGTCCCCATACACCCGCCGGGGGAGCCGGGCGATTCGCCCGAGCTCGCGAGACAGCGGAACGGAGAGCGTGTTTTCCGCTAGGATATCCACTCCGCCAAGCCTTGCTCCACGAGCGCTTTGGACAGCGGCCGCAAGCCCAACGGTTTGAACGTCTCCGCCTCGAGCTCTTGGCGGCGGACTTCCGCGATCGCTCCAAGCCCCATCCCGGCGAGCTCGTACACGAACACGTCCAACTTGGCGGGCCCGCCGTTCTTGATCCAATGGGTGGCGAAGCGCCGGACGAGCTCGTGGCGCTCTTCGGCGTTGTCCCCGAGCGGGATCATGACGCCGAAGAGCGAGACGCGGGCTTCGTGGTAGATCCGGAATCCGAGATCGAGGATCAACACGATCTCCACCGTCCCGTCCACCGTGACGTCCACGCTCTTGGCGAACGGAGCCGCCGGGAAGTGTCTACCCTTTGGATCGAGCTCGGCGGAGCTTGGCTTCTCGTTCTTTTCGGCGGCGCTCTCTTCGTTTTTCGGCATACCACTTTCTCCGTTCGTGGCGATTCATGGATCGCACCATGGGGAGCTCTTCGTTCGTGATCGGCTCGAGCTTCCGAGCTTCGATCTCTTCTTTGAGCTTCCGGATCTCTTCGTCTTTCGCCGTATCGATCTCGGGAAGCTCCACGATGTTTCCACGCGGATCCATGCTTACACCGAATGTCCGTGGATCACCGTGTGGGCGGCCGCCTCGAAAGCCTGCAAGGCGTCCAAGGCTTCCCGGGACGCCGTGTTGATCATGACAGCGCCCACCGGCGGCCGCTCGATCAAGTCCCGGGCGACGGCGGCCGCGAAGATCCCCACGCCTTTCCCATAGTCGATCACCTTGTAGTGTTTCACTCCGGTGGCTTTCTCGAGCTCGCGGAGCACGTGGGCGATCCGGGTGGAGGCGAGCTCGGGGCGGGCGTCCCCGTTGGGAGCCTTGACGGGCCCGCAATTGACGAAGAGCACGAAGCCGCCGGCGTTCGCCACGGCGCTCTTGGCGAGCTCCCGCCGCCGCTCGAGCTCGGCGTCCGAGGGGACACCCGCCGGCGGGGACGAGATTCCGGGCGACGTCCCGCCCGGATGCATCTTGGCGAGCTCGGCTTGGGCGGGCGTGGCGGCCGCCGGAGCCGGCGTTGCCGGGGCGGGAGGCGGGCTAGGAGCCTCCGCCGGCGCCGGGGGCGGCTCCGCTGGCGTCTCGGGCGCCGGGGGCGTCTCGGCGGCGCTAGGGGCGGCGGGCGGGGCGTTCCCGCCGAGCTCCCCGATCCGGGCGGCGATCGCCTTGTGGACCGTCTTCCGGGTGTCCGCTTCCGCCCATGCGTTGAGCCGTGCCAAGTCCGTCTCCACGGCGATCTTGTTCTTGGCGGCGGAGACTTTCTCACCGGCGAGCGTGGCGGGCGGTCCCGCCGGGGCGGCCGCCGGCTCCGCCGTGGTGGGCGCCGGGGGCGTCTCGGGCGCCGGGGGCGGGGCGGGCGGATTCACGGCCGTGGCGGCGCTTGGGGCGGCCGGAGACGGCGTGGCGGGCGGCGGGTGGGGCGTTGCCCCTTCCGGCGCTCCGCCGGCTTGACGGGACCGGAGACGGGCTAGGAAACTCTCTTTCTGTTCGCCTTGTGACATAACGGACTTGATCCTCTCTTGTGGTGATAGGTTGCACTTCTCGCGGAAGGGACACCCGCCGAAGGCTTCACACCCGGCGGCGTCGTACGGAACGTCTAGAGCACGGAGCCCCGGCTCGTCCAAGAGCGCTTGGAGCTCGAGCGCCGTGTCTCGTGTTTGCTCGAGGCGGGGACGGATCTCCGCCTTCGTTACGGTTTGCTCCACCACTTGCACCTTGGGGCGCTTGTCTCGGGTGGCATACGTCCACTGTAGATCGAGCACGTCCGCGGACGAGTGGATCATCCCCCAAAACGCGTACAAGGTGGCTTGGACGTCCCCCACGAGCTCGGCGGGCGTCTTGGCCCATTGGAGCCCGCTTGTTGTCTTGTGGTCATACACCCGGGGGCGGCGGGCGTGTTCCGGGTGGAACAAGTCCACGAAGCCCACGAAGTCCAAGCCGGCGAGCTTCATTCCGAAGCGTACCTCCACGAAGCGTGGTTGGACGGCTTGGGGCGGCGGGAGGTACGGGATCAAGGCGGCCGCCGTCTTGCCTTCGTGGGTGTCATCCGGCGGGACTTTCTCCGCGAGCCACTTCGCCACTTGGGCGTGAGTCTCGATCCCGTGTTTGGCGTACCGGTTGGGTGGAGGCTTCTCGCCGTCGATCTTGAGAAACGCCCACTTCCGGAGGCAAAGCTCCGCCGTGGATATCTGGGAAGCGGAAAAGCTCACGGCTTCACCTCATGCGGGCGGAATTGCCACCGTGGCATCCGGTACTCCCAAAGCCCACGAGCTCGAGCCACCCGCCGGCGCTCCACGGTGTACGCCCCAAACTTGGGCTTTCGGAGATCACGGAGCCGGGCGCTCGTGGACGCTTCCGGGGACGGAGCGCCGGGGACGGACACGGCGGCGGATATCTCCGCGAGCGTTCGCCACTTACCGTCCCGCATGAGCTCACGGACGCGATCGAGTTGGGTGGCAAGCCGGAGCTTGTCTTGGGCGGGATCGTACGTCTCGCCGTCAAAGTCCGGTCCCGGGGGAACAAGAGGATCGCCGCCCGATTCTTCCCACGCCTTGTACGTGGCTTGATCGATCGTGAGCACGGCGGCCGCCGTGGAGCTCCCGCGATCGCTGTCTCTCATGGTGCGAAGCCGCCGGCGAGCGGCCGCCAAGTCCAAGAGCTTTCCGCTCACGGGAGTTTGACCCCTTGGCGTTGAGCCGCCAACGCCGTGTGGTGTTTCTTGGCACACTCTCCGCCGCAGAATTCCCCGCCCGGATAGGCCACCGGTTGGGGACAGCCTTCCCGGATACATTCCGGGAAGCCCGTGGCCGTGATCTTCCGCCCCGTCTTGGGATCGGTGAACGCTTGGCGCTTGGGGCGTGTCCCGGCGATTGCGGACGCCGTGCGGATGCTCGAGGCGACGGCGGGAGCGGCCGCCGGCGGGGCGTTGGGAACGGCGCAAGCCGAGCCCACGCCTAGCGCTTCGTCCACTTGGGCTTGGGGGGCGGGCTCGGCGGACGGGAGATATTCCGCCGCCGGCTCCCGTGGCCACGGCTTGTCCACGGCGGGCGGCGCATGGTCCGCCCTACCTTGACGAAAGGACTCCAAGCAAGCCATGGCGTGGACGTCGAAAGGAAGTCCCTCACGGACGCCGATCGAGGCTTCACACGCCCGGGAGCCCACTCGTCCCTTGATCACGATCTCGTCCCCGCCGTCAATCTTGCGGAAGGTGATCGCCTCCGCCCCGGCGCTCTTGGCGGCCGCGTAGAAAAGCCCCACGTTGAGCTCGCGTGAGCGCTTGTTGTCTTGGGCTCGCTTCACGTCTTCCGGAGACGGGCCCGCCTTGCTTCCGATCTTTGGTTCTGCCATGGCGTTTTTTCCTTTCCTTATACCTCTAAGGCTATCGTGTAGTCCACTCAATTCGGGGCTAGGTGGGGAGCTCGCTCTTCGGTCGCTTGGGTGAGCGCTTGCTCCAAGTCTTCGCGGGACGCGTATCCCGTTTCTTCCGCCCAAGCCACCAAGTTCTCCACGTCGATCTCGCGATAGTTGATCCGGGGCTTCCCGGCTTCGCCGTGGAGACGGAGGCGGCGCTCCGTGGACAGCGAAGCGATCGCGGAGCTCATGCGTCCGGTGGGCGGACACGCTTCGTTTTGGACGTAGATCCCCCAACACGAGACAAGCCCTTGGGTGTTCGCCAAGAGCCGTCCCTCATGGATCCGGACGAGCTTGGCGCTCCGCCCGTCGTTATCGAACGGCGCCGGATTCAAGAGGTAGGAGCAAAGCCATTGACACACGGCGCTCCGGTTTCCGCTCCGCGTGGTCAAACTCCGGTGGAGAGCGGCGTCTTGGGTTTCGATCACGAAGCGTCCGCGAGCCGTCCACTCGTGATTCTCCGCAAGCCAAAGCACGTGCTCCGCGATCATGTCCCGCTCCACCCATCCGCTCGTGTCCGTGTTGCGGAGATATACGGCGGCGTCCCGGCTCGTGGGGACGTGGAGATAGCGATCGATGATCGCCGCTATATCGTTCGCCGCTAGGTTCTCGGGCGTGGCTAGGATCTCTTCGTTGTTCGCCGTGATCACGATCCGGATCGCTCCGTGAAGCGTGGCCGTGGGACGGTACTTCTCGCGATAGGGGCGGACGGTGGCTTGGACGGCTTGGCGGAGCTCCGCCGTCTTGGAGAATCCGCGGAAGTCTTTGGGCAATTGCTCGTCCCCCAACACGAGCGGACAGTGGGCGATCGCGGAGTTGAACGGGCCCAACAGATCCTCGAGCGGCGTGGGTTGATCGATCGTCCAGATCCGCGAGCTCCCCATGGGGAGTAGCGTCTTCCCCGTCCCCGGCGGGCCCGTGAGAAAGAGCACGACGCACGGACGATCGAGCCGGACGAGAGCGGCGAGCCACGTTAGGAGCTCGGGAAGGCGATCGCCCGCCATGAGCTCGAGCCACTTGGCGATCGGCTCGTGGTGGACGGCTCGGAGCTCACGGCGTGGACACGGAGCCTCCACGATCGAGCGGGTGTCTTCGTCATACACGGTGGCTTGGGCCAACAGATCGAGACGCACGGACTCCGCCACGGTCCCGTACCGTTCCACTAGATCGTTGATCGCCCGGCGGCTCACGTTCCCACGACGGTCCACGCGGAAGAGCTCCACGCCCGCCGAGCTCGCCGGCGACAGATCGCGGATCGCGGCGTTCAAGACGTCCGCGTCCGAATAGGGTCCGACGTACGAGCCCGCCCGGAAGAGATAGAACGTCCGCCCACGTTGGATCACCCAACGCTTGGCAATGTTGGGCCCGAAAGCCTCGAGCTCGTCTTGGGTGTACGGCTCTTCTCGTCCGTTGCCGAAAGCCTCACGGATGCGGGTGGCGTGGAGCTCCGCCTCTTGGCGAGCTTGCGCCGCCCGCTCTTCGCGGATCGATTCTTGTTGGCGGCGGATCTTGTACTCCACCACGGACACGTCCGGACAGTCCGTCCCCATCTTCTCGATCGAGCTCGTGAAGTGAGCGGCGACGGATGCGGGATCGGCATCCGGGAAGCGCTTGGCGATCACACACGAGAGCCGAAAGATCGTGTTGTCCCGATCGCCGCTCTCCGCGAAAGGCTCCCCATCGCACACCTTGATCAACGTGGCGCCCACGTGTGAGAGATAGTCGTCCGTCTTGCGCCGGAGCGCTTTGGCGAACGAGAGCAAGCGATCGTGGGATAGCGGCTCGGAGCCGCCCGCCGGTGGCGCCGGCTTGCCGGGCGAGCCCGTCCCGCCGAGCTCGTCCGGATCAAGGAAGGCTCCCGGGAACGTCTCAAAGAAGTGGTGATCCTCCGTCCCCGGCGGGGCGAACGCTCCGAAGTAGATCCCCGCCGGATCCTTGCGTTGGGGATCCGCCATCCCGCCGAAGAGCTCGTTAGCGGCCGCCCACACGCTTTCCCACTCGTCCGGCTCCACGGGGCGGGCGAACGGAGCGATCAACCGGAGACGCCACGGATCGTCCGCGTGGCTCCACGACGTGTGGACGATCCCGGCGAGCCCGTGATCGGGGAAGGTGGAGCAAGCCCGCATGGCTTCCGCCTCCGTCACGCCGTCCAGATCAAGAGCGAGAGCGTGGATCGCGATCACGTTTTCGTTTGCTCGTGTGTCGCCGGCGGCGTACTCCGCGGGGCTCCACGCCGGGAGTAGGAGCTTCGTCTTCCGTGTGAAGTCGTGGGGACCAAGCGAGGCGGCGAACGCTTCCCACGTGAGCTCCCGGCGCTTGGGAACGTTGTCCCGGGCGGAGTCGTACAGAGAGACGATCACGGGCGGGCTCCCTTCCCCTCACACGTGACGCAACGGTCCCAGACGGGGACGCCGTGGGGACAGCGATCGGCGTGGACACGAAGGGAAGGTGGATCCCACCGGTGGGGGAGGTGAGGGACGCCAGCGAGCAACCAATCCGCCGAGACGTAATAGACACGAGCGAGACGGAGAAGATCCGTGGAGCAAGGCTCCGTCCGGTCCCGTTCCCAATTCGCAATCGTGGCGGACGAGTATCCCAAACGCTCCGCCACTTCGCCTTGTGTCAAGTCCGCGGCCGCTCTCGCCGCCCGAAGACGCCCCGCCAAACCGTCAAGAGACATAGGGGAAGGGTATAAACGCTTTAGGGTAGGTGGAGCAAGTGAAAAGCGCCGGGGCGGCGGAAGTGGGCGGGATGATTCGGCTTTTGGGCGGAGTCTCGCTTGTCTCAGCGTGTCTCAGTGGAGGTGAGACGCGGAAAGGCGAGGGAAAACAAGAGGTTAGATCCTAATGTCTCAGTGTCTCACCTTATGAGCTAAAAGGATTGGGAAAGATGATCGAGGGAGGCGGAGAAAAAAGAGGAAAAAAGGGAGGGAGGGAGAGAAACCATATACACGTCTATAAAGGTATAGGCGCTGAGACATGAGACACGGGGCTCAAGCCTTGGAGATCATTCGGATCCGGGTGTCTCAGAGTCTCAGTAGGGGATCGGCGGGGACGGGATTCCGGGAGGTTACGGGCGAGAAGTGAGACGCGATCCGGGGCGGCGCTGAGACACGGGATCGGCTAAGTGGTTGATCCGTGGTTGCTCGTACGGTGGGCGTCCGGTATTCTCACGGTATGAGCTCCGGAAGTGACAACGGCGGCGCTCCGGCGCCGCTCTTGACCAACGGGACGAGCCCGCCGGCGGAGTACGATCACGAACGCCCATGGGAGCGCCAACCGTGTGACACGCCGAGACGGTGGCACGCCTTCGTCCGATACCGGGAGCTCCCCGTGGGTGAGCGCTCGCTCCGCGCTGTCCACGCGTGGCTCGAGCGGGACGATCCTCACGGCCGGTGGAATCTCCGAAGCCTCGAGCGTTGGAGCTCGGAAGACGGGTGGGTGTACCGGGTGGCGGCTCGAGACACGTGGCGGGAGACGGAGTGGGCGAAGCGGGTGGACGAGCTCTTGAACGAGAGCGCCCGGGAGCGTTCCGCTCGCCACGTGGACTTGCTCCGCAACATGCAAGAGCTCTCCGCTCGAGCTTGCCGGGAGCTCTTGGAGCAAGCCCGCTCCGGCGGGAAGCTCCGGTGGGCGCCACGGGAGATCGCTCGTGTGGTGAAAGAGGCTTTGACGCTCGAGCGGCTTGTCTTCGGGGAAGTCACCAAGCGGGTGGAGACGGACGTGGGCTTCGATCTGTCCCGTCTCTCGTTCCGTGAGATCGAGCAACTTCGCGAGCTCGAGGCGAAAGCCGGAGCGGCGGACTAGGCGAGCTCGAGGCGGCTCCGGAAAAAGTGGAGCTCGTGTTGTTTTCTTTTGCCTTTCCCATAAGGATAGCCTTATACTCTAGATCCAAGGCAAGAACCACGAACACGGAGCCCATCATGATCACCACGTCCCCCACCTACTTCGCATCCGGAAGCAACCGTCCCGCCGATATCCGCGGGCTCGCCGCCGTTGGACACCCGATCGGCGTGGCGGTCCCCGAGCTCTCGCCCAACGCTCTCCGCGAGCTCGAGGCGACGGCGGGCGCTGTCCCCGTGTTCGTGGATAGCGGCGCTTTCTCGGAGGTACGCTTCACGAGCTCCGGTCCCGAGATCATCCGCCCGATCACGGATGCCAAGTGGCGCCACGTCTTCCGGGTGTACTTCCGTTTGGCTCGAGCTCTTGGCTCGGCGCTCCACGTCGTGGCGCCCGATTGCGTGGGCTTCCAAGGTGAGACGCTTGTACGGCTCCGCAAGTGGGCGCCGGCGCTCCGCGAGCTTCGGAAGCTCGGCGTCCACGTGCTCGTCCCCATCCAAAAGGGGAGCATGAGCCAAGCGGACTTTGACGCCGCCGTCTCGAGCGTGTTGGGCTTCTCGGATTACACCCGGGCGCTTCCGTGCAAGAAAGGCGCAACCACGTTGGACGAGCTCGCCGCCTTCGTGAGCGCCGTCCGCCCCGCCCGTCTCCACTTGCTTGGGATGGGGATCAAGAATCGCAACATGAGCAAGGCGATCGCCGCCGTGTCCGAGCTCTCGCCGGAGACGGAGCTCACGTGTGACAGCAATTGGATCGCCGCCAACGTAGGACGGGGACGCAAGCCCCGGCTTCTCACCCGTTGCCGGGACAAGGCGTCCGCCTTGATCGCCGCCGGCGTGAGCTCGCTCCACGTCCAAGAGCTCGCGATCATGCTCGCCTTTGGCGTTGAGCTCGAGCCCGCCACGGCGGCCGCCTAGCGGCTTCGTGGGGCGCCGCTAGGGCTTGGGGGATCACCGTCCCCACATACAGACCAAGAGCCCGCACGGCGCCCCACACGGGCGGGAACGGCGTGGGAAAAAACAAGCGCCGAGCCCGCCCGAAAGTTGGACAGCAACACGAACGGAGGTATAAGGGAATCATGGCGAACACGAAGACGAACACGGTAGGCTTGGGGCTTCCCCCGGGCGTTTTGGCGGGGCTCGTCCACTTGCGTGGGCTTGCTCGAGCGGCGAGAGAGCGGAGCGAGAGCGTGGAGGCGGCTTGCTCGTGGATCGATGCGATCGAGAGCGGCTTGGAGGCTCCGCTCCCGGATGCGATCGATATCGGCGGGGACGCCGTGGGGTATATCCGCGAGCTCCAAGATCGGAACGCCCGGCTCAAGCGGCGGGTGGCGGATCTCCAAGAGCTCGTCCAAGAGCTTGAGACGAACGAGTGAATCTCTTGGAGCTCATGGGCCCGGACTTCGTGATCGTGGTCCACCACGGGGGCGGCGTGGAAGCGCTCGAGCGTTGGAAGCTCGAGTCCACGGACGCCCCCGTGGCGTGGCGGGTGGGGGAGCTCGAGCTCTCCGCGAGCTCGTGGTGGACGGCTCGAGAGCGAGCCTCCCGGGAGCTCGGCGTTCCCGTCTTCGGACTCGATGCCGTCCGGGTGTGATACCGTTGGGCGCTAGGTGGGGAAGCCCTATCCCCCATCTAGCCCCACCCGCCGCTCCGTGTTCGCCCGGCGGGCGGGGCGTTTTGCGTGGGCGTTGCGGCATAAGGCGAGCATGAGGTATAAGGGGACCATGGCGAAGCGAACACGGAAGCCAAAACCCAAGAGCTTCGGGGAGCTCGTGGCGGAAGCGTGCGAGCGGATGGGTGTGTCCCACTCCGAGCTCGCCCGCCGGCTTGGGGTATCCCAAAGCCGAGTCCCGGAGATCCTTCGGAGCCCGTCTCTTACGGAAGCGCTCTTGGAGCGTTGCGCCGTGGCGCTTGGGCTCGAGATAGACGTCCGCTTGGTGAAGCGGCGGAAAGGATAGGGCAACACATGAGCAAGCCACCGGAAGGGAAACCCTTTTGGGAGCCCCGGACGTGTCCGTCCGGGGCGGAGCCGATCGAGGGAGACGGCTTCACAGTAACGCCAGCAAGGCGGCCGCCGTGTCACGCGTTCCCCTTGGACGTGGTGATCCGGGCGCTCGAGCAAGGCGACGGCGCAACGATCCACGAGTATCGGGACCACTTGATCGGGTGGCTCCAAGAGCTCAAGAGGCGACGTGAAGCGGATCACGAGTCCCTTAGCGCGGAGACGGATCCTCATGTCTCACGCCGATAGGGTGGAGTGTGTGGCGTGCGGAGGCTCCGGACTCAAGAGCCGCCCCGGGGACGGAGCGGATCCGGCTTGCGTGCCATGCAAGGGGACGGGCTCAATTCTTCTCACCCAAGAGGTGACAGTCCAAGCGGACGAGCCTCCACCCGCCGGCGGCGAGCCGCCCGGCTTGGAGCTCTTGCCTACCGTGACTGTCCAACACTCGAGCGAGAGCGTGGAGCACTACACGCCCCATCCGTACGTGGAGGCGGCTCGAGCCACGCTTGGAGAGATCGATCTCGATCCGGCTTCGTGCGAGCTCGCCCAAGAGCAAGTCCAAGCGGCGGCGTGGTACGGGCCCGGCTCCCCGTTCGGGGACAACGGCTTGGCGGAGCCGTGGTTGGGACGGGTGTTTCTCAACCCACCCGGCGGGCGTGTTCCGCCGGAGTGTCAAGGGATGGGGACGAGCTCCAACGCCGCCTTGTGGTGGGCAACGCTTGCGGAAGCGTGGCGGACGGGGGAAGTGGAGGCGGCGATCTTCGTGGGCTTCACGCTCGAGATCCTTCGCTCCGCTCAAGCGCTGGACACGCTCCAACCGTTGGACTTTCCTTTTTGCGTCCCGAGCTCGCGGATCTCGTTCGATACCCACAACCGGAAGATCGAGAAAGGCAAGTGCCGGGGCGAGTTGATCGATCCGTCCAAGCCGGTTGGAGCTCGAGTGGAGCAAGACTCGCCGGGACACGCTAACGTGATCGTGTTCCTTCCACCCGTGATCAAGGGAGCGAGTCCGGATCCTCGAGCCGTGGACGAGCGAGCCGTGGAAGGCTTCCGGATGCTCTTCCGGCCGTTCGGGCGTTGCCGGGTGTAGGCTCGAGACGTGTCCCGCGTTCCCCTCCCCTTGCTTGATCGGGAGCTCATAGCTCGAGCTCCCGATCCGCTTTACCGGCTCGTCAAGATGGCTTGGCATCTAGTGGAGCCGGTGGACTTCGTGGATAACTGGCATATCCCCGTCATGTGTGAACGGCTCCAAGCCGTGAGCGCTGGCGAAATCAAGCGCCTAGTGATCAACGTCCCGCCCGGGACAATGAAGTCTCTAACCGTCTCCGTGTTCTGGCCACTTTGGGAGTGGATCGAGCGGCCGGAAACGAAGTGGATGTTTGCTTCGTACGACGCGTCCCTATCCCGGCGGGACGCGTTGCGGATGCTCAAGATCATTCAAAGCGAGTGGTACGAACGGCGATGGGAGACGCGTCTCACGGAGCCCCGTCCCTCCGCCACGGATTACTCCAACACGGCGGGCGGCTTCCGTTTCTCCACGTCCGTGGCGGGGAAGGCGACCGGACGCCACGCGGATATCCAAGTGGTGGACGATCCGATCAAGCCCAAGGAAGTATCCGGCTCCGCCGCTGTCACCCGGAAGGCGATCACCATGGTTTCTCAGTGGTGGCGGGAAACCATGAGCTCGAGGCGAGCCGATCCGGAGACGTTCCGCCGGGTGATCGTCATGCAAAGACTCCACGAAGACGATCTAGCGGGCGAGATGTTACGGGAAGACGGGTGGGATCACCTTTGCTTGCCCATGCGCCGAGAGCGGACGATCGTTTGCGTGTGTGGCCGGAAGGGTTGCACGCCGGAAGACAAGCGGACCAAAGACGGGGAGCTCTTGTGGCCCAAGCGCTTTCCGGAGCTCACCGTCTCCGAGCTCGAGCGGGTGGAGATGGGCCCGAGCGTGGCGGCCGCTCAATTGCAGCAAAGACCCACGCCGGCGGGTGGCGGGATCATCCAAAAGGGTTGGTTTCGCTACTGGCATCGGAGGGACGGCGTTCGCCCGCCTCGAGACGAGCTCTTCCCTTGCGAGCAAGAGACGTGCAAGCCGCTTCCGGACCACGGCGTGTGGATCCAGTCTTGGGACATGACGTTCAAAAAGTCCGATGGCTCGGACTTCGTGGCGGGTGGCGTGTGGTTGTACGTCAAGCCGGATGCGTTTCTCGTGGATCAAGTGTGCGCCCGTATGAGCTTCATTGAAGCCACGCAAGCCGTGATCGACATGACGAAGAAACACCCGAAGGCGATCACCAAGTTGATCGAGGATAAGGCGAACGGGCCCGCCGTGGAAGACGTGCTCAAGAGCAAGATCCCGGGGATCGTCTTGGTCAATCCCCAAGGCGGGAAGGAAGCCCGCCTCCACGCCGTCTCCGGCTTGTTCCAAGCGGGTAACGTGTACGTCCCCCATCCGGAGCTCGCTTCGTGGGTGCCAGCCTACCGCGTCCAAGTCGCCACGTTTCCACGTGGGATCAACGATGATATGGTGGACCAAACTTCCCAAGCGTTGATCCGGCTCGTCCGGCGCCACGTCCCCTTCGTGGACGCCATGCGAGCCGTGAGGGATCAACTCCGAGGCGGGAGCTAGGGACCATGGGCAAGACTCCAACTCACCTCCAACGGATGCTCGCGAAGGGTGGCGCCGTGTGGCAAGCGCTCCGCCTTGTCCAAGACAATTGGCAAAACGTGTTCACGGGCTTGGGGACGAGCCGGGACAAGACGCAATACGGGAGCTTCGTCTCTCTCGCGGAGATCACGGAGACGGAGCTCACGGCGCTGTATCACCAAGACGATACCGCCAAGCGTGTGGTGGCGCTCAAGCCCCGGGAGATGATGCGCCGGGGCTTCGCCGTGAACGTGGAGGAAGACACGGACACGAGCTCCGCGATCGGGAAGAAACTCCGCGATCTCAAAGCCGCCAAGCTCGTCCGGGATGCGATGATCTGGGGACGCTTGTACGGCGGAGCCGTGGTGATCATCGGAGCGGACGATGGGCAACCGGCGGACAAGCCGCTCCGCGAAGACAAGATCAAGTCCGTGAGATGGCTCCACGTGGTGGACAAGCGGTATCTTGTCCCGGAAACGTACTTCTCGGATCCGCTCAAAGACGAGATGTACGGCGAGCCGGAGACGTTCCGCGTTGTCCCCCGGCGAGCCACCCAAACGATCAACATGGTGATCCACCGGAGCCGGCTTCTCGTCTTCGGCGGAGCTCACACAACGGACGAAGAGCGGGATCGTCTCGGCGGGTGGGATCACTCCGTGCTCCGAGCCGTGTACGACGTCTTGCGGGCGTTCAATGATGTTTGGGCGAGCTCCCAACACCTTATGTCCGAAGCGTCCCAAGGCGTGTTCAAGATCGCCGGACTCATGAGCATGATCGCCGGCGGACAGAAGGAAGAGCTCCAAACGCGGATGCAACTCGTGGACATGTCCCGCTCCGTGGCTCGCTCGCTTCTCTTGGACGCGGACAACGGGGAAGACTTCTCGAGGGAGGGAGCGAGCTTCACGGACGCCGCCAACATGTTGGACAAGTGGATGGCTCGGCTTGCGGCGGCCGCCGAAGTCCCCGTTACGATCCTCATGGGACGGAGCCCCGCCGGAATGAACGCCACGGGAGAGAGCGACTTCCGTTGGTTCTATGACACGATCGCCACGAGCCAAGAAAACGATCTCCGCCCCGAGCTCGAGAAACTTGTCCGGGTGATCATGCTCGCCAAAGACGGGCCCACGAAGGGGAAAGAGCCGGACGTTTGGGAGCTCGTCTTCGCTCCGCTTTGGCAACCCACGCCGAAGGAACAAGCCGAGCTCGAGAAGATGACAGCGGAGAAAGACAAGTTGTACGTGGAGGCGGAAGTCTTGCTCCCCGAAGAGATCGCCTTGTCCCGCTTCCGATCGGAAGGGTGGAGCCCCGAAACACAGATCGATCGGGACGTCCGGGACGCCGTGCTCGAGGCGGAGCTCTCCAAGTTGGAGGAAGACGCCGAGAAGCCGGATCCGTTGGACGATCCCGCCGTCAAGGCGGCGCAAGCGGCGCCGCTCCCCGCCGAGCTCGCCGCCAACATGCAAGCGCCGGGGGAGCCGCCTCCGCCGCCGGCGGACGCCGAGCCTAAGCCGCCACCGGCGGACGGGGAGACGGACACGGAGGCGGAGCCGGAGCCGTCTCCCGGGCCCGTAGCGGAGCCGGACGAAGACGAAGACGAAGACGAAGACGAGACGGAGTGACCCATGGCGCTCGCCCGTATCGCCGCCACACGGCGCCGGAGAGCGCTCGCACGGCGCAAGCCGAGCCGAGCCGTACGGCGAGCCAACTCCGCCACGGAACCACGAGCGGCGGCGCTAGCGCTCACCCGGTTGATCCACAAGCGGCTCGAGCTCGTGGAGCGAGCCGTGGAGGAATTGATCTTCCCCGCCTTGGACGAGCTCGCGATCCCCGAAGAGCCGCCCGCTTTCCGGATCACGAAAGAGCCGCCGGAAGGCTTCCGCGAAGACGCCCCAACGCTCCCCGTGGACTACATCCGCCGGCGGCTTGGGACGATCGAGCTCCGCTTGGGTGCCATCTTTGACGAAGACGCCTTGGGCGATGATCTGGACGTGATCGGGAAGCGTGTCTCTCGCAAGAATTACAACGCTCTCAAGCGTGTGGTGGGGATCTCGATCGAGACAGCGGATCCCGGCGTGGCGGCGCTCGTGGACGGGTGGCGGGCGGGGAACGTGGACAAGATCACGAGCCTAGTGGGGAAAGAGCTCACGGAGATCACCAAGTTGCTCGAGAGCGCCGGCGCCGTGGGGCTTCGGGTGGAGCAACTTCGTGACCAGATCCGCGATCGCTTCGGAGTCACCAAGAGCAAGGCGGCGCTTCTCGCACGTGATCAAACGCTCACCTTGAACGCCCAGATCGCCCGGCAACGCCAACAGAATCTAGGGATCCAAGAGTACATATGGTCCACGAGCGGGGACGGGCGAGTCCGTGAAACTCACGCGGACTTGGACGGGACCACGCAACGATGGGACAACCCACCGGAGATGTCGGAAGACGGGCGGCGGGGACACCCGGGGGACGATTACCAGTGCCGTTGTACGGCGTTCCCCGTGCTCCCCGAGCTTGCTTGATATCTAGACGCCCGCCGAGAGCTCGTGGTATCTGTCCGATCTAGATGCCCTTTGCAGCGGGAGCGGAGAAGAAAGACGCCGCCGAGCTCGTGGATCGGTACGACTTCGGACGGCTTGGACGCGTTGAGCGAACGCCCCAAGGCGGGATCCGTGTCCCCGCGAATCTCACCCGGGTGGGCGTGTTCACGTACCGGGACGCTCGAGGCGACGTCCGCCGGGAGCTCCGTCCGCCGGAGGAAGTCTTCCACGCGGACTCCCTCTCCACGCTCGCCGGCGCTCCCGTGACGGACTTGCATCCGTCCGGGATGGTACGTCCGGACAATTGGCGGGAGCTCGCCTTGGGACATGTGGGCGAAGACGTGAAGCAAGACGGACGCTTCGTCCGTGCGAGGCTCGTGATCCAAGACGCCGGAGCGATCGAAGCCGTGGACAAGGGAGAGCGGAAAGAGCTCTCTTGTGGCTACTCTTGCCGGACGGACGAAACGCCGGGGGAGTGGAACGGCCAGAAGTACGACGCGATCCAACGGGGGATCCGGTACAACCACGTGGCTCTTGGCCCGTCCGGATGGGGACGGGCGGGAAACGAAGTGGCGCTCCGTCTCGATTCGCGGGACGCCGCCCAAGTTTTGGAAGACGATCAACCGGCGGCGAGTCCGCCACGGACACAAGAGGGACAGACCATGGCCAAGATCCGGATCGATGGGATCGAGTATGAGGCGGACTCTCCGGCGCTCGAGCAAGCGATCGCGAAGTACGACGCCAAGCGGGACGCCGAGATCGCCGCTCTCAAGAAAGAGCGGGACGAGCTCCAAGCGAAGCACGACGCCGCGGACGCCGAGCTCACCAAGACGAAGGCGGAGCTCTCCAAGGCGATCGATCCGAAGCGCTTGGACGAAGCCGTGGCGGAGCGGGTGAAGCTCCACACGGACGCCCGGACGATCTTGGACTCGGACGCCGAGCTCGAGGGGAAGTCCGATCGGGACGTCATGGTGGAGGCGATCCGCCACGACGATCGGGACTTCGATCCGGCGGATCGCTCGGACGATTACGTCCGGGCGTACTTCGCCGCCACGCTCAAGAACCACGCCCGCCATGACGAAGGCGGGAACGGCGTGGGCGCCGCTCGCTCCGCCGCCGTGGGCGCTCGCCACGACGGGCGCCGGGACGGCGGGGACAACGGCTCCGGCTCGAGCTCGGAGGATCGCCACGATGCGATCTCCGCTCGTGATCGGATGCTCAAAGACAACCGGGAGGCGGCGTCCAAACCGCTTCGCTTCTCGCGAGACAACTAGGACACTCCAACACGGACGAAGGGGATCGGAAGATGCCGCAAACCGTACACGCAAGCGATATGCCGCAAGCCCACCCGGGGCTCGTGGCGGATTCGGGGATTGTTCAAGACACGATCTCCCGTCTCGTGGAAGACGCCGCCGGGGCGCTTTCCGGGACGTTTCTCGTTCCCGGGACGGACGCCGAAAACCAAGCGCTCGTCCCCACAAGCGCCGCCGAGATCACGGACGGCGATGGGCTCGGCGTGGTCATGTACGACGCCAGCAAGGCGCCGGCGGCGACGGCGGCCGCTCAAGCCGCGGACAACGATCACGACGTGGAGCAATCCGTCCCGCTCGTCCAGAAGGGACGCGTGTGGGTGATCTGTGACGCCGGCGCCACGATCACGGCCAACTCCCAAGCCTTCGTCCGGTACGCTACCGGCGCCGGCGGGACTCGGCTCGGCGTCTTCCGCGAAGACGATCCCGGCTCCGAAGCCGCCGCTCTCCCCAACGGAGTGTTTCGCTCCGCTCACCAAGACGTGGTTTTCCAGGCGGACACCTATCGGGTGGCTCTCTTGGAGATCAACTTGCCCACCGTGTGATCGAGGGACCACGGGAAGGAAAGGGACAAGCCCATGAACGCACCGATCGGTTTCATTGATCACGGATGGCTCCAAGCGGAGATGGCTCGCCGGGGGATCCGGCTAGACGCCGGCGAGACAGCAACACTCGCCCGGCAGTTGGAGTACATCTACGCCAAGACGTATGACGTGAAGTACGCCGAGCTCAAAGCTCGGCGTTTCATTCCCGTGGACACGTCCGTGGATCCCGGCGCCGAATTCTACACGTACCGACAGTGGGACATGTTCGGCATGGCGAAGATCATCGCCAACTATGCCGATGATCTCCCCCGGGTGGACGTGCTCGCGAAAGAGTATCCGGCTCCGATCAAGAGCTTGGGCGCAAGCTACGGATACTCGATCCAAGACTTGCGGCGCTCCGCCATGGCGGGCTCCCAACTCGATTCCCGCCGGGCGACGGCCACACGGCGAGCGAACGAGCAAGCCGTGGACTCGATCGCCGCCTTCGGCAACGCGGACGCCGGCTTGGGCGGCTTCACGAACAACGCCAACGTCCCGCTTGTGGCGCCGGACAACGCTCCGTGGAGCTCCGCCACGCCGCTCGAGATCGTGGCCGATCTCAACAAGCTGGCGAACGCGATCGTCACCGCCACGCTCGAGATGTTCGAGCCGGACACCTTGATCTTGGACATGGCCAGTTTCCAGATCATCAATTCCACGCCCATGAGCACGACGGGGGACGCGGACAAGACGATCCTCCGTTTCTTCCTGGACAACACGCCGTACATCCGGAACGTGGACCAGTGGACGAAGCTCACGGACGCGGGAGCCGCCGGAGTCACCCGGTTGATCGCGTACAAGCGGGACGCGGAAGTCTTGTCTCTCGTCATCCCGCAAGAATTCGAGCAATTCCCGCCGCAAGCGAGAAACCTCGAATTCGTGATCCCCACCCACTCGCGGATCGGCGGCGTCTCCGTCCGTTACCCGCTCGCCATGGCGTACATGGACGGGACGGGCGAGTAGCCTCGAGCTCGCCGGAAAGGAAGGGAAGCCACCATGGCCACAACGGATTCCAGAATCGCGATCGTGGATATCGATCAACTCTCGGCGGCTCAAGCGGCCGCCGCAATCAACACGGAGATCGAAGCTCTCGAGACGGCGGGCTTCGTGGTCCGAGAGCAACGCGTGGTTTCGCTCGGGCCCGCTCGAGCGCCCAAGCAATTCGTGTTGCTCTTGGGGATGCTCTCCACCCACTTGGAGAGCTCCCCCACGCCGCCGATCCAACGGGCGAGCGGGACGTTTGCTCTCGGGACGGCCACGATCGCCGCCGGGATCACCGTGACAGCGGACACGGACGTCTTCGTGATCCCAAGCGCCGCTCTCACGGGCTCCACGAACGTGGGTTCCCCGGCTCACCTCAAAGCGTCCAACGTCGTGGGCGGGCCCGGCGTGGGTTCCGTCACTCTCAACATGTTGGGGGATGACGGGGCGATCGACGCGGACGCCGCCGGCGACTTCGCCGCTTTGCTGGTAGGCTAGAAGCCACACGCGGGGCGAGCCGTTTGGGGAGACGCCACGCGAGCCCCGGAGCCTTCGGGCCCGGGGCTTCCGTGGTGAACACGGAGGTATGATCTCATGGCGATCTTGCACAACAACACGGCTCGGCTCTTGGTAGGACTCACCGTCAAGGGCTTCACGGTCCCCAAGTGGATCCCCGGGCGCAACCCGATCGATCCCGCCTATTGGGAAGCCGTCAAAGGCTCGAGCGTGATCAAGGCGTGGACGTCCGGTCCCGATCCCTTGCTCACGTACGACGCGGACGGGGCTATGCCCGATCCGGACAAGCCGCCCACGGCGGACGAGCTCGCGGACTTCACGGTGGACGAGCTCCGCAAAGCGATCGGGGATCGAGACGTCCCCGTCCAATGGCATCCCGTCTTGGAACAAGAGCTCAAGAAACGGGAGCTCGCCGCAATCGAGAAGCGTCTCCCCAAGACGCCGGCGCCACGTGAGTCCGTCACGGGGATCAAGGTGGAAGACGCTCTCCCCTTGATCACGGCGGAGACGGACGTGGACAAGCTCGTGGCGTGGGCGGACTCGGACAAGCGCAAGACGATCAAGGAAGCGATCGACGCTCGGATCGCGGAGCTCGAGGCGGCCGCGGAAGGGGACACGGATGGCGGTTGACGTGCGATCGTTTCTCGCTCGCTTCCCGGAATTCGAGCCGGCCGGAAAGCCCATGGTCCGGGAAGCGATCGCGGAAGCCACCTTGGAAGTGGACGCGGAAGTGTGGGGAGACAAGACGGACACGGG
>Ga0180434_10000830_pt1 | contig 45228 bp, 47 predicted proteins | sample SS_ome_7_FD_132453 | JGI IMG/M metagenome (GOLD analysis project Ga0180434, IMG submission 132453) | Hypersaline lake sediment archaeal communities from the Salton Sea, California, USA - SS_1_D_2 metaG | ecosystem: Environmental > Aquatic > Non-marine Saline and Alkaline > Hypersaline >... | reverse complement strand
TAGACAGGAGGGCCGGTAGGATAGAAACCGGTGATGCAAGGCAGTTTGAGAGATATTTAAGCACGAAAATTGAAGACGTTGAAGTGATATTCAAGCATTCGGTACAGCATAGGGGTGCGCTTGTTTTAAGAGGTCCCGGACTCAGCCCGAATGTAACCGATACCGACCCGCACGGCGATGTTCCCCTTCATGAATGCCAGGCCGAGGATGAAAGCCCTGAAGCGGAGAAAACAGCAAGGATTGTCAATAAATTCATTGAGTATGCGATGGAGAAATTATCCGAGGCTCCTGAGAACAAGGCAAGGGAAAGGAAAAAACTTCCGCCGGCGAATGCGGTCCTGCTGAGAGGAGCGGGGGTTTACAGGAAAATACCGAGCATGATTGAAAGGTTCGGAATCGATTCCGCGTGCATTGCAGGCGGAGCATTATACAAAGGAGTTGCAGCATATATCGGAATGGACGTTTTCATGGTAGTCGGAGACCCGTCCGTGGACCTTACCAATCTTGAGACCAAGGTAAAGGCGGTAAAGAATGCCATAGAAAAATACGATTTCATATTCCTGCATGTGAAAGCAACCGACAACTTCGGCCATGACGGGGATTTCCAGGGAAAGAAGAAAGTGCTTGAGAAGATTGACAGGATTCTTATTCCGGCTCTTGAGAAAACCGGAGCATACCTGATTATTACCGGAGACCATTCCACACCCGTTTCCCGCAAAGGGCATTCGGGCCATGAAGTCCCGGTTCTTATTTATGGAAAGGACGAAAGATATGACAAAGTCAAGAAGTTCGATGAAATGAGTTGCATGGAAGGGGGAATCGGACATATCAACGGAGAAGACATCATGCCCATAATACTGAACCTTATTGAAAAAGCGGAGAAATACGGAAGCTGACACTTTTATAAACATTACACCACATACTTTATATGTTTGATGTGGTGGAGAGATGGAAGAGAGATTAAGGAATGAAATTTTCAGACTGGCGGATGAAATTGCAGACCACCCCGAAAATATAGAAAAACTAATCAGTATTGCAAAGCAAAGTCCTGAAAACAATAAACAGGTAGTAAAGGCAGCAGTTCATTGGGAATGTTTGGGAAAAGAAAAAAACTATGAAAATCTATCAAAACTTATTTTTCAACTGGATGACCTCGAAGATACAAATCCTGAGATTGAGTGGGGACAGACCGTTTTGAGTACCTTGGCAGCAACATTAAGCGGAGATGAAGGAAAAAAAATTGACATGCCCAGTCCGGAAGAGGAGAATGGCAGGAATTATAGAGCAGATATCTCCAAATCCTTGATCCTTTACATCGGATTTAAAAAATGGGAAAAAACTGTTTCAGCATTGCTGTTTGGATTTTTATATTACGATAGTGATAAGCAACAGCATAATGTAAAAGAGCTTATGGACTTAATGCTTGAAAATGACGTATCATTTGAAAAAACAGATGAAAAAAACCTTAGGACTCTTGGGATAAACTGCGCAACCGTGCTGGGGGATTATGTAGCCAGAGAATATGCAAAAAAGATTATTAGAAAAATAATAGAAAACGAGGGTCCTTTGATTTATTTTGTTGGGCCCTTGATGAATGTTCTTAATGACGGATTAAAGAGAAAACATGTAGAAGAATTACTGAAAGATATGGGCTATTTGGATAGAGAAGAACAAAAAAGAATTGAAAGAGAGAGAAAAACAGAATGGATTGATTCATCGGGATATAGGAGAAGAGTTAGAGGTTGTTCAATTGAAGCAGTCAAAGCACTTGTAAATGAATTAGAAGAACAGCATAGACACAAATTTGGAAAAGCGAGTGACGAAGTTCTTAGAGAATATGCAATAACTTTTACAAAAGCAAAAGATGAACATGTAGAATATGTAAAATGGGCGATAAAAAAGATAGTTTACGAAGATGTTAACAATCTAATTTATCTTGCCATGCCATTAGCGAAATTACTGCACGAAGAAGAGTATTATGAAAAATATTCAAAAGATTGTTTAGATAAGATTTTAGCAAGTTCGGTATATTGTAATATAGATAATGAATTTCTTAAAGAACTTGCGAAAAAATGTATTTTTAGTTATAGTGACATAAATACCGATGAAACCAGGTTTACTAAATATGACATTAAGGATGAAACATATATGATATTGGATAAAATTATTTATATGGGTGAAAATGAACTAATTTATATGGCAGTCCCTTTGGTTAGCTGCAAAGTAAACTCAAACCGAGACATTTATTACGGTACTAATATTTCACGATTGCTCGAAAAAATCAAAGAATCGGGTGCAGAACTCGGCGGGGATGAAGAGATATTTTCCGAATTGCTTGATATCGCAAGAAATACGAGAGACCCGACTACAAGAGAGCATACGGAATGGATGATTGAAAGAATCGAAAAAGAGGAAAAGGCCAGAGGGGGAAATGCTTTCAGAAGGGCAGTCAATAACACAAGAAAGGCAAAAAGGGACGAAGGGCCCAACGGCAGGGATTTCATCCGGAAAAGAAATGGGGAACCCGGCAATGAAATAAAAAATAGCAGAAAGAGAAGATACTGATTTTATTTTTTCTTTTTCATTTTAGTAAGCAGATCGTAGAATCTTGCTGCATTGATTCTTTCGCATCCTATGTTGTCGGCGAATTTCATAACTCCTTCATCGGAAGTTACCACCGTTCCTTCAATCTCCCTTGCGAGAAGAAGCAGTTCGAAATCCTCCCTGCTGTCAAGAAGGCCTGCCCTTAATGCAGAGCGGTATTTTTCCCTGAGTTTTTTCAGCTTGATGTCATTGTCGGGCCTGTTGTCCTTTGCAAATTCCTCGGCCAATCTCAGTCCTTTCTGCATTCTCGTTCGCACATCCTCCACAAAATCATTGAAGACCGCTGCGGGAAGGTAGATTGCATGGAGATTGGGGGATTTCTTCTTAACATTCAGTTCCAGGGAATCCGCCGTTTTACTTGTTATGAAAGTTTTCAACTCCCTGAAAATCATCGGGGGAATGTAAAAATCCGCATCAATGCCTTTTGCCTTTTTTATGAAGCCTTTTACTGCGGAGTCGGGGGTTTTTCCGAATTTTTTCCTTGATGCGGGATTGACGAATAACGAGGTATCCAGAACGAATTTTCTGACGGGCATGCCAAAATATCGCATAGCAGAATTAAAACCTTTCGCTGGGTAATTTCTTCATGCTTTTCGATGAATACCAGGCAGAGAGAAATTCCGGATTCTACAAGAGCAAAGGAATAAAATTTGAAAAGGAATTCAAGACGTTTGCATACGATACCCGTTTTGCAGAAGCACTTGCAAAGGACTTCCACAGGATATTCAAAGAAAGTGAGAAAGAAGCCGTAAACGTTTATGAATTCGGAATAGGCGACGGCAGTTTAGGCGTACGTTTTCTTATGGAACTGAGAAAGGCAGGTGAAAGGCTTGCGGAGAAAACCATTTATCATTTCTGCGATTTTTCGGATGAATTGGTAAAATATGCGGTGAAAAGGGCGGATGCATTCGGGTTCAATGCGGACGGGATAGTTTATGATGCGGTTGAAGAGCCCAAATTCCTCAGGGAAGCGGACTACGTATTTGCGAATGAGCTGTATGATGACCTGCCTGCAAAGCTTCTTGTACGGGACGGAAAGAAAATAATGGAAGTTGCAATTGAAAATGAAGAGAAAAAACTGGTTGATTTCGAAGGCGAAGATGAAATTGTGAATTACATGATGAAAATGCCTGAAAAATACCACATTCCGGTTAATATTGCCGCTAAAAAACATCTTGATTACTGCTCGAAAAGAAGCAGATATGTTGATATTTTCGATTACGGATTCAGGAATGTTTCTGAAATAAAGGAGATGCCCGCTGAAATGTGGAATAATTCTGTGGTGAGGGAGTTTGAAAAGCAGATAACGGTTGACGTTAATTTTGATTTTATTTCAAAAGGAAAAACCGAAACGCAGCTTGAATTCGTTGAAAGGGTGCTCGGAGGAAAATTCCGTGAAGTGGAGCTGGACAGGCTGCGTTACCTTACGGAAGAAGAGATGAAAGAGCAGGGAATAGAGTCTGAATTCAATGAAGAAAGGGGATATTATCATCTCAGGGTGGAATAGCAAGGTATAAATTACTATTTATGGTAATATAAGAACATGCGTATCTTACTGCAATTTCCTGAAGGCCTTAAGCAGAAGGCTACGGAATATATTGAAGAATACAGAAAACAGGGGCATGAAGTATTCATATCAGGTGCAGCCTGCTATGGTGCATGCGACCTTGCCCTTGAAGAGGCCAGGGCAATCCATGCAGACAAGATTGTGCACTTCGGACACGCACCGTTCATAAAAAATAAACTTCCGGTAGAAGTTGAATACATAGAATATCATATTGACGCTGATCTTGACAAAATGAAAGAAGCTGCGGGAAAAATAAATGAGAAGAAAATTGCGCTTGGAACCACGGTGCAGCATATCCATCAGCTTGAGGTAATGAAAGAAATATTCGAGTCAGCAGGAAAAACGATTCTTACCGGAAAAGGATTTCTTGCGCATCATGAAGGGCAGATTTTAGGTTGCGACCATATTGCTGTTACGCAGTTCGCTGATGCGGATGCCATTGTCATTATAGGAGACGGTTTGTTCCATGCAATAGGAGCAGATAGTGAAAAGCCTGTTTATGTAGTCCATCCGCAGAGCGGAGATGTACGGGATATTTCGGATGAAATCACCAAATTAAAGAAAAGAAGGAGGGGTGCTATTGCAAAGGCGATAGAATCTGAAAAATTTGCAGTTCTTTTGAGCACGAAGCCCGGGCAGTCCAGGCCCGAAGTCGCTGATAAAATGAAAAAAGAGCTTGAATCTATTGGGAAAAAAGCGGTTATTATTACTGCAAATGAATTTTCACCTTCTGCTCTTGCGAATCTGACTGAATTCGACTGCTATGTCAATACTGCATGTCCAAGAATTGCGGATGACACTGAAGTTTTTGAAAAACCTATTCTGAATCCTGATATGGTTGTTGAAATGGTTGAAATGATAAGGGCTAAATAAGCTTAACCAATCCTCTTCCTATTTCGGGGATGTTTCCGCCGAACAGGTTAGTGGTATTCAGAATGAACGTCATTGTTATTATCATCGCTATGAGCGGAGCAAGGCAGAGGGAAGCAATCAGGTTTTTCAGCACCTGGACTATCTGGCCCGTTTCAGGATGAAAAATATCGAACAGCTCGTCACGCCGTGATTCGAAAATATCCGCGGCGATGAACAGTTTTCTTATTCCCGCAGAGCCGCATTCAAGAGAGGTTACGTCAGGAGGCGCGGCAGGCATGTTGCATACATAAAGCGCGGACAAACCTTCTTCACCGAAAGCCTCATCAGCTCCAAGAGGCGTGACCATCGCTCCCTGGGCCTGGGGCAGGGCTATGCTTGCTACAAGTATGTAAGCGAAAGGCAGGACGAAATAGAAGCCCACTGCGGCGGCCATCATATAAGCTCCCGCGCCTCTTGTGGGCGGGAACGCTCTCATTGCAACACCTATTGAGAAGAAGAATCCGGCATAATACTTGATGAAATTCAATGCATGTACCAGAACGTAGTAAATCCATATGTAGAATGACAGCATCTGGGTTATGTTCTTTATACGCTCTGCTATCGCCTTGATACCGTAACCGCTGACCGGCTCGCTCATGAACACTTCTATGTAAACGGATGCTATGCTTTCGACAACAATGCTTACAGGATACAGGAAATTAAGAATGTCCTTTGCGCAGGTTACCGGAGTCGTCATGTAAAGCTTCATGTAGTCTATCAGTGTCGTTGCAGGAACTCCCGGCCTTACGTTGGGTATCACTCCGCTGACTGCAGGGTCGTAGCAGTTTTCAACCCCGAAGGTTTTCAGGTATACGCACCTTGTAAGCGCAACCATCAGGTCCTCGCCCACGCCTAATATCCCGATTGTCATAAGCACTATGAATACTGTTGATACCGCGAATACGAACTCTGTTTTTGCCACCTGTTCCAGGGTTTTAAGATTGAACATCCTGGAGACTATTATCAGCATTGCAGCGGCAAGCACGGATATGCCTGCGGCTGCGTACGCAATCGTCTGCCAGTCCGTGTAAAATCCATCCAGTATTCCCATTATATCAACATCATATCATCTTTGTAAGCGAACTTATATCTATTTCATCACCCAAACTTTTACTAAGAGCTATGGTTGCCTGGGTGAATATCAGAACCGTGAATGCGGGTATCACGTATCCTATCACGAAGGCCCTTCCGATAACCGATATCGGGAAAACCATCATGAATACGAATATCGAGCCGATAATGTCGTGAAGCATTTTACCTACACCCCCCAGTGCATTGGCGAAGAAACTCATGAACCCTTCCTCAACGTAGGTTTCAGGGTCGAGGTATTTTTCCAGCATGGTGTCGAAATTAATCTCTGCTATGTAATCGGTCATGAAACTCCGGAAGGTTACCATGGGGCCCAGGTCATTGTAGAACATTATGAAAGAGAGGGTCACCAGGAAGGGGAACACCACCAGGAAACCGATGGCAATCGCTATTATCGTTCCGCCCATTCTCCTGGTGGGCGTGAAGCTTCTCAGGAATATCCCTATCGGAAGATAATAAAGAAGGAAAGCGTCTACTGCGAATACGAATGTGTAGTACTGCGCGTAATTCACGATAAAAGCAACGGTCAGCGCGGTGGTTGCGTTGTATAAGAGCTGTTTAAGGGGGGAAGCAAGACCTGCCAGCGGAGATGAAATAAGGCCTATTCCCAGCGGCCTTGAATAGGGAGTCAGTGAAGCTGCATGGTCAACGTATATGTTCAGTATGTAGTTCATGTTCATCCATGCTGCGATGTCCTTGCCTACGCATTCCGTGAAATAAACCTCTGACGCCCTGTATATCGTGTCGGAAGACTCTATCTTGCATCCGCCTGCAATTTCGTCCACCGTTCCGGTTACACCCGAGGTTCCGGTAGGCACGAAAGTCTCCGGAATGAAAAAGCTTATAGTGAGATTTGAAAGAATTCCTACCAGGCCGAAGACGAATATGAGTATGGCAATCGTTGCGAAAATCTCGTATGCCTCTATCTTAACGAACGAAACGAGATTGGCGTCCCTGAAAAGGGTGCCCCATAAATATGCGAATATGAGGATCATGGAAGAAGTAAGTATCGCCCCTGTGCTGAGGGCGGCCCAGTACCAGTAGCCTTTGCCTTCTATTTCGCCTTCCATGATTTCGGATATGCTTGTTACATGCTCATCATCATCCTGCGCATGAGAGAGCGAAATGAAAGAAAGCAGAATCAAACCGATTAACAAAAACCTCTTCATGATTTCATATCACCTTCATGAACGAAAGGTAATTCACGTTCACGTCGAATATCTTGGCCCATTCCCTTGCAAGCGTAAGCGTTACGAAAATATTCAGGAAAGGAAGGAGCATGCCCATCATCACTATGTAATAGGCGCTGGTTCGCACTAATTCGAAAGCTATGTTTATCGCCCCGCCGAAGAAGAACGGGAAAAGCACTCCCCCGGCCAGCAGGGCTATCACCAGGATTGTCCCTCCTATCGCGAACAATCCGCTTCTCGCTATCATCGTGCTCAGGCCTTCGCTTACGTCAACCAGGTAATGGCTCATAATCTTATGAGCTTCATAATCGAAAATAAACATGAACGGGTAAAGCAGGGCCATTGCCATTATCAGCATGAACAGGGCCTCCCCGGCATTACGCGTATATGGAATCGCCCTGAATAGCATGGCCACCGGAATAAGCAGCGAAAATGTCCAGCGCTTGATGAAGCAAAGCGTGATTATGTGCACCATCCATTCGCTTATCGCAAGAGAAAGATACTGCAGTGCCGTTCCTATAATATCGATTAACGGTTTCAATACGGGACCAAGGTTGAAATTATACATCGCCCTGAAGCTCACGCCCACCCACATCGTTGAAGAATAAATCGTATGTATGGCCATGTTGAACATCACCAGAAGGCCGTAGTTCTGTACCATTTCAACGACCATCAGCCTTGCAAATCCCATGGCGGCGTCGATCATGTCCGGACTGTTTTCATATATCGGGTCGTCCGTTCCCGCAGCCGCAAGCGAATAGAAGGTATTTCCGGCAAGAATCATTCCCATTATGAATACCACCCTGACTATCGTCACTATGGACTGGTAGTACTCGTCCTTTGCCATCGCTATCAGCTTGGGGGACTGCAGGGCCTGGCCTCCCATGTACAAAATGGTAACCGCGAATATGATAATCATCGCAACGAAAAATGCCGGGAGCAGCCAGGTGTTTACTATGATTTCCGGATGGTAGACCACCCAGTCCTCACCGCAGTAGCCGGGGTAGAATGCTGAGAATACCGAATCTACGGCCCTGGGAGTGGAAGCGCCTATGACTTCAAATGATTCTATGAAAGTGTCCCCCTCATCTTCAATCTCCCCGAGAACGTCATCCTGAAGGAAATCGCTGAGGGTATTATCGTCTTCGGTTTCTCCTTCGGGCTGTGCAAATGACACTGAAGCAAGCAGCAGGAGCATAATCGAAATGGATATCAATTTTGTTTTCATGCTAAATCAACCTCGTAAGTCCTGCTATTTCCATATCACCGCCGAAGGTGATTGAAATAGACCTTATTGCCGCGATGGCCCCGATTATCCCGAACAAGGCGAAAAACAAGCTGAAGAAAGTAAGCCTTGCAAGCACTTCCAGGAATCCGTTGTTTCCCCAGTAAACCGGGTCGGCACCGGTCTTGCTCACCAGGGTATCGAACATGTTCTGCTTTGAAACCGTCGTGAACCAGTTGTTGAATCCTTTTTTGTATTCATCATACGCCTCATCCCTTTCCTCAGGAGTCATGTCCCTTATCTCTTCCATCCTTTCCTTGTTGCTCAAATCTATATTCGGCGTGAATCCTTCGGTTTCAACGAAATCAGCATAATCCCTGCCCCTTAAGCTTTCAAGGCGGTCAAGCTCGTCTTCAAGCTCGTCATGGGTTACATCCCCGCCCACCATCCTTATCGTTCCGTTCATATACAGCGAATCTATTATCGGCGGATCGCAGCTTCCGTCCTTGTTTGCAGGGCTTCCGGCCCACACGTCCCGGGCCTCCTCCTTTAATTGGAGGACCACCAAACCGCCGAATGCATAGAATGCGGGGAAAATCCAGTATAAAACTACCGCCATTGCAAGAAGAAGTCCGCCAAGTTTCCTGGTAAAAGTGAACGTCCTAAGGATGGCTCCTGCTACCAGAAGCGATGGGAACAGCGCAGTTGCTATGAACCTGACCATTAGCTCCTGGAATTTTGCAAGCTGCATTATTTTCATCGCCCAGTTGAATGAAAGGTCCTTGATTACGTTTCCCATGGTGAAAAATCCTCTCCACGGAGTCCATGTAAAGAAACCGGTCTGCTCGAAAAGCGTTTCCACGTTAAGCGAAAATTCCGAGGCCATGGCAGACCACATGTAACTTCGGTATACCTTATATGCAAAGGTTTTTCCCTCGTTGAAAATACTTCTGAGATAATAAGTCGCAAGGCGCATGTGGCAGGAAGTCAAATCCCCGTATACCGGGCTGCCATCCATGGCAGGACCGCATATGTCGATATCTTCTTCATCGAAGATTCCCGCCTCCGGATCCTTCATGCAGGTTTCGGTAATTGAATGACCTCCCAGATTCGATACTCCTAGAGATCCTTGCACAACCCCGTCAACTACCGGAATAAAGCTTATCACAAGAACTATTATCAGGGCGGAGTAGAACACTTCTACCAGCTCCATCTTCGCCCATGTTTTCATTTTTTCATTAAGAAGCATTGAACCTATGGCATACACTATCGCTATCAGCACGGTCATTATCGCGAATGCCGCAGTGGCAAGCGGAAGCCAGACCGCCAGTAATTGATTTATGTCTGCCATTCTATCCCTTCATCACTATGAATTTCGTAAGCGCGTTTATAGACGCGATCGTGAGTATCATCGCAACTGCCGGAGCGAAAATCGCGAGCAGTGAAACCTCTGAAAGATTCTTAAGGACCGGAAGGAAAATCGCCATGCTCATGCCGTGTATCACTCCTTCCGAAAACACTGTCTGCAAAGTGCTTGCAAGGAACGGGAACGAACCCTGCAGAAGCACGGGCGGAACCGAGAAATAAACATAGCTCAATCCGCATAAAGCGCTTATCGGGAACTTGTCTGAGGTATATGTCTGTATTCCTATATTATCAAGCGCCATGCCGTTGATTACATATGCGGTCGGAAATACTATCTGGAAGGCGAAGGCTAAAGCTATAAGGAATGCGCCCGCTTCCTTTGTCGGCGGGAAGAAACGCAGTATAAGGCCTGCCGGCAGGACGAAAGGAATCATGACCGCATCTATTATATTCAGAAAAGCAAGCTGGGCCGAAAGGCTTCCGTAGACCATCACGAAGCCGAGCGCAAGGACGTTGGTTATCGAAACGAAGGTGTCTATTCCCGGAAACACCCTGAACGTGGGTGTAAACACCGCTTCTCCGATTCTCCTGTGGTAAGTTCCTAGAACCGAAGTGCACGACTGTATGATGTAAACGTCAAGGGTTGCGGTAAGAACACTGTCGGTAAGCACTCTCACTTCTTCAATAGCGGCAAGAGGGGGTGAAGACGCTCCTGTAATCGAAGTCGCAACCGCAGAGCTTACTATGAAAAATCCTACGATGAACAGGAGAATGAGGAATGAATGGACGAGATTGGTAAGCTCTATGTTGAGATACGCCTCCCATTCAGGGACCTTGAATATCCTCGACGCCAGGAAAGTAAGCAGAACTATGAATGAAACAATCAATATGACCGTGGTAAGAACGGTGACATAGCTAGCAATCGGAACCATTTTGCCTGCGATTATGAAGGAAAGGTCCGAAGTGTTTATCATGTCCACGAAAATTGTCGAAATCAGAAGGTAGATTACGGTCGCAACCACCGCCGAGCCCAGAAGAACCTGCGCCCAGACGTTGGCCTTTGCCCTTGTTTCCGCACCGAAAATCTGGCCTATAGAATAAGCAGCCGCGGAAAGGATTACAGTTGTGACTATGGACATTACCAGGATTATCTGCAGGGTGTCCTTGAAGCTTTCCAGCCAGTTGGTAAGCTGCGCCCCTATATCAGTACCGGTTTCCGCCCCCTCGAAGAAAGGTATGGAGAATGCGAAGAATATCAGTATTGCGGCCGCCACTCCCACTGCAGCAAGAAGGTTGCCGGCCCATACCTTTACCCTTGCAGCGTATTCGGCTCCCAGCATCGGTGCTGCAACATAGCCGACCGCTGCGATGGTGGCGGCGGTTATTATAAGAAAAATCAGGAGGCCCTGCACCATGCCGTAAAGTCCGGTTGCCGCACCGACTTCGCCGAGCTCTTCCGCGGGAGAAACCGGCTCGGTTGAAAGGGGCTGCGGAAATGAGACTGACAGCATCAGAAGAAGAAACAAAAGCCCGAGTATTTTCTTCCTGTCCATCTACATTACCTTGGTTATTCCGGCAAGCTCCATCTCACCGCCGATTATCCAGGATATGTTCCTGTACATCGTTATCGCTATGATTATTTCCACTATGCTGGTAAGCACCACGATTACTATGAACTGGGCAACATGAGTAACTTCCCTTATGATGAAATCGTAAAGTCCGGCCGCAACGCTGGACGGGAACAGTATGTCGCTGAATGAAGTGAGGTCTCCCATGAAGCCCATCATGAAAAGCCATATTCCCTTGACGGTATTTACAAAGCCTTTAACCACCGAAACAGCGCCCTGCCATAATTTGGATATGCTGCAGAAGAACTGGAAGCCCTCGCAGGCGCCTACCGACGTGGCTTCTTCTGCCGCATGTTGCGCGCTGAACAAATCATCATGCATATGTTCACTCTGGGACCTTGGGCCTTCTATAAGGTCTTCCGCATCCTCCTGCGTGAATTTTTCACCGTCGCCTGTCTTGAAAAGCGAGAACGCGGAGGGGATTGGAGGGGGCTCGGAAGGCTCGTAAAGGTCGAACACCACGAAGTAGGAGAACAGGACAGCCATGGGAAAAACGAAATAACCCATAAAGCACACCGAAATTATGCTCGAACCGGTAGTCCTGGAAAGAGGGAATGCCCTTAGCACCAGGCCGACGGGAAGAAGAATCAGGGGGATTACATCCCTGCAGAATATGAGGATGAATTCCTTGGCCCAGAGCATAGCCGCAAGAAGGCCTATCGCTTCAACCACCGAAGTATGCGCACCGCTGAGCATTCCCAGGGAAATAAAAGGCATGAGAGAGAACGAGATCATCGCAGGACCGGCAATCCATGAAAGCACCGGGAAGCTGATCGTGGAAAGAAAACCGATAAGAACCTCGTAGAGATACAGGTTTATATAGAGACCTTTCAGCTTGGTCAGGAAAATGTCATTGGAGGCTATCGCAAGGTCTATGTGTGATATGGATAGGCCTCCCACGTCATTGCTGCTGGCATATTCCGACACCCCGGATATGCCTACTACTCCCGTGGTTATTCCGTTCAGGAATCCGGAGCCCGCAATCCAGAAGAGGATTATGAATGCGCTGAAAATCAGTGCTGCAAGCTCTTCGTGGGCCATCGCGGTAAGCCTTGGGCTCTGGAAGAAATAGGCAATCATGAAGGACAACGAAGTTACCACTACGGCGAAAAACAGTGCGCCGGCGATTACTCCTGTCGAAGCCGCTGGAAGCGATGTAGTAAGCAAGGGGAGTATAAAACCCATATTAACCACTGTAATTTAACCACTGTAACCACTGCAATATAGTCATGTTAATTTATTAAAAGGTTGCATTGTCTATATTCAGTAACTTTACAATTGCGGTGGTTTTGAATGGACAGGACTCATTATGTTGCGGAAGCGAAAAAACTCAAAGGCAAAAAAACCAAGATTGCGGGCTGGGTCCATGATTTCAGGGACCTTGGAAAGCTCAAATTCATCCACGTAAGGGACAAAACGGGAATAATGCAGGTGACAATGAAGAAAGGGGTTGTCGATGAAAAGCTTCTTGAATCGGCAGACGTCAACAAGGAGGATGTCGTTTCTTTCGAAGGCGAAGTGAAGGAGAACAATGTTGCGCCGGACGGGGTGGAGCTTGTTCCTGATTCGTTTGAACTGCTTAACAAGGTAACGAAAAAACTTCCGGTCGACCCTACCGGGCACGTTCCTTCAGACCTTGATACCAGGCTTGACTACAGGTACATAGATTTGAGGAAGAAGGACGTAAGCACGATGTTCAGGATAAAATCCGTAATGATAACCGCATTCAGGGAATATCTCATAGATGAAAAATTCACCGAGATACAGCCTTCCGCGATAACAGGAGCCGCAACCGAAGGGGGAACGGACGTGTTCCCTGTGGAATATTTTGAAACAAAGGCATACCTGGTTCAGTCGCCCCAGCTCTACAAACAGCTTGCGGTCATCGGCGGTCTGGACAGGGTGATGATTACTATGCCTGTATTCAGGGCGGAAAAGCATGCTACCACCAGCCATCTCAACGAGATAACGCAGATGGACATTGAGATGGGTTTTGCAGACCATAACGACGTGATGGACATACTCGAAAAAACCTCGCTGCACATGCTCAGGGCAGCGGAAAAGAAATTCGGGAAGGAGATAGAAGGCTTCGGGCAGGAGCTTGTTGTTCCTAAAAAAGTGCCCAGGCATTCTTACACTGAATTAATTGACAAGCTGAATTCAGAGAAATTCGAAATAAAATTCGGTGATGATTTTTCAAGGGAAGCGGAAAAGAAGATTACCGAAATACTGAATGAAGAGCTTTATTTCATTTACGACTGGCCCACCAATGTCAGGGCATTCTACTCAATGCCGGATGAGAAGAACGAGGAGATATGCCATGCATTCGATTTGGTTTACAGGGGTCTGGAAATTGCAAGCGGTGCGAAACGTATCCATCTTGTAGACGTTCTTGAAAAGCAGTTGAAAAAGAGGGGGATGGAGCCCGCCAATTTTGAATTTTATCTTGATGCTTTCAGGACCGGCGCTCCCCCGCATTCCGGCTGGAGCATAGGACTGGAAAGATTCTTAATGAAAGCATGCAACCAGGATAACATAAGGGAAGCGATGATGTTCCCGCGAGACAGGATGAGGTTGTCACCATGAGCGGTACCAAAAAAATAGTTGCGGTTACGAATGACGACGGCTACACGGAGGGAGTGAATATTCTTCTTGATTTTGCGCAAACTCTCGGGGATGCGTACGCGCTGGTTCCGGACAGGCAGAGGAGCGCCGTTTCATCCGCGATAACCCTGCACAAGCCCCTGAGGACGCACAAGATTTCGAGGCATATTTACACTTTGAGCGGAACTCCCGCGGACTGTTCCATTTTCATGATTTATTCGGATGAGATACCCACGCCCGATATTTTGCTTTCAGGAATAAACTGGGGGGACAATACCGGACTGAGCCCTCTTATAAGCTCCGGAACCATAGGAGCCGTATGGAAAGCCGCAATCCACGGAATACCCGCGGTTGCATTCTCAATATACCAGAAACAGCACAGCACGGACAGGACCGGATGGATGGACAAGAACAACTGGCAGAATCCAGAAGGAATGAAAAAAGCGTTGAAGAAAGTATGGAAAAAGATAGAGCCCGAGCTCAAGCCAGGGGTATTTTTCGTTGTGAATTTCCCGTCCCCGTTCAAGCTGGACCGGGCTAAGATAATATTTCCAGAGAAAATACAATGGAGAAGGACTGCGCCGATTATTGAAAAAAGAACGGATGTTTACAACAACCCTTATTTCTGGCTTGGGGGAAAAGATCCGGAGATAGAGGAAGGGACGGACTTTTACGAAGTTGCGGTAAAAGGAAACATTTCAATAACGAAAATAGATTTGAACAGGATTGCTAATCCGTGAATTTCTTTATTTTCCTGAATGATTCGTCAAATCCTGAATAGAATTTATCGGCCTGGTAAAGCGCGATATAGTTCAGCATTTCCTCGGGAAGCTCGTCTTCAAGGGAATAACCGTTTTTCTTTGCAAGAGCGATTATTTCATCGGAAACGGTTTTCTTTTCCTTGAGCATTTTCTTTACGGGCTCAAGGTTTTTCGATTTCTTTTTATCTGAGATTTTATTTACAAGGTCGAAAAGGGAATCCGCATACTCATGCATGTTTATGCTGTCAAAGCCTTCGGTTATGCTCCTGAATTCAAGATACTTAAGCCTGGTATGCGGAGGAAGGTAGATTACATCATCCTCAAGCTCGAACGGCTCGTCTATTCCTATGTCCGAAGGAAGGACTTCGTATTCGTTTTTTTCTATTGATTCCAGCGCATACCTTAGAACGCTCATTGTAGAGAATATGTTCAAAGGATGGTTCATGTCCGGGCCCCGGTATTCGAATGTTCCTATCTTGTTCACTCTCAAAGGCCCCCACATGAATTTCAAAGTAGGATATCCTGCGATTTCATTTGTCGGGAATTGTTTTGCTTCAAGAAGCTTGAGCCATTCTGTTTTTTTCATGTCCGCCATTACCCTAAGGTCGTCAAGCGTGAACTCGTATTTCGGAAGAGAGCCGAACATCGGAAGGAAATAATGGAGGCCGTGGATGTCCTTTGTTCCCTGCTTCAGCTGCATGTCCCTGTAAACAAGGACCCTGGTATCTTTTGCATAGTAGTCTCCGTCCCATATCGGGGATGACTGGCAGAAATTGAGTATCGCGGGGTCTATTGCAACAAGGAAATTATACTGTTGGAGGAATATCTCCCTTGTTTTCGACCGCTTCAGGCTTTTTATGTTCTGGGTATCCTTTGCCACTATCCCCTCGGGGAGAGTGTAATGGAAATGGAATCCGCAGACTTTCCCTTCCCTTTTTGCGTCTTCGACCCCGAGTACTGTCTTTTTGGAATCATACCAGAGGCTTTTTCTCAGGACTGGGTTGTCCTTTCCCGGATGCGCACCCAGCGGAAGCAGCTTCAGCCCCAGTTTTTCAGTTCCTTCCAGAAGCTCTTCAAGATTTTCCATGAATGCCTCTGCGCACCCCCTTATACTCCGGTTCGGGGAAGCCACAAGCTCGAGCATTCCTTTTGAAATTTCGGGCTTTACGTATTTTCCGAGTCTTTTTCCTTCGAAATATTCAAGGATTTTATCCGATTCGTTTACCGGCTCCCCTTTTTCATTTATTACGAAGAATTCAACTTCAAGCCCCACCATGGACTTTCTCTGCACGGGCATACAGCTAAAACGCAGATAAATAATAAAAAGGATTGTTTTTACCGGCGCGGCAAATTCATTCCAGACATATCCCTACAGCCGCGCTTTTAAACTCGCTTTTTATTGAAGTATTGAAAGTATCCAGTATTTTCCTTAAATCCGCGTTGGGAAGGATTATGAATTTTACGGAATAGACGTTCGCCCCGTCCTCCACTCCGGACAATGCGACCTTGGGATTGTAATCGTTGAAGACCTCGTCAAGCTTTAATGCGACTTTTCCGCATATCCCGGCAAGGTTTTCCTTGGTTTTCGTGTTCCCGTTTGCTTTTATTTTCACGCGCAGGGAAACAAGGTTCCCGTCGGAGAAGAAATTGTTTTTCATCACCCCGGTGGTAAACCTGGAATTCGGAATTGTTATGCTCCTTCCGTCCATATCCCTTATGATGGTATACTGGTCGACTATCTTTTCCACAAAACCGGACTGTCCTTCCATCTCTACATAGTCCCCTTCCTGCATTCTCTCCGCAAGCTGAAGGCCCGCCGCGATGTTCCTGACCGGGTCGAAATAGACTATGAATACGAATATAAGGAAAACCACCCCGATGACCGTTACGACCGAGCCGACCTCGTAGCTCAGATAGCTTATCACTATCAGCAGTGCAATTCCGTAAATGAACAGTGCGACTATCGTCTTGAAGAGAGGTATCCTGTTTGAAATGAATGTCGGCGCGGTTCTCAGTTTTGTCTTGTAAACGTCCAACGCACTGAGCAGAAGCCTTGCCACCATTTCGGTTATCACCAGTATTACCAGAATGCCCCATACCTTCAGCACCGTTTCATCAAGAAGGGCGGCATTGAAGAAATATATGCCGAAATAGATGCTGACCAGGAAAATAAGGAACAGCACCGGTCTGCTTATCTCCTTCATGAGCCGGGGGATGAAATAGAATTTCGATTTTGAGAATACGGAATCCATTATCCTGAGAAGGATTCCCCATATTATGTAAAGTATGATAAAGGAGACCACGAAAGCTCCTCCGCCCAGCAAAATTGAATTCAGATTTTCGATTGCCATGATCCTGATAAACAGATAAGGTATATAAAAGTTATTCCGGCGCCCGGAACGGGGCGGATATTTTATTAATTCATATGAGAAATGCCCTTAATGGCGACCAGGATAGCGATACTCAACTGCTACGACATCAGGCGCAGTCTGTTCAATTTCGACGGAAGAAACGTCGATGAGGCTGAACTGTTGACTGAGAGGATCAGGTCTTTTTCAAAGGTAAATACCGATATGTTCGACGTATTCAACAGCGAATTCCCCATAGAGGACTACGACGCCTACGTAATATCCGGTTCCCATTTCAACCCAGACAGGCATTCAATAGCCAAGAATGCGTGGATGAGGGACCTTCTCTCCTTTATCAGGAAGACCCATCAGGACAGGGTTCCACTGCTTGGCATATGCTTCGGGCATCAGATGATTTCCGTTGCCCTGGGTGCAAAGGTTTTCGAACTGGTGGAATTCGAAAGCGGATACCGGAAGGTGATTATAGATGAAAGATACCATTCGCCTCTCTTCAAAGACGTTCCCAAGGAATTCTACGGAGCATTTTTCCATAAATGGGCGGTTTACAGGCATTCGCTTCCATTCGGTTCCAAGCTTCTTGCCACAAGCCCCGACATTCCGGACCAGGCCGCTGCTTTCGCAAAAGGAGAAAGCACTTTTGCTGTCCAGTTCCATCCGGAGAGGGTTGCGAGGGATGTTAAAGTGATGACCCATCTTTACAAAGACACTTCTTACAATGCAAAAAAAGTCCCGCACAGGATTTCATCGGATGCCAACGTGCAGGTGCTGAAGAATTTCGTAAAATGGGTTGCAAAGAGGAAATGATCATCTTTTGTAGATATTTTTTCTATGCCCTAATGAACGGATGAATATCATTTTATCATTCTGCAGTATATTTGCAATTATCCTGTAATCGCCTGCCCGAAGTTTATATTCATCTCTGCCGGAAAGGCGTTCGAAAAAATGCGATGGATTTTTGGATGTGGATTCTATTTTGTCCAGAACTCTTTTTGCTGTCTTGTTGTCCAGTTTTTTAAGCTGATATGAAGCTTCATCTGAAAAGACAATTTTGAATGCCATCTACTCAATCCCTAGCTTTTTCTTTACTTCGGCCATTGAATAAGTTCTGCCGTGTTTTATATCGGACAATGACCTCAGAAGAGAAGCCCTGAATTCATCAGTATATTCTCCTTCATCGTCTCCCGTAGGTACGAGGTCAAGAAGAGCATTGATTAACTCGTCGTAAGTTTCCCTCTCATAACTTTTGAGCTTGGCTAGTCTTTGCCTGGTTTTCGGATTTATCTGAATTGATGTATATCCCATATAACCCACTATAGATACATTATAGAACAATCTATAAAAAGCTTTCTATAGGTAAAAATTATGAATGGACCAGACGGGTAGATTAGTACCGTGTTTCGTGTCCTCTGTCTTGGGTAGAGTGTTAAATCGGAAGTTATTAAAACCTAATCTGAGTAGAATGAATATGGATAAAACAAAGGCACTTAAACGCGTAGAATTAAAGGACGAAGACCGTGAAATATTGTTTGAAAAAATTTTGGAGAACGGCACACTGAAGGATATTTCCAGAAAATACAATATGCCATATGGAACATTGCAGAAATGGAAGCGTGGGATTGTGGCCATTCCTCATAATCAGTTTGAAAGGCTTCTCATGATTGGCAGGTTGGATAAAACAGAATTGAGTTATAAGTTGGTAGATACGAAATGGGGATTTGTAATCTGGAAAAGCAATCCAGAAAAGTTAGAAAGAATAATGCTTGAAAGAGCCGCAAAAATGAATACTCGCAAGAGCAGAGAGAAAGCCGTTAGAACAGTTCTCATGAGATATGGAAATGAATTTTTTAGCAAAGCTGGCCTAAGAAGCGCGGAAAAAGGACGCATTACTGAGATGGAAATGCGAATCAGCTACTTAAACAAAAAATTGCCAAAAGATGTGCTTTTCAAGATGCATTTTACGATAAACAGGTATAATGTCGATTTTGTATATTATAACAAAAAAGGAGAGATGACTATACTTGAAGAAGTTCTAGGTGCAAGAAAAAAGAAAAGTCTGATTTACTTCGAACTTGCAAAAATATACGATAAAATATTGAAAATAAAACGGCCATTTATTATCAGTGCATGTTATGAAAAAAAATACAAAAATAAAACAGAAAGATTTCCTTTGGAAGCTGCAATGTGGATGCTGGATAACAAAGCTGCCATCCCACTATTCATTGATATTGATATCTTCAGAAAAGCAAGAGTTTCACTAATTACAAAAGGAAGACTAACAATCGAAAACAGGGATAAATTTGAAAATTTCTGCAGAGAAGAAATGAAAAACCGAAATTTTTCAAGAGGTTTTAACGCCCAAAAGAACACCGCAATGAATGGACTGGAAACAAAAATACACCGCATGATAAAAAAACACGGATTTAAACCATCCGGCAAGAAAATAATTGAAACGAAATACGGAACTGCTATCGTAGTTGATAATTTTATTCCAGAATTAAATATGGCCGTAGTAATAACATCAACTTCTTTGGAAGATATCGTAGGAAGTGCTTTTGGATTAAAAATGTTTTGTGACGAAAATATCAAAGTTATTGGGGTTGCTGCAAATGCTAAACAGAGATCCAACAAAGTCGGAAAGATTTATATAAGATACGTAGACAAATTATGCACAACTGTTGATGAGTTTGAAAGCTGGTTAAAAAACATGGGCTAGTAGATCAGACCGGTAGATCACCTCCTTGGCATGGAGGGGGCCGGGGGTTCAAATCCCTCCTAGTCCACTTATATTTGCCTGGTTGACACTAAAGCATCAAATCAATCAATCTACGAAGGAGAAATGAACGTTACCGAATCTCCCCTCAGAAGGATTGTTCCTACTCCTCTTTTTACTTCTCCTGCCTGGAGCTGTTCGGCTTTTTCAAGCACGATGTTCATGTGGACGTCGTATGCTACCATTACGCCCCGGAATTCATATCCGCCTTTCATTCCAACTATAACCGTATTGTTCAACGAATTGTTCAAGACATCAAAAGGTCTTCTTTCCGCCATCTAATTCACCTCAAAGGACAAATTTACAAAAAAATTTGGCCTATTCGGAAATTTCAATTTCCGAAACAAAAAATAAAACAGACTAATCATTATTCATAGGTATTATAAACTGATTACTTGTTCAGGATTGTCTGCACGTTGTCCTTTCCCTTGAAAATCAAAACGATGTCCGCAGTATTCTTCAATGCAGCGCTGAAAGCGACATCCGTTGCAATGATAATCGTCTTCTTGCCCCTTGCCTTTGACTTAACGAGAACCGGCCTGTAATCGGTGTCTCTTGTCATCAATGCAATGGTATCTATTTCAGGGTCAAGGGCATATTCCATCGCTTCAATCGCCATCGTAACGTCAACGTCTCCCGTAGTTATTTCAACGTCGAACCCCTGGTTTATCATGGCTTCAATCAGCTTGTCGGATGCAAACTGGTCAAGATATATTTTTGCAATCCTTATGTTGCCGTATTTCGCTACCTCTTCCTTTATCTGCTTTATGTCGAGATGGAAGGCTTTCCTCAGGGTATTCGGGCCGTCAACAAGGAGGGCGACATTCTTTTCTTTGCGCAACGCTTTCTTTATCGAATCGAACATGTAAAAGCACCAGTTGATAAGTGTTTATGAAAAGTTAAACAACTCTAAAACTTAAAAAGGCTCCGTGCGTTTTTTGTGGTCTGTTCTGCAACCCTGTCGAAATCAAGCCCTTTTACCTCTGCTATGTATTCGACTGATTCCTTCACATGCTCAGGAGTCCTTACGACATAAGGAGCGTCCGTTTCAACAAGAAGATTCTCAAGCGGGATTTCCTTTATCACTTCCTTCCTTGATTTCGAATGCATGGGCGTTATCGATATGAAATTTCCGCGTTCCGCAAACCATTTCGCTTCTGAAACGTTTCCAGAAAAGAAATGCATCATTACCGGAAGCTCGAAATTCCTCATTTCAAAAGTGTCTATTACGTCCTGGGTTGCTTTCCTGCTGTGGATTACTACCGGAAGCTCGAGTTCTTCCGCAAGGTCGAGCATTTTTTTGAAAACCAGTTCCTCTTTCTTTATGTCTTCCTCTCCTTTCGCCCAGTGGTAGTCAAGGCCTATTTCACCTACTGCATTCGGACGGTTCTGCCTTATGAAATCAATCCATTCATCCAATGGAGTAAGGTCGCGGTCCCCTATCACAGACTGCGGAGCTATGCCAAGCGTAAAAGGAACCTTGAATTTCTTTGCGATTTCAACGTTTTTCACGTTCTTGTTATGGGAATAGGAGGCTGCAATCGGGATGACGTCCTTTGAAGGCTTGTAATCTTTCATATCCATGAGATGACAGTGCGCATCGACGAGGACAATCATAACCATATTTAAAAAGACTAAGGTTTTATAATATAACCTTCGATTTATGAAGTAAAACCGACTTATAGGTGTACACATGGTTGAGAAAGTATTTGCTACAGCTAAGGATTTGAAGGTGGGGAAATATCTCCTTGTAGACGATATACCCTGCAGGATCGTGGATATTGAAAGTTCGAAGCCCGGAAAGCACGGGTCTGCGAAGATGAGGATAACCGCGATCGGGATATTCACGGGCCAGAAGAAGACCCTGCTCACTCCGGGAGATGCGGACGTCGAAGTGCCCATTATCGAGAGAAAGACCGCGCAGGTGATGTCCGTAAGCGGAAACACCGCACAGGTGATGGACAGCAAGAGTTATGAAATGTACGATATTGAAGTTCCAGAAGACGTTGAAGGAGTGGAATCCGGAAAGGAAGTCGAAATACTCGAAGCTATGGGAAAAAGAAAAATCGAAAGAGTAAGGTGAAATGAATGGAAGTTGAAGTAATTTCTGCAGAAGACAACAAGCTGCTTGACAGAAAAGAAGTAAACGCAGTGGTGAGATTCGACGGCGCAACCCCGAACAGGGCGGACATAAGACAGGCAGTAGCAACCAAAATCGGTCTGAATCCGGACATGATGGTTCTTAACAGCATTTCAAGCGAATTCGGAGCTAAAGAGGTGAGGGTAATCGCCCATGCCTACAATGACATGAAGAAACTCAAGGAAGTAGAGCCCGAATACATAAGGAAAAGAGACAACGTTGGAGTTGACAAGCCCAAAGAGGAAAAGGGCGAGGCTCCGGCGGAAAAACCCGCTGATGCCCCTAAAGAGGAAAAGAAGGAGGAAGCAAAAGAAGAGAAAAAGGAAGAACCGAAAAAGGCTGAAGAAAAACCAAAAGAAGAAAAGAAGACAGAGGAAAAACCCAAGGAGGAGCCCAAGAAAGAAAAGGAAGAGGCAAAACCCGAGGAAAAGAAAGAGGAGAAAAAATAGGTGACTACTGATGGCAGGCAAAAAAAATAAAGAGAAAAAGGGGAAAGTAAAGAAGGAAAAAAGAAAGAATCCGATAAAACCCTATACCCCGCATAAATACTGCCCCAAATGCGGACCAGGAGTCAGGCTTGCAGAGCATAAAGACAGAAGGTCCTGCGGAAAATGCGGATACTTTGAGAAGAAGTAACATGGACGCTAAAAAATTCTTTCTTGTTCTTTTTATTCTGTGTATACTTTCATTTTTTCCGCTGCTGATATTCTTCACTGACAGTTTTCTTTACGAAGCGCCAATCCACCTGGGATTCTTTTCGATTGCAATGTATTTTTTATGGAAAAGGGATTTGAAGACCACCCTTAAATCCATGGGCGTACCCGGAAACATCAAGAAAAACGTGCTTTACATCATAGGGGGATTCATAGCCATACTGATAACCCTGTTCGCGCTCGGGTATCTGCTGACGGGCCTGGGGCTGAACGACCAGAAAAACATAATGGACATAGTGAACATGCTTCCGCTCTATCTCCTTGCAATGGCCGTTGTTTTTGCGCCAATCTCCGAGGAGCTGTTTTTCAGGGCGCTTCTTATAAACAAAATAGGGGAGCGCACGGGCCAGATAGCGGCCATACTCATTGCCGCAGCCGTTTTCGCAGTGCTCCACATATCATACGGCTCTGTTGTCGAACTTGTTGGAGCATTTTCAATAGCGGTCATACTCGGTGTTGTTTACGTTAAATCGGAAAGCATAATGCCTCCGATAGCAATACACATGATTTTTAATTTTCTTTCAATATCGTTCATGCTGTGGTTCGGATGATGGTCCTCGGAATAGAAAGCACCGCGCATACTCTTTCGATAGGGATTACAAAGGACGGCAAAGTGCTTTCAAATGCAATCAAGACCTATAAGCCGCCTAAAGGCGAAGGATTGATTCCCAGAAAGCTTGCAGACCACCATGCAAAGGTTTTCGGCCCTGTTCTTGAGAAGTCCCTGAAAGATGCGAAAGTAAAAATGGAGGATATTGACTTGATTGCCTTCTCTCAGGGACCGGGAATAGGCTCCGCCCTTGCAGTGGGCTGCGGTGCTGCGAAATACCTTGCAGAAAAATACGACAAGAAAATAATCGGGGTGAACCACTGCTACGCGCACGCGAAGATAAGCGAGCATCTTACAGGATTGAAAGACCCTCTTGTTCTTTACATTTCGGGAGGAAACAGCCAGATAATCGTATCGAAAAAAGGATTTTATCACGTTCTCGGTGAAACGCTTGACATAGGAATCGGAAATCTTTTCGATAATTTTGCAAGGGAGATAGGAATGAAGTATGCGCACGGTTCTGCCCTTGAAAAGCTTGCGGAAGGAGGAAAATACGTAGAGCTTCCATATACCGTAAAGGGGATGAACCTTGTTTTTTCAGGGCTTTTGACTCAGGCGGGAAAAGTTGCAAAGAAAGAGAGCAAAAAGGACGTTGCATTTTCACTTATGCAGACTTCTTTTGCAATGACCTGCGAAGCAACTGAAAGGGCGCTGTTCCTTACTAAGAAGAAAAGCCTTGTTGTGTGCGGAGGGGTTGCGCAGAACAGGAAACTCCAGGACATGCTTAAGAAAATGTGCAAAGAGGATAAAGTTAAATTCGGCGTTGCTCCGGATGAGTTCAACAGGGACAACGGCGCGATGATTGCTTATGCCGGAGAAGTAAGGTACAAAAGAAAAAAACCGAAAATAGAAATAGAAGACTGGGCGCCTTTACCCAACCAGAGAATAGACAGGATCTAAGCCGATCCCACTGCCTCTTTTATCTTCACTAAAGCAACGTCTTCGGGATATCCGCCGACGAATTCTCCCTTTCCCTCGTTGATTACCGTCTTGGGAACTGAGGTAACCTTGTACTTCTGGGCGACCTCACTGAATTCCATCGATTCATATGCATATCCCTTGACTTTCGGGCTGGACATTGCGAATTTCAGCGCAACATAAACCGATGCCGGACAGTGGGGGCATTGCGGAGTTGTAAATACCTCCAGCTTGACGCCTTCGCTTGAATCGAAGAATTTAACCATGTCATCGTTCACCTTCAGCTCACCGCCCGCGAGCTTGATCAGTTCTATTATCGTTCCGAATTCGTATCCTGAAGGCATTCCGTAGAACCTCGCATCCCCCTTCACGTGCTCGCTTTTGAAAAGGGTTACCGGACCATCAGTGACTCCGTGCTTTTCAGCAGTCTCCTTGTCCTTTGCAACATCATACTCTTCGAGAGTAATCTTGTCCGAAAGCGCTGCAACTTCATTCAGAAGGCCCTTTATTTCATTGTTCAGTTCCGTTTCCTTTCCGAAATAGACAAGGGTAACCTCTGATTTAAGCCCCTCGAATCTTTTCGAAACTTCCTTGGTCGTGTTTTCATCTAAAACTGCCATAACTTTCACCTAAAAACAGTGGATAGACTTTGAAATGGAAACTGTTTAAAATCAAAGCCTTTTCGAATAGCCGCACTTCTTGCATTCGATTCTCAAACAGCTGCATTTCCTGTCAAAATAAACCCTTGCTGTCTCTCCCGGAATCCAGACGCTGTGGCATTTTTTGCAGAATGCATTCCTGTATTCGTCTGGAACGCGGACTTTGTGCTTTTTTATATGGTATAAAGCCATCTTGATATGGCGTTTGGCGCGCTCCCTGTTGCCTTTGCGGTACTCCTTCTGCGCCTCGTCAATAAGTCGCTTCACGGTATCGCGAACGCTGCCTTTAATAATTTTCTTTCGCCTATGTTCCATGTAGTTGGTTCGATGGAAAACTTTATTAATGAATATTTTGTGGACCCGATTTGGAGTCATAGCGGGTATAACGTTGTGAATACACTGACGTACGCAGTGATAGCAATAATAGCGATTTTCCTGATTTACAGGATAATAGAAAAAAGAGTGAAGATAGATGCAAACCTCGTGGCTGCGGTGATGTGCTTCGTCCTTCTCGGCGCTACCATGAGGGTCGTAACAGATTCTATAGACACCGGGGTTTTCCAGGCAGTTACCCCTGTGCACGAATGGATTTTAGACAGCGGGATATACGATTACGGCTATTTCACGGTTTCTCCGGGAATTTACATCGTTGTCGCGGCATTACTTCTGGTTTCGTTTTCAATTTTATACAAACTGAAACGGCTGGAGCTTCTTCCTTACGTCGCGATAGTTTTATGGATTCCCAATTTCCTTCTACTGGTTCCTTTCATGAACTACTGGATTTACGCATTCCCTGTCATAATTATGGCTGCAATACCCGCGGGAATCGCATACTGGTATTTCAGGGATATGATATTGGGCGGAATCGTGGCGGCCCATGCATTTGACGGAGCTGCAACGTTTTTTGCGATTGAAATCTTTCCGATGTTCACCGGAATACAGTATTCCGAACAGCACGTATTTTCCGAAGCTATAGGAGTGATGAGCGGGAACTTCTTCGGTTTTTACCTCTTGAAATGCGCAATCGCCTTTGCAGCGGCGTATTTCCTGGCAAGGGAAAAACTGGATGAGAATGAAAGGAACTATATTGCACTGGTGCTTATGATTATCGGTTTTGCGCCGGGAATAAGGGATGTTTTACGTATGATAATCGGTGCGTAATTTTAGTAAGTATTTTAATGCTATTCTTCCCATTCTGAGCAATGGCCAGAAATCCCCGATATGCCTCAAGGGAAAGCATAAAGAGCGTTACAAAGGAAATCATCAGAAAACATGATCTTAAAACCCCCTGCGAAGGCTGCCGCAATTTTTCCAGATGTTCGGTTATAGGCAGTGCGACATTCACCCTTATGGGCCCGCACTGCACTAGAAACTGCAAATTCTGCTCTGTTAAGCATCATAAAAAACCCAAAAGGCCGGACAGGGACGAGCCCAAAAAACTTGCCATGGCTGTAAGGTCACTGGGGCTGAGGCATGTGATATTGACATCTGTATGCAGGGATGATTTGGGTGATATGGGCGCGGCGCATTTTGCAAGTTGCATACATACTGTGAAAATATTGAATCCGAATACCATCGTCGAGGTGTTCATTCCGGACTTCGCGTGCAACCGGGAATACATAAAACAGGTAATGAAAGCGGGGCCGGATATTATAGGGCACAGCGTTGAAACGGTAAAAAGGCTCCAGCCGATAATCAGGGACAAAAAAGCAGGATACCGCCAATCGCTAAATACGATAAAAACAATGAGAAGAATGTCTAAAAGGATAATAATAAAATCATCCCTGATGCTGGGATTCAGGGAGCAGAGGTACGAAGTTCTTGCCGCATTGAGGCACATAAGAAGAGCGGGGGCGGATATCATAACCATAGGACAGTACATAAGGCCCACCAAGAACCATCTGAGGGTTCTTGAATACGTGCCCAGGGATACCTTTGAATTTTACGAGAGAGAGGCATATCAGCTTGGATACAAGCACGTTATCGCAAAACCACTGGCAAATCATTCCTACCCGAGCAGGGAAATGCTAATGCTTATGAACCGGTCCTAGTAAGCTTCGTAAGTAGAGATAAACTCTTTAATCGTGTAATCCAAAAATCCCTTATGATCTCCGTAAAGTTGTGCAGACCTGAGCATAGAATAATATTTTTGTTTTGGTCCTATAGATTATTGGTGCAATTCCGTATTCTTTCAAAATAAAATTATGCACTTATCTATAAAGTTATGCTCTTATTTTCAGAATAGAAATTAAATCATATATACTAAGTTATGCTCTAATCATTTCTTTTTTATTAATTTTTCAAGTTCTTTGTAAGGCGCATCCGTCTTTATGGAAATCGGGGAGAAATGGGTTTTTGCAGCATTGTATTTTTTCTTTTTCAATTTGTCTATGAATTCGTCCATTCTCGGGACATAATGCTTGTTGAATCTTTTCGATAATATATGAATATTATAATAATAAGGAGGCATTCCGGTTTCCTGCTTCAAAAGCTCTATCGTTTTTCCAAGCTCTTTTTTCTGTGAATAACTTCTTTTATTGTTCAGCTTTTCCATTTTTTCAAGGAACTTTTTGTCATGAAGCTCTCCTGTCCATAGCGGTCCTGTGTAATCGGTTATTGCCTTGCAGTAACCGCATTTTCCTTTCGGGAATTTCACTTTTTCCCTGTATCCGCATGAAGGGCAGAATTCAACATAGCCGAGTGAATGAAGAGACTTGTCCGCAAGCTCCGCACCTCTTTTTACCTCGAGAATCGTCTTGAGATAATGGCGGTCTGAAACGGATACCAATGGATAAATTCCCATGTTGAACTCCGCTGCAACGTCCGCAATCTTCTTTATCAGTATTCTTAACCCGTTTTCATGGGTGAATTCATTGTTAAGAGGCCTTGAATGATAATTCTTCATGCATGCCTTCGTTTTTCCTCCGCATAAGACAGCGACATCCGTAGCAGTAACAGAAAGATAAGCGGATTTCTTAGGATTGAAAACCCTGAATCCGTCGTATAAGTATGGGGCGGGGGTTCCGAACGGGTCTATTTCAAGGAAGTCCGCAGATATGTCAAAAACAAGTTTTGAAATGTTTCCATGCTCTGTTTTGAATTTTATTTTAGCTTTTTTCGCATTCTTTTCAACGGCTTTAATGGCAGGCTTTTCTATGTCGGCGAATGTTACTTTCTTCACGTTTTTGTTTTCCTTTGCATATCTTATTCCTCTTATTCCGGAGGCGCAGAAGCTGTCGCAGATTTCAATCGGCTTTTCTATCGCTCCTACTGCAAGCGATGACAAACTTCTTGAAAATTCCATGTTCGGATTGTAGAAAATGCCTTTGGGAACTGTGAATTTTATCCCTTCCTCTTCGGTCATGCTTTTTTAACCTCATTTAATAATAGAAATTATTTTTTCTATAAGATTTTTATGAAAACCGGGTGAAACGCGTCCGATTACTCTAATGATCTGCTTATTATGTAATTTGATAACACCATCAAATCTTGCACTGCTGTTCTTATCAAGCTGACAATTAATGTCTTTTTCAGATATAGGAATACAATACTCATCCAATGCTGTTGTAATCGATGCAACAAGCAAAAAACCTTCAGAATTGTATTTTTCATTTGAGAGCACGATGGCCGGGCGTACTTTATCTTCGGGCATATCAGAAAAAAATACTCTTGCCAGTATTATATCACGCCTTTTTACCATGCAGGTACCTCTTTTTGTAGAATTCTGATGACTTTTCATCTGACGGATTATCCCAGTGATGGTCGATAGTAGATTGATTCAAAGATCCTGTCTTGGTCTTATTGCGGTGCTGCCTCTCATAATAATAGATAATGGCCAGTCTTATGGCTTCTGTTTTGTTTGCTGCCAAACCCCTATCCACTAGTTCGTTTATAAAATCTTCAAGTTCTCCAGACAGGTTTAGATTTACGTACATATTTACACCTATGCATTATCATGGTATTATTATGGCACTAAAGTTATATAAAGTAAACGGAATTCAAATGACCTATTGATCAGCTATTCGGATTACTTTTTAACCTCAAGAAACTCTCTTAATGCTACCGTAGCATAGCTACCGGCAGGCAGTTCGAACATGAATACCTTGTTGTTAAAGGAAAAATCCTTCAGCGGAGAGAACAAAGTCCTGCAATGCCCTTTTGAGGATAATTCAGGTATTCCTTTGATTTTGAAATCGTTTTTTCTTATGTCAAGCTCTTCGAGAAGATTTTTCTCGCGCTCATTGAGTTCTGTTTCATAACCGATAAGCTTGCCTACAATCCATCCGCTTTCACTTTTCTTTTCAATATCCGGAAAACCGGATTCGTTTTCACCGCAGAAATATTCTCCTTCCTCTTGTTCTATTTTTCCTTCTGAAATCCTGTCCGAAAGCATCCTGTTGAAAACATAAGACTGGAATGCGTGCACGAACATAAGCAGGGTTCCTCTCGGCAGAACGCGCATCGCACCGACATAATCGTTCTGGTGCTTTGCAAGATGCTCGAGCATGCTCCTTTCAAGACGGAGATATACGGGAAAAACTTTCAGTGCGGTCTGGAAATCTTCGCTGTCCGCCAGGTTCTTTCTCGCATTTTTCGCATCTTCGTTTAGTTCACCTTCGCCGTCCGCAAGGAAAATCATTGCCGCCTTGTCGTATCTTCCCCTCAGAATCTGCTCTCCGACAAGATGGGTGTTTTTCCTGTTAGTCCCGAACCTCTGCTCTCCGAAATAATTGGGGAATTTTCCCTGCAATTCTTCCGCAATCTTCTGCACGTTTTCAGGATTTTCCGCATCCCTTGCAGTTATCGTGAACCTGTTCCCCAGAAGCTCTCCCAGTTTTATCTTTTCTTTTGCAGCCCATGCGCCGTTTATTTTAATGTCCTTCAGGCCAAGTGCAAGAAGTTTTTCCTTCGGAATTTCAAATCCTGAAACAAGCTGGGTTGAAACCGCAATCTTGTCCTTGTTCCCGGCATAGTTGAATCTTCTCTTGCTTATTCGCAGTTGTTTTGCAATTCTTCTTATCGCGCCTTCGGTCGTCCATTCTTTTTTCTGCATTACGAAATGGACGTAGCTCCCTTCCTCATTTTCCCTTTCGAATTTTTTGTCCAGTTCAAGGATTGTGCCGTCGTTCGTTATCTCTTCGACCAGGAAGTCTTCGGGCCGGTTTTTTATAGAGCCGCCGGTTCCTGCTGTTTTTGAAATATACGGGAGTGAATCCATTGTCATTTATGCACCACGTTTCGTAGATGTTGGAAACATATGGTTTTATAAATGTTATTATTCATATTATAAACAGTGGTTAAATATGAACGTTAGGAATGCTAATGAAAAACCGGAAAAAAAGGAAATGAAAGGCGAAGTTTCAGATGAAAAGGGAGCTGAAAATAGAGAAAAACCTGCAAAGAAATTCGGCAGGTATTTCGTTGCAGCTACCGCAATAGTTGCCACGCTCGGTCTTTCGGCCTGCGGGCTTGACGGCACCGGAAGAAGGACGCTTGATTTTGATTCTGCAGGCGATGCGCCGGCGGACAATATGCTCGAAGGATTTGAGGACGGCGAGGACGTTGAAGGCGAAGTAGCGGATGTCCCGGAAGAGCTCGATGTTCCTGACGTGGAAATGGATGTAGCAGATGAAGACGTTGCTTCCGATGTTGAAGACGAAGACATGGCAAGCGAAGATGTTGAATCGGAAGACGTTTCTGGAGAGGATACTGTTGATGAAGACACAAGCATGGACACCGTTTCCGAAGATGTTATGGAAGAGGACGTTGAAAGCGAGGACACCGTTTCAGAGGATGCTGTTTCCGAAGACGTGACGGGAGAAGATGTCGAATCCGAAGACGTTCCTGAAGAAGACACAAGCATGGATACAAGCGCTGATACTGTTGACGATGAAGTAAGCGATGCCGCGGGAGAAGATGTTCTCGGCGATGATGCCGGTGGAATATGCAGTCCAGAAGATGAGGTATTCTACGGATATATATACGAAGGTTCTACCGAACTTGTCGGTAATGTAGGCGTAAAATACAAGGGAACGGATACAAGCGGAAATGCAATATTCGACATAACATGCGACGGCACTGTGGTGAGGTCAGACGTATCCGCTCCTATGTTCGTGGATGTAACAGTAGATGTTCCAGAGCATGCTTTCGAAATTGTTATAAGAGCAATGAGTGTTTCCGGAACAAGTGTATACGTAAGCGCAGAAGTTGATGCTTACTAGTTTTTCTTTTTATTTATTTTCTTATTTTATTAAGAACGTGGGAAAAACTGTTACAGAAAGGTTTATAAATACATTCTTACAAATTATAATCGGTGGGATAATATGAATTTGAGCAGGAGAGAAATAAGAGGCGAAGAAAATAAAGAAAACAAGAGAGAGAATGATTCAGAAAAAAGGGATAATGTTATCAAAAGAACGCTCAGAAGCGGAGAAAAACTTCTTGTTGCAGGTGTTGTTTCAGCAGGACTTGTGCTTGGAGCATGCGGAAGCGCAAAAACCGATAATATGAGGGATTCCGGGACCGAGGGAACCATAGGCAGCCTTCCGGGATTCGAAGACACAAGAACCGAGGACAGCGTTTCAGACCTGATTGACGAAGACGTAATTGAAGATACTGAAGTAGGGGACGTTCCCGAAGAAATGGACGCTCCCGAAGATTTAATCATGGATTCTGCGGAGGATTCAATCGAAGAAGTAGATGTTGAAACAGACGTTCCTGAAGACGTAGAAGATGTTGATGCTGAGGGGGATGTTTCGGCCGATTCTGTGGAGGATGCAGCTGAAGACAGCGACCTTGATGCGGAATGGGATACTGCACCAGATACTGTTGATGAAGACGTAAGCACTGACAGGATTGACGTTGATACTCTTGATGCAGGCGACGTGATGGACGGTGATGTTTCGGATGCGGACATGACAGACGCCCATGCGGACGGTCTTGATGCTGTTGAAGACAGTATTGAAGACGGAAGCGACCTGGTCGGAGATACGGGCAGTGACACCGTTTCAGACATTGTTGAAGATGAAACAGGAGAAGATATGGTTTCCGATGTTGTTGACGAAGATACAGGTATGGATGTGGTGTCAGACCTTGGAGAAGACGTAATTTCAGATCTTATAGAAACAGATGGTAGTTACTGTTCAACGTTCGATGACACAATTACCGCATGGATAGTCGATGGCGATTCGGTTGATGTCGGAGGCCTTGTTGTGGAATACGGTTATGATTCAACCGCAGGAGACGGTGTATTCGACATCTACTGCGACGGAGTTCTTATTGAAGGGGACAAACACGTCGCAACCGGCGAATATCACGTAATGGACATAATAGATTACGATGTAAGAGTAACAATCGACGGGCATGTAATAAGCCCTGGAGGTACAACCTCTACGATTACGGTTCACCCGCTGGCAGTTTCAGAGCCTGATTCGGATGACGTAATCGGAGATGCGCCTGGGGATACCGGGCCGGTACTCTGCAGTGCTGTAGATGATGTATTCTACGGATTTATATATGAAGGTTCTACGGAAGTTGTCGGTAATGTAGGCGTAAAATACAAGGGAACGGATACCGGTGGAATTCCGGTATTTGACATCTTGTGTGACGGGATACCGATAAGAACGGATATTTCAACTCCTTTGTTTACGCCTGTATCAATAGATATACCAGAACAGGAAGTCGAGATCACCATGACGACAATGGCGGTTTCCGGAACAAATGCATACCTAAGAGTGGAGGTTGACTCATACTATTAGTTTTTATGTGGGAAAAGCTGTAATAGAAAGGTTTTTAAAACCTTTCATACAGTATTATAGTTGGTGTATAAACATGAATGAAAGGAAAATGAAAAACGAAAGAAATGTTAATGAGAAGAAAGAAGGAGAGGGCAGAAAGCCCGATAAGATGCTTGGTGTACTTAATAAAATGGGCGTGACTCCTTTGAAAGCGACCATTGCAGCTGTAGCAACAACTGCGGTTCTTGCGGCAGGTTGCGGTTCTTCGCTTACTACTGATAAGAGGGATGCGGACGAGGACGTTGAAAGCGATGCACCAGAACTCGTTGCACAGATTCCCAGACCTCCGCTGGAGGCAGAGATTCCTATGCCCAGAGACTCTGAAACCGACGGCGATGTAACCGGAGACATTGCAGATGTTACTGATGAAGAAGTTGCAGACGTTCCTGAAGAAGGAGGCGTTTGTGCCGCAGTTGATGGTGTTTTTTACGGATATATCCAGAAAGATGCATCTGAAGAAGTTGGAAATGTGGAAATAACCTATAAGGGAAGCGATATTGAAGGAAATGCAATATTCGACATTAGCTGCGACGGCGTTATCGCTGAGGGGGATGTTGTTGCACCCAAGGTCGAAGACACCGTAGTCGAATTGTCTGACGGTTCAACCGTTACATTCAGGCCTTTCACAGCTACTTCAGACGAATGCTATGTCAGCATTAATGTGAATGAATAATTTTTTTTATTTTCCTTTTATTCTGATTTTGTTTTTCTTTGAAAGAATAGCGTGAGCGCTGTCCGGTTTAAACATCTTGTTTTTTCAGAAGAGAATCAGAGAGAAATAAAAGAAAAAGAAAAAAAGAAAAGGACTTTATGCCCTCTTCAGCTGTGCAACGAAGTTGTCGACCGCTTCAAGCGTGTCTTCTGCCTCTGCACCTGCAACTACTATCTTTGATCCCTGTACGACTTCTTTTACAACCACTCTTTCGGTTGTCCAGTCTACGGGGGATCCTTCAAGAAGCTGCGCCGTAACGGTGTTGACTTTGTCTCCTCCGATTGAGACCACAGTGTTAACTCCTACTGCGTCCCTGTCGAGAATAACAAGGTCCTGGTATGCGTTTGAGTACGGTACCATTCTTGTTACGGTTGCTGCATTGTCAGGCATTATGACTGCTCCTACGCCTTCCATGTCAACTGTGCATGAGGCTGAGCCGCCGGCACCTGAGCAGGGTCCTACGTCTTCGGTTATTTCAAGCACCTTAACGGTTACACCGTTGCAGGGTTCGCTTGTTTCACCTTCGCCAAGGGTCCTTACACAGGTTCCCATTGCTTCGCTTGTCGATTCATCCGCAGTTGCAAGAACGAACTGCGACTTCGCCAGCTTGTTTGCCATGTAGTAGGTCACTGACGTATCGTCAATAGAGCTGAAAACCGAACCTCTTTCGGTAATCGTACCTTCTTCGATGGTAGTTACCGAACCTCTCGTGTTTACAGGTCCTGCATACATGTACATGGCATAGTCTTCCCTTGTAACGTAGCTGAAGTCACCGGGCGTTTCCGTGTCAAAGTTGAACGTAGCATCGCCTGGCGTGCCTCCACCGGTGTACAAACCAACCAGAGAGTAGTCTGCGAATTCGTTGGATGAATCTTCACCGGCCTTCTCCGACAATGCAAAGTACCAGTTTACCTCACCAGGAGGATTGACCAGCAGTCTCGGTGCACCAACGCTGTCGGTACCGAAACAGTTAAGATCGGTCGGAGGTACTATACCTGGAACCGCGTTGCGACAGTCCTGGAACGAATTACCACCAGTATCATAGTGGTCACCCATCCATGTTTCACCAACGGATACTGCCGAAAGGTAGCTGGCAACTTCGAGGATACCACCTGTATCCCAGTCGACATCACCGTCTCCGATTGCCTGGTAGTCTACCCAAAGCGAGTCACCCGGATCTGGAGAACCAATCTGGCTGTCTGCCCAGTCATACAGGACATAACCCCAGTTGTTGTTGCTGCTGGACAGCTGCATGAAGATCGAACCGGAACCTGATGGACAGTCTGTACCTATACCGGTAAGACATGCACCGCTTGCGTCTACTGGCACACATACATCGTTCTTGACATCTCCTGCTCCAAGCGGGTCTATGTCAAGTGCTGCGACATATTCCATACCGTCAGGACAGAGAAGCGTTGTTGCTCCTGCATCACAGTAGAAACCGGCATATGCAAGATTAGCGCTTCCGTCATCGACAGGCTGAAGTGCGGTTGCAACGAAGAATTCGTTGTCTGAGATGTCAGTACCACTGTCACCCTGGCTTGCTCCTCTTGCAAGCGGAACTATGAAAGTGTTTCCGCTCTTTGAGCTGTCTACCTGCACATAAGGTGGAAACAGGTAACATGCAACTCTTTCAGCACCGGTTACTTCCCAAGGTCCTCTTGTAGCTGAAATGTCCTTCATTCCAGACCTTTCAAGTCTGTACTTGAGGCTGTTCCTGTCAGAGCTGGTAATGCTCAATCCGGCATAGGTGAGTTTCCATGCGACTGGGTCTTCAACTATGGGGATGTAGTCGTTCTCCTCCATTCTCGATTCACCGCCGCTTGAAAGTGCTGCGATGTCATCGGAGTAGACGATCAAGGTTCTGAGGTGGTCTACCTGAGTGTCGGTAGCGGAAGCTCCTTTGTTCTTCCAGCCTACTGAAACCTGGTAGTTCTCGTTTGCCGAGTAGTCAGGGTCAAGTTCCTGTCCGTCTTCGAGCTTCAGCTCTTTGGAGAAGATAGCTACGTCTGCCCACTTTGCTCCGAAGGTATAACCGGGAGCTACTTTGTATACGTGGAATCTGTAGATCTTTCCGCCGATGCTGAATTCTTTGGTCGTACCAGGGAATACCTTGTCCTTTTTGAGAATGTTGTCATTCGCATCAAGGATAGAGATAATTGCGCTGGTTACACCACCGTGTGCTTCGAGGTCGTCCAGGTGGAATTTAAGGTCATCAACAGGAAGTGATTCTCCCTGGTTGAGTACACCGCTGACTGATTCTTTTGCCAGCTTTACATAACCACCTTCATATACCTGTGTTTCAGAGTCTGCCGGAAGTCCGGTCGTGTCAGGAGGTACCATCTCGCTGATAATCCAGGGCTCTCCGAGGAACTGTACTTTGACCTTGTGCGTTTCTGTTGCATAGTCAAAGTTTGCGTCGGCTGCTCCGGATTTACAGTAAGTGTAGTCCTGGCCGTCTGGTGTCGTACAGACAGGGATACCGAAATCGTCTGAGCTTCCCTTGAATTTCATGGTGTAAGCAAAGAAATCCAGGTCTCCTACAACATCGTTGTCAGAGTCTGAATAATAGCTGCTTCCAGAAATCCATCCGTCCTGCGTCTCGGAATAAGTCTTTGCAGCCTGGTCGTCCGTAATGGTTGCAGTTGCAAACGGTGAGAACATGTTTCCGGTTATCCTGTACATGAAAGTCTCGGAAGGTCCGATGCTTCCACCGATACCGTTAGTGAACGGGTTTGCATTGTCGGATATGTCAGAACCGCCCATCGGGTAGTCTGAATCAGTATCGTCTGCAATGTTGTCCTCACGGTCTTCCAGCCTCCTGTTGAGGTAGTCGCCGATAAGGTTGTTCACTGTGTATGAACCCTCTGCAACTCCGCCGGGAACAGTAATCTCAAGCTGTGCTTTCTCGTTTGAGATTGTGCATGTTCCTCCGGTTGTGTCGTTGCCTTCGGTTTCACAGTCCAGTTCGGCTGTTCCGGTTACCTGTGCAGTCAATTCCTCAGTCTTGTAGGACTCTCCTACAATCTTACCTGCGGCAATGGATGCTGCAACACCATCTGATGATGCTCCTTCTTCACCTACAACTATCTTGGTTGTGGGTGCACCATTGTCGTCTACCAACATCGTGTCTCCAAAGTAGAGACCTGCAAATGCTGCCGTGCTAGCCAGGATGGTAGCTCCTGCAACAATTGCTCCGATTTTCTTAAGGTTTATTTTCATTTTTTCACCTCAATTTTTCAACCGCCTCATCGGACCGTAGTAAAAATAATTAACGGCGGTTAGCGTTTTTCCTCCCATAATCTTACGGGAGAAACGGTCCAAAATCTCCGAAAGAAAGTATCCTTCGGGAGGGAGAGATGGTTACATCTCTCGTGTCTGAGAGAGAGTGCAACGGAATATTTATAAAGATTTAGCCTAAACTATAAATTGTAGTTTATATATTACAGTTAAACCCTGGACAAAGAACGTAAAAATGGTTCGTTAATAGCCTAAATTTGGGCTATCAACGTAATTATCCATTATTGTAATAATTTGTAAGATTACTCATATAATACAAGGGTCTGGTTTTTTAAACTCCTCGATGCAAATTCCAATCCATGAAAGACAGAAATAGGAATCAGCGTCATTCTGAAAGAGGTCCAAGGGCAGGAAAAAGGGAGAAATTCCTCAAGAAATCCAAGAAGAGCGTTGAGGAAGCACTTAAGAGCAGGGACATGCTCCTCAGCGGTTCGGCCAAAAGCATAGAGACGATAGAAAGGGCAATCAACCAGCTAACCGAGAAGCTTGAGGAATGGTATTCCGTTTATTTCCCCGAATTCAAAACTCTTGAAGACAAGAAGAAATTCGTGCAGGCAGTCCTGACAATAGACAGGAAGAACATAAACGTTAACGAGCTTGCGGAAGTTATCGGTGAGAAAAGAGCGAAAGATGCTGCAGAAAAAGCAAAGAAAAGTTTAGGTGCAGACCTTGAAGACAGGGACATGAAGCAGATAACCACCCTCGCGAGAGCAATACTTGAGTTGTACGACCTGGAAGCTGAATATGAGAATTACCAGAATTCCGTTGCACGCGAGATCTGCCCGAACATTTCGCACGTTGCAGGACCGGAGATAGCTGCCAAGTTGGTTGCGCATACCGGTTCATTGAAGAAACTGGGTATAATGCCTGCAAGCACGATACAGGTATTGGGTGCCGAGAAGGCATTGTTCAAGCATCTGAAGAACAAGAAGGTCAGGCCTCCGAAGCACGGGATAATTTTCCAGCATCCGAAGATTTCGAGCTCTCCCAAAGCCGTCCGGGGAAAGATTGCGCGCGCTCTTGCAAACAAAATTGCGCTTGCATCGAGGGCGGATGCATTCACGAAGCACAACATTTCAGACCAGCTCAGGAAGGACTTCGATGCGCGATACAACGAGATAATGGAAGAATACAAAAGAGGAAAGAAGAAATGAGGCTGCTTGTTTTTTCCGATTTGCACGGTGAAGAAACTGCAGTTGAGAAACTTAAGGAATTAGCTGCAAAGGAGAATTTTGATTACGTTTTAAGCTGCGGGGACAATTCCCGCGCTGTTTCTTTTCTGGAGGATTTGATTAATTCTTTTTCGAATTTTTATTTGATTCCAGGAAACTGGGAAGGGAAAGAGGCAAATGATTTTCTTCTTAAGAACGGGCACTGCATCCACGGGAAAAGAATTGAACTTCCGGACGGATTGAATCTTGTAGGTTTCGGTTACAGCAATAAAACCCCTTTCGGAACTTACGGTGAAATGGAAGAAAAAGAGATTTATGAGAAAATGAACAAGCTGGATATAGATAATAATACTATATTATTACTGCACTGCCCTCCGAAAGGACATTTCGATTCCGTAGGAAATGCAAATCCCGGAAGCTCTTCAATACTTAAAATTACCGAGGAGAAAAAGCCTTTGGTTGTTTTTTTCGGGCATATTCACGAACACGAGGGAACCGAAAAATTAGATGGCAGCACGCTTGTGAAAGTCCCTGCCGCGAATTCGATGAAGGCATGCATTGCTGATATAAGCGAGGGAAAGCTCCAATATAATAAAAAAACCTCCGTATCATTCATTAGTCTGTAGGTGCAACCAAATGTTCTGCGAAATAAGGGAAATAGATGATGACGAAATAAGCGAAGTCGTACCGCTGATAAAGAGGATATTTCCTAAAGCTACCTTTGATTTCGGCGGCGATGATTTGTTTTTCGTTGCTACAGTCAAGGATGAGATAGTCGGCTTCATGCATCTTGTGGAAAAAGACGAATGTTTTCTTCTGCGGGGACTCGGGGTGGATGAAGAGCACCGCGGAATGGGCGTCGGAACCGCATTGATGGACAAGCTTGAGCAGATTTCCGATTCAACCAACAAGAGGATACTTCTGAAGGTCAAAAGCCTGAATCCTGCATTGCATTTATACGAGAACCACGGATTTACAGTTAAAAAATTCGGTGCTGTTTATACTCTTGAAAAAAAGATAAATAACTAAGGGGGAATGGGCCAACCTGGTAAGCTGCCAGCTTTGGGAGAAACCTTGCATGTGTTTTTGCGACGGCAAAGTTTCATCAAAGGTCCGGTACGGGCTTCGGAAAAGCTGGTGTTCTGAGTTCAAATCTCAGTTCCCCCATTTTAAACAAAATCGGATGCAAACGAAGACAGCTCCTTTATTGCAATCAGCCGCTTTTTGATAATCCTGCTGTAGTATTCTTTTTCCGTCTTCGTCAATGCTTCCCCGTTTTTTATTTTATAGAGTATATCTATCTGCCTCGCGGTGAACAGAAATGAAAGATGGCGGTAGACCCCGGAGGGAAAAGTAGCAGTGGCAGTAATTTTTGAATGCTGGCTATAAGCATCCTTGAATTCATTTTTATTGAATTTTTTCCTGAATCTTTTGTTTTTAAGCAGCTTTTTCAAAGCGGATTTTTTCTTTTTGTTTTTTATTATCTCAGAGCTTATGCGGAAAATGTCGAGCAGGCCGTCCAGTATTTTGTTCTTTTTTGCTTTTGATATGAGACCTTCGAAATCAACATCCGAATTTTCCAGTATTATGGGGATTCCAAGTATATAGCGCATCTCCCCGCTCTTCAATGCATCCACAACTGCATCTTCTACGGATTCCGGTTCAAATAATGAATAACCGTATTTTGAGAAAATTTTCCTGAAATCAGCCATGCGCCCACCTCTTCGCTTCCTTCAACGCAGCAAAATCTATAGTCTGATATTTTTCCAGTAATGAAAAAAGCAAGATGATATTTTCATTTGCATCTTTAACCATCGAATTTTCCATGACTTCAATCCAACGGTGCAGAAGTTCTTTTTGATCTACTTCATAATTTTCAAATAATACGGCAAGATCTTCCCTGTCCCGGTCATTGAATCTTGCCGTTTTGGTTATAATAAGATCAATAGGTGCCAGGGCATAAAGGTCTATTTTGCCCATCTCCCTGATTTTCTTCGCTTTTTCCGTGTAATCCGGCGGCAACTGGACGCAGAATATGTAACCATCTGAATAAACATCTATTGCAATTCCATGGCCGATTAGTTTGTTAGGAATATCCAGTCTATAGCCCAGCGTTTGCAGGGTTTTGACAAAGGATTTCCTCTCATTTTCACTTGCAAAACAGAGGTCTATATCGCGGGTGCTTGCTTTTTTCCCGAGAAGAGTAAGCGCCGTACCGCCCAAAGCGAAGATTTTCATTTTTCTTGGAAGATGCCTGTTGAATTCCGATAAAAAATCCATCAGGCCCTTTGTTCCGATTTCCATGATTAATTAGGAACTGAAAGATATTTAAATGTATGTTTATCTACAATAATTGTATATTTTCATACAAAATATGTACGTTTTAATACAAATCTCAGTTCCCCCATTATTTTATTTTCTCTTTGATTTTTTCAACGAATTCGGCGGCGGTTCTAATTGCAAAATCAGCTTCATGTTCTGATACAGCTCCTATTTTTTCATATAGTACTGCATGCCTTCTTTTTCTCATTCTGTCAAACAGATTTATTTTATCCCGGTATTTTGCACCTATTTTCACATCTGCATAATCAACGGCAGCTTTGTGCTTTTCTTCTCCCGCAGGTTCATATCCGTCAGCAAACATTAATGCCCTGGCTGCGTGAAGCATTGCATTATATGCCATGATAAATGCCCAGTCGCAGTCAACTTTGATTGTCTTGGAGGCTACTTTCAAATCACGTTCAGCGGCTTTGAGATTTTCTTCGGCCTGTTTTCTGTCTTCCGAGACTTTCCTTATTCGATCTTCTCTTAATAAATCGCTTAAATTCATCCTCTTCACCTATTATCATGATTTTCTTTCCGTTTACAACATCCCGTATGAAACCGCTTGAAAGTTTTTTGATAAATTCCTTTTCCGGATAAATAAGGTAATTTATGTCTCTACCTATTTTTCGTTCAAGTTCCGATATAATCCGATTGAATTTATCCACAGGAACATCCCCTATCACCATCAGGTCGATATCGCTTCCTTTTCTTTCCCTTCCTTCGGCATATGAGCCGTATATAAAAGCAAAAAGAATGCCTTTGTCTTTCAATTCCTGCCGGAGTATTGTTCCCAAGCCTTCGGTTTTCAGAATAATGCCCTTCAGTTCATTGAAAACAGGGGAATTTCTGTTGACTTTGTAAAGCTTGAGATTGCCCTCGGCGCGTGAAATAAGGATTCCCGCATTTTCAAGCATCAGTAATTCTCTCCGTATTGCATTGGTTTCTTCATCGAGCTTTCTGGATAACTGCCTGATATAGAATTCATCTTCAGGATTGGCAAAAAATAATGCAAGCAGTTTTCTTTTCACTTTTGATGTTATTAGCGCTTTTAACATGAGTAATATATTTACTCAAACGTTTATAAATTTTACTCATTTGTAAGAATTGCATGTTTTAGTACAAAATTTGTATATTTAGATACAAATCTCAGTTTCCCCATTATCTTCTTAGTCTTTGTTTTGCTTTGGGCGTTGGTTTCTTCTCAGCATTTCTGGCGAGTTTTTTGGCTGCTTCGAGGGCTTCTGTTGATGATGGAGAAGTTAAAAATCCCCCACCATGTTTTTTGCGCATGTATTTTTCATCAGCTTCAGTAACTAAACCGGCTTCCTTGAGTGCTTCGTATGGAGAGCCATTATACTGCTTACTTAATCCACTCAACCTATTGCTGAACAAATCTTCCTGCGTTAAATCTCTGGGATCTTTCTTCAGCTTCTCTATAAGCCACTTCACCGCAGCTACTCTGTTCTCCCCCCTCTCATAGAACTTCCTGGGTGTGCTTGCCATCTCCCAAGGTTTGATATCCATTTCAGGAAATGCTTCTTTCACAGCTTCATATGGAGAGCCGTTGTAATAGTGATTAAGTAAACCAGTGAGTCCATTGTCTTTGAAATCTTCCTGCGTTAAATCTCTGGGATCTTTCTTCAGCTTCTCTATAAGCCACTTCACCGCAGCTACTCTGTTTTCTTTTTTCTCATAAAATCCCTTTGGTGTGATTATCATCTCCCAAAACTTAATGTCAGGAAATGCTTCTTTTATAGCTTTGTAAGGAGAGCCAGTATAATGAGTAAGTAAACCAGTGAGTCCATTGTCTTTGAAATCTTCCTGCGTTAAATCTCTGGGATCTTTCTTCAGCTTCTCTATAAGCCACTTCACCGCAGCTACTCTGTTTTCTTTTTTCTCATAAAACCCTGTGATGGTCCTTTTCATCTCCCACGGCATGATGTTTTTTTCTGGAAAAGCTTCTTTTACGGCTTCGTATAGAGAATTATTGTAATATTCCCCACACAAACCTCCAAATCTGTTTCTCATGAAATCTTCCTGCGTTAAATCTCTGGGATCTTTCTTCAGCTTCTCTATAAGCCACTTCACCGCAGCTACTCTGTTCTCCCCCTTCTCATAGAACTTCCTGGGTGTGCTTGCCATCTCCCAAGGTTTGATATCCATTTCAGGAAATGCTTCTTTCACAGCTTTGTAAGGAGACTTATTGTAGTACGATGCAAGCAGACCTCCTAATTTATTTTTATCTAAATCTTTTTTTGTTATGTCTCTCGGATCCTTATTTAAAATTTCTAGAAGTTTTCTTACCGCATTTACCCTAACATTTTTATCTTTCCAACTTAGAAGACCGTTTACAATATAATTCCCATCATAAAGTTCTCCGGCTTTTCCCTCATCAAGCATATCCGCAACTTTCATATGTGCTATATTCTTCTTTTCTTTTGGAGTGAGTCCTACCCTGTATTCACTCCTTTCCTCTCTTTCCCTATCCGAACAGACCTCACCAAATTCCATCGTCTGCCTGGGAGTAGCATCTGTTCCGAATTCATCTATAGCCTTGTCGGTAAGCTTCCAGTTGCCTTTATCTATGAAATATAATGCAAGCCATCTTTTGAACTCTGCACTCTTTTTTGCATAGTCCTCGCTGTCGTTCTCCATAATATATATTGTGTATAAAAGTGTTTTAAAAGGTGTGTATTTTTTACATCATGCGCCTGCTGCTTTTTTAGATGGTTTTGATGCAAACTTTTCAGCCAACTCAATGATGAGCTTGTTATCCAGGTCAATAAGTTCTTTTACGAGTGTATTTTTTGTATTAAGTTTGTAAAGCTGTGCCCTCCCTATCTTTCTGGTTTTCCTTACTATGCCCATTTCAACAAGCCGTGGAAAAAACGTATGTATTGTACTCCACGCAACCCCAGAATTTTCTGCAATCTCAGTTAACGGATAATCGAACTCCCTGAATGTGATCAGGAAGTCTATTACTCGCACTGCCGGGTAATCGCCGAATAGCATAACAAATCCTGATTTCTCTTCTTTCATGAAATTATTATAGAAGAGTAATGTTTTTAAAGTTTAGCTTGTAATTAACATTTTCGAACATTAATGTTTCATTTGAGTGATTATGTGGAAACCGAAGAAGAGATGAAAAAAGCCCTATTGAGAAAATTAGCAAAGCATGGTTATTGGGGAGGCAGACATACTTCTTTTGATAATCTGCATAAAGGATTTCCAAAACATCTTACAAAAGAGATAAGAAAAATAGCGAAAGAACTGATAAAGGAAAATATTCTGCTTCCAAAACCCACTTCTTACGGATTGGAGGTTTCACTTAATCCAAGAATGAAAGCTGGAATAGAAAAGATCATATTTGCTGAAGAATAAAAAATAAAGAAAAAAGGACTTTAGATAAGTCCTATTGATGCTGCAATCAAAGCTCCTGCGAAGACTAAAGAAACGGTGTTCAGCACCTTTATCAAAGCATTAAGTGCAGGTCCTGCGGTATCCTTCAACGGATCTCCTACAGTGTCACCTACAACAGCTGCCTTGTGTGCATCGCTTCCTTTTCCTCCGAACTTGCCTTCTTCAATGTACTTCTTCGCATTATCCCATGCAGCACCTGCATTGCACATAGTAAGTGCCATGAGGAAACCGCTTGCTATTGCACCTGCAAGAAGTCCTCCGAGAGCCGCAGCCCCGAAGAAATAGCCTACTACAAGCGGGGACAATACCGCGATTGCACCCGGAAGTGCAAGCTCTTTCAGCGCAGTCTTAGTGCTGATGTCAACACACCTTGCATAATCCGCTTTTCCTTTGCCTTCCATCAGTCCCGGAATTTCCCTGAACTGCCTTCTTACTTCTTCAACTATTTCGAATGCTGCACGTCCGACGGCAGTCATTAACAGCGAAGAGAAGATAAACGGCAGCAAGGCACCGAGGAACAAACCTACGACAACACCGGGTTCGAGAAGGTCTATCTGCGCAAGCATGCTCTCTTCTGCAAATGCAACGAAAAGCGCAAGGGCACCCAAAGCAGCACCTGCGATTGCGAATCCTTTGGTAGTCGCTTTGGTTGTATTGCCAACTGCATCAAGTGCATCAGTCGTTTTCCTGATGTCCGAAGGAAGTCCTGCCATCTCGGCAATTCCTCCCGCGTTGTCAGTGATAGGACCGTATGAATCGACTGCGATTACGATTCCCGAAAGCGAAAGCATTGCTGCTGCAGCAAGCGCAACCCCGTATAAACCACCCAAGTGATATGCAACGATGATTGCGGCAACTACAAGCAGTGCGGGAAGCAGAGTTGATTCAAGACCGACTGCGAATCCTGTAATAACGTTAGTTCCGGCTCCTGTCTTTGCAGCTTCAGCGGTTTTCTGAACCGGCTTGTGGTCTGTTCCTGTGTAATATTCGGTTATCAGGAACATTGCTGCTGTAACGATAACACCCACCAAAACGATAAGGAAAACATTCATGGGCGATATTGCATTTTCTCCATCCATAGGAATTGCATTTCCCATCGTAACATATGCATAGGTAAGTACCAATGTTACGACTGCTGTTGCTGCGATTCCCTTGTAGAATGCGCCCATTATGTTCTTGCTTTTTCCAAGCCTTACGAAGAGTGAACCGATTATGCTTCCTATCACACCTATCGATGCGATTGCGAGCGGTACTGCGATGAATTCATCGATATCCAGTGCAGCACCAAGAAGCATTGCTGCGATTACGGTTACTACGAATGATTCGAAAACGTCTGCAGCCATTCCCGCGCAGTCTCCGACATTGTCTCCCACGTTGTC
>Ga0180434_10000828_pt1 | contig 45251 bp, 33 predicted proteins | sample SS_ome_7_FD_132453 | JGI IMG/M metagenome (GOLD analysis project Ga0180434, IMG submission 132453) | Hypersaline lake sediment archaeal communities from the Salton Sea, California, USA - SS_1_D_2 metaG | ecosystem: Environmental > Aquatic > Non-marine Saline and Alkaline > Hypersaline >... | reverse complement strand
TGTGCTCGATCATCATTTTGGCCATCTCGTGAGGATCCGGGGTAAAGCCCCACTTGCCCAGGCCCTGCTGTTCCTCGAGCCCGTCGAAGAGGAGATCGTGGAACTTCGTCTTCTTCACGATAGGGAAGGTTACGCCAAACACGGTGTACACACCGGAAGACACAAAATAATGACCGATGGAGATGGCCTTCTCGCTCATCCACTCCGGGGCGGCCCCTGCCACGGGCAGGTCCGCGAGGGACTCTCCGAGCCCTCCGTTGTGCACCATCTCCGATGCAGCGATCAGGATGCGGCTGTTGTCCACGCACGAGCCGACCCCCAGGACGGGCGGCATGCCCACGGTTTCGCACACCTCGGCCAGTCCCGCTCCCGCAAATTTCGCCGCCTCCGGGGTGTAGAGATCGGCCTTGGCCAGCGAAATCTGCGAGCACCCCGTCTGGAGGACTAACACGTCGTTCTTGATCAACTCCCTGACCAGTTCCACGTGCACCCAGTCCTGCTTGACACGGGGGTTGGTGCAGCCCACGACTCCGGCCACCCCCCGGATCCTTCCGTTGATGATGTTGTCGTTCAGAGGTGTGTAAGAGGACCGGTATGTCCCCCCGAGCATGTAGTTGATGTACTCGTGGGAAAACCCGTGAACACCGATGTTCTTGATCTGAGGCACATCTACGGGCATCTTGCGGTTCTTGAACCTCTCGATGCCCAGGGACACGATCTTGTCCGTGCACTCTCTCGGCTTGTGCTCGTGAAACTCGATGTGTTCGGCACCCTCGATGTGACAGCGGGGGTTGGTCGTGAAGACCTTGGTTTCGTAGCAATCCGCCACCTTGGAGAGGCCTTGCTTGATACACTGCACGTCCACGCCCATGGCGTCCACCGCACCGGTGACGAGCAGGGCCTCGGTGGACATGAAGTTGCCTGCGTGGGGCACCCCGTGACGGGAGAGCATCTCTGCGCCCGAACAGCACATACCCACCAGGTTGATCCCTTCGGCGCCGGCGTCCTTTGCCCTCTTGACCATCTCCGGGTCCCTGACGGAATCCAGAACCGACTCGAACAGGTTCGGCTCGTGACCGTGGATACAGATGTTGACCTGTTTCTCGTCCAGCACACCCATGTTGACGTACCCGGCGACCGGCTTCGGCGTGCCGAAGAGGATGTCGGATATTTCGGTGGCCACCATGGAGCCGCCCCATCCGTCCGAGAGCGCCGTGCGGCTGCACTGCTTCACGATGTTCTCGTATTGCTGGTCCACGCCCATGTGCGTCCGGTGCATGAGTTCCATGATCTCCCGCATGGCCCCCCGGGGAACGATGCCCAGCTTGCGCCAGGTCTCGAGGGTCTTCGGGGGAACCCTCTTGGCAAAGGGGATCTCTCCCTCCACCTGGGTGTAGGTCCTCTCCAGTTCCTCGTAGAGATCCTTCGCGATGTCCGCGATCTCCCGGTCTTCGACCTCGATGCCCACGGAGGCTGCGACCTGTTTCAGCTTTTCCGGGTCCTTGATCGAGTACTCCGGGATCTTTCCAGCCACCACCTCCCGGAAGAGATCCAGCATGGCCATCCCGTGGTCGGTGTGAGCAGCCGCCCCGCTGGCCACCATGCGGGCAAAGTTCCGCGCGCCGATGGTGTCGATGGACGCCCCGCAAACCCCTTCTTTGGCATAGGGGTCTTTGGAGACGAGCCGGCACGGGCCCATGGAGCAGTGCTTGCAGCATGCCGAGTCCGCTCCGATCGGGCAGGCCTTCATTTCCGTTGCCCGGTCAAAGGAGATAATGACCTTGTCGGCTCGGGCCTTTTGCAGCATCTTCTCGGTCGCCTCACAGATGGTCAGATCCTTGGGATCGACGATCTTCTTCTCTGCCATTCCTTTCCTCCTCTGTTCTGCGGATTCGGTTCTTGTACGGGTGACGTAAAGGGTAAGCCCTGATTGGATGCAGGGTTCTCTGGAAAGGTTCCGTGGGAAGAATCCTTCCCAAATCAGACAAGATCTTGACACTACGGGGTGCCCGGATCACTCGACCCGGATGTTGATAACTGGTTAATATGATTGATTAAGAAGGCCTTTTCCGTGGAATGGCCCGGACTTTGCTCTCCTTGGGGGGTGTTCTGTCTTGCGGGATCCGGCAACAGCGGTAGGAGCATGGATCATGGATCAGCATACGGATAAAGGGCCGTTTCAGATTGGACGGCTCTGGAATGAATGGATGATCCTGAGAGGGGTGTTGATCGTTTCTTCGATTCTCTTCCTCGTTCTGGCCTTTTGTCCCCCCTAGACAACGGGTGCGAACACGTTCGCGCGAGAGAAGTACAAGCCCATTTCTTTCACCTTCTCCCCGGTAATCCGTTCCCATGCGTCCGCATACAGGCGAACCTGGGGAGCATACCTGTCGACCAGTGCACCCGGCTTGCCACCCGGAATGCTGTCCGTCTTGTAGTCCACGATCACCCACCCGTCGGACTCTTCGAACACGAGATCGATCGACCCGCGTACCAGGGCCGGAACGGAGCCCTGGCGCTCCAGCAGGATCTCAAAGGGGACTTCCGCGAGGCGTCTCCGGCTCGCCTCGGCCCGCTGCCATATCTCTGCCTGCATCACGGCCCGTACCGTGTTCACAGCGCTTTGCGCAAGGCTCGCATCGAGGCCTTGTTCCACGAGTGCCGTCCGGGCGAGTGCCTGAAGATCTGCGCCGGGGTTCTCCATGGCGACCTGCAGCAGCACGTGGATCACCGTGCCCCATTCGACCCCGTGCTCTCCGTCCTCGGTCGAGTTCGGGGACAGGCACCGATCTCTTTTGTTTACGGCTTCTGTCTGAAGGAGATCGGTGCCTGTCCCCGAACTCGTCAGGGCATATCGTTTGGCCGCTTCGACCTCTAGCGTGTGGCTCGTGGCGGCCTCGAGGCGACTTGCGAGTTCCGCACGTGTCCCCTCGACCTCTGCCGGGGAAAGCGGCCTCCGAGTCTCCCCAGGAGAAGACTGGGGCCCGGGATCAGGAAGCTCGGTCTCCTCCACCAGGAAGGGCTCGAAATCCTTCCATGGGCTCAACCGCGTCTTGCCCCGTCCCAGCCGCCGGCTCACGACCAGGGCGCTGCCTGCACGCGTTGCGGCCACATAGCGGAGGCGAAGCGCCTCTGCCCGGACAAAGGCTTTTTCCTTGTCGGCAAGCTCTTCCCATCCCTCGGGACGCGCCAAGACCGGCTGCTGGTAGGCCTGTTTCGGGCCCTGGACGAGCATGTGCCCGACCACGCGGTCTCCTGAACGATCGATGCGGGCCTGCACTCCGTGGTCATATTCACCCGAAGGGTCCGCAAGGAAAACGACCGGGGCTTCCAAACCCTTGACCTTGTGAAGGTTCATGATACGCACGAGGGGCCTCTCCCCGGAGCGGGCGGAGATTCCGTCGTAGGGAGCTTCCAGACGAACGAGCTCGCCCAGACGCTCCACGACCTGTTCGATCGTCCACATCCGACTCTGCTCGTCCCGAAGGATCTCGATCGCCTTGGCGAGACTCCCGGCCTCCACGTCCCCGCCCGGACGGCTGGCGGCCAGGGCCATCAGCCCGAGGTCCGCCACCATCTTTTCGAGGGCGGAAGGAAGGGGCAACCGCGCCAGCCAGCCTTCGTAGCCTCTGAGTCGTTCGAATGCATCCCGGAAGGCCTCGGCATCCGCCTCGCTCAATCCTTTCTTCGGGACAGACTCGCTGTAGGAGAAGCGGCCACCCGCCTTCTTCAAGGCATACAGGGCCGTGTCGCTCACACCGAAGAGCTCGCTCCTGAGCACAGCGACAAGGCACACCGGGTTGTCCGGATAGACCACGGCCTGCAGACAGAGGCGGAGCAACTCGAGCTCGCTCACCTCGTTCAGCACTGTCCCCCCGCTCACCTGATTCGGAACGCCGAGGTCCTGAAGCTTGCGCGCGTACAGGCTGAGGTGCCTTCGCTTGTAGGTGACGATCATGAAATCGTCCGGGGTCATTCCGGAGTCAACGGCGTCCCGGACGGTACGCGCGATGCGATCGGCTTCGTACTCGGCCGCCTCGTCCTTGTTCGAGAACGCCTCTGGAATGGAAAGAAAATACAGCCCACTCAGTTTTCCACCGTCCCCGTCCACACGACCGGGCCGGAGAGGTACATAGCTCGGCGACTCGTCGGAATCCTCGCGCGGAAACCGGTTCGGCACGCCCTCGGCCTTATCGGAGTCACCGCTCTCCGGCTCGAACACCCGATTGACCCATTCGATGATCTCGCCGGTAGCGCGGAAATTCACGGACAGTTCCAGAAGGATCCCCTCTGCTCCTTTCCCGTCCCCCCGGCGAATCATGGACTTGACCTCGTTGTACGTGACGATGTCCGCCCGTCGGAATCGGTAAATCGACTGCTTGGGATCACCTACGACGAACAGGGAACCGGGCCGAGGGACGCACTTGCGCCAGTCGGTCTCTTTCGGGTCCATCGACGTAAGCAACATCATTACCTCTGCCTGGACCGGATCCGTGTCCTGGAACTCGTCCACCAGCAGGAACCGGAAACGATCACGAAAATAGGCCCTCACATGGGGCTTGGCGCGAAGGAGCCCTGCCGCCTTTATCAACAGGTCCTGGAAGTTGAGCTGGCCGCGCTCCGCCCGCAAGCGATCGTAGATCTCCCGGGCCCGGAACAGGACCCTCAGGATCGTAGGGTAGCGGAACTCGTACCCGTCGCGCAGGGCGGGCCGCACCACCTCTTCCCGGAACCGCTCCCAGCGGGCCTGCTCCTGCTTTGCGTCGTCCTTGGTGAAGCGCCCTTCCCGCACCCACTCCTTCTGTATGACCTTCCCCTGCCTGTCGAAGAGCGCGAGCACCTCCATGACCTGACTCGCCTGATCCAGGTCACCGTAATGGGAGATGACCCGCGGCAGGCGCTTGAATTGCGGTATGAGGGAATCGTTTCCCCACTGGGCGGGCAGGTCCGGGGAAATCCTCCGCATGTGCGCCACGTACCGATGCAGCTCGTCGCGAGCACCGGTCAGGTCCGGTTCTCCCCTTCCCTCTTCCGGCACGGGCCATTCGTCCACATCCGGAAAGTCGGCAAATCGAAGAAAGGTGTTCTCGAGGTCCCCCAATGCCAGGCCAAGATGATCCAGTTGCGAGCGGAGGCCTTCCTTGTCTTCGGTCAGCAGGGCTCCGGTCAGCTCTTCCCACGCCTCCGACCGCAGCTGCTGGTCCACATTCTCATCGACTTCCTCGAAGGCAAGGTCCACTCCCGCCTCGACGGGCCGTTCACGCAGGAGCCGTGCGCAAAAGGAGTGAATCGTGCCGACGAAGACCTGTTCGATGGCGGCCAGGGCCCTTTCGAGCCGCTCTCTTTCCTGTCCGGACGCTTCACGCACCGCACCTTCCAGCCTCAGCTGAAACCGACCGCGAAGCTCAGCGGCCGCCTTTCTCGTGAAGGTCACCGCGGCCAGGGTACGGATCTCTTCGCACGTTCCCCGGGCAAGGAGCGAAACCATGCGCTCCACCATGCTCGTCGTCTTGCCCGTTCCGGCAGCCGCCTCGACCAGCACGTTCTCTTCCAGATCGCTCGCGATCCGATCCCGCTGGTCCTGATCGGCAGGAATTCGAGGATCGGATCTATTCATGGTCATAGCCTCTCAGCCTCCGGAACGGGTTCAGCGGTCCGTTCTTCGGATTCTCGAGCTTGCGCGAAACCGCGCCGGCCGCTGCGTGCGCATCCCCAAAGGCGTCCTTATAGTCGCTGTAGTCGACGTCTCCGGGATCGTCTGTAAAAGGGAAAGCGCCCTCTGCAAGCATCTCGCACAAGCTCCCGAGAACACGCACCCCCTGGGCAAGTTCTGCGGCGGTCCACTCAACCCTCTCGCCGTGCTCGCGGAGGGTCGGGAAGAAATAGCCGAAGCGTTCAACCGCGGCATCCGGTGAGACCGTTTCCTTCAGGCGGCGCTCGGCCAGTTGCAGGTACAGGGCGCTCTGCACGAGTCGTCCTTTGTCGAAAGGGTCCTCCCGGGCACGGGTCCTGTATTTCCAACTGCTTCCGGTCTTGTAGTCCCAGACCGTGAATCTCTTCCCCCCGGAGCCGGGAATCTGATCGACCCGGTCGATCCTCCCTCTGGCGCGCACGCTCGCCTTGCCTCCAATCTTCACGCCGGCCGGTTCGAGCGTGTCCAGAGGGGTTCCCTGCCCCTCGGGCAGCATGCCTATGGAGGCCTCGAAGCAGAAGGGCTTGCTCCTGCTGCAGAAGGCCTCTTCTTCCTGGAGAAAAATCCGGCAAGCCTGCCGCAAGTCCAGGACCTCCCGCTCGCAGGCGGCCCGGCTCGGGGCAGGCTTGCTGTCCGTCCACCAGGCGATTTCCGCATCGAGGGTCTCCATCAGAAGCTTCTCGTCTCGCTGGAAGTCGGGCACAAGGTTCCGGTCCCGCAGACGGTGCATGAACCCGCGAAACACGGCGTGGAGGAGTTGCCCCCTCTCCGCCGGGTCGAGCCAGACCCTCGGGTCGAACCGAACCTCGTCAGGGGCCCGGATACCCAGGACGTACCGGAAAAAGTACGCCATCGGACAGGCGCCCGCCATCTCGAGCGCACTCGCGGACAGTACCGGGCCGTCCGGCTTCGCAGGATTCAGATCCAGCCCCGCTTGAGGAACATGGCCGTCGTACTCGGTGAACCTGTCGCCGGCCCTCGCCTCTTGTGCGACAAGGCCGCGCCCCAGGTGGGGAAAGTTGCGGACGATCACTTCCTGCGGATCGGAGATTCCATCCCCTTCGCACATCCACCAGACCCAGGATTCGGTCAAGTCGATGCAGCGGTCCAGGCTGCTCGGGGCAAAGGAGGCGGACGCAGGAAGCCAGCGGATCAGATCGTCCTGATCGCCCTGTGGATTCCCGGCGAGGACCCGGAAGGCGTCCAGCACCATGGGGCTCGGGAACATCTCCCGATCATCGGTGAGGCTCCGGCAGCAGTAGCTCAGCGTCACCTTGCCCCGGAGCCGGGCAAGGAGCCCTGCGAAGCCCTGCGTGGTTCGGGCGAGGCGGCTCGCCGAGGTAGGGAGGTTCCCGGACACCCTGTTTCGCTCCCCGTCCAGAAGAAGCGGGTCCTGCATGCCCACGCCAGGGAAGCGGCTGTCGTCCAACCCGACGATGAACGTGTGCTTTCGGCCGGAGTGACCGCCGCCGTGAACAGGGGCCACGTGAACGCGTCCGGGCTGCGGCCGTTCCCCACGAACGGGCGACGCAAGGCACTTCTCCTCGAGCCACTTCCAGATGTCCCATCCCTGCACATCCTCGTTCTCGACACATTCCGCGAGCCCCTGGATCTCATCGGAGAGCTTTTGACGAGCGTATTCGTCGAACCGGTTGGTATGCCGGACGTGGCGGTCGAGGAAGGCCTGGGCCGCCTCCAACAGGTCCCTCTGGCGGCCTGCCGTTTCCGGCGCGATCGCAAAGAGGTCTCGAACAAGGTGCCGGAGAGTATTCAGCCGGCGCACTCGTCGATCCAGGCGCTCCACTTCATCGCGTGCCGCTTCGGCCTCCCCGTCGCCCACCCAGCCCGACACCCTCTTTCTCTCGACCGCGCTTATCGCTTGATCGATCTTCGGCAGGTACCGTGCCCGCCCGCTGCCGATCGTCAAGGTCCGAAGCAGGGACCCGAGCTTTGGGAAGGGGGTCTCTCGGCTCTCTGTCTCATCGACTCGGAGGAGACCGTCTTGAATCATCCTGACCAGGGTCGATTGGGGATACCCGTCCCGGATCCAGGAGAGCCACCCCAGCAGGGCTCGTGCAGGGCGGCCGTAGCGTGCAGGGATTCCCTCGGCAAACGTGACCGGCAAAGCCTCTCCGGTGTCGTCGTCCGTCAGGCGGGAGGCGATCTCATAGATTAGGGGAACGTACGTGGCCCCATCCGTGTGCAGCACCTCCACCTCGTCGAAGGGGATGCCTGCCTCGAGACAGCGCCGCAATACCTCGCGCACCTCGTTTGCCTCGCCCACGGCCCGAAAGATCCCGGCCGAGTCGGGAATCCCGGGCGGATCTACAGGCAGATCGACCCTCTGCTTCTCCGGGATGCGCTGCAGGAAGGCCTTCTCCAACAGGCAAAGATCCTGGTCCATGTCCTCCGGCACCAGGACGAGCGTCCCTTCTGCGATCTCCGCCGGGTTGCACCCGAGCCGCTCCGTGGCCAGACCAAGGAGCGCCGCGTAGTCCGCCAGGCTCTCCTCCTCGAGGGCCTTTTCGTACGCCTCGAGAAGAGCCTTGATCTCTTTGCCCTTGCGCGCAACCTCGAAGGCCCCGGTCTTCAGGTCGCAGGATCTCAGGCCTGCCAGCCGCAGGTCGCGGATCGCCTGGGTCAGGGTCTTCGTGAGCCCCGGGCTCGGCGCCAGACCGGTCGTGTACCCGCCTCTGCGGGCCCTCAACGGTTCGAACAGGCGATCCACCAGGACCTCGAAACGAACCCCGCGAAGGAAGGCGAGGCCTCTCCGGTCCATCTCCACCGAGACGATTTCCAGGACCACCTGCTGGAGAGTCTTTACCCGAACGTTCAGCACGGGCTGGCCCGAACGCGCCACCGAGTCGAGCCACTGGAACCCTACACGCAACGACGGGGCCAGAAGCCACTTCTCTTCCAAAACCCTTTCCCTGCAGATACCGTGGAGTGCTGTGGTGAGTCGGTTGAGGTCTCGCATGGGGACACTCTACTACCTCTCATTCCATCAAGTCGAGTTTGGAGCGGAGCCTTCTCTCCGCGGCGTCGACCGCCTCTATGGCCTTGATGATTACCAGAGTTTTTCGGTCCGAGCTCTTCAATGTGGTCTTCCCGGACTGCGTCAGCAGAAGCAGCACGTCCACCGGAAGCTTCAACGCCACGGAGAGACGCACCATCACGTCCAGCGACGGCTCGCGTTCCCCTTTCTCTACCAGGCTAAGGAAGGGCACACTGACACCGGCTTTCTCTGCCACCTCCCCTAATCGCTGATTCCTGGCCTCTCTGACGACGCGAATCGCCTTTCCAATTCGTGTCATATCACCAGGACCTCCGTGTTGGTGGTATCCCATTTCTCAACCTTGCCCCCCAAGGAGGGGTGAGTAAATATTTTAACCACTATGACACAATGGTTAACAGCAGTAAACTTTTTTACAAACGTCTTTTTCTGTGTCCTCCCTTTGAAACGGATACCCTGGATGTGCAGGTTGATTTTGCAGTCAAGAGGACAGAAGATGGTTCTCGCTCATACTCGGAGGTACGGATGTGCACTCAACCGCATAGCAACGGCACGGTAACGTCAAACGGAATTCAGATCTACTACGAGGCCTTTGGGGACCCGCAGAATGAGGCGGTCCTGCTCATCATCGGGATGGATGAACAGTGCACGGCCTGGCTTCCGCACATCTACGAGCCGATCGTGAAAGCCGGGTTTCATGTCGTCCGGTTCGACAATCGGGATTGCGGCCTTTCCGAATGGATCGAAGACTGGGACGAAAGCGATCCCTACAGCCTGGAGGACATGGCTCGGGACGCCGTAGGCCTGCTCGATGCGCTGGGGATCCGGGAGGCGCACGTCGTGGGTGCCTCCATGGGAGGGATGATCGCTCAGAGGATCGCGCTCAGCCACCCAGACCGCACGCGAACCCTTGCTTCGATCGCTTCGTCCGCCTTTCCCCTCGATCCGGACCCGAAGGTACGGCCCTCGATCGATGTGGCACGGTTCCAGGGGATCCACGAGGACCTGGTCGCCGGGTACCCGAATCACCTCACCGTGCCTGCCGAGACGATCGAATTCCGGTTGGGCGCTGCCCGGGCGTTTGCAGGCAGCCGGTTCCCCTTCGACGAGGCGTTCCAGAGAGAGGCCATAACCTCGGGCATCATCGACCGCAAGGGATTCAATCCTGAGGCGCAGACACATCAGTTGGCCGCGGTCCTCGCCTCCGGCTCCCGTCTGGAAGAGCTGGCAGGCCTTTCCGTCCCGACGCTGATCCTCCACGGAACCGAGGACCCCCTCGTCCCTCCGGGACACGGCGAAAAGTGCGCCGCCCACATCCCAGGCGCAAGGCTCGTCTGGATGGAAGGCATCGGCCACGAGCTGCCGCCCGGCATCATGCCCCAGGTCCACGAAGAACTGCTCGCCCTCTTCAGTCAATCGTCTTGTGAAAACGCGCAACCGCCAGGGTGAACACGATCGCCCCCAGGGCGAAAAGCATGAAGAACTGGGGCGCAAGGATGAGCAGGCCGTTGCCCTTGAGGATCACGCCGCGGACGATCACCAGGAAGAAACGCAGCGGATTCGCATACGTCAACCACTGAACCCCTTCGGGCATGTTGGCGATCGGAAACATGAGGCCGGACAGGAGGACTGCGGGCAGCATGACCATCAAGGCCAGAAAGATCGCCTGCTGCTGGGTGTGCGAGAGGGTCGATACGAGAAGGCCCAGGCCGAGGGTGGAGAACAGGAAGAGCGTGCTGGCGAAGTAGAGCAACCCGATCGAACCGACCATGGGCAACCGAAAGTGGCCGGCCGCAACCACCAGGATCAATGTCACGTCGATCAAGCCGATGACCGCGAAGGGAATCATCTTGCCCGCAAGAAGCTGGTATGGCTTTATGGGCGTCACAACAAGCTGCTCCATGGTACCGATCTCCCGCTCGCGGGTGATGGCAAGGCTGGTCAGGAGCAGGGTGATCACCAGGAGAATCATCCCGAGCACGCCCGGCACCATGTACCAGCTCGACTTCAGCTCCGGATTGTACTGATAGCGTATCTCCGGACTGGCGTAGGGCTCCGGCCTCTTTCCGCTGCCCGTCCTTCCGGACAGGCGGTCCAGCCGCGCGTCAATTTGCCCCCGAGCATAGGTGACCAGGATCTTCTGCAGATAGCTCACGGCAACGCCGGACGAATTGGACTCCGACCCATCGAGCAGCACCTGCAGCGGTGCGGACTCCCCCCTGTCCAGCCTGTCGGCGAACCGTTCCGGGAAGACGAGCACCACATCCGCCCGGGTGTCGACAAGGGCCTCCGCGATCTGCTCCTCCGAGTCGACGGCCCCTGCAAAGGTGAAATAGCCTGAGTTGAGCACGGACCGGACAAGATCTCTGCTCGCCACACTCCGGTCCCGGTCCATCACGGCCAGGGTGATGTTGTTCACGTCCGTGGTCACCGCGTACCCGAACAGGAAGAGCTGGAGGATCGGCGCGATGAAGATGAATACGAACATCCGCGGGTCACGGAACGTCTGGATGAACTCTTTGCGTGCTACGTGCAGGATCCGACCCATCTCTCCCTCTCAGAGTTTCTTCCGGAAACGGGCGACGGCAAGGCTCAGCAGCGCGACCCCGAAGACGACAAGAAAAATCGTAGGCCGAACCAGGCTTTCTGCCGGCTGGGCCTTGAGCAAGATGCCCCTGCAAATCGTGATGAAGTATCGCGCCGGCACAGCGTAGGTGAACGCCTGCACCCACTCCGGCATGGACTTGATGGGAAACATGAAGCCGGAGAGCAAAATGCTCGGCAACATGGTGGTGACAATGACGATCTGATTCGCGAGAAGCTGGCTGCTCGAAATCACGCTGGCAAACAGCCCGATCGACAGCCCGGCCACGGCAAAGACGAGGGCCGTGCCGGCGAAGAGCTGCGCGCTCCCGGCAAAAGGGACACCAAACACGACCACCCCCATTCCGGCAACCATCATGCAGTCGATCAGGGTGAGGGCCAGGTAGGGGAGCATCTTTCCGATGATGATCTCGTACTTGCGCGCCGGTGTGGCGATCAACCCCTCCAGGCTTCCGAACTCACGTTCACGAACCACGGTGAGGCTCGTGAGCAGGGCTGCGATGAGGACCATGATCACTCCGATCAGGGCCGGCACAATGGTGTGGGCGCTGTCCAGTTCCGGGTTGAACCAGACGCGGATCTGCATGTCCACCGGAGGGATACCCCCGGCCGACACTCCGCTCTGCGACAAGACTCCCTTGACGAGAGCGATATTGACCGAAGAAAGAATCGCCTCCACGTAGCCCGCTGCGATCGTGGCGGTGTTGGATTCGGACCCGTCCAGAAGAACCTGTACGGTGTCGCCCTCCCATCGCTCGAGGTTCCTGCCGTAATCCTTCGGAATGGACAGGGCGATCTGGGCCTCGCCGGAATCGAGCAGGGCCAGGAGGTCCTTCGGGTCCGACGGGGTGGCAATCAGGGTAAAATACCTGCTTCCCGTGAACCGCTCGATCAGGGCCCGGCTCGCCCGCGTACGGTCCTCGTCCGCCACGGCCAGCTTCAGGTCCTTGATGTCGAAGGTGATGGCGTAGCCGAAGAGCAGGATCATGATGACGGGAAGGACAAAGGCGATCAGCAAGGTGCGCCAGTCACGCAACACATGCAGAAGCTCTTTTCGTGCAATGGCCGGGATGCGAGTCCTCACCGTGTTCGTCCTCCCTCAGCGGTGATCCGTTCATCCTCCAGCTCGATCAGGTGCATGAACGCGTCCTCGAGGCTTGCCCGGATCGTGCGAACTCGGGCGTCGGGCCAACCTGCCGCTGCCAGCAGCGCCTGGAGGTCTTCGGAAGCCCCGGGGCCGTCTTGCATCAGCACACGGCTGGTCAGGCCGAAGATCTGGGCCCGTCGTACCCGCGAGTCGGCTACCAGCCGCTCCACCACCTCCTGGGGTGGAGGCCCGGACACCTCGAGCATGGTGCCCTGAAGCACATCGGTCACGAGCTCCCGGGGGGAGGCCTCGGCGATCTTCCGTCCCGAGTAGATGAGGATCAGGGAATCGCAGTGCTCCGCTTCGTCCATGTAGTGGGTGGTCACGAAAACGGTAACGCCCTCGCGCCGAAGCTCGGAAATCAGGTCCCAGAAGTCCCTCCGACTGGCCGGGTCCACCCCGGCGGTCGGCTCGTCGAGGAAAACGATTCGGGGCTCGTGCAGGATGGCGGCCCCCAGGGCCAGCCGTTGTTTCACGCCTCCGGCCAGGGTGCCGGTCAGACGGTGTTCCAGCCCATGAAGGCCGGCGATCCCCAGGGCCAGGTCGATCCTCGCGGCACGCTTCTTCCGGGGAATGCCGTAGATCCCGGCATAGAACGCGAGGTTCTGCTTGACCGTCAGGTCTGCATAGAGCGAGAACTTCTGGCTCATGTAGCCGATGCTCGCCTTGATCTTGTCCGGCTCGCGGGCCACATCGAACCCGGCCACTGTGGCGCCTCCCTCTGTGGGCACGACGAGGCCGCAGAGCATTCGAATCGTCGTGGTCTTGCCCGCCCCGTTCGGGCCCAGGAACCCGAAGATGGACCCCTCATCCACCTCGAAGGAAACGCGATCGACTGCCGCAAAATCGCCGAACCTCTTTACGAGACCCTCTGCCTTGACGGCGATCATGGCTGCTCCACTTCCCAAGAAAGAAAGACATCCTCGAAGGTGGGGACCACCCTTTCGATCGAAGAGGCAGAGATCCCGGCCTGCCCGAGCAAGCGCTCGACGTCTTCGGCGCCCGCACCGGACCTGCAGGCGACCTTGAGGACCTGGCCCGAGGGATAGCTGCGCACCACGGAGTCCTCCTTCTCCAAGACCACCCGCGCGGCAGAGGTCTCGGGGACCAGAACCTCGAAGATCGTCTCCGGGAAGGAGGCCAGGATCTTCTTCGGGCTGTCGGTCTGGAGGAACCGGCCTGCGGACATGAGGCCCACCCGGTGGCATCGCTCCGCCTCGTCCATGTAGGGCGTGCTCACCACGATCGCCACCCCTTCCGCGGCAAAGGCGTAGAGGATCTCCCAGAGTTCTCGCCGCGACAGGGGATCCACACCGGTGGTGGGTTCGTCGAGCAACAGGAGTCGCGGGCTGTGGATCATGTTGCAGGACAGGGCCAGCTTCTTGTACATCCCCCCCGAGAGCTGGCCGGCTCGCCGGCGAGCGTAAGGCTCCAGCCTCGAAAACTCATACAGCCGGGCCAGCCGCGCCTTCCGGTCGGCCCTGGAGACAAAGTGCATGTCGGCAAAGAACCTCAGGTTCTCTGCGACGGTCAGGTCGCCGTAGAGGCTGTACTGCTGGGGCATGTAACCCAACTGCTCGCGGACCCGATCCGGATCCTGGTCCACACGCAGGCCCTCCAGGGAGGCATGCCCCTGGTCGGCATCGAGCACCCCCACCAGCAGTCGGAGCGTGGTCGTCTTGCCCGCGCCGTCCGGCCCGACCAGGCCGAAGATCTCGCCGGGCTCCACGTCCAGGTCGACCCCGGCCACGGCGGAGACGTCTTCAAATCGCTTGTACAGGCCACGGGCCTCGAGCAGTGCCATGCCTACTCCTCCACGAACCAGGCATCCACGGGCATCCCTGTCTTGAGAATCCCGTCCGGGTTCGGAACTCGCACCTTGACCTGATAGACCAGCCGCACGCGCTCGTCGCGGGTCTGCACGTTCTTCGGCGTAAATTCCGCCTCGTCCGCGATCGTTGCCACCGAGCCGCTCAGCCTTCGATCCGGGTAGCTGTCCGTGACCAGGTCCACCCGCTGTCCGATCCGGATCTTTCCGAGCATGGGCCCCGGGATGTACACCTTGACCTCCATGGTCGACAGGTCGGCCAGGGTCATCAGCGCAGAGCCCGGGAGCACGGTCTCGCCGAGCTCCACGTCCCGGCGGATGACCGTGCCGCTCACCGGTGCGCTCACACGCGTGTAGGCGAGCTGCGTCTCCGCCAACTGCAATGCCGCCTCCGCCTGCACCACCTGAGCCCGCACGACCTTCTGTTGCGCCTTCAGGACATCCTCCTGCGTTTCCACATCGTCCATCTGCATCTGTGTGGCAGACCCCGTGGAAAGCAGCTTCCGGGTTCTCGCCAGCGCGATGTGAACCCCCTTCAGGTTGGCCTTCACCACAGAGGACTGGCTCCTGGCAGACTCGACCGTAACGCGAGCCTGCTCGACCTGCGCCCGATAGAGCAGGTCATCGATGGTCACTACGAGTCGACCTTCCCGGACCCGCTCGCCCTCGTCGGCAAAGAGGCCGGTGATCCGGCCCATGACCTGTGCACTTACCAGCACCTCCACCGCCTCCACCGTTCCGTAGAACGATTCGTCCTGCTCGAGCGCCTTCCTCTCGGTCCAGAAACGGTGTCCGAAGAAGCCGACCATACCAAGGATCAGCATAAGGGGAACGATTCGTTTCGCCATCTTCTTACCTCCCGATCGACGTCAGATCCCCGGTTGCCGCTGCAAGCTGGATCTGCGCGTTCCGGTAGTCGTACAGGGCCTTCAGATGCTCCAGCCGTGCCGTGGTCGCCGCCAGTTGGGCGTCGATGACCTCCACGTTTGTCGCAGCCCCCGCCTGGTAGCTGTGCCGGGCGATCTCCAGCATTTCGTTCGCCCGGCTCTTGTTGTCCCTTGTCGCCTTCATCCGGACGGCCGCCTCCCGGAGGGCCAGCACTCCGGTCCTTACCTCGGTCCGGACGTTGGCGTGGGTTTGCACGGCGGCCAGGGTAATCGTCTCGGCGGCGGCACGTGCGCGGCGCATGCCTCGGTACGACTCCAGCCCGTCGAAAAGAGGGACCTGGATGCCGACGCCCACCGTGAAGATCTTCTCCCACTCGTTGATCGCGAAGTAAGGCTTCTCGTAACCGAACGTGCTGGTGAGCTGCATCATCGGAAGCATGCCCCCCCGTTCGGAGAGCGCCAGGTCTTCCGTAGCGGACTGGCTGTATTCGAGCACCTTGAACTCGGGCCGCATGGCACGGGCCCGTTCGAGTTCCGTTTCTTCGTCAATGGGCTCGACCTCGGCCTCGAGGGAATCCGTCAGTTCGATCTCGACCTCACGGCCCAGCCCCGACGCTCTTCGCAACAGGATGAAAGCCGTCTCGATCCCCTGCTCCGCCTCGATGACCCTCGGCTCCACGTTCGACACCTCTACCTGTGCACGCAACAGTTCGAGCCGGTTGGCCACGCCGGCATCGTAGCGGTTCTGGACCTGTTCCAGATGCGCCTGGGCCGTGGACAGGGCCTCACGCTGAACGTCCGACACCGCATCGGCAATCAGCACCGACAAGTAGGCTTGAGCCGTCTGACGAGCCACCCCAAGTTTCGCGGTCTCTTCCTCCTGGCGGGATGCCTCCACCTGTTTTCCGGCCGCACGATGAGCGTAGTACACCCTCCCCGATGCGAAGAGGAGCTGGTTGAGGCTCAACCGGGCGAGCCAGTTGTCGTTCGCTCCGATCTCCCGTACATCCTGGAGCGTGACGGGAGGAACGCCGGGGACCGGAATGTCCACCTGCATGTCGGTCTCGATCCGTGGGATATTGTCCAGGTACTGGTAGCCCGCATCGATCGAAAGGTCCGGGAGGAAGTTGGAGAAAACCTCTCCCTTCGCCTCCTCCTTCTCTGCGATCCTGCTGTGTGCGACCGCCACATCGGGGCTGTGCACGAGGGCGTATCCGATCGCCTCTTTCACGGACCACGGTAACGGCTCTGCTGCCTGGGCCTCTCCGACCGAACCGAGAAGCCCCACCAGAATCAAAACGGACAGGCCGGCAACCAGTCTCTTTTCTCTCATTCCCATCCCTGAACTCCTTTATCCCCGCACATTATCCGTCATCCCCGCGAAAGCGGGGATCCCTTGGCATCAGCCGCTTTGGGCTCTTCCGGCTCCACTGTCCCCTGGCACCAGGACCCCCTGCAGCAGCAAGTCCTTGAAGGTCGAGATAAGCTGGTCGAAGCTCAGGCCCTGCTCCGCCATGAATCGCGGGTGGGCCACGTTGGTCAGGATGCCCTGAATCAGCTTACCCGCCACGGTCGGGTCTATGTCCGGGCGAATCGAGCCTTCCTTCTGCCCCCGGCGCAGGAGTTCCGTGATGATTCCCACGGCTCCCGAGCGGAATTGGTCGATTCGGTCCCAGAGTTCGGGCATCAGGACCTGAACGTCCACCATCATCTGCGTAGGAACATTCGAGAGAATGTTGTGGATCACCAAATCAAAGTGTCTCTTGAGAATTGCGTCCACCGGCCCGCTGGAGGTCAGGTTCTCTAGAATCGAGGGCACGTACCCCTCGACCCTTTCGACCACCACGGCCACGACCAGTGCGTCTCGATCAGGGAAGTGACGGTAGAAGGTGCGCTTGCTCATGCCGAGGTCGGCGCACAACTCCTCGACCGTGACCTTGCGAAACCCCCGCTCGCGAAACACCCTCTCCGCGTGAGCAGTGATCCTCTTGCGGGTCTTTTCCGTTCGACCCGGTCGGCTCTGCCGACCCTGTCGGTCCGGTCGACTTTGTCGACCCACTTGGCCCTCCGTGACCTTTTTCATCTCCAGCCCCTTATGATACTATGGATACGTTTTACGTATGTTTCGTTTCCTTTATAGCAAGAATTTCCGGCCTCTGTCAAGCTTTTTTTCAGAAAATTCGGGGATGGGGGCTCAGTGGGCCGGAGGCCTCAGGACAGAGTCAACCTTCCGGTACAGGGCAGAGAGGCCTGCGGACTTCTCGAAGTGGGCGTCGACGCCCAGATGGAGCAATTCTTCGTGGTCCCCGACCAGCGGGTGACCAGAGAGGATGATGACGGGAAGGTTCGATGTCTTGGGGTCGTTGCGGATCCAGCGCAGCACCTCGTACCCGTTCTTGCCGGGCATGATGATATCGAGGATGACAAGGTCCGGGACCTGTCCCTCCAGACGCCCGATCGCCTCGTCCCCGTCCTGGGCCACCTCGACCACGAAGCCCTTGTCCTCCAGCTGCAGGCGGAGAGATTCCGAAACGGCAGGGTCATCGTCCACTACGAGGACGGAACGCTTTTCTTCTCCGAGCAGGGCCTGGATCTTCGTAACCAGCTCTCCCTCCCGGAAGGGCTTGATAAGATAGTCGCTGGCCCCCAGAAGGATGCCCTTTTCTTTGTCTTCCACGACCGAGATGATAAGGATCGGCGTGTCCCTTGTCAACGGGTCGTCCGTGAGCATCCCGAGCAAGTCGTACCCACTCATGGTGGGCATCATCAGGTCGAGGGTAATCAGGTCCACGTGGGTCCGGTGAACCATCTCCAGGGCCTCCCTCCCGGAGGCGGCCTCCAGGACCTTGTGTCCCCGTCTCTGGAACTGATACCGTAAGAGCTTACGCATGTTGTGATTGTCGTCCACCAGCAGGATGGTCTTCTTGCCGTTGCCTTCTGCCAGGTCCTCGATCGCTTCCTTTCCCTCGTTCGCCCCCACAGAAGCGGGAATCGCGGGCAGCGTAAAGAAGAAGGTGCTCCCCTCTCCTTTTCGGCCCTCCACCCAGAGGTTTCCGTCGTAGTAGGCAATGATCTCCTTGCAGATCGGCAGGCCCAGTCCCGTTCCCTGCGGTTTTTCGGTCAAATGGTCGTTGAGGCCCTGACGGAACTTATCGAAGATGAGTTCTCGGTCCTTCTCCTCGATACCGACCCCCTGGTCCGAGACACTCACCCTGATCCACTCGGTAGCCTCCCGGGATCGCTTCCCCTGGAACAGCTCCGTGCCTATTCGGATCTCTCCCCCGTCCAAGGAGAACTTGATCGCATTTCCCAACAGGTTCGTGATCACCTGCTGGATCCTGTCTCGATCCGCAAAGACGAAGGGCAGATCGTCCGGGATATCGAGCGTGACCCGGAGAGATTTCTGCTGAAGGGCACAATGCTGACCTTTCGCCGTCTCCCGTATCACCTCGGCCAGCGACATGAGATCGTCGTGCCAGACCATCCTGCCCGATTCGATCCGTGACAGGTCCAGAAGGTCGTTGATCAGCCGGGTCAGCCGTTCACTCTCGGCATTGATGATTTCCAGGAACTCCTGCCGGTCCTGTGGGTCCACCTCATCATAGCGCAGGAGGATCTCCGAAAAGGACCGGATCGAGGTCAGGGGCGTTCGCAACTCGTGGGATACGGAAGAGAGGAACGCGTCCTTCATGGTGTCCAGCTTCTTCAAGTCTTCGTAGGCCTCCTGGAGTTGCCGGGTGCGCTCCTTGACCCGAGACTCCAGTTGCGAGTGAACCCGCTCGAGCTTCTGCTCCGCTTCCCATTTCGCACTCAAAGCGGAGGCAAACTGCCGGATCTCCTGGGGGTGGAACGGTTTACGAACGTAGAGCAGCTTTTCCGGAGGGGGGGCACGTTCCACCACCTCGAGGGGATCGACCTCGGAGTTGCCCGTCATCAACACGATCTGTGTGTGGGGGTCCAGCCTGCGGATTTGCTCCGCTGCCCATATTCCATCCTGCCCCGGCGGCATGCACACGTCCAGGAAGACCACCGCAAAAGGCCTCTTCCGCTTTCTCGCCTTACGGACTGCCTCGACGGCCTCTTCTGCCTGACGACAGCAGACCACGTCAAAGGATGTGGCCGAAGGCTTTTCCAGGTCCTCACCGTCACAGAGGATATATTTGTGGAAATCCAGGACGACCTGTTCGTCGTCTGCCACGAGAATTCGTTGCCGCGACGGTTTCTTACCGCTCATGTGCATACCCCGACGGTCCTGCTAAGGTTTTCTTTCTCTGTTACTAGGGATCGGAATTTCCAGTGAAAAAGATTAAGTTACAGCCCCTTTTTCGCGATAGAAATGCTTTCTGAATTACAGATTTCCCTCTGGATTGCCGAAGAATAGGGATGTCGATGGACAACTCTGTCTCCATGCAGAAGGGGAAAGCAATGGATCCGGTGCGCAAGGAAGAAGTCGCCCACGAGCCAGAGAGCCAGGATGAGCACCTGGGCGGGGAATTCACATTGAGGGCAATCCACCCGGGCGAGGGCACGGAAGATCTCGAATATGGTGACCTGTCGGACGACCTGCCTCTTATTCCGGAGGAAAAGCCCACCCAAAAGGGCCTCAATGTCCAGAACATGGGGTCCAGGGTGTTCGACCGTTTGGCAGAAGTGAACAAGGAGCTCTGGCTGGTCCTCTCTCTTCTGGCCATCGCCGCACTGATGAACTACCTGATCACAGGCCATCGCATGCTCCTCGGCCTGTACACGCTCCCCACTCTGTTTTCCGCCTATTTCTACGGTCGGCGCCACGCGACCCTGACCGCCTTTGCCAGTGTCTTTCTGGTTGGGCTCCTGGCACACTTCAACACAAGGATCTTCAGCAACGCCGTAGATCTGCAGTTCGTACAGGGTCGATGGTACGACATCACGGCCTGGGCCGGGATCCTCGTCGTCACGGCCTACGCCATGGGGACCCTCCACGAAAACAGCCGCAAGCGCCTCGAGGAATTGCGCGAGACCTATCATGGCGTGTTGCACATCCTGCGGCAGTTCGTCTCCAAGGACAAATACACGGAGAACCACTCTTACCGGGTCTCCATCTACGCGACCCGTATCGCTGCCTACCTGCGGCTCAGCCCCGAAAGGATCGAGGACGTCCGTGCCGCATCCCTCTTACACGACATCGGGAAGCTCGACACCAGCCGGCAGCTCCTCTACAAGGCCGCAAGACTCTCCCAGGATGAGTTTGTGGAGATGAAGAAACACGTGGAAAAGAGCGCCTCCATGCTGGAGCCGGCGGGCGGGGCACTGCGCCGGATCATCCCGATCATACTGGCCCATCACGACAAGTTCGATGGCTCAGGCTACCATGACAAGACCGCAGAGGAGATTCCCCTCGAGGCTCGCATCATCGCGGTTGCCGACGTTTACGATTCCCTCACGAGCGACCGCCCCTACCGAAAGGCCATGTCCCCTTTCGAGGCCAAGGCGATCATCGCAAGAGGGTCGGGGTCTGAGTTCGACCCACGAGTCGTCAAGGCCTTCCTGGCAGCCTTTTCCAAGGGAGAACTGGAAATCCCCGAGGTGATTCTATAGGCACCACACCCCACTCCACACCCGGGCTGTTAGCATTTGGCTGTTAGCTATTAGCTCCCGACCCACCCCCCGTCCGTACCCGCTGCTCAAGCAGCGGACATTGCGAGCGAAGCGAAGCACTCTCCTCGCCCCAACCACGGTCATTCGTACGAACGAGGGTGTCGAAAAACGCCTCTTGGCCGTCATCCCTGCGAAAGCAGGGATCCCTAAGCACCTGAAGCCACTGGATTCCTGCCTGCGAAGGCATGACGGACAGGGTGAGCGGCGCGGGGCCTGACCCCCGATCCCTGACCCCTGACCCCTTCCTTGCCCTTTCACCTTTGCCCTTTGCCCTTTTCACTGCTTCCTTGACTGTTCTCGAACAATCCAATTAGATATTAGGTTTCTTCCAAAACCGACGGCTCGAGGAAACGCACCATGCGGATGGGCATCGATATAGGCTCCTGTTACATCAAGGCCGTGGTTCTGGATCCTTCCGGGAGGATGGTCGACCATCACTTTGGCCCTCACAACGGGCGACCCCTCGATGTGCTCCAACGTTTCCGGCAACAATTTCAACAAAACGTGACCGCCGCAGGCGTCACGGGATCCCTGTCGAGTCTCCTTTCCCGGGATGGGAACCATCGCATAGAGGATGTCGAATCGATGATACGGGGCAGCGCGCATCTGGACGGCAGCTGCCGCAACATCCTGCACCTCGGCGCGAGCAGCATCTCCCTGATGAAGGTCAGTGGGGATGGTGAACTTCTGGATTTCCGGACCAATTCCGTTTGTGCGGCAGGAACGGGCTCCTTCCTCGACCAGCAGGCCGACAGGATGGAGATCGGCATCTCCGAGTGTTCCCGTTTCAAGGGCGTCGACGATCCCCCGTCCGTGGCCGCCCGGTGTGCCGTCTTCGCCAAATCGGACCTGATTCACCGGCAGCAGGAAGGCTACACCATACCGCAGCTCTGGTGCGGCCTGTGCCGCGGCCTCTCTTTCACCATCGCAAACACCCTCCTGCAGGGCGAATCCCTCAGGGGAAAAACAGGGGTCATCGGAGGCGTGGCCCTGAACAGCGAGGTGATCCGATGGCTGAAGCAGGTGATCGGACAGGACCTGTTCGTGATCGAACACCCGCACCTCGTGGCCGCGATCGGCGCTGCCCTCCTCGCCCCGAACGGTCACGCGTCGGACTGGGCCGTCGCCCCCACAGGCACGGGACTTCCGGAACCGAGGGCCCCTTCTCACGTTCGTCCTCCCCTGCTTCTCGAGCGCTCCGTCTTTCCGGAGGAAGAGATCTTTCGTGAGTACGTGGACGAAGACGAGAACGAAGTGCGCATCCAGGAACCCCTCGAGGGAAGATACACCGTAAGCCTCGGGCTGGACGTCGGTTCCACGTCCACCAAGATCGCCCTGCTCAACGAGGACGACAGGGTCCTTCTGGACATCTACAGGAGGACGGCGGGAGACCCGATCGGTGCAATGAGGAAGCTGCTCAAGAGGGCCGATGATCTCCTGCACGAATCGGGCGCCGACGTTACATTCACGGCCTGCGGGACCACCGGCTCGGGCCGAAACCTCGTGGGTCAAATCATCGGCGCGGACAAGATCGTCAACGAAATCACGGCGCACGCTCGCGGAGCAAGGCTTCTGTTCGGAAAAGAGATCGAAACGATCTTCGAAATCGGAGGACAGGACGCAAAATACGTCCACATGCGCGAGGGGCGGGTCGACCATGTAAATATGAATTATGTCTGTGCAGCCGGGACCGGTTCCTTCGTGGAGGAACAGGCAAACAAGCTCGGGTTCAGGGTCGACGAAATCGGGGATCGCGTCCTCGGAATCTCTCCCCCCTTCACCTCGGAAAGGTGCACGGTATTCATGGAACGGGACGTGGAGAAGCTCCTGCGAGAGGGCTCTACCCGGGAGGACGCCATGGCGGCCGTCCTCTATTCCGTTTGCTTCAACTACCTGACCAAGGTCGTGGGCAACCGGCCGGTGACAGGGAAGAAGATCCTGTTTCAGGGCGCCACGGCAAAGAACAAGGGCCTGGTGGCCGCCTTCGAGATCATCCTGGCGAAAGAGATCGTCACCTCTCACTTCTGCCACGTCACCGGGGCCATCGGCGCGGCAAGACTGGCCAGAGAAGAGGCAACCGCGTCCGGCAAAGGTTCCACCTTCCGGGGCCTGGACCTCTACAAGCGAGAGGTACAGGTCTATTACGATGAGTGCAGGCTCTGTCAGAACCGCTGCAAGATCACCCACGCGAGGATCGAGGGAACCGAAAGCGAGCCGTCGTGGGGGTACATGTGCGGGAGGGAGCCGGAGGAAACCAAAAAGAAGCCAAGCGACCTGTTCCAGCCCTTCGAGTTCCGCAAGAACCTGTTCATGAAGGCCGGAACATCGACGGCAGCCGAAGGGGGAGAGCTCAGCGTAACGATGCCGATGGCCCTGGCCACTTACGCCCACCTTCCCCTGTGGCGCGCCTTCTTCAGCGCTCTGGGCGTGCCTTTGCAGATCACCCGCCCGACGAACAGAGAAACCACGGAGGCGGGCATTTCAACCGCCACGGCCGAGTTCTGCTTTCCCATCAAGATCTTTCTAGGTCATGTGTCACAGGCCGCCCGTTCGGAAGATCACGTCTTCGTCCCGCATCTGATCGCGGGGGAGAAGACCCGGATCACCACCAAGTCCGTCTTCTGCCCGTACGTACAGGCCGCCCCGTCGATCGCCCGCTCCTCCGAAGCCCTTTCCGAGGCGTTGGGGGACAGGCTCCTGAGCCCTGTGATCGACTTTGCCATGCCCGAGGCAATCAACGTCAAGTCGTTACATTCGGTTCTCAAGCCCTTCGGGATCCGAAAAGGCAGGGTTGCAAGGGCATGGGAGGCGGGCCTTCGGGCCCTCGAGGCGTACCGGCAAGCTTGCAGACAAGAGGGCTTGCGAATCCTCGAAGAGATCGAACAGACCGGAGAGAAGGCGGTCATCGTGGTGGGAAGGTACTACAATGTGTACGACGGCGGGGTCAACCTCGAGATTCCGAGGAAGGTCTCCGAAATGGGCTGCCGGGTCATCCCGTACGAGTTCCTTCCCTTCAGCGAGGAAAATCTGGACCCCTTCTTCCAGAACATGTTCTGGTATTACGGGCAGCGCATTCTGAACGCGGCCCGGTTCGTCAGAGAACGAAAGAACCTCTTCCTTCTCTATTTGACGAATTTCTCATGCGGCCCTGATTCCTTCCTCCTCACCTATGTGGATGAGATCATGGGCAACAAGCCCTCGCTTACCCTGGAGCTGGACGAGCACAGCGCGGACACCGGGTACGGCACACGACTCGAGGCCTTCGCAGACCTGATGGCAGAGTACGAGGAGGCCCCGCAAGAGAAGACCCGCCTCTATGTGAAGAACGCCCCCGGGGACCTTCACGACAAGCGAATCCTTCTCGTTCCGATGCACATCGGAGTGGTCCCCATGTTTGCGGCCGCCTTCGAAAAGCACGGGTACGAAACCCTGATGCTCCCGGAGATCACCCCGGAGCAGTTCGAGCTCGGCCGGAAGCACACGCGGGGGAGCGAATGCCTGCCCGCGCACATCACGACCGGGAGCATGCTCCACGCCCTGGAGGGGTACAACCTCCGGCCGGACCAGGTGGCGCTCTTCATGCCGACCAGCGACGGCCCCTGCAGGTTCGGGCAGTATGCCTCCCTCCATCGGATCGTCCTCAACAAGCTGGGGTACGAAGACCTGACCCTCATCTCCCCCTCCGCACAGAACGCCTACATGGGCCTGGAGGACGACCTGAGGAAGGATCTGTGGAAGGGCATCCTCATGGGCGATCTGCTCCTGAAGGGCTACTGCCGAATCGCCCCCTTCGAGAAGAAGGCAGGGGAGACCAAGAGGGAATTCGAATCCATTCTCCGGGATTCCGCCCATTCCTTCCGGGAAGGGGCGACCTTCACCCGCGTTCTTTCAGACGCTGCAGCTCGCTTCTCCCGGATCGAGACGACGAACGTATCGAAGCCGCTCGTCGGGATCGTGGGAGAGATCTTCGTCCGCTGCAACCCCTTCTCGTGCGACCGGGTGGTGGAATGGATCCTCGAGGCCGGGGCCGAGCCCTGGCTCGCACCGATGAGCGAGTGGATCCTGTTCACATCGTTCATCCATCGCTACGAGGCGAGGAAAACGAGGAATCTGATAGAGATGCTACGATCGTTCCTCAGCAACAGCTTCCTGGCCAGGCTGGAACACCAGGCTCAGGAGGCGGTCGGGGAACTCCTCGATGGGCGCCGCGAACCGCCTACGGCGGAGATGGTCGAGGCGGGCGAGAAGTATTTCCCGGTCGAGTTCAACGCCGAGGCGATTCTCTCCGCCGGGAGGGCATCCCTGTTCATCGACCGGGACGGCGCCGACATGGTCGTGAACGTGTCGCCCTTCACGTGCATGCCGGGAACGATCACGGGCGCGATCTTCCGTCAGATGAGCGCTCGAAAGGGGATCCCCATCGTAAACATGTATTACGACGGCACCGTGGGTGTTAACGAAAAGATCACGACATTCCTCAAGAACCTGAAACACAAGAATCCTTGACTCTCCGTAGCACCTCTCCTATGCTGCACGGAAGCCAAAGAAATGCTTCTCTCGCCCCGCTTCGGGCGCGCAAGGCACTTCGGAACCCTGTCACGAAAGGGGAAACCCCATGATTCATGCGAAAAGAGCACTCGTCTTCCTCCTCCTGGCCACCCTTGTGGTCGGGTGTGCCCAGACGAAGGCCGGCAACAAAATGAGACCGGACATCCCGGAATCCACGGCAGAGTTGCAGGAGATCAACCTGAACATGCTGCATGCGATGATCGCGAACCTGGAAACAGAGATCGCCGCGGTCGAGCAGATCCCTGCGACTCAGTATCCCCTGTACAACAAGCTTCGCGACACGGACCTCGCGGGGATGAAGGCCCGAAAGGAGATGATGACCATCCTGGTGGACCACTGCCGGTTCTCCAGAGATCTGCTGCTGGAGGCGGACGCACACCCGGAGCGGAGGCAACAGATCTTCGAGAAATGGGAGAAGCACGTGGGGGAAATGCGCGTACTCCTCAATGCGGCGGACAAGAAGGTGAACGGCCTGGAACGCGAGAGACTGAGGCTCGAGTTCGGTCTCGTTCAGGCCACCCTGGAGCACAAGTTAGGAGGACCCAATGGCCCGAAATCCGAGTAAGGCCTTTTTCCGGATGAAGTACACGCTCTTCCCCGTGCTGCTCGTCCTCGCCGTAACGTCTACCGCCTACGGGAAGATGGACATCGTCAAGTTCACCAGCGAGACATACCCCCGGAACAAGGATGTCAGCAGCGTGGAGATCCTGGAGAAGGCCCCGGACCGTCCGTATATCAAGCTCGCACAGCTCACGGAGGGGAACAGCAAGAAGTCGGGCGCAACCCTGCAGACGAAGATCAGGGAACAAGCGGCGAAGATGGGCGCACACGCCGTCGTGTTCGGAGACCCGGTCATCTCATTCAGCGGGGGAACGCAGTACGCCCCTGTGATCCGGCCCTGGGGGTACTACTCCCCCTACTACGGCGGGTACGGCGGGGCCTACGTGTCGGCGAGGCCGGTCCCATACAAGGTCAGGAGAAATACGCTCACCGGGGTCGCCATCCGGTACACGGACGAGTAAGGACTCCCCATCAAACGCCGATCGTCCAAGGCAGAAGCACAGCAACCATTCCTTAACCATTCCTTAACCCCTCTGGAGGATGTCGAAAAACGCCTATTTGCCGTCATCCCTGCCTGTCGCAGGCATGACGGCGAGGTAGAGATTCTCCATTTATCGACGCCCTCCTCTGGGGAGAAGGTCCCCCTGCAGCCCTGCTCTATCTCTTCAGATCTCCCCGAAAAGGAACTTTTCCTTGACAACTGGCTTTACTCTCAGTAGGGTTGTTAACCAATCAGTTTAGAGCCTCGCGTTCGGCAGGAGACCCCTCAGGGAGCGAAGTCATGGCAACAAAGGCAACCCGGCACAAAGAGGTCGTGAGGCGGAGAAAAGAGCGCGAAAAGCAGCAGCGGGCGCAGAGCATTCTCGACGCGGCCACCAAGGTCTTCCTGAACAAGGGATATACCAAGACAACGATGGACGACATCGCCCTCGCAGCAGAAATCACGAAGCCGACCATCTACCAGTACTTCGATACAAAAGAACAGCTCTACTTCACACTCATGAACCCCTTCATCGAAGAACTGGCCTCCGGAACAGAGAAGATCGAGAAGAAGATGCTCGAAGGCGAGTACGACAAGGGCGCGTCCCTGGTGTGCGACTTGTTCCGGAACATGTACGGGGCCTACCAGAAGTATCCGTACAGGTTCAGGATCGTTCAGTTCTTCCAGCAGTCGGGACGCATCTGGGAAATGTCCGATTCGGTCAGCTCGTCGCTGAACAAGAAAGGCAAGCTGAACTTCGACCGACTCCGTCGGGTGCTCGCCCTGGGAATCGAGCAGGGGCTGCTCAAGGACTACAACGTCTACCAACTCGCCGACGTGTTCTGGGGGCTCTTCGTGGGGGTCGTTCAGCTGAGCGATGTAAAATCGTACCGAACCACCCGGACCCCTGCGGCAAACAGGAAAGATCGGAATCTGGAAGCGTCCCTCGAGCTCGCGGAGAAGCTCGTCACGGATGCCGTCGCTCTGTCGTGACGACCCTTTCTCGAGCCTCGCCCAAGGAAACGAAGAAGCCCTGAAGGAGAGCATAGATGTCAGCGCGCGAGAACCTTCCTGCCCAGGCGTACAAAGGTATCGTTTCCGAAAACTACAACGGAGTGGAAATCCGAAATTACGAGAATCGGCCGGACAACCTGGTGGAAATGCTCGAGCGCTCTGTCACGCGATTCGGTGATCGCGAGGCGGTGGTCGACGGCCCCATCCGGCTGACCTACAGGGAGTACGACCGACTCTGCAACAACCTGGCCGCATCCCTGAAAGCGCTGGGAGTGAAGAAGGGCGACCGGGTGGCCATCCTGATGCCCAACTCGTGGGAATACGCTGTCTCCTACTTCGGCATAACCCGACTCGGGGGAATCGCGGTGCTCTTGAACTGGCGCTGCGCGGGCCCGGAACTGGAGTACATGATCAACGACTCCGGAGCGGCCTGTCTGCTGATGCACTCCGAATACTGGGCAACCATCGAGGGCGTCAAGGAGAATCTGGATAGCGTGAAGGCGATCTATGTCCAGGGGGATCCACCTCCGGACGGGACCCTCGCGTTCAATGATCTCATCGAGAAGGGCGCGGCGCACAGAGTGGCAAGCGACCCGCCCGTCACCCAGGAGGATCCGGCAGCCATCCTCTACACCTCCGGCACCACCGGCTTGCCCAAAGGGGCCCTGGTTCTTCATCGAAACTGCATCGCCAACGCCCTGAACGCAAAGAACATTGCCGAGGGGGATGAGCACGACAGGACCCTGATCATCGCGCCCATGTTTCACGCCACGGGCATCCACTCCCAGTTGACCGCCTTCCTGAACATCGGGGGGTGCTCGGTGATCCACCAGGCCTTCGACCCGGTCGACACCTTGAGGGCGATCCAGGGTGAAAAGATCAGCTTCGGCGCCGGCGTTGCCGCCATGTTCTGGGTCATCCTGAACATGGCCCCCTGGAAGGACTATGACCTGAGCTCGCTCCGCCACTTCGTCTTCGGCGGCTCTCCGGTACCGGTCGAGCTGTTCAACCAGATGATCCAGAGCTTCCCGCACGTTCAGTTCGGGAACGTCTTCGGCCTGACCGAGGCAACGTCGATCGTCACCTTCAACACCCACGACGGCATCGTCCGTGTGCCGGATTCGGTAGGCCCGGCTCTGCCCGTCGTCGAGGTCAAGGTGGTCGACCCGACGACGAACGAGGAAGTCCCTGCCGGCAAGGTCGGCGAGATCCTCGTAAAAGGCCCCACCGTCGTGAAAGGATACTGGAACAGGCCGGAGGCAACCGCGCAGACCTTTGTGGACGGGTGGCTCCACACGGGCGACCTGGGGTCCATGGACGAGGATCGTTATGTCTACGTGGTGGACCGCATCAAGGACATGATCGTTTCCGGGGGGGAGAACATCTACTGCATCGAGGTGGAGAACGCGATCATGCAGCACCCGGCCGTGTTGGAGGTAGGCGTCGTCGGCGTGCCGGACCCGGTCATGCAGGAAGCGGTCAAGGCGGTCGTATTTCTCAAACCGGGGGCGACCGCCACCGAGGAGGAGATCATCGATCACTGCAGGAAGCTGATCGCGAGCTACAAGAAGCCGAAACACGTCGTCATCACCGAGGGCATGCTTCCAAAGAACCCGGGAGGCAAGATCCTGAAGAAGGCTTTGAAGGAAATGTAGGTCAAAGGCGAAAGAATGGGGGTCAGGGGTCGGGGATCAGGGATCAGGCCCCGCGCCCGAAAGCTGAAGAGCCGTCATTCCCATGAAAACGGGAATCCAGGAGGGGCGTGGCGGATGGAAACGATACCCCCGGCGCAATTCGCAAAGCTTAAAAGGGAGGCAAATCAAGAATGCTCTTAGACGGCAAAACCGCCCTCATCACCGGCGCGGCGCGGGGCATTGGAAGGGCGAGCGCCCTGGTGCTGGCCCGGGAGGGCGCCCACGTGGGGGTGGCCGACATCCTGCCCGAGGTGGAAGAAACCGCCCGGGAAGTTGCGGAGCAGGGGAGAAGGTCTGCCTTCGCCCTGTTCGACGTGGCAGACCCTGCCCAGGTGGCCGCAGGGGTCGGGAAGATACGTGAAGAATTGGGGGACATCGAGATCCTGGTCAATAACGCAGGGGTGGTGACGAACATCGCCCGATTAACGAAAATGACCCACGAAGCCTGGCAGAGGGAACTCTCCATCAACCTGTCCGGGGCCTTCAACCTGATCAAGGAGTTGATCGGGCCGATGATCGAAAAGAAGTGGGGCCGGATCATCAACATCTCCTCCGGTGCGGCCACCGGCGGACTGCACAAACAGATCGGGTACGCGGCCAGCAAGGCGGGCCTCCTGGGGATGACCAAGACCGTGACCCTGGAGCACGCCCGCGACGGCATCACCTGCAACGCAATCCTCCCCGGGCTCATCGGAACGGAGCTCGCCAACATGATGCCCGAAGAGATAAGGGACGGCGCCGTGGCTACCATCCCGGCAAGACGCATGGGAAAGACCGAAGAGGTGGGACATCTCATTGCCTTTCTCGCTTCGGAGCGGGCAGCTTACATCAACGGGGCCGAGATCCCGATCGACGGCGGGATGGGGCTCAACGTGGGCACCCTGGGGAGCAGGAAGGAGCTCAAGGAGATGAAGAGATGAAGGAAAACCAGACTCGTTCCGGCATCCCTCTGAAGCCGGTCTACACGCCCGACGACGTGAAGGGCAAGGACTACGACGAGCAACTCGGCACTCCGGGTGAGTTTCCGTACACCAGGGGCCGTCGGGCCGACCCGAGCGGTGGCTGGATGCACCGGGAGCTTTCCGGCGAGGGAGACCCGGTGCGATCGAACGAACAGCTCAAGTATCTGCTGGATCACGGGCAGATCGGCCTGGATGTGATCGGAGACAGCCCCACCATGGCCTTCATGGATCCGGACCACCCTCTGGCTTCCAACGCCATCGGGACACAGGGCGTCTCCCTGTGCCACATGGATGATTTTCGCGCCCTCTACAAGGACATTCCCCTGGATTCGGTGGTCGTATCCTGCTCGCTGCCCCCTGCCATCACCGCCGCCGCACTCTACCTGTTGGCCAGGGAAAACAACGTGCCCTTTGACCAGCTCCGGGGATCGGTGATCCAGGCGCCCTTCTACGCCGAAGACTGCGGGTACGCGGTCCACATGCCCTTCCGCCTGAGGCTCAGGCTGGCCGCAAACTGCATCGAGTTCTGTTCGAAGCAGATGCCTCGCTTCCATTCCTTTGTGGAAGACACCTACTTCTTCAACCAGGCCGGGCTGAACGCGGTGGACGAGATGGCCCTCGGGTTCATCGAGATTCGGCACCTCACCCGGGAACTTCTGCGCCGCGGTGTGGACATCGACGCCTTCGCCCCACGCATCGCCATCCTGGTCGACTGCAACATGGACTTCTTCGAGGAGATCGCCAAGATCCGCGCCACACGGCGGCTCTTCGCCAAGATGATGAAGGAGGAGTTCGGAGCCAAAGACCGCCGCTCCCTGTCCGCGGTCATCACGAGCCACACCTCCGGCCTCTCCCTGACCCCCCAGCAGCCGGTGAACAACATCGTGCGGGGCACGGTCCAGAGCCTCGCCCTGGTCCTTGCCGGGGTGCAGGCCCTGGAGATCTCCGCCTTTGACGAGGCGTACCGGACGCCCAGCCCGGAATCCCACATGGTCGCGCTCAGGACCCAGCAGATCCTCCATCTGGAATCCAACGCGGCCAAGGTGGTCGACCCTCTCGGCGGGTCCTACTTCATCGAGTCCCTGACCGACGAGATGGAAGAGAGAATCTGGAAGCGCATCCAGGAGATCGAGGCCAAGGGGGATCCTGCCGAACTCTCGGACAGGGGCTGGTTCAGGAGGTTCTTCGAGGAGACGATGGCCGAGTATTCCAGGAAGATCTCGGACGGAAGCATGCCCAAGGTGGGCCTGAACATCTTCGAGATCCCGGAGGAGGAGGACACCCTGCTCAAGGAGATCGTCGAGGGCAAGATCGAACCCTGGTGGGAGAGAATCGACAAGGTCAAGGAATACAAGAAGGCGAGAGACCAGGGCCGAATCAAGGACGCGCTGTCCGCAGTCCTCGAGACGGCAAAAGACGAGGACAGGAACCTGATGGGCGCAACCATGGAGGCCTTCGAGTCAGGGGCAACCATGGGCGAGATCGGTGGCGCCATGCGAATGGCGTACAACTGCCCGTACGATCCGCACGGGCTGATCGAATCACCCATATGAAGGGGAGACAGAGTCAATGAGAAGAATCAAGGTTTTCGTAGGGATCCTTGGGATGGACCAGCACGAGCTCGGCGCCATTGCCGTGGCCCAGACGCTGCGGGATGCAGGGATGGAGGTGATTTACGGGGGACGGTTCAACGTGCCGGCAACGGTGGTCAAGACGAGCCTGGAGGAAGACCTGGACGTGATCGGCCTGAGCTGCCACTCCTGGGAGTACCTGCACTACCTTCCCGACCTGTTCACGCTGATGAAGGAGGAGAAGCTCGAGGTTCCCGTGGTCGTCGGAGGGTCGGTCATCACGCCCGGCGACCGGGAGCGGCTTCTCGAAATGGGCGTGGCCGCGGCCTTCCCTTCCGGCGCACGCAACGAAGAGATCATCGATACCGTAAAGAACCTCGCGCAGTAATTCGGGAGATCGAGACATGGCGGAACAACTTTGCGGGTGGATGGGAAAGATCCTCAAGGTGGATCTGACAAGCTCCGGCATCTTCGAGCTCGACACCATGGACTATGCAGACCGCTTCCTTGGAGGCCGGGGGATCGCGACCCGCCTCTACTGGGAAGAAGTCACGCCCGAGGCGGGGGCTCTCGAGCCGGGGAACCGTCTCATCCTGATGACCGGACCGATGGGGGCCACCGGCGCCCAGGGCGCTTCCAGATGCGAGGTGGTCGGCAAGTCCCCGATGATCTTGCCCGAGGGGTTCTGCTACGGAAACCTGGGCGGGCACTTCCCCCCCTTTCTCAAGAAGGCGGGCTACGACGGCATCGTGGTGGGCGGCCGGGCGGACCGGCCCAGCTATGTTCTGATAACGGACGGAAGGGCCGAGATCCGGGATGCGGCTTTCCTGTGGGGCAAGAGCGTGACCGAGGTGAGGGACGCGCTGCAGGCGGAACACGGAGACAAGGTCCATTTCGTCACCACGGGCCTGGCCGGCGAGAACCTGTGCCGTAACGCGACCCTCATGACCGACCATGAGGGGTGCGCAACGGGCGGATGGGGCGCCGTGCTCGGGTCGAAGAACCTCAAGGCGATCGCCGTTGTCGGGACCGGAAAGCCGGCCGTGGCGAGACAGAAAGATCTCACCGAGCTCAACAAGCTCAGCATAAAGATGAGCGAGCGCGGAACTCTGCGGATGCCCACGCCCAAGAAGATGATCCAGTACGTGAAGAAGGCACCCTGCTATCAATGCGGTATGGACTGCCTGCGCGGCGTGTTCCGGACAGCCTCCGGAAAAGAAGCGGTTCGCAAGTGCCAGTCCTTGATCTTCTATATGCCCTACGCCTTCATGCGGCCGGACGAAGACGCAGACACAACCGTGGATGCGACGGGCATATGCAATGAAACCTCCCTCTGCACGATGGAGATGTCCAACATCATCGAGTGGCTTGCCGCATGCCAAAGGGCGGGCGTGCTCACCAATGAGCAGATCGGACTCGACATGTCCGAGGTCGGGAGCCGAGATTTCATTCGACGATTGGTCACGATGATCGCCAAGAGGGAAGGCATGGGAGACGTTCTGGCAGAAGGGCTCCTGCGCGCAGGGGAGAAGCTGGGCCCGAAGGCCAAGGCCCTCTTCACCGACAATATGGCTGGGGTAGGCGTGACGGGCGCCTACGCACCCCGCGAGTACATCACGAATGCGCTGCTGTATGCGATGGAGCCGAGACAACCGATCGCAATGCTCCACGAAGTGAGCTACATGATCGCCCGCTGGCTCCTGCACCTGATCCGGCCCGAACTCTCACCGACAACGGCAGAGGTCTTTCGGAAGGCGGCCACCAAGTTCTGGGGGAGCGACAAGGCGTGGGACCTGACCACCTACGAAGGAAAGGCCCTGGCCACGGTCAAGATTCAGGACCGCACCCTCATGAAGGACAGCCTGGTTCTGTGCGACAGCGTCTGGCCCATGATGGACTCCTTCAATACGCCGGACCATGTGGGCGACCCGACGCTGGAGAGCAGGCTCTTTTCGGCGATCACGGGGATCGACACGGACGAGGAAGGCCTCCTTGCATACGGCGAGAGGATCTTCAACCAGCAGCGGGCGATCCTGCTCCGGGAGGGCTGGAAGGCCAAGGAGCACGACATGCCCGCCGAGTACAATTTCATTGAACCCGTCCAGGAGGACATGCTGAACCCCCGTCTCATCGTTCCGGGGCCGACCGAGGAACCGGTGAGCATCCGAGGAAACGTCCTGGACAGGCAGAAATTCGAGGAGATGCGGGAAGAATTCTACAACCTGCGAGGATGGGACCCCAAGACCGGGCTCCAGAAGAAGGAGACCCTCGCTCGCCTCGGCATGACCGACGTGGCGGCCGAACTGGAAAGCGCAGGCCTTGTGGCATAAGAAAGGAGGACCACCATGATCAAGATGGTCTTTGCAGCGCGGCGGCTTCCTCATCTCTCGCCCGATGAGTTCCATCGCTACTGGCGGGAGACTCACGGGCCCCTGGCCCAGAAGAACCTTCCACTCCTCAGGGTGAAGCGATACGTACAGACCCATACCCTCGACACCCCCTTCAACGAGGTCCTGAGGGAATCCCGGGGAGGGGGGGAGCCCTACGACGGGGTCGTGGAAATCTGGTGGGACAGCATCGAAGAACTGGAGGCGGCCTTCGCAACGCCGGAGGGGGTGCAAGCCTCTGAAGAGCTCCTCGAGGACGAGAAACGATTCATGGATCTCCCACGCTGTTCCATGTGGTTCGCCCAGGAAGAGGTCTTCATAGAGTAGAGTGACAGGAGGAACCGATATGAAGGGCCTGGCCAGAGATCTCGGACGCCTGGTGGCCAAGGAAAGGGTCAAGACCGACCCGGAGGATCTTTATGCCTACGGCGGAGACGCGACGTACTACGTGAAGAGGGGAAAGCCGGACGCCGTGGTCCTCCCGGAGAACACGAACGAGGTCTCGGAGGTGATGAAGTACGCCTTCCACAATGCCATCCCGGTCACGCCGCGAGGCGCGGGCAGCGGCCTGTCGGGCGGGTGTACGCCGCTCCGCGGGGGGATCGTGCTGGACATGAAGAGGATGGGCCGGATCCTGGAGATCAACCGCCGGAACATGTCTGCCAGGGTGGAGGCCGGCGTGGTGCTCGCCGACTTTCACAAGACGGTCAAGAAGGAGGGGCTCTTCTACCCGCCAAACCCGCAGAGCATGAATGTGTGTACCCTCGGCGGAAACGTGGCCACCCGGGCCTGCGGCCCCCACGGGGTCAAGTACGGCGCCACCGGAGACTATGTCATGGGCCTGGAGGTGGTGCTCCCGGACGGTTCGGTGATCGCACCGGGCGGACTGGCGGCAAGGAGTTCCGCCGGGTACGACCTGACCCACCTCTTTGCCGGGTCCGAAGGAACCCTGGGCGTGATCACCAGGGCGAACCTCCGGCTTCTCGCCCTGCCCCCTGCCCACCGGACCGCCATGGTGGCCTGCGAAAGCATCGAACAGGCCGGAGACACGGTCGCCGAGATCCTCGCAGGCGGCACCCTGCCGGCCATGATCGAGTTCATCCCGCAGATGGCCATCGTCGCCATGAACAACTACATCACCCCTCCCATGATCACGGAGGGGCAGGCCTATCTGCTGATCGACCTGGACGGAACCCAGGACGAGATCCAGGCGCAGGGAGACGAGATCCTGGGCATCTGCCGCCGGATGGGGGTCCTGGACATCCGCGTGATCGAGGACGAAAAAGAGGCGGAGACCTACTGGACCGCGCGCTCCAACCTCGGTGGCATGCTGCTCACCATGATGAAAAAGGCGATCAACGAGGACGTGGCCGTGCCCAGGGACCGGATCCCCGAATTCGTCCGGGAGATCCAGAACATGGCGTCCACCCTGTCAAAGGTCGTCCTGGGCATAGCAGGGCACGCCGGGGACGGGAACATGCACCCGTCGATTCTCTTGCCCGAGGTGGACAGGGAAGCGGAGAAAGAGGCCGAGGAGACCATCAAGAAAGTGATTCGGCTCGGGCTGTCCCTGGGAGGAACCGTCTCCGGGGAACACGGCATCGGCTTTCACAAGGCGGAATTCCTCCACTGGGAACTGGGAGAGACCCAGATTCGGCTCCTGAAGCGAATCAAGAAGGCCTTTGACCCGAAAGGGATCATGAATCCGGGAAAGCTCTGGAAGGACGGGAGGTAGAAAGGCATGCACGACCTCGAATCATACCGGGACATGATGGCAAAGTGCTCCCACTGCGGGCTCTGCCAGGCCACCTGTCCCGTCTATCTCGAAGAATTCCTTCAGACCCACCTGGCGCGGGCGCGTATGGATCTGATCCGGGCCGTCCTCGTGGAGGGAGAGCTTCCTGTAAGCAAGCGGTTTCGAGAGGTCCTGGACCGGTGCCTCCTGTGCACGAACTGCTCCCAGACTTGCCCGGCCGGCATACCGGTAGACGAGATCATCGCCGCGGCGAGGAACCAGGTCTATCAGGGCAAACGCAGAGACCCTGTCCGAAGACAGCTTCTTCGGAGGTTCATGACCCAGCGCGGCATGAAGGGGCTCCTGGGCATGGCAGGCTCCATCGCCCACAAGATGGGATGGACCCCCGAGGAGCTGCCCGCCCCCGCGTCAAAGCCCTTTGAGAAGAGGTTCAAAGAGAGAATCCCTGCAAAGGGAAAGGCAAGGTCCAGGGTTGCCTATTTCGTCGGGTGTGCCACGAACACCCTCTATCCGGACACCGGCAGGGCGGTCGTCAACGTGCTGGCACACAACGATATCGAGGTGCTGATTCCGGAGGGTCAGGTCTGTTGCGGCATGCCGGCCCTGGCCGAGGGGGACATCCCGCTCGTTCAGGAGATGATGCGAAAGAACGTACCGCTTCTGGCCGGTTGCGATGTGGACGCCATTGTCACGGATTGCACCTCCTGCGGGATGATGTTCAAGACCAAGGCTTTCAAGGCGCTTCCGGAGGACGACCCGCTCCGGCAGCAGGCAGAGGCACTGGCCGAAAAGATCTGGGAGGTCACCGACTATCTCGAACACATCGGCCTCACCGCAGAACCGCAGCCCCTTTCGGAATCCTACACCTACCACATCCCCTGCCACCGAAGCTGGACGCCGACCGTGGATGATGCCCCTCGCAAGCTGCTCAGCAAGATCCCGGAGGCGGAGCTCCTGGAACTCGAACACCCGGAGAAGTGCTGCGGCGCGGGGGGGAGCTTCTTCATGGACTACAAGGAACTCGCCACGGATATCCGGTCGCGCAAGCTCGCCGACATAGAGCAAACAGGAGCGGAGACCGTGCTCACCCAGTGCCCTGCGTGCCGTTCCCACCTGAGGACCCAACTGAAGGACGGCCGGGTGACCCACCCGATCGTGGTGCTGGCAAAGGCCTACGGTCTATAGAGGGTGTAGACGCTACTTCTTGACGGTTATCGGAGAGCCTTGAACGCCCGCATAGAAGACGATGATCTCCGCAGGCTCGTCTCCTTCGTTCCTTCCGTAGTGCCAGGTGTTCACGACCTCGACGATGGCATCCCCGGCCTTCAGGTGCAGGGCCTTTCCGTCTTCTGTCACTACGGTCAGCTGTCCCTTCAACATCACGCCCGCATTGATCACCGGATGTTCATGGAGCGGCAATTCCGCTCCCGGCGGAATGGTGACCCTCAGAATCGTTACTTCCGGCGTGCCTTCCGGGTAGTCCGGCAGGGCCTTCCCATTCCAGCTCGTGCTCGTTTTCGACAACACCTCGGCTTGGTAAGGACTTACCTCTTCGGCGATAGCGTGGCTTGACAGCAAGAGCGCCAAGCACATTCCGTAAACCAGCTTCTTCATTCTATCCTTCTCCTCCAGGATCATTGCCAGACGCCGAATGCGTTCAGCACTCGAGGGTCCCCGGAAGACAGGGACTCCTCCGACTCCAGCAGCACGTCAAAGGGCACGTGCAGCAGAACTCGCTCGAGCGGATTGTACGCGTGCAGGGCAGTGAACCCCGGCACCGGCCTCACCCGGGTCAATACGATACTCGTAACCTGGAACAGGACGTGCAGGGGTAGATAGGCGGGTCCCAGCCAATCGTGCTGGCGGGTGTGCGACATCTCATGGGCAAGCACCCACCGGCCTCGGTTACCGGAAACGAATGAACGCTCCGCAAGCACCGCATGACCGATCGCCACAGCGCCCACCCAGCGCAACCAACTCCCCTGGGGCAGAAGATAGAGCCACGCCTTGCCGGCAGGGCCCTTCAGGCGTCGGGGAGGGCGTCGACACGCGAGGGAGCAGACCGTGTGCCCAACCAGATTGGTCGGCAAGGTCCACACCCACCTGGCAAGAAGCAGCGGAAAAAATCGACTGCGCGGTCTTGGTACACTGGCCCCGTACATGGCAACAGCCCTTCCATTCGATTCATAGCTTGCGGGGGTCAAACCTTCATTCTAAAGGTTAACTTCGACCCGGGAAGCCGAGAACTTTACGAAAGAAGAGATCCCGCAGCCGACTCGGGGGCGCAGGGTCAGGCCGGGTTTTCGGCAGCCTCCTTGACCGGCTCCCCCGCCGCGGGGCGCACTTTCAGCACGACTTCCTTGCGGATCTGGACTGTGCCCACCTCCGCGCCGCGAGGCTTGGTAACATACTTGGCTCGCGTGCAAGAGACCGGCACGACTCCACCCTCCCTGGCCTTGCTGTGGTAGGCCGCGATGGCGGCCGCGCGCTTGAGGGTCTCCTTGTCCGGCTCCTCTCCCGGCGGGCACTGGAGGATCACGTGGCTGCCCGGCATGCTCCGAACATGAAACCACCAATCATTCGGTCCGGCCACCTTGAGGCTCAGCCTGTCGTTATCCGCGTCCGTTCGGCCCACCAGTACCTTCCAGCCGCCCGGCAACTCGTACTCGAGCAGGCGGGGGCCGCGATCGTAGGGGCGCGACTTATGCCTGGCCATGTGGTGGATCTCCTCTCGGTACGCAGGATCCAGGGGTCAACCCTACTAAATAGTGCTCTCAGCTTCATCGATTCCAGGCGGTTTTGTCAAATGTGTACGGGCTGTTGCCGATTATCCTGTTTCTCTATATTCCTCGGCACGGGGGCCCGGGCCCTTCAACACACCTGCGAGCATGGGCAAGCTCCAGAAGAGGAGACGACGCGAAATGAAGAGTTCTTCCCGGCAGGAAGGTCTGCTGAAAAAGGTGGAGACGTTGGAACGCAAGCTCATGGAGGCCAAAGAAGAGGAGGAGACCCTCTTTGGGGACCTCGGAAACACCGTCCTGAATGCCCTGTCTGCCCACGTGGCACTCCTCGATGACGAGGGCACGATCATCGGGACGAACCTCGAGTGGAGGAAAATCAACCAGGCAAACGCGTCCGCGAGCCCCCCGGACACGATCGGCATGAATTACCTGGCGGTGTGTGATACGGCCGAAGGCGAATCTTCCGATGAAGTCAAGGATGGTAAGATGACGAAAGAAATTGCTGATTTCCTGAATATTTCCACGAGTGCAGTGGATTTCCACAGGAAGAACATACGGAAGAAGCTCGGCCTTGCGAGCAGAAAGGCCAACCTGAGATCCTACCTCCTTTCCCTCTTTGAATAGCAGTTTGCTCCTAGAGGAACGAAGAGAAAGGCAACCGAAAGGAAAGACCGAGTCAAGGCGTTCCTCAAGGAAAGGGACATGTGCGTCCTGGCTACCTCCCGGGAAGGCAGGCCCCATTGTTCACTGATGGCTTATTTTTCGGACGGTAACGCGGAGTGGATCTACATGGTTACACACCGGGCCACGACCAAATACAAGAACCTTCTTTCCAACGCACAAGTGAGCCTCCTGGTGGACAACCGATGCGAAGGATTGCCGGCAGAGCGCAAGCAACATACAGGCCTTGACCGTACATGGAACCTTTCACGTGGTAGAAGATGAGGAGAAGAGGACGCAAATCCTCGAGCAGTTCCTGATCAGGCACCCCCACATGAAACAGTTCCTCGATCTGATGGCCGGACCCGGGCCTCAAGGGATCCTAATCCAATGGGCGTTTCTGGCCCGCAGCCTCATTTTCGGCAGCGACTTTGGATCGGAGCTCGGAACTGCTCGCGTAGATTGGGGCCCTGTCCATGCGCTCGAGAGTGAGCGCGTCGGTCGGACATGTGACGGTGCATACGCCGCAGCCCATGCAGCGGTCATCGTCTATCTCGGCCTTGTCGTTCTCGACCGAGATCGCATTGAACATGCACCTGTCAACACACGTGCCACAAGCGACACACTCATCATTCACTCGTGCAACGAAGTTGGACCTTTCGAAAGCGTTCGGATTGTCCCACTTCAAGAGTCCCCTTGTGATCGAGCAGCAACAACCGCAACACACGCAGATGACCCCGTCCGTCATTTCCTCTGCATTGTCGGCCATCATTACGAGTCCCGCTTCCCGCATTTCCCCCAGATACTTCTCCGCCTCTTCGCGAGTCACCTGCTTTCCTTCACCGCGCATGGCCATGAGCATTGCGTGCATACCGACAAACAGGCATGACGCCACCGGGAACTTATCCTTGCACTCGCGTATTCCCATTTTTTCGGTGCGGGTACGGCACGGACATGGCGCCAGGGCATATGCGCCCATGCTTGCCCTGTCAAGATAGTGGGCGACCGCCTCATGAGACAGGACCCGCTGTCCGCCCGCGACGGATTGCTCCACCGGAATCGCCCGCCGTTGTGGAGTCCCTGCAGCGGACGATTCATAGAACTTGTAGAAACCATCCTTTATGTAATAATCCTGATAGAGTTCTCCGGCCGCCTGTGTATCTTCATCATCCTTGTTCTTGAACGGATGATAGTTGACCAGCAGCGGCATGACGGGAAGCATGTACTGGTCGCCCACACCAATGATTACGCCCCGGTCAGCCAACCCGCTGAGAATGGGTTCCAGTTCTTCGGCCGGATGTCCCGATTTCTCGGCTACCTGTTCTATGGTGAGCCTCTTGGGATCGACCGAGAGATAGGACGCCGCCTCGGCCTCTTCCGGCGTAAACAGTATTCCGAGATACTTGATGAAAGCTTCCGAGAAGTCTCCATTCCTTTTCGGAACTCCCGTCACGTTCATATCAAGACGCTGAGCCAGCTTCTCATAGCTTGATTCCGTCATCATACCCCCCTTGTCCTAGGTCTTGTCGTTGCAGGTGTTGACGCCCAAGAAGGGCGACACCACCGGTCGGATACAGCTCGTGGTCAGGCGGACCACTGCTTCAGGAGCCCTCGCAGGACCTCGAAATTATCCTTGAGAACCCGGGGCTCCTTGTGGGTCTTGCGAAGAAGGATAGATCCCTGGATCTGGGCAAGAAAGAACTCGGCGATCTGCCCGGACGGCAGCTCCTGTCGGAAGATACCCGCCTGTTTCCCCTCTTCGAAACACTGCTCCATCGCTTCCACACAGGCGGAAAAGAATGCGCTCACGGACTCACGCAACGGTTCGTGGATAGAGCTGATCTCCTGGGCCAGGTTGCCGAAGGGGCACCCGAGCTCACCGAATTCCGAGCGGCTGATCGAGAGCAATCTGTCCAGGAAGGCCTCGATCCGTTGAACAGGATTCAGGTCAGGGTTGTCCAGGGAGGGCCCGACGGCGATGGCATAGAACTGGCGCATCCTCTCGCCGAGCACCTCGAAGGCCAGCTGCTCCTTGCTCGCGAAGTGGTAGTAGAAATTGCTCTTGGTGACCGAAGCGGCCTGCAGGATGTCCTGGATGCTCGTGTGGTTGAGCCCTCTTGTGTGGATCAGTTCTGCCGCCTCTTCTATGATCTTCTGCCTGTTGCTCATCTGTTCCTTCCTCAGGGTTTGGGAGCGAAAAAGGCAGCCTTGAATTGTGAGACCGACCGGTTGGTCCTAATGATAGGGAAGTCGTGGAGTCCTGTCAAGAGAGAAAATTATTCTAATATTATCAAGATGTTAAGAGATCGGGGCGATCAATTTCCCACTATTACATGAAATTGCCGTTCGCCACACGACCGGCTTACCGGACTCCTCTCGAACCCGGATCAGGACGTTGGCGACTTGATACAGATCTGCCAGCCCGTATCCGACAAGAACCTCACGTAGGCACCGAAGGATTCCGCCTTGGCAGAGCTGGCGATCCCATCGAGCCCTCTCTTGTAGACGCCTTGCACAATCGCGGCGACGCGAAAGATGCTGAAGGCGAGGAAGAAGCTCCAGTTCGGTATCGGTCCGTGTCCCATACGCCGGCAGTAGGCCTCCACATAGTCTGCCTCGGAGGGGATCCCCAATGCCTCGAAATCCAGACCCAACAGGCCCAGATTCGTGCCGGAGTCGACCGTGAACTGATAGAGCATACAATTGTACGCCAAGTCGGCCAAGGGATGTCCGAGGGTGCAGAGCTCCCAGTCGAGGATGGCAATCACCCGAGGTTCGGTGGGGTGGATGACCATGTTCTCGAGCCGGTAGTCCCCGTGGACAATCGTGGTGGTCTCATCGTCCGGGATGTTCTCCGTCAGCCACTGAATCAGGCTCTCCATGCTTTCGATCTCATCGGTCTTCGAGGCCTCGTACTGGCGGGTCCAGCGGCCCACCTGTCTCGACATGTAGTTGCCGGACTTGCCGAAATCCTCCAACCCCACAGCCTTCAAGTCCACCTGATGGAGCTTCGCAAGGCTCTCGTTCATCGCATCAAAGATGGCGGCCCGCTCTTCGGCGCTTGAGACCTCCGGTGCGGCAGGATCCCGGAAGATCCTTCCCTCAGCCCGCTTCATGACATAGAAAGGCGTACCAATGACGCTGTCGTCCTCGCAGAGCAGACATGCCTCCGGGACCGGGACGTCCGTGTCCTGTAGGGCCTTGATCACCCGGTACTCTCGGTCCACAGCGTGGGCCGAGGGCAAGAGCTTTCCCGGAGGCTTCTTGCGAAGGACCCACTCCCGATCACCGGAGCCCAACAGAAAGGTCGGATTGGACTGACCCTGTTCGAACTGTCTGACCGTCAACTTTCCTTTGAATCCTTCCAGCTTGTTCGTGAGGTACCCGGCAAGGGCCTCCTCGTTGAAACGATGGGCCGACCTGACGGGAATGATCTCGTCTGCTGTAATCATGCGCTTTTCCTCGGCTTCGGGTGGGGGTGGCATTTCGGGATAGGAGTCACTACTCCAGATTGAATATTCCTGCAGCAATATCTGACAGTTCGATTTGTCTGCACGCGATATCTTGTTCCGTCCAATTGTCAAGAGCACACAAGTAGCGCGTTACCGCATATTCTGATTGTTGATAGATCTCTTTCTTGTATTCAAATTCCCTGCTCTCGCATCCTTTCTTCATGGGCGCCGAAAGTATGCTCAGATTTCCTATCTTATGGCAGTGTTCTTCAAGGAAGCCCTGGCTTCTCATTCTCGACGGCCAATTCGGTCCCGGTTTCTTCGGTAGAATATGTTCAACAACTAGAGACTCCGGATCAGGAATCGCTGCATCGTTACCTGATATCCGTCTCTCGATGTGAGCAAACAGGAATTTTGCTGCCGTCGGGGCTATCAGAGCGCTCTCGTTCAAGGAATTCATGAACGCATGGTCGCTCGGCCATATCTCTTGAAGAATTGCTCTGATCTCCTCTGCGTCGCAGTTCTGTCGTCCGGCCACACTGCCTGCTCTTGCGTAAGTGGCTTCAAGGCTCACGCTCCCGTTCTTGCAGACAAGTGAGCGACGCATAGTAATGCTCACTACCCATTTCAGCATTCGCTCAAGTTCTTTGGGCCTTGCAAAATAGGTAGACAGAATAAGGGGATGGCATTCAGTACTCCCAAGCAGTCGAATCGTTTCGAGTTGCCTCTGACAACTTGCACCATGCTCTTCCCATATTGGATGGAAAGGGTTTCTGATACTATCATAGACAGTAGCAACGTCCGGTAGGGTTGAAGCATATTCTACTGCTTTGTGGGGGTCCTCTATTTCGGCCTCAATCTTCTTATACAATTCCTTGTCTCGTCGGATTTTCATAGAGTCTCCTGCGAAGATCGAGTTACCTGGTTAGGATTTGCATTTCTCAGTGCTCTTTGCCGGTAAGAGAACGCCAGGAAGAAATCACGAACCCACTCATCGCAGAAAACGCGGGCCACACCGTTTTCAGGGATCCCGCAGTCCAGGTAGGCGTAGGTGGCCCGCATGACCTCCTTTCTCAGGCAGTCGCATTTATGTTCGAAGCACGTTCCGTCTTCAGCTCTTCGTGCAACATTTCCCTGAGATTCCTGCGCAGAACCTTGTTGACTGCATTCCTCGGAAGTGCCTCCAATACCTCAAGACGCTCCGGGTATTTGTATTTCGCCACACCTTCTTCATCCAGAAACGTCACAATCTCATCCAGGGTGACGGTTGCATCCAATTGCGGAACCACAAAAACACAGGTTCGCTCTCCCAGCCTATCGTCAGGATAGCCCACCGCAGCGACTTCCCGAATCTTCGGATGCCCGGAAACGATCGTCTCCACCTCCTCGGGGCTGATGTTGTAGCCTCCCCGGATTATCAGGTCTTTGCATCTTCCATGAAACAGATATTTATCCCTCTTCTCGCCCTCTATGGAAAACAGGTCGCCTGAAAGGTAGTATCCGTTCTCGTTGAAGGAGCTGGCTGTCAGATCATCCCTCTGCCAGTACCCACTGAAGATGGTGGGCCCCTTGAAGCACATCTCACCCGCAACGCCCGTCTCTTCGATCTCTTCGCCGGTGTCCGTGTTCACCAGGCAACTGCTCAAACCACCGATCACCTGATCAGAAATATTCAGGGTCACCCCTTCCCCGCCAAACCGTGGGAAGTAGGTTGCCCTGTCCTCCGGCTTCGGGAACAAACGGGGACCGCTGAACAGCGCAACGCCCTCATTGGATGCGAAGAAGTTCACAATGCTGATTCCGAGTTTGTCCTCGTAATAGTTCACCATCCAGGGAGACAGCGGCACCGAGCCTGAAGCGATCGCCTTGATGGAGGTTTGGGCAAGCGCCAGGGCCTGATCCGACTTGGCGAGCGTATCGAGCAGGGCAGGCGGCATGAGCGTATAGTACAGATCCTCCTTCATGATCTGCCCCATGAAAACTTCGACATCGAAAGGGTGGTGCAGAACAAACTTTCCGCCTGTCAGTACCCAGGGAACCATCAGTCCACCGATACCGGCCATATTGATCACCGGGAAGGTGCCGTGAATGTTGTATCCCTTTTCGATCAGCACGCCCTCCACAACAATCCTGGCGATGGAAATCCAATGGTTGTGTGTTCTGGGAACGCCTTTCGGGTCCGCTTCGGTTCCTGATGTCCAGCAAATGGTAAAGATATCGTTCGGACCCGATTGCCTGCTTGCCAAATCGTCGGGGTCCCGTCCGGATTCCACGTCATCGGAAAGCATCTCTTCCAGACTCAATGCGCTTTCGTCCAGCTTGTCCCCGGCCAGAATGATGTGCCGGAAGACCGAGTTCGCTTTCCTGAAGCCGCTGGCGAGTTTCCATTGGTCGTATCCGCCAAACTCCTTGACGGTAATGATGCCGACCGCACCCGTCATCCTTATGGCATGCTCCATTTCCCGGTCCCGGGCCGCCATGGCCAGGGGGCTCGAAATACCGCCCATTCTTGCGATGGCAAAATAGGCCAGCAACGCATCCACAACATTGGGCAGCTGCACAAGAACGACATCATCCTTTTTGATCCCGAGCCTT
>Ga0180434_10000827_pt1 | contig 45253 bp, 48 predicted proteins | sample SS_ome_7_FD_132453 | JGI IMG/M metagenome (GOLD analysis project Ga0180434, IMG submission 132453) | Hypersaline lake sediment archaeal communities from the Salton Sea, California, USA - SS_1_D_2 metaG | ecosystem: Environmental > Aquatic > Non-marine Saline and Alkaline > Hypersaline >... | reverse complement strand
TATACGCAAGAATGGAAGATAAAATGGCCAAAACAGGAAATCTGGATAACTGAGGCAGTTGCTCTACAACTGTAGAGAATGTTTGACAAAATCGCCTTATTTGAAAAAGCAAAGCCAATATCATAATAGGCGGCATAGGCAAAATGGGTATAGGCCGAGCAAGAGCAACGAATTGCCCAGGCAGCCAAAGAGCAATGAACAATGGACCCCGTTCAACACAAATCCGAATGCCGGCCTTTCGGCCAGGAACGCGAAGCACCGAATATGAAATGCCAAGCACGCCGAAGGGGCAGAATCCGCCCTTCTGCGCTCATTTCTTCGGCCTGCGGCTGCCGGGATTACTCAGTAAGCCGATCTTGCCCCTTTGCAAGCCGGGCAATCATCGGTATCATAACCGCTGGATTGGCCGATGTAGCTCAATGGTAGAGCACAGCTTTCGTAAAGCTGGGGTTGAGAGTTCGAATCTCTCCATCGGCTTTTGTCCGACTCGTGTTCCTGTGTACTCGTATATGGCTGCAAGCGACACATCTGCCGAGGCTGAAGAAATCCTGTGCCGGCTGTATCGGAATATGCCGATAGCCCACAAAGCACAGCGTGTATTCAGCGCATATCGCATGGGCAAGAAGCTCAGTATGGCCGGTATTCGCATGATTCATCCTGACGCCTCGGAGGAGCAAATTTGGCACATCTGGGCCAGGCGCCACCTTGGCGATGAGCTTTACGAAAAGGTCTATCAGGCGGCGGATAATGACTGAGCCGGAGGAATATCTGGTTTTGAAGCAGCTTACCGATGCCCTTGATGATTTGAAGATCGACTATGCAATTGGTGGCTCGATTGCGAGTTCTCTCTACGGCAAGGTTCGGTTCACGCAGGATGCCGATGTAACCGTGACGCCTTTTGGCGATAAGGCCGAACAGCTCTATAATGTAGTACAAGAAGATTTCTACATCAGCAAGAACGCCATGCGTGAGGCCCTCTCCAATCGCGCTTCTTTTAATATGATCCATTTGAAAACCGCTTTCAAGATTGATGTTTTTGTTCAGAAAGATGATGATTTTCACCGGCGGATGTTTATTCGCAGGAAAAAGGTGCAGCTCGATGAGTCGCTCGATCACTTGTTTGATGTTGTTTCGGCCGAGGATATTATCCTGTTAAAACTGCAATGGTATCAATCTTCCGGATGTGCGTCTGAGCGCCAATGGTCCGATGTACTGGGCGTTCTCGCTGTTCAGTCCGATTCGCTGGATATGCAGCACTTGCGAACCTACTCGGAAAAACTTGGCCTTGGTGATGTTCTGCAAAAGGCAGTCGACGAAGCGTTTAAATAGTGTTTAGCTGGGGTTGAGAGTCTGAATCTCTCCATCGGCTGTGAGTTTTGATGTGAAAGAGCATGCTCAAATTAGGAGACAAACGGTGGCCAAGTGCTCGTATCTAAAGGTCATCATACTGTCCATCTTCATAGCGGGGTGCGAAGAATACAAATACAGCATTGAAATGAAACCCTGCCAGGAAGGAGTTGAACGAAAGCTTATTTGTCCACACAATTTACCTGAGGACAAAAGAGAAAGTATTGCCAAGTTATATGAAAAGCAGATCGACCCCAACACATTTTGGGGCAGGTTCAACCAGAATCTCCCAAGCGATGTAGGCGGAGCAGGATTTTATACGACTGTTAGCACAGATATGGGGCGGGCTACTATCTACTCGGAGCGTTTTAGAGGCGATGATAATTTGAATGATACTCTGGAGCAGGCACAACTGATCGCGGATCGCTCTATCGAGTTTCTAATCGGATGGCTGGAGTACGAACTTGGCGATGACCCTAATTTTGTGAACCTTGAGGCTTTCTGCAATGAGAGCCTTAGGCACGACTTGAAAAATATGATGATTTACCTTTGGCTGTTGAATGTCTTGCCGGAATACGAGAGCGGTGCCGAAGAAGAGATTCAAATGCGCATGGAGCATTACGTGATTGAACGAGGTTACCTTAGCCCAAAGGAAATGCACCTTTTCATTGAAGGCTTGGGAGCTGACGGCGAAGAAGCGCTTCGGCTGCTGCGCCGGTTGGTGGCAGACAAGATGGGTTATTCGTCGTCCGGAAGGGCGGCGCAGCGCTTAGTATTTTTATCAGATGGCAAGCACGCCGAAGAATCGGTGATGCGGTACATTCGTACGACAGATTTCTTCAAGCAAGTATGGGAAGAAAAAAAACTTCATGAGAATGATCCTAATGCCGAACCACCCGAGATAGATATAGAAGATTTTATTACGCACGATATGGATTTGAAATTTGATTTGTTCTCGTGGTCAGACAGCAAAGTTGAGGTAAACCTGGCCTGTGAGAATAGGCCTTTTGAAACCAACGGTGAGTGGGACGAGCAAGCAAATCAGGTTGCTTGGTCTAGCAGAATCGCCGGAGATGAAATGCTGCCCACTTTCTTTTATGCCTCATGGAGTAAGCCGAACACGAAGTTTCAAGAAGAGCATTTTGGGCACGTGGTACTTGGCGATGAAGCTTTGGCGCAGTACTGTATGTGGAGAGAAAATCTTGATGAAGGAAACGGTAAGGAGTGGGACTCCTTTATTTTGAGTTTGAAGCCAAGTGAAGACTTGAAAGAGCGGGTCACTTCTTTCCAGTTTTCACGCGGTAGCCAAGAACAGAAAGAATCGGAGGCGGAGCAAAGGGATTTGGCGGAAAAGCCGCGCCAACTCATATTAGCTGGCTTGGAAGCAGGAAAAGAGAAAAAAGAGCAGCGAAAAGCACAACCGAGGCAGACGCGGTCGGATAAGGTGAACTGTGGTAAGGCCGGCGACGTATCGTCAGGTACGGAATGAGCATGTTAAGCATGGCCGGATACAACTTTGAGGCTCTACTAAAACTAAGTCTGGACGCGTTGTGAAGCTCCGAGAAAAACACAATTCTCTCCAGGAAATACTCAAGGGGTTGGGTAAGGTTGTCGTTGCTTACTCCGGCGGCGTCGATAGTACATTCCTTTTGAAAGCCGCCGTCGATGCTCTCGGTGCTCAGAACGTGCTGGCCTGCTTCAGCGGCGGGCCTTCGGAGCCGAAAAATCAGCTCGACCGCGCTCGAAAGATGGCAAAGGATATGGGCACGGCCCTGCAAATCATCGAAGCGGGCGAGCTTGCCGATCCGAATTTCACCGCCAACAAGGCGGACCGGTGCTTTCACTGCAAGTCGCATCTGTGCAAAGTCCTAATTGACGTAGCGAACGAGCACGGCTTTGACCATGTCGTCTTTGGCACCAACTATGACGACCTGGATGATTTTCGCCCCGGCAATCGCGCCATGAAGGTCTTCGGCATCCGCTCGCCGCTGGCCGAGGCCAAACTCACCAAGGATGACATCCGCCGGCTGAGCAGACAGATGAACCTTCCGACCGCCGATATGCCGGCCTCGCCCTGTCTGGCCTCCAGAATAAGCTACGGCGTGGAAGTCACGGAGCAGCGGCTAAAACAGATCGACGAAGCGGAGGACTTTCTGCGGGGGCTGGGTTTCGTGGAATTCCGCGTTCGCCATCACGATACGCTCGCGCGCATCGAGGTGAATCCGCAGCATATTGAAAAGATTACCGCCGAGCCGCTTCGCTCGCAGATTGTTGAGAAGCTAAAGTCGCTCGGCTTCAAATTCGTCACCGTCGATCTGCAAGGTTTTCGCTCCGGCTCGCTCAATGAACCTCTGAGCGAAGAAGAAAAACGTGAAAGTCTGTGAAACGATTTAGAGCATGGATTCGAGCTGCTATAGGTGCAAATCATGAGTCACAAAAAAATCGGCGTGGGAACTTATGCGTTGCTGTTTTCAGGTGTTGTGGCCTTTGTTGTTGGCGCATCGAATCTCGGTTGCCGGCGAGCTAATGAAGAGGCCGCGTATAGCAGCACTGCCCAGGATGCGCAGCAACTACAGGTCATGACGTTCAATATTCGCTACGGCACGGCCAGCGACGGCCCAAACAACTGGCAGAATCGAAAGCAGCTCGTCTTCGATGTTTTGCGCGATCATCGTCCGGATGTTGTCGGCCTGCAGGAGGCCCTGCATTTCCAGATCGAAGAGATTGTGCAGGCAGTGCCCGGCTTTGCCTACGTGGGTGTCGGCCGTGAAGACGGCAAGACGAAAAGTGAATACTGTGCTATCCTCTATCGTGCCGAGCGTTTGGACGTGAGCGAATCAGATACGTTCTGGCTCTCCGATACGCCGGAGGTGCCCGGTTCCATCACGTGGGGCAATGCCTGCACCCGTATCTGCACCCGGGCAAGATTTACCGACAAGGAATCCAACCGGAATTTCTATGTCTACAACACGCATCTGGACCACGTCTCGCAGCCGTCGAGAGAAAGAAGCGCGGTGCTACTTATGCGCCGCATAGCGGACAGGCGCCATCGCGATCCGGTGATTCTTACCGGCGACTTCAACGCGGGCGAGGACAACCGCGCGGTCGTATACCTTAAGGGCAAGAGCACACTGCCGGACAGCGAGGGCGTGCAGCGCGAGAATCCGCTGCCTCTGATTGATACATTCCGTGCTCTGCACCCGGATGCCGACGACGTCGGGACATTCAATGCGTTCAAGGGTGAGCGCTCGGGTCCTAAGATCGACTGTGTGTTTGCCGGGCCCGACGTGAAAGTGCTCGCAGCGGAAATTCTGCACGACAATGAGAACGGCCGCTATCCTTCCGACCACTTTCCGGTCACGGCTGTGGTCAGCCTGGCAGGGGCTTTGACATCTCAGTAATGCTCTCGGCATGCCTATTGGAGCATGCGCATCGGCTTTTTCTCTTCGAACAGGTTGCGGTAATCCGAGGGGTGGTAGAGCGTGAAATCGATTGCCCGGATGTATTCTTCCGGCCCGCAATGGCGGACGTTTTCGATGAGCGACGATATCTGGCGTTGCGAGCGGAAGGCTCCGATGGCCTTTAGCTTTCTGTCAAGGTAGGAAGCCGGCGTTCGCATCCGCAGTGTCGGCGGGGCCGCGAAATCACAGTACACTGCGTAGGTGTTCACGTACGGGACTCTGGTCAGAGGTTTGCCCAGCTCCGGCCAAATGTTGCCGGCGGAGTGGAACAAGCTGATAAGAAACTCTTCGTAGACGATGCGATGGTCAGGATGCAGGTCGTTCCACGTGGGCAGAAAGCACTGGGTGGGATTGATCCTGCGCAGCCAATGCGTAAAAGTGTTTTGCAGCCCCATAAAGCCGTTAATGGCCAGGCGACTTTTCGTGCCAGCCGGCCATCTGCCGCGGTAGCTGCTAAGCTGGCAGTCCGGCAAGTCGAGCCGCGTAATATGTTTCTTGGGTACACCCAAGCTCCGATAGCATTGGTGACTCTCAGCGCGCCGTATCTCAGAGATGGTGTCCTTTTCCTCGAGGCTGCAATAGCCCATGCTGCCGTCGGTGACGATCAATATATGCACCGAGACGTTCTCTCTCTTGGCCAATTGAATCAGCAGCCCCGCTCCGAGGACCGCGTCATCGTCGTGAGGACTGACCAGCAGGAAAGACTCTTTTTTGTCCTGCCAGTGTCGCGACACGCCGGCGAGCGTCGAGCCCACGCGGCGTTCATCTCCTACCAAACGTACAAATTCGATTCGTTCCGGCATTTGCCTGCCGCTCCCTTTGCAAATGGTTTTTTCGTCAGTTCGTCAAGCCCGCGATGGCTGCGCCAATCAAGGTTGCGTTTTCCACGCTCACGATTTCACAGTAGATGCCCTTTTGCTCTTCGAGGTATTGCTTCAGGTAGTATTGTACTTTTTCTTTCAGTGACTTCAGGTGGTAGAATGTCGTGCCTTCAGCGACAATGCAGACCGGGCGGCAGGGATTTTGTCCCTTGCCGGTCTTGATTGCCACGGAAGAGAGGTTTATAGCGGTGAGTTTTGCCGCCCGCTCGACCAGCACATCGAGCAAGAAGTACAGCGTCGCGGCATCTTCGTCACTTGCCTGGACGGCAGAGGACAAAGGATTGGTGCCCGCTTCCGGAGAGCTCAAAAAGTCACTGACGTCTTTCGTACTCATTTCGTCTATCTTCTTCAAGTTCTGGGCGGAAGGTTTTGAAAATAAGCCGTCTTTGGCAGCAGTGTGCACGGTATGGAGGCAAAGCGGCCCCAGATACGCGCCCGAGATCATTTTCTCGAATGTGTATGTCCCCGGGCTAATGGAAGACTCATCGAAGCTCTTGTCTATCGTTCCCTGCGGGGCTTTGCCGAATCCTCCCGATTCAACGTTCACGATTTGGCTTTTCGCGGGATCCAGGTCCTTGGCCTTGGTGATATTGGCGTTTTGCTCTACGTAGCTGCAGTTTGTCCCCGTTCCCAGAATGAAACCGATGTGGCTGCTAAACGTTCTGCCGCTGGAATCTGCTCTTCCGGCCAGCAGCGTGGCGACGGTGTCGTTCAACAGGACGATTTGCTTTTTGCCGGCCCGCTCGGATGCGGTGATCGCCGTATTAAGGTTCGCCCCTATCATCTCGCCGACGACCTGGCTCGCCTGGATCTCTTTGGAGAAGTGCGTGACCCTGCCGTCTTTGTTCGGGAACATCTCTATCGGGTACGAGAAGCAAAAGCCGATATTATTGCTGCGGCCGACAATCTGCTCTACATAGCCTGCCATCGTATCAAAGAATTCTCCCTTGCTGACCTCCCGCTTCATTCCCGGCATCGGATAGACCTCGAAATCGTCTATGGTTGTCGTTCCATCCTGCTCGAAACGAACCGTAGCGACGCGGAAGTTTGTGCCGCCTGCGTCCATCACGATGACGGGCTGATTGCGCGGAATTTGGCGTTCCGTCTCTATGTAGGTTGGCAGCATAGCCAGAGAGCTGCTTTCTCCCGATAAGCCTTTTCGCATTTCCTCCAGGAAGACATTGCAGCTCTGCTCTATGTCGATATCTTCGGGGTCCATCCCGTTTTTTCTGAAGAAATCCTCAACTTTCGTTTTCAGCCGTGTCATGAATTGGCCTCCACAATCGTGTCGTCGTGCTCGGCGTTTCTAATCCGGATAGCCGTCGGGATATTCGGTATGCCACCGCCAAGCGGTAGCCACTATTTTGTCGAGCTCGGGTAATTGCGGCTCCCAGCCGAGTTCATTCTTTACCTTCGTGGCGTCAGCGGTCAGTGTCGGGGCGTCACCCGCTCTGCGCTGTGCCTCCGTCACCTTAAAGTCCTTCTTTGAAATCCGTTTGACTGTTTCGACGACCTCTCTGACCGAATAGCCTTTTCCATTGCCCAAATTATAGACCAGCTCGCGGCTCTGCTGCAATCTGTTCAGTGCCAGAAGATGCGCCCGGCACAGATCGTCCACGTGGATGTAATCGCGAACACAGGTGCCGTCGGCGGTGGGATAGTCGGTTCCATATATCTTGATTTCGCTGCGTTTTCCCATCGCGGCCTGGATGATTCGCGGAATCAGATGTGACTCGGGCCGATGGTCTTCTCCGAGCCGACTACCGTTGCCGGCACCGGCGGCATTGAAATATCTCAGCGATACATATCGAAGCCTTCCCGTCCGGCTTTGATAGTGGCACATCCTTTCCACCGCCCACTTGGTCTGGCCGTAAGGATTGATCGGCTGTTTCGGCGCATGTTCCGGAATGGGCACTGTCTCAGGCATTCCGTATACCGCGGCAGAGCTGCTAAAGACGAATCGCTCGACGCCCACCGCCTGCATCGCTGCAAGTAGGTTTTGCGTATTGCAGACGTTATTATGGTAATATTTCAGCGGCTCCTGCACCGATTCGCCCACTTCGATCAGGGCCGCAAAGTGCATGACCGCCTCGATTTTGTATTCCTTGAGAGTCCGGACAAGCAACTCATAATCCGCCAAGTCGCCTTCGATAAACTCGCTCTGTCTTGCAGCGGACCGATGCCCTGTGCTGAAGTTGTCGAAGACTATCGGCTCGTGTCCCTGCCCGGCCAGCAGAGCCGTCATGTTACTGCCGATGTACCCTGCTCCGCCGCAGACCAACACTCTCATAGCGATTGTTCTTCCTGAAGTTCGCGAACACGTGTTTCTATACGTCGCAGGATTTCCGCAGCCAGCTCCGTATCGTTGCCCAAATCAGTCCATTGCATCGCCTCTTCTTGTCGCGGACCGAGCTCGAGTCGCTGCATCGATGGTGTACTTCTTGAGAACATCTGATATGCCTGCGCGCTGCTGGTCAGTTCTCGCTCGGGCATGTTCAGCCGTTGCACCCGCACGTCACAGCTAACCCGTAAGTGCTCGCCCCAGCGGCCCAGCTTCAGGTCTACGGTTCTGCGAATACTGTGCAGGTTCGCCTCTGCGGCATTGGCCGGCCCGACATTATCAGTACGCCAGAATTCGAAGAATTGTGCTCCGGACAGCGGCCTCGTGCTAATTAACCCCTTTTCAACGTCGGTTTTGTCCAGCACAAAGTGCATGTCCAACAGCACATCCATGGCTGCCTGCGTTGCTCGTTGCCTTTCTACGGTCGGCGCATAGATGCGCGCGATTGTCTCGGGTTGTTGCTCTGACGTCGGTTTTGTCAGTTGCTCGCCGGCACATCCCGCCAAGAGACTGAGACCGGCAAAAACTGCAACCGTAACAGCACAGATATTCATGCTTCTGGACATCATTTCCAATGTACGGTTCCTTTGGTTGAATCTCGGTTTCTCGGCTCTTGGCGATTATAGTTGCAGCGCACGCGTGGCTCAACCACTAAAATCTGAAAACGCGCTGTTCTTGAGTCTGCGGCGGGCGGAAGCGTACTCAGCCAACGATGTGGCTGATGTCGATGAGGTACATTTGTCGGCCGTTGCCCCCGTGGGGCGAGTCGATGACCACACTGCGGCCGTCGGGGCTAAAGCGAGGATGTGTATCACAACGCCATTCGCCCCTATACCGCGGCGGAGAATAGAATTGCCCCAGCGGGACTTTTTTGCCGGTTGCGACATGATACAGATACACGTGTTGTTTTCGTTGCTTGTCGGGATAGGTATCGTTCAAAATCCATCTGTTGCCGGGCAGATAACTGCAATGCCCATTTTGGGTCATGATGTCTTTGCCGACCGCTCGGACGTTGTCTGTACCGTCCTCATACAGATAGAAAGCGTTGCCGTGTGAGGGATGCCACGCCCAGGCGAGGATATGGCGGCTATCGCGCCAAATAAAATGCGAGGTTCGGCCGTAGTCGTCCACGATGTGAACGTCGGAGCCGTCGGGCTTTGCGGTGAGCATTCGAGTGCCGAAGCCGCGCTTGCCTTTGGCCCGCCAGCGATGCAGAAAGATGAATCGAGAGCCATCGGTATTGAACAGTAGATGATTGAAATAGTGCTTGGCCTCCTTGGGCTCACCGGGTATTTTGCCGAGCTTGGCAATATCCGCGATGGAAATAACCAGTTGCTGCGTGCCGTTTTCAAGATCGAGACGGAAAATGCCGGAGTCTTTCGGCGCCGATTGATCGGTGTAAGGGTCGGGCAGACCGGCGTAGCCATAACCGGGCCGCATATCATTGACTCGCCTGAAATCCGGCGCGACAGCCGTGCGGCCATCCGGACTGAGAGTGTAGAATGGATTCGGCAGCGTTCTTTTCTGGCCGGTTTGAATATCAAGAATGTGGCACACAAATCTGTCGCCCTGCCTGTCGTTCCAGAGAATGTCGGTTTTCGACCGAGGCCGCCATTGCAGCATACAGCCCTGCTGCCAGCACCACGCCCGGCTTGTACCAAGCTCGCGCCAGCGGTCGCCCTGTTGCAGGTCCACCATTCCGATCTTGATAACATCGTCAGCCTTGGGGCTGCGGTGCTCGAAACCCACCTCCATCCCCAGCACGTAGCGACAAGTGGGATCGAACTGCAGCTTGTCGTAGTAGCCGAACCAATGGAAGCCCGGACCGGTTGTGATCGCCCGAACAGCAGGTAAATCCTGGGACTCTGACTTCGATCCTGTTGCCTGGGTGGACAAACCTGCGACGGCCAGCGCCGTACCGGCCGCCTGCCGGAGGAATTCACGGCGAGAAAGCCTGCCAAAGCTCATACACAATCCTTTTCCTTTGCAAACAACAAAGTGAAGTTACCGCTCCCCTTGAGTCCCCTGGGTACCGACAAGCGGCTGGAACCACTTGGGCCGTTCCGGTCTTTGCGGCGAAGCGAGCAACTCGCGCCAGGCCTCGTCCGTGAGCCTGTCGCTCATGGGGTGCTTGAATTCATAATACGAAAGCACGGGTCCCGCCGCCAGAAAGACGGAGCCGTCGGGTGTCGGGCAGGCCACGATTATCAAGTCTACCTTGCCCACACCTTCCTCCAGTACCCTGCTCTCAAGAATGTGAGTATGGACATCCGCTACCAGCGTGGTTTTGATACCCGCCGGCTCGACACCGGTGACCGTGGACTCGAGATACTCCGCGAACGTATCAATGAAATCGCGGTCTGCTTCTGAAAGCTCCTGGTTGGTCAACTCCTTGTTGGCAATCTCAATCACCGTGCCGAGGATGTTCTCCAACCTCACGAGCCGCTGTTCGCCTATGGTCGATAGGGCTTCGTACTGTCGCAGACCTTCTCGCGTCATCTCGGTCAGCGACAGCAACCGGCCGTAGAACTCCGGCACCGGCTCCACATAGCCAGGTGGCGGGGGCGGCGGAAGAGAAGTTCCGGGCGGTGTGTAGCTTTGTTTGGCATAGAGAATGGTGTCGTGTCTGAGCTCGGCCCACGATGCCAAGGCAGCGTTCAGTTCTTTCTTCTGCCATGCCTCGGTTCGCATGAAATTCGGGTATCCCTCTGGAAACTCGTCGATGAGAGCCTTGAGCGAGTATAGCCAGCTCCAGTACAGATTCTGGTTCCAGTCGGAAACGCCAAAGCTGTCGAATTCCATTTTGAGTTCGTTGAATCGTCGCCAATAATCTCCATAGTCTGTATCGCCCTGCTCGATCAGGATATCCTTTGCTTTGGCCGAGGCCAGGATAGCCATCACATCCAGCCCGCGGGGGTAACAGCGTCCCGGGCCAATCCCCGTTTCTCCGAGCGTGAACGGAGCGGAATCTGCATCGCCGGTGTAACCGCCCACTTCGGGAAACACCAGGTGCTGGAACATGTACGAATCAGGAATAAACCGCTGGCCCATAAACCGCATACCCTTGGTTTTGTCGAGCACCTCGTTCAATGAGTCCGGCGTAATAGGCGGCATAACCCACACATTGCCGGTCCCACCGAAAATCTTGGGCGAACGCAGAAGGGCCAACTCGACTTTTAATGCGAAGAAAGCGTCCTCGTCTTCGAAATCGGCAGGCTCGAAGCTGCTGCCGAACATCTTATCGACCACTTCGACGTATTCGTAGGGCGTAAGGTCATCCGCCAGGCCCACGTAGAAGGACGTGATCGTGTACATCCGGTCCCAAATCTGCCGGCCTGTTCGCTCGCCGACTGTTACCGCGTCCAAGGACTTGGCCAGCAGGACCGCCTGCATCGTCTGGATTTTTGCATCATACACGCTGATAAGGGCGTCGCACCATGGGCACCAGACCTCTGCGCCTTTCAGTAGGAACGCCATCCGCCCGTACCACATCAGCGTCCTGAAGTATCGCTTCAACTGCTCGCTACGAGTGTAGTGACCTCTGGGCACGTATTGTGAATAGTCTTCCTCATAGATGAAAATATCGCTCGGTGCGAATCCTGTGTGGGCATCAATCTTCGCCAGTTCGCTTGTAACGAGGTCAGCCACCAGTTCGGGCGGCTGGGCATCCGGCTGGATAAGCTTCTGGGCTACAGCCAGATAGGCCACATTTCGCCGGGCGGCTTCCTTCAGGTCATCGGCAAACTGTGCATACTGGCTCAGAGACCTGTTCAGAAGCACCTCCGTCAGAGCGCGGATGTCAGTGCAAAACTCCCGCTCTTCAATATCCTTTAGAGTTTCGTCAAATTGAACGTGATAGAGGTGCAGCAGAGTATCCGCAGTGATAAAGATCGGCACTTGCCGATTGCTTAGGTACTCATACGGCTTCACGATATCGTCACGGTTGGGGTCAAACCAGCCGAAATCGTGCTCTATGACGGCAAAGCCGTTTTGCTCAATCAGGTGGGCGGCGTTCTCCAGCGCGAACATGCGCTCCATAGTGGCATAGTTTCCAACGGTTTTCAGATCCAGCGGCAGAGCGTAACCGGGCGCATTCGGCTCAATCGGATTGTCAAAGGCATCATAATATGTGGCCAATCCCGCTTTGCCGGTATCGAGTTCCGCTTGGTTCAGCCATTGTGCGGCGAGCCGGTCAAGATCGGTCGCGTCCACGCTTCCGTTCTTGTTCAGGTCAGCTCCATCGCAGTAGTTGTCTTGCCAATCGCAGCTTTCATCCAGCCAACGACATGTCCACAGGGCGAAATCACCAAAGTCAACGTCGCCGTCGGGTTCCAGGTCACAATCCAGGCACAGCGAGATCGTATTGTTCTCGATGCAGCCGTTGCCCTGCATACAGATTGTGCTGCAGTACGGATTCAACAGGCCGCGAACACGCACCCGATTGCCCACCTCGAAATCACCCAGGCTCCCCAGCACGTACAGCCCGCCCGTATCCGCCTGAAACAGCACGCACTCCACACCCTGGACCAGGACCCCGCAGCCGTCGAAGAAGCCGGGAACGAGGCAGACTATGAGGTCACGTGTGATGGGGCCAAAATCAGATGTGACGGCTATCTTTAAGTGTGAATTGGTGACCCCGTATTCGTGCGGCATGTCATCCAGCCATACCCCTTCTACGTCGTAGCCGGGCGGTAGCAGAATGTCAAAATTAGCGGTGGTCGTCTTGTCATAGGTAGGGAAGTATTTGCCCGTCCCCAAGGCATAAAAGAAAATGGACTCCTCCGGCCGGTCGACGAGCTGATGTTCGTATTCGACACGGAAGACCGCTCCATCCTGGGGAAACGGTCCTTCCCATTCGATCATCGGGATCGTCGGCATTTCAGGCAAGATGGTCGGATACTGCTGGCCGCTCCACGTCCATGCCAATTCGACATCATTCTGCTGCACATGTATACCATTGGCGTCGGAGGGAACGGGAAAGCCCATCGAGGTCACATCTTGCGGAATATATGAAAACGTGAACTGCCCTTCAAAGACAGCGTGCAGCCCACTGCCCTTCGGGCTAATCTGGATGTGCAGGTCTTCCAAGGGCATGCTGGCGGGCGGCGGCAAAGGAATCGGATTGGCCATTGCCAGGCCGACAATCAATAATACGACGATAAGAGGATCACGCTGTAGCCTCATCAGAATGCCCTCCAAAGAAGAACCCTGTTTGGATATTAGATTACTACAGAGATTCCCGGAATGCAAGAAAAATGTTACTTGTCCGTTTGACGGGGCCTTTTCAGTGCGTGGGCGGCTGTCCGGCTAAAGATTCGCTTGGTTGCACGCCGATATTAGTATTGTTGTGAGCGTATTTCCAGCAGCGAATTTGGGTGGCGATGCCCACGGCTCAAGCACAGACGATACAGAACAGGCTGCTTCTTCTGCCATTTGGCCAGACCGTCAAGCAGTTCCTCGACTACTTGACCGTTGAAGCAGGATTAGCGACTAACACCGTCCTGGCCTACGGACGGGATTTGAAAGGTTTCTTGGAGTATTGCCAGTCCAAGAATGTTGACGAACTCCGGAAGATCAGGCCGGTCGTGATACAGGGTTACCTGCGGATGCTCGCTGAGAATCAGAGAAGCGAGAACTCGATCAAGCGCTCTCTGGTTGCCATCAGGATGTTCTTGCGGTTCGCCAGACTCACAGGGCTGGTCGAGGACGACCTTGCTGGAACGACAGAGTTCCCAAAAGTCTGGCAGCGATTGCCGACGGTTTGCGATAGGCAAAAGGTTATGGATCTGTTGAACGCGCCACAACCAGAGGAACCTTTCTATCTCCGAGACAAAGCAATGCTTGAATTGCTCTATGCTACCGGTATGCGAGCGAGCGAATTAGCAGGGCTGAGAATATCGGACGTGAATCTGGGCATTGGGTACCTGCGCTGTATGGGCAAAGGAGGCAGGGAGCGGGTGATTCCTGTCGGGAAGGCCGCTATCTCGGTGACTTGCGATTATTTGAGGCTCTTGCGGCCGGAATTGGCTCGGTCTGAGCTCGGACGAAGTGGTGATTCTCTGCTCCTTTCTCGAACAGGTAGGCCGTTAGATCGTATTGATATTTGGAGATTGGTCAAAAAATACGCCACGCGTGCAGGTTTGCCCAGAAATTTGACCGCCCATACGCTGAGGCATTGTTTTGCGACTCATCTGTTAACGGGCGGAGCAGATCTTCGAAGCGTCCAAGAAATGCTCGGCCACGTAGACGTAGCCACAACCCAGATTTATACTCACGTTGACCGAGATAGGCTGCGAAGGATTCATAGGCAATTTCACCCAAGACCGTAATCCTGGGCTCGCCGATAGTCTGGGGACCCACGAGAATAAGGTTGGAATGCAGATAATCGAGGAAATACCGGGTGATATCAGGTGGCGTTGCTTGCTCCGACTGCATAGATGGTCCTGGTTAATATTTGCAGGCCGATGCGTGTGCTTGGTTGATTTCTCGCAGTTTTGGCATTATCATAGTGGCAGCAAGACCATTGAATAAACAATTGTCCAAGGCCATTCGAATGAAGACAAGGCGGCTGTATGTAGCCATGTCGCTGCTCTTGCTTGTGTGTCCAGCTTTTGGGCTTGCACAGGATGAACCAGCCTCACCGAGTGATGAGAGGGCAGAGGCTAAGCTCGACGAACAACTAAGCCTCGCCAAGGAGGCCTTACGCAATAAGGGCTCGAGCCCGCAGATGCGTGTCAGTGCGGCCGCTGTAATGTTGAGTAGCGACGAGCGCCAAGCCAGAGAAATCGTTCTACAGGCCCTGGCGCAAACGGAGAATCCTGATGCGCGAATAGCTGTGTGCAAGGCACTCAGCCAAGCTACTGCAGCGCAGAGATCAATAAAGAATCCAGAGGAATTCATTGAACCATTGTTGAATATCCTGACGAGCGGTGATACTACGACCGCGTATCTGGCAGCGGAAGCCACATTGATTTTCCAGTACGAGCAGATTGCCGACCGGCTCGAAAAAATAGTGGCGGATGCATCATTGCCTGTGCAGGCCAGGTTGAATGTGATATACGCCTTGAAATTGCACCCCGACATGAGAGCGGTGGTCCAGTTGCTGGCTCTCGTTGACGATGCGGACGAGCAAGTGGCGACTGCGGCGCGGGGCGCTCTGAAGTCTCTGGGGATTCCAAGAGACATAGACCCGGAAAAACTCAGGAACCAAGGCCAAGAGGTATTCCTGCGGGAACGGTTGATTCGCCAGGAAACGGAGATAGGAAAACTGCAAACGGACCTGCATTTGTGGCGGAAGCGATATTTGTCGGCGCTGGATCGGATAGCTGAGATGATTGACGGTGATACGGCCAAGGCAAAGTTCTTGGCCGAGCACTTGGGCAGTTCGGAACCCGCGGTGAAGTTGTGGGCATTGGACACCGTTAAAAAGTTGCGCGTGGCACCCAAGGCGAATATACCTGCTGAACTCGAGCCAATTCTGGTTAGTCTGATCTCGGACCAGGACCGGGATGTCCGGCTAAGAACGGCTAATGTGTTGTCTTTGATGGGGGAGTTAGGCTCGGCTCAGCAACTGGCTGAGCAACTTCAAGTTGAGAAGGACGATGAGGTCAGAATGGAGTTGTTTACTGCACTGGTGGGGGCATGTTATTATGGATCTCGCTCCAGCGCAGCGGCCTCAGTTCCTAAACAAATAAGGAAACAGGCCTTGGGCTGGGCCGTCGAGTATCTGCGAGAGCAAGAGCCAAAGAAAGTGCAGAAAGGCGCTGATGCTATACGCAAGCTGCTTGAGCAGGACGGGCTCACGGCCGATGAAGTCAAAGACTACCTTACTGAACTCGCGGAGAGATATCAGGGCCTGAAGAGCGAGGCCGATGGCGCTCTCCGCGGGGAGCTGCTCAATGCAATGGCCGGACTGTGCGCACAGAGAAGCATGTGCAGGGCACAGGCAACAACGCAATTTCAGCCACTATTTGTTGAAGCGTTAAAAGATGAGGCCGATTCGGCTCGGCAAGCCGCGATAGACGGACTGGTCTACATTGATAAGACAAATGCTTTGCAGAGACTGAGAGATGATTTCGCCAATGACCCCAGCCCGGCAGTAAGAAGTAGGCTGATAGACCTTGCCGGTGAGGTGGGGGGCGAGGAAGATTTGCGGTGGCTGGCTGAAAAGAGCGGCATCGCTGGTGAAAGCGAGCCGGCTTGGCAGGCCATGCTCAAAATATTCAAGCGCTCTGACGCTCAGGTCGTAAGTGGCTGGGTCGATGAATTGACCGCGACAAATGCGAAGATCAAGTTGTCTGATGCGCAGAGAATATCTTTCCTGGAGATAGCGGAACAAAAAGCCGCCGGAGAAGACAAACAGGGAATGCTCAGAGATGTGCGGGCAAGGCTGGGGCAGCTATACGGCAAGACCAGCCAGTTTGAAAAGGCGGTAGAGTGCTTAGAGTTCATGCGTGAGACGGCTCGGACGGCCGAAGAGAAAGACGCGGCCTTGGCTGATTTGCTGATTGCGTATTTGAGATGGCCGAAGACACAATTAGCGGCCGAATTAGTTGAAAACTGCCTATCGGAGAAGGATTTGGACTCCGAGAGCCTTATCGTGCGTTCGATAGAGGGCTATCTGAGTAATCCGCCCGATGGAGCAGATACCGGCCTGCTTGTGCAGACTTTGGCCAAAATCCGACCACAGAATGTCAAATCGAGGCCGAAGTGGAAAGAGCACGTAGAACGGTGGATGGAGCAATATGGCAGGGCGGAAACCAAACAGCCGGAAAAGGCTGGCAGTAAATCGTAGGTAGTTTCCAGTATTTCAGTGCCGAAGTAGACGTCGGGCGCTCCTGAATAGGCCCGATTCACCCCGTTTTTTGCTGGAAACGGGAGAAACCTTGGGATTCTCAAGTTTTCAGCTTTTTTTGTTTTTTTTCGCTTTTTAGGATTGCTCCAGGGGATTTATGGTTATATAGTATTAAGTTTACATTACAAGTGGGCGTAGTCTGGCGTTGTAAGTGTTCGGAATTCTATCGCACAGAGGAAAACGAGAGCAGGACCCTTTTCTTCGGGCTGGAAACCGGGGACGATGCCTTAGTGGTGGCATGGTTGCGGCAAGTCCGAGTGTTGCTGCTGTAGCTCAGTGGTAGAGCGCGTCCTTGGTAAGGACGAGGTCATGGGTTCAAGCCCCATCAGCAGCTAAATGCAAGCAGGTCAAGTCGGAATGGCTTGAAAATATATCAGTGGTTTAAGACTATTAGCGGTGGGACTGAAAGGCGTTTTTTGGGAATTAGTTTGGTGGTGAGAAACAAATACTAACCCGGCGCATTGGAGGTTTATGTTAAGATGGCTAAGGCGGTATTTGAGCGGACAAAACCACACATTAATATCGGGACGATAGGTCACATTGATCACGGCAAAACAACATTAACGGCTGCAATTACCATGCGCCTGTTTCACAAGTCGGGCAAGGGCATAGTCAAAAAGTTTGACGACATCGATAATGCGCCGGAAGAAAAGGAACGCGGTGTGACTATCAATACGGCGCACGTGGAATACGAAACCGATAATCGTCACTACGCCCACGTTGATTGTCCGGGACACGCGGACTACATCAAGAATATGATCACGGGTGCTGCGCAAATGGATGGAGCCATTTTGGTGGTGGCCGCGGGCGACGGTCCTATGCCCCAGACCCGCGAACACATCTTGCTGGCGCGTCAGGTGAATGTGCCCAAAATTGTGGTTTTCCTCAATAAGGTGGATCAGGTCGATGACCCGGAACTGCTTGATTTGGTGGAGCTGGAAGTAAGAGAGTTGCTGAACAAGTACGATTTTCCGGGGGATGAGATTCCCATCATCAAGGGGTCCGCTTTGGCAGCAATGGAGAGTGAAGGCAAAGACGACGAGGCGTGCAAATGCGTCGATGAACTCGTGGCAGCCGTCGACGAATATTTTCCGCTTCCTGAGCGGGACGTTGACAAGCCGTTTCTTATGCCGGTCGAAGATGTGTTCAGCATCAAGGGCCGAGGCACGGTCGGAACAGGCCGCGTGGAGCGTGGTAGAGTCCGCGTGGGTGAGGAGGTCGAAATCGTGGGCCTTGCCAAAGAGACCCGCAAGACGGTGGTTACCGGCGTGGAGATGTTCAACAAAACGCTCGACGAAGGTCAGGCTGGGGACAACATCGGTGTGCTCCTGCGAGGCGTCGAAAAGAAGGAATTGGAGCGCGGACAGGTTGTTGCCGCACCCGGCAGCATTACTCCGCACACCAAGTTCCACGCTGAGGTTTATGTGCTAACGAAGGAAGAAGGCGGTCGCCATACACCTTTCTTCCCGGGCTACAAGCCGCAATTCTACTTCCGAACGACGGATGTAACAGGTTCAATCCTCGGATTGATGAGCCGGGAAGGCAAAGCCGCAGAAATGTGTATGCCGGGCGATAATATAGCAATGGAAGTAGAAATCATCGCTCCTATTGCTATGGAGGAAGGTTTACGCTTTGCTATTCGTGAAGGCGGTCGAACCGTCGGAGCTGGCGTGGTAACGAAGATTATCGCGTGAGCACCTGTGCGAGGTCGTTAAATCCCGGGACGACACTATGCAGATGTTGCCTCGGTCGGCCAGCGAGCCCGGGCATTCGTAACTGATGAAACGGCCATATTTCGAGCAAGTTGGTCCGCCTGGCGGAATAATCTGATGGCTAAGAAGAAGAGCAAAAGAGAGTATGTCTGGTTGGAGTGTACCGAATGCAGCGGTAGAAACTATCGTACGAATGTAAGTGTTGCAGAAGGTACACCCAAGTTGGAGCTTAAGAAGTATTGCAAGAAAGAACGAAAGCATACGACACACAAGATACGGCGGAAATAGGGCTGGGTCTCGAGGATATCGAGGACAAGGGAAAAAGGCCAGTAGCTCAATTTGGCAGAGCATCGGTCTCCAAAACCGAAGGTTGGGGGTTCGATTCCCTCCTGGCCTGGTATTTGCAGGTCAGGTTCGGATACGCGAAGGACAAGAGCAAGATAGGCTATAAACAGCGTGATTTTCGGAATTTATAAACGCGGTCAAGGTAAGTATACGAGAATCTGCTCTACCGTTGCCGCCGTGGTGCTTGTCGGACTGGGCTGCTGGCGACTCTATAGTAGGTTAGTAGCCACGGACCTGTCGTTGTGGGCGGTGATTATGGTGCCGGCGGGCGTGTTCGTTGTCCTCAGCGTCTTGGTCCTCTGGCTCGTTAGCAAGCCGTCAGTTGCCGATTTTATGATCGCCGCCGAAGGCGAAATGAAAAAAGTAAGTTGGTCGAGCAGAAGAGATATTGCGGTGTCAACGCTCGTTGTAATTGTAGTGGTGGTCCTTTTGGCCGCCCTGCTGGGAGTTGCGGATATCGGGTTTGAAATGGTTTTTCATCGCATCTTACGCTGAGATTTCGTACAGCGAATAGCCGTGCACGATGAGATGTAGATATGCAGTGGTATGTTTTGCGAGTAGCAGCAAATAAGGAAACACAAGTCAGAGAAACCCTGACACAGAAAGTAAAACAGGAAGGGTTGACAGATATTATTGGAAGGATAGAGGTCCCCAGCGAACAAATAAAACGCATTCGTGGAGGCAAACAGACTGTACATAAGCGCAAATTGTATCCGGGCTATGTTTTCATGGAGATGGAGCCGACGGAAGATGGGCGTGTACCGGAAAAAGCTTGGTTCATGATTAAGGGCACGTCAGGTGTTGGGGATTTCATCGGGACGGAAGGTATCCCCACCCCAATGCGGGATACGGATGTTGCAAAAATGCTCTTGGAGGCCGAAAAGCCGGAAGAGGCCCCCAGCATCAAGGTCGAGTTCAGAAAAGGAGACCACATCAAGATTCGAGAAGGCGCCTTTGAGAATTTTGAAGGAACGGTCGATTCCATCGACCCGGAGCGAGGAATTGTGCGAGTGATCGTCACCATTTTCGGGCGGAGCACCCCGCTGGATATAGAGTATTGGCAGGTCGAAAGAGTGTGATAGAAGGGTTGGACTGACGTTCATATGCCCTCAACGGAAGGTTACAACGCGAGATGGCTAAAGAAGTAGTGGTCAAAATCAAGTTGCAGGCACCCGGCGGACAGGCGACCCCGGCGCCGCCCATCGGACCCGCATTAGGGCAACACGGCGTCAACATCGGGCAGTTTGTTTCACAGTTCAATGAACGAACAAAAGAGCTCAACGGTACCATAGTACCTGTGGTCATCACTGTTTTTAGGGACAAAAGCTTTACTTTTGAAGTTAAAAGTCCGCCAGCGGCGGTGCTGCTGAAGCAGGCTGCCGAGATAGCAAAAGGCAGCAGCGTTCCCAATAAGGAAAAGGTCGCGAAAGTGACGGCCGAACAAGTACGTAAGATTGCAGAAACCAAACGGAAAGACCTAAACGCGTACGATGTGGAAAATGCAACAAGAATCATTGAAGGCACTGCCCGAAGTATGGGTATAGAAATCGTGCAAAGCGAATAGGGAGTCCGAGGACAGAGGTTCTTTTTGAGTCATTTACTATGAGGCCAAGAAGTAAAAGGTACAAACAAGACAAGCAACAGCTAAGCAACGAGCCGACAAGTCTGGCCGAAGCGGTCGAGAAAGTCAAATCGTTTAAGTCGATCAAATTCGACCAGAGTGTCGAATGTGTGCTCCAACTTGGCATCGACCCAAAGAAGGCCGACCAATTGGTTCGTGGCTCGGTTTCTTTGCCTCATGGAATAGGCAAACAGAAAAAGGTGGTTGCTTTTTGTGAAGATGCTGATGTGGAGGCAGCCAAGAATGCTGGAGCTATAGAGGCGGGCTGTGATGAACTGATACAGAAGATTTCAGATGGTTGGTTGGACTTTGATGTGGCGATTGCGTCACCAAAAGTAATGGGCAAGGTAAGTAAACTCGGGCGGCTACTGGGACCCCAGGGAAAGATGCCCTCACCAAAGAAAGGAACAGTCACCGAGGATGTGACCACCGCGGTAGCGGAATTCGCAGCGGGTAAGATTGAGTTTAGAAACGATGCCGGTGGCAACGTCCACGTCGTGGTCGGCAGGCAGAGCTTCGATACCCAGAGATTGGTGGAGAACATCGAGGCCTTTATATCGCACATGAAGAAGATTCGACCGTCGGCGGCAAAAGGAACGTATATTAAGAGAGTTTACTTATCGGCAACCATGAGCCCTGCTGTGCCCATCATTGTCTGAAAGTCTACCATTGCAGACTCCCGTCAGGCCGAGATCACAGAAGAATCATGTTTCGATAATGAGAAGAATATAGCGGTATTCAAACAAGGGCGCTGAGTCTTGCGTAAGCTGCATCGGGGAACGAAATGAGCAAGTACGTAAAAGAGCTATTACAGGCTGAGCTGGAAAAGACAATCAAGGACGAGGGAATCAGTGATTTTCTCGTTGTTAGCACCAAGGGTGTGAATGGGATTGATAACAATCGGATACGGGGTGAATTGAAAGAAAAAGGTATCCGGTTGTTGGTGGTAAAGAATTCGCTATTTAAGAAGGCGCTTGAGGGTCGTCAGATGAACGCTGCCGTGGAGCTCTTCAGCGGCCCTTGCACTATCGCATACGGCGGCGACAGTATCATTGACGTGGCCAGGGAGTTGGCCGAGTGGTGCAAGAAAATAACAGTGCTCGAAATTAAGGGGGCCTTCCTGGATGGTTCGGCGTTGGACGGCGCGGCAGCGACTGCGCTTTCCAAGATGCCGACCCGAGTCGAGCTTCAGGGTAAGATTGTCACTCTTGCACTGTCACCTGCGAGACGGTTGGTTGGCAGTATCGGCAGCCCCGCCTCAATGATCGCCGCATGTATAAAGACCATCGTGGAAAGAGCTGAAAAGCAAGCGGCATAAACAGGCTGCGGAACCGAGAGAAAACTGCGAGCATAGAATTGCATCTGGAAGCTCTTGGTTCATAAGGGTGTGCTGAGGGATTGTAGTTGCTTGTGTGGTTGCCCCGTAATGGGTTAAACGAAGCAAAGGAGTTTCGGCTACCACTGGGCGTTGACAAACAGGAGTTCGAAAATGGCAAAAGAAACAGAGCAGACAAAAGAGAACCAAAAGGAGGGAGTAGCGCAAGAAAAAGAGGATAAGCAGGAAAAGGAGCAAGAAAAAGAAGCAAAACAATGGAGCAGCGAAATCAAGAAGCTGGGAGATAAAATAGTGGGCCTGACGCTGATGCAGGCCAAGCAACTCGGCGATTATCTCAAGGATGAGTACGGCATAGAGCCCGCTGCAGGGGGGGCCGTTATGATGGCGGGGCCGGGGCCGGCAGCAGGTGCACCGGCAGAGGAAGCTGAAGAAAAAACAAGTTTTGACGTAGTCCTCAAGGAGTTTGGGGACAAGAAGATCCAGGTCATCAAGGAAGTAAGGGCTCTGACAGGATTGGGACTGAAAGAAGCAAAGGCGTTGGTGGATGGCGTTCCGAAGCCCGTCAAACAAGGGGTCAGCAAGGAGGACGCCGAAACAGCCAAGCAGCAGCTCGAAAGTGCAGGTGCAGTAGTCGAATTGGCGTAAGCCAAAAAAGCAGTGTTGGTTTGTGTATATCTGGTATCTAACAGGCAGGATCTCGGATATCGGGGCTACGTAGTCTAAATCTGGGAGCGTCACATGGTCTTACAAACAGTTCGTGACTTCGGCAAAGTCCAGGATGCGGTAAGTATTCCGGACCTTGTAGAAATACAAAGAAGAAGCTATCAGCGTCTCCTGCAGGTGGATGTGCCGCCGACAAAGAGAAAGTGCGAAGGCCTGGAGGCGCTTTTCCAGGAGATATTTCCTATCGAAAGTTACGACAAGAAAATGATCTTGGAGTATCTCTGTTACGAGTTGGAAAGGCCGCATTATACGCCCATTGAGTGTCGACAACTGCGGCTGAGCTACGCCTATCCATTGAAAATCCATTGCAGACTCCGCAGTGAACGAGGTGAGGACTTAGCCGAGCAGGCCATCTATATCGGAGAAATCCCGGTGATGATCGGTGGCGGTGAGTTCATTATTAACGGTGCGGTGCGGGTAATCGTAAGCCAGTTACACCGCAGCCCGGGCGTCGATTTTCTTATCGAAAGTAAAGAGGGTGATAGGGTGCTGCACGGGGGCCGGATCATACCGGAACGAGGTAGTTGGATAGAGATAGGAGTTACACAAAAGGATGTTTTGGTCGTCCGGATTGACCAATCCAGCAAAATCCCGGCGACCATCTTTCTGCGAGCGATCAGCCCGGATTATGGTACGACGGAGCAGATCTTACGACTGTTCTATCTTACAAAAACGGTCTCGGTACAGAAAGTAGCCCCCACGATGTGGGCCGTCCAGCCGGTTGCTGATCCGGAAACCGGTGAAGTTATCGTCAAAGCCGGAGCCCAAATCAGTGACCGAGTCTCGCTGATACAAAAGAGTGGTATCAAGAAGCTCGAAGTCATTGAGGATGTCCGAGATGCCATTATTTTGAACACGGTTGGTGAAGATGATTGCCAAAACCACGAGCAGGCGTTGTTGAAGTTCTACATGAGATTAAGGCCCGGCAATCCGCCCAATCAGGAGAAAGCCAAGAGTTTCTTTGAAGAGAAGTTTTTTGACTCAAACCGCTACCGTTTGGGGAAGGTCGGCAGATTCAGGCTAAACCGCAAGTTCGAGCAGAAGGTCGACGAAGAGGAAATGACGCTCCGGCCGGAGGACTTTCTGAATACCATGAAATACATCGTGGCGCTGAGAAACAACGAGGGCGAGGTCGATGATATCGACCATCTGGGCAATCGGCGACTGCGAACCATCGAGGAACTGGCCTCCGATGAAATCAGAAAGGGTCTGCTGAAACTGCGCAAGACCGTCCAAGAACGAATGAGTATGAAAAGAGATTCCGAGGAGCCGGTTCGGATCGCAGACTTAGTGAATTCCAAAAGCGTAGCCAGCAGCATCAACTACTTCTTTGGGCGGGGCGAATTAAGTCAGGTAGTGGACCAGACGAATGCACTGAGCCAGTTGACGCACGAACGGCGTCTGTCTGCTCTTGGCCCCGGGGGGCTGAACCGCAGGCGGGCCGGCTTTGAAGTCCGGGACGTCCATATGAGCCACTATGGACGGATCTGTCCCATCGAGACGCCCGAAGGAACAAACATCGGCCTGATTTCTTCGTTAGCGATATTTGCCACGGTGGACGAATATGGGTTTCTGCTGACGCCGTATCGCAAGGTCAAGAACAGCAAAGTTACAAAAGATGTGGAGTATCTGCGTGCCGATGAGGAAATGAAAGCGGTGTTCGCGCCGCCGAGCGTGGTTGAAGATGCCGGAAGCAGAGGCAAGATAAAGAAAGGGCTGGTGTTGGCCAGAAAAGGCGGTGAACTATCGCACGTTTCCAGCGATGAGGTTGGCTATGTTGATATCTCGCCAAAACAAATCGTTGGTGTCTCGGCCTCTCTTATTCCTTTTCTGGAGCACGATGATGCAAACAGGGCCTTAATGGGCTCGAATATGCAGCGACAAGCCGTCCCACTGCTAAGGACGGAGCCTCCTCTGGTTGGGACCGGCATGGAAACGGTGGTCGGCCAGAACTCCAGTATGGTTGTCCGCGCTGAAAACAGCGGTGTGGTCACCGCGGTAGATAGCACAAGAATAGTCATCAATCATACAGAAGAGTATAAACTTGCCAAGTTTGTGGGGCTGAATGAAAGAACCTGCCTTAACCAAACCCCCATCGTTGCACCTGGCGAAAAGGTCAAGGCGGGCCAGGTCATTGCGGATGGAGGAGGTACAGCACAGGGAGTATTGTCCCTGGGCAAGAACGCTCTCGTGGGCTTTGTCTCCTTTGACGGCTTCAACTTCGAGGATGCTATTATCGTCAGTGAGAGGTTATGTAAAAACGATAGCTTTACGAGCGTTCATATCGACGAATTCACCGCGGAAGTGCGGGAAACACGCCTCGGAAAAGAAGAGTTCACTTGCGACATTCCCAATGTCAGCGAAAAGGCGCTGCGAAACCTTGATGAACGCGGAATCGTGCGCGAAGGAACAAGGGTCTGTCCGGGCGACATCTTGGTGGGTAAAGTGGTTCCAAAGAGCAAAACGGAACTCACCCCTGAAGAAAAGCTGCTGCATGCCATATTCGGACGGGCCGGCGAAGACGTGAAAAACGATTCCTTGGAGCTGCCCAGCGGCTATGAAGGCGTGGTCATCAAGACCGAACTTTTTGCCAGACGGGGCGCTGGCACTGATGAGCAGAAGAAAAAACTGGCCGCTGAAATGAAAGAATGTGAAACCGAGATCCGAACAAAGGAATGCGCGATATTCAGGCAGATGATCGATGCTATCCACGAGAAATTTGATGTTACCATCGTTGATCCCTCCACACGTCAGAAAGTTGGAGCCAGCACGGATGACGAGGTCATATACGAGCAGATAGAGAACTTTGACACCAAGTGGGTCAAGCCGGCGTCTATTAGACACGATGTCGAGAAAATCCGGGACAGATTCTGGTCTAAGATTGCTGAGATTGAGGAAGAAAAGAAACGTCAAGTCGAGAGACTTAAGCATGGCGATGAGCTGCCCAGCGGGGTACTGCAGATGGCGAAGGTCTACGTGGCGATCAAGCGGACATTGTCGATCGGCGACAAAATAGCCGGGCGCCACGGCAATAAGGGCGTCATCGCTAAGATTTTGCCCGAAGAGGATATGCCTTTCCTCGAGGATGGCACGGCGTTGGACATACTGTTGAACCCGCTTGGGGTCCCCAGTCGAATGAATGTCGGGCAGATTCTCGAAACGCATCTCGGCCTGGTGGCAAGAGTTCTGGGGTTCAATGCAATTACGCCTGTCTTTGACGGTGCCAGAGAGCAGGATGTCCAGGAACTTACGGAGCAGGCTAATGACCTTATGAAGCAACGAGCGAAGGAACTGCAAGAGCAGGGCGAAGCCCCGCCCGATAGTGAGTTCTTCATACAAGTACCCAAAACTCTGAAGACGCAATTGTATGACGGCAGGACAGGCGAGCCGTTCGATCAACAAGCGACCATCGGCTATATCTACATGATGAAGTTGCACCATTTAGTTGATGATAAGATCCATGCCAGGGCAACCGGGCCGTACAGCCTGATTACGCAGCAGCCGTTGGGCGGAAAAGCCAGGACGGGGGGACAACGATTTGGTGAAATGGAAGTCTGGGCGCTGGAGGGCTATGGCGCTGCGTACACTCTGCAAGAAATGCTCACCGTAAAAAGCGATGATGTGGAGGGTCGAACCAAAATATATGAATCGATGGTTAAAGGACAGAATACCCTCGAAGCGGGAACGCCGCTGTCCTTCGATGTGTTGTGTAATGAAATAAGAGGATTAGGGTTGAATATCCAGCTTGAAAAGAAACGCCTTGGAACTACCGCTCTGTAGAATCAAGTGGTGAACGGTTAATGATAAGGGGCGATACATGTTAGGCAATATTTACGACCGCATCAATGATTATGGCTCGGTGAAGATTTCGCTGGCCAGTCCTAATGATATTCGCAGTTGGTCTTTCGGTGAGGTACGTAAGCCTGAGACGATTAATTACCGTACCTATAGGCCCGAGAAGGACGGCCTGTTCTGTGAGCGCATCTTTGGGCCGGAACGGGATTGGGAATGCGCGTGCGGCAAATACAAAGGTACCAAATTCAAGGGAATCATTTGTGACCGCTGCGGGGTAAAGGTCACGCACAGCCGTGTTCGCCGCAAGCGAATGGGCCACATAAACCTGGCCGCGCCGGTTGTGCATATATGGTTCTTCAAGTCCATACCCAACCGTCTCGGTACCATCCTGGGCATGAAGACATCCGACTTGGAGAAGATCATCTACTTCCAGGATTACGTGGTGACAGATCCTGGACAAAGTCCGTTGAAGCGGGGGCAACTGCTCAGCGAAGAGGAATACCGCGACGCCACCAACAAGTACGGCAGCTCATTCAAATCGCTGATGGGCGCTGAGGCGATTGGGGCGCTTCTGGAAAACCTTGACCTGGAGGCAATCGGTGACCAGTTGCGGCGGTCTATTAGCAAGACGAACAGCAAACAGAAGATCAAAGACCTGACCAAGAGACTCAAAACCATTAATGAGCTTAAGACGAGCACGAACAAGCCGGAATGGATGGTGCTTGAAGCCATCCCTGTTATCCCGCCCGATTTGCGGCCGTTAGTATTACTGGAACGGGATAACTTCGCCACCAGCGACCTCAATGACCTCTATCGACGGATTATCAACAGAAATAACCGTCTCAAGAAGCTCATGGACCTTAATGCGCCAGAGGTCATTATTCGAAACGAGAAGCGAATGCTTCAGCAGGCGGTCGATGCCCTGCTGGACAACAGTCGCTGTCGAAGGCCTGTGCTGGGCAGCAACTCCAGACCGCTAAAGTCCTTAACGGATATGATCAAGGGAAAGCAGGGCCGGTTCCGTGAGAATCTCCTGGGCAAACGTGTAGACTATTCGGCGCGTTCGGTGATTGTGGTGGGACCTGATCTGAAACTCTACCAGTGCGGCTTACCCAAGAAAATCGCCCTGGAGCTGTATCAGCCCTTCATCATCCGAAAACTCAAGCAACATGGGCTGGCGGACACCATTAAAAGCGCCAAACGAATGATTGAGCGGCTGGACGAAGTGATCTGGGACATTCTGGAAGAAGTGATCCATCAGCATCCTGTGTTGCTCAACCGCGCTCCCACATTACACCGGATGGGGATTCAGGCTTTCGAGCCGATCCTGGTGGAAGGCAACGCCATTATGCTGCACCCGTTGGCCTGTAAGGGCTTTAATGCGGACTTTGACGGTGATCAGATGGCGGTGCATTTGCCGCTGAGCGTAGAAGCGCAGGCCGAAACCCACATCCTGATGATGACCACGAGCAATATTTTCTCCGCAGCCAATGGCGCTCCCATGGTCGGGCCTTCTCAGGATATGGTGATGGGCAACTACTACTTGACGTACATGAACGAAAGGCTCGACGCAGAGCATCCGGAAGGACATATGCCGCTGTTTCGAGACATGTTCGAGGCAATGATGGCCTACGCCATAGGCAAGATCAAGCTGCATGAAAAGATCAGAGTGAGGATAGACAAGGAGGAATTAACTGAACACGGCAAGGACAAGGAGGGACCCCGCCCAGCGGGAACCCAAAGAAGCCAACAGGCGAAGGACTCCATATCGACGATCGAGACGACGGTGGGCAGGTGCATCTTTAACGACATATTGCCGGCGGGAATGTCCTTCTACAATATGACGATGTCGCAGAAGAGACTCAGTAAGGTCATCAGTGATTGCTTCGAGTTCGCCGGCAGCGCAGAGACGATCGACCTGCTCGACAGAATCAAGAGCCTGGGATTCAAACACGCTACGTTAGCGGGCTTGAGCTTTGGCATCACCGATTTGAGAATCCCGCCAAAGAAAGCCGAGATCATCACCGAGACCGAAAAGAAAGTCAGCAAAATCTTGAGAAATTATAGCGAGGGCGTGTTGACGGAGCGTGAAAGGTACAATCAAGTTATCGATGCATGGACCCACGCGCGTGTAGCAGTCACTAACGAGATGATACGCGGGTTGAGAGACGACACAGACGAAGAAGGCAGTCCCCTTCTGAATCCCATTTATCTGATGACCGACTCGGGGGCCAGGGGAAGCATCGATCAGATCCAGCAGCTTGCCGGGATGCGCGCATTGATGGCAAAACCGAGCGGCGAGATAATCGAGACCCCCATTAAGTCGAACTTCCGAGAGGGACTCACCGTTCTTGAGTACTTCAGCTCAACGCATGGAGCTCGCAAAGGTCTGGCCGACACGGCTTTGAAAACCGCTAACTCCGGTTACCTTACACGTAAACTCATCGACGTAGCCCAAAATGTGATTATTATTGAGCGCGACTGTGGTACGCTCCAGGGGATTACCAAGAGCACTGTCAGCCGGGGCGAACAGATCGACATACCTCTTTCGCAGTTGATCATCGGTAGAACCGCCAGGGACAATATTCGCAACCCAATCACAGACGAAATGATTGTTCGGGAGAACGAGGTCATAACGCCGGAGGCAGCCGCGAAGATTGAAGCGTTGGGTCTTGACGCTATTCGAGTCAGAAGCCCGTTGACCTGCGACAGTCCATTTGGTGTGTGCGCGAAATGCTACGGCTGGGATATGAGTACGGGCCAGTTGGTCGAAGAAGGCGCGGCAATGGGAATTGTTGCCGCACAGTCGATAGGCGAACCAGGTACACAGTTGACCTTGCGCACCTTTCATACCGGCGGTGTTGCTTCCAGAGCGATTCTGGAACGCGAACAGAAAGCCACACATACAGGGAAAATTCAATATCGGGACGTCAACGCGGTCAGCTTCGAGCAGAAGGATGGAAGTCCGCAAGTAGTCGCGCTCAAACGCAATGGTGAGATCGCTATTCTGGACGCAAAAGAGCGCGAACTCGATAAGTTCAAAGTGCCCTATGGCGGAACTATTCTGGTTAAGGACGGCCAGAAAGTGAAGGCTGGTGTAACCCTGTTCAAATGGGACCCGCACCGCACGCCGATATTGGCCGAAGTCCCTGGTAGTATACGGTTTGTCGATATAGTGGAAGGTGAAACTGTGCAGACCGAGGAAATCAGGGTGAGGGGCTCGAAATTCAAGGTTAGAGATAAAGAGGCCGAGACGCCGTCCAAAGAGCCGAGAACTGTAGAGAGGCCTGTTGTTATAGAGCATAAGGGCGATAAACACCCGCAGATCATCATCGAGGATGACAAGGGCAAAATCCTGGACGTGCACTATCTGCCTGCAGGAGCGAGAATTGAGGTTAGCCCGGGCCAGAAAGTGCAAGCAGGACAACTGTTGGCGCATCAACCCAGAGCAACGAGCGGCACCCAGGATATCACGGGTGGACTGCCCAGAGTCACGGAGGTGTTCGAAGCACGGAAACCCAAGGATCCCGCCGCCATGGCTGAAATCTCCGGCCGCGTCGAGCTGCGAAGTGATAAGCGTAAGGGCAAGATGACTATCATCATCCGGTCCGAAAGTGGTATGGAAAAAGAGCATCATGTCCCGCGTGATCGACACCTCAACGTGCACGCAGGTGATTTCGTAGAGGCTGGAGACGCGCTGACGGACGGTCCCTTGGTCCCTCATGACATTCTGCGAATCAAAGGCGAGGAAGTTCTACAAAGATATCTGATTTCCGAAATCCAGAATGTTTATCGATCGCAGAATGTCAACATCAATGATAAACACGTAGAAATCATTATCTCGCAAATGATGCGAAAAGTGCAGATCGAATCGGTCGGCGACAGTTCGTTTCTGCCCGGTGAAGTGGTTGACAAATTCATCTTTCGACAGGAAAATGAGAGACTCACCCACAGCGTAAGAATTACCAGTCTCGACGATGCTTCGGAGTTGAAGGAAGGTCAGATCGTCGATAAGAAAGAGCTTGCTGCCATCAATGAAAGAGTCGAGATGCTTGGCGGCACGCCTGGTAAAGGCAGAAAGGCAAAACCGGCTACTGCCAAGACATTGTTGTTGGGCATAACCAAGGCCTCGCTTTGGTCAGACAGCTTCATTGCTGCCGCGAGCTTTCAAGAAACAACGAAGGTCTTGACGGAGGCATCCTTAGCGGGTAAGATTGATGAATTGCATGGCTTGAAGGAGAATGTGATATTGGGTCACTTGATACCGGCAGGTACGGCCTTCAAGCCATACCTCGAAATGAGAGTGAAGCATTTGGCAGAGGCACCATTGCCGAAGGAATTTGAAGAAGCCAGAGAAGCCAAAGAGGCGGAAGCCAAAGCTGAGGCAGCCGTCAAAGAGGCTTTAGGGTTGAATCGATAGTTCAAAGCAGACGAGAGGTTTTACGGATGCCTACGATAAATCAGTTAGTCAGACGGCCCAGAGCAAAATCAAAACGCCGAAAACGCTTTTCTGATATTAGTGGGTCACCCCAAAAGCGGGGAGTATGTCTGATCGTCAGGACACAAACACCAAAGAAGCCGAATTCGGCTCTGCGGAAAATTGCCAGGGTGAGATTAACCAACGGCAAGGAAGTTACGGCCTACATCCCCGGTATCGATCACAACCTTCAGGAGCATAGTACCGTTATGATTCGTGGTGGTCGAGTAAGGGATCTACCCGGTGTGCGGTATCACATCATTCGAGGCGTGCTCGACTGCGCCGGGGTAGGTGGTCGTAAACAAGGCAGAAGCAAGTATGGCGCAAAAAGAGCGAAGTAGGTAGTCGGATGCGAGGTACGTATGGCAAAGAAGTGGACTGCTTCCAGTCAACAGTTACAACCTGACCCGAAATTCAATAGTAAGCTGGCAGCAAAGTTCATCAATTGTATGATGTGGGACGGCAAGAAAAGCACCGCCCAGCGGATTCTCTACGATGCGCTGGATATTGTTTCCAAAAAGGTCAAGGATACGCCGCCGCTTGAAGTCTTCGAAAAAGCGGTAAACAATGTAAAACCTTTGCTTGAGGTGCGCAGCAAACGCATCGGGGGGGCCAGCTACCAAGTGCCTATGCAGGTGAGCTCCCGGCGCCAGCAATCATTGGCTTTCCGCTGGATACTGCAAGCGGCCAGGGCCAAGCAGGGCAAGCCCATGTGTGAGCGCCTGGCTTCCGAACTGATGGATGCCTACAATAGGCAGGGTGCTGCGATGACCACCCGGGAAAACGTGCACAGAATGGCTGAGGCGAACAAGGCGTTTGCACACTTTGCCTGGTAATGCGACAAGGCGATAGTTGGGAGCGGATAGCAGATCATCTTTTTACTATCCGCTTTTTTTCTACGTACTGGATGCGAGACTATGACATCGGATTTGCAAAAGCTCCGCAACCTGGGGATTATGGCGCACATTGATGCAGGAAAAACTACCATCACAGAGCGCATCCTATATTATGCGGGTAAGATCTACAAAATGGGCGAGGTCCACGAGGGCACCGCAGTGATGGATTATATGGAACTGGAGCAGAAGAGGGGTATTACGATTACTTCGGCCGCCACCAAATGTCCCTGGAAAGGCTTCGAGATCAACCTGATCGATACACCGGGACATATCGACTTCACGGCGGAGGTGGAGAGATCCTTGCGCGTCCTTGATGGTGCCGTTGCGGTTTTTGATGGTAGCGAAGGTGTGCAGGCCCAGAGCGAGACTGTCTGGAGACAGGGACAGAAGTACAGCTTGCCTTGCCTATGCTTTGTCAATAAGATGGATAAAACGGGCGCCGATTTTGAAATGAGCGTCCAGAGCATTCGCGATAAGCTTCTTGCTAATCCAATTCTGGTGCAGGTTCCCATTGGAGCGGAGGATTCTTTTGCCGGGATCATAGATCTGATAACCATGCAGGCGGTCTTCTATAAGGCTGAACGGATGGGAGCAACTTTTGAGGAAACTGCGATTCCAGACGAATGGAGGAAAATTGCACAAAAAGAGCGAAGCCAAATGCTGGAACTTGCCGCTGAGCATGATGAGGAATTGTTGGATTGCTACGTCCACGACAAGGAAGTCAGTTCTGAGATGATCAAAAGGGCAATCAGGAAAGGAACTTTGAGCTGTGAATTGCATCCGGTATTTGCCGGCTCAGCGCTGAAATACGTCGGCGTACAACGACTATTGGATGGCGTCGTGGCATATTTGCCGTCTCCCTTGGAAAAGCCTGTCTTGATCGCCCATAAACCTGCAGAAAAGGGCAAGGAGGTCTCGGTTGTGTGCGATCCCCGCAAGAGCTTAGTGGCATTGGCTTTTAAGATTGCGGGCGATGTTCACGGCGACTTGACCTTCTTGAGAATATATCAGGGCACACTCAAATCCGGCACGCGGGTCCTGAACACCAACCGGGACAAGCGGGAGAACATCACCAGGATATTCGAGATGCACGCCAACGAGCGAAAGATCCTGGAGTCGGTCGGTGCCGGTGATATTGTCGCGGTAGTGGGACTCAAGCAAACCCTCACCGGCGATACCATCTGCGACCCCAAGCACCCCATTCGTTTGCCCACCATCAGGTTCCCACAAACTGTTATCAACATGTCGATAGAGCCCAGGACCGCACCGGAGAGGTCAAAGTTAGCGGATGCCTTGGCGGCTCTCAGACGGGAAGACCCGACGTTTGAGTGCAGGATAGACCCCGAAACGGGCCAAACCATCATCAGTGGAATGGGGGAGTTGCACCTGGAAATACTGCAGCAAAAACTGATCAAGGAGAAAAATGTCAATGTTAGGGTGGGTAAGCCCCGGGTCTCGTACAAGGAAGCCATAACAAAATCAGCTCAGGCAGAAGGCAAGTTCATCCGTCAAACCGGCGGTCATGGCCAATATGGCCATGTCGTCTTGGTCCTGGAACCGGTTCTGACCGAGGACGGGCACTGGAGCTCAGAGACAGAGTTTGAGGCGGATGTGGGACAGGATGCGGTGCCCAGAGAGTACGTTGGCGCCGTGGAAAGAGGGGCCCGGGAGGCCTTGAACAGCGGTGTTTTGGGGGGCTATCCCGTTGTGGGAACGAAAGTTACGCTTATTGATGGTTCTTTTCATTCCGTGGATTCTTCGGACCTTGCTTTCGAGCAAGCGGCTTTGATTGCAGTGCCAAAAGCGCTTCACGAAGCGGGACCGGTTCTTCTCGAGCCTGTTATGCAGCTTCAGGTTGTGACTCCGGAAGCAACATTCGGGGCGGTTCAAGGCAATTTGCTCGCCAAGAGAGGCACAATTACAGATTGCCGTGTTCATGGCAATATGCGGGTGATCGATGTCAAAGTGCCGCTGGTCGAAATGTTTGGCTATTCCAGCGAAATTAGAAGTCTAACCGCCGGTCGTGGAACATTTACCATGGAACCGCTTAGCTACGAGAAGGTTCCGGAGCAGCTTGCTAAGCAAATTATCCTCTGAATATGCTGAAATTTTTGGGAATAGGCGAATTTTTTTCCGACATTGTGTTGACAGTTCACAGTTTCTCTGTTAACTTCCAGGTTTTTCAGTTGTGGCGAGCATTGCCGCGGACGGCTGTGCGTTAGTTATGTTGTGGCATGTCTGCGTAAGTTTCAGGGATGGTATTGCTACTCTAATAGGTTGTTATGGTGGGTAGATCGAGACCATTGTAGCCTGTGAAAAGGCCACCGATTGGCCCAAACACTGACCTTCAAGGAAGGCGATGCTGATTGTTGATGGTTCACGCGTAGGGAACTGAATGCAGTCGGCAAGGGCCTTTCCTGCCTTAGTAAAGCGAGAGTATTATAGTCTTTGACGGTAATGTTGTATGCTGAGAATTGCCCTGTATCCTGCTTGTGGCCTGCAGGCAAGGGTTCAGGGACGCTGAACTCTGGGTGAAATACCGAATCGGGTATTTGACGCGGCTTAACAGTGGACGACGCGTGCTTTTCGGGCGCTTTTTTTGTCTCGATTCGGGCCTACAGCCATGGGCCTGATGAGCGTCGAGGAAGATCATGGTTGCCGAGACCGAAAGAATCAGAATCAGGATGGAGGCTTACGACCATAGGACTCTCGATGCCTCTGCTCGGGAGATTGTGGAGCACGCTCGCAGGACCAATGCGCGAGTTAGCGGCCCCGTGCCTCTACCTACGCGCATCGAGCGATACACGGTTTTGCGAAGTCCCCATATAGACAAGAAATCCCGGGAACAGTTTGAGCTAAGGACACACAAGCGCCTCATCGACATTTACGAAGCCAATGCGAGGACGGCTGAGGTGTTGAATCGCTTGGTGGTGCCGGCGGGCGTTTTCGTGAAAATAAAGGCATGACGCGTTCTTAGCACGGCATGAGGTGGAACAATCGACGGGCGGCAAGAGATGGCCATGATATTAGGAAAAAAAGTCGGCATGACGCGCCTGTATGATCAAGCGGGTGAACTGCTGCCTGTGACAGTCATACAAGCCGGCCCGTGCACCGTCATGCAAGTGAAAAGCAAGGAAACAGACGGTTATAATGCCGTGCAGTTGGGCTATGACGACGTGAAGCCGTCAGGCAGGAAAAAACCGCAGGTTGGCCATGCTCGGAAGGCCAAGACGAGTCCAAAAAGATTTGTAAGGGAGATGCGGCTGCCGAATGAAGTGCAGCCGGAGTACAAAGCGGGAGACTCCATAACGGTCTCTGTCTTTGCGGAAGATGAGGTTGTAGACGTAATTGGTACCAGTAAAGGTAAGGGCTTTGCCGGGGCAATGAAACGGCACGGCTTCAGCGGCTTCCCGGCGACGCACGGAACGGAACGAAAGCACCGCGCACCCGGTTCGCTGTCCAGTTTTGCCAGCGATGCGGGCCGCACCGGCGGGCCCAAAAAGGGCAAGAGAATGGCCGGGCACATGGGAAACCGTCGAGTCACGACGAGAAGTCATAGCCTGGTGGCGATAGATCAAGAGCAGAATTTATTGGTCGTCAAAGGTTGCGTTCCGGGACCCGCCGGCGGCTATTGTGTCGTGCGTAGTTCGCGAAAATCCAAGTAGGCTGTGCACAGCGAGTAAGGCAATGATTGAGTTGGCTGTTTACAACACGGATGGCCAGCAGATCGAGAGCGTCAAGATAGAGGAGTCCGCCTTGGGCGGCTCAGTTAGGTACTCCCTGCTCAAGCAGGCGATTGTAATGTACCACGCGAACAGGCGTGTCGGAGCGGCGTCAACTAAGGGCAGGAGTATGGCGGCCGGTTCCGGCCGAAAGCTCTATAGACAAAAAGGCACCGGCTTTGCGCGAGTCGGGACGCGTAGGACCGGCAAGCGGGTCGGTGGTGGGGTCACCTTTGCCAAGATGCCCCGGGACTTCAGTAAGCAGATGCCGAAGAAGCAAAGACGATTAGCTCGGGACTCGGCCATACTGGCCAAGCTGAGGAGCGATAATCTCGTCGTGGTTGACGGATTGAGCGTCGATAGACCCAAGACCAAGGACGTCGCCAATATTCTTGAGCGTCTAAACATCGAGCGCAGTTGTTTGGTAACTGTCGGCAATTATGATGCTAACCTTTATAAATCGATCAGGAACCTCCGTGACGTGGCCATTATGCCGGTGGCCGAACTTAATGCAGGTGACATCTGCAACTATCAGAAGATGCTGTTCACGAAGGATGCGCTACTAACTGTTCTAAACAGGGACAGGGAAGCTCAACGGTAGGACGGTTTGTTTGGATGAACGATTACGAAGTGCTAATTCGGCCTTTGATTACAGAGCAAGGGATGCATCTTGCCAGCGCAAGGGGCGCGTACTCGTTTCAGGTAAACAAAGCCGCGAATAAGGCGCAGATAAGAAATGCTGTGCAGAATCTATACGGTGTGAAGGTACGCAAAGTAAGGACCGCCAGTCGCAAAGGCAAGTTCCGCCGCAGGGGACGGAACATGGGCATGACGGCGAGCTGGAAAAAGGCGACTGTATATCTTGATCCTGAGGACCATATCGATTTGTTCTAAAGGCAAGTGCAACGATGGTGAATTATGGGTATCCGAATCTACAAACCGACAAGTCCCGGTCGGCGGAACAGCTCGGTTAATGATTATGCCGAGCTAACCGCCACGAAGCCGGAGAAATCGCTCTGTCAGCGGTTAAAGAAAAACGGCGGCAGGAATCACCATGGTGTCACTACAACGCGTTTTATCGGTGGCGGCGCTCGAAAAATATACCGTCTTATCGATTTCAAACGAGACAAGGATGGGGTCCCTGCCAAAGTGGCAAGTATTGAATATGACCCGAACAGGAACTGCTTCATCTCTTTACTGAACTATGCGGACGGTGAAAAGAGATACATTTTGGCGCCGTTCGGTATCAAGGTGGGTGACTTCGTCGAAAGTGGATCCTCGTGTGAGCCGAAGGTGGGAAATGCCATGCCGCTTGCGGCGATACCTGGCGGCATGGAGATTCATAACATCGAAATGAATGCTGGTCAAGGCGGCAAATTGGTTAGGGGCGCTGGTAGCGCCGCCAGGATATTAGCGAAAGAAGGTAATTGGGTAACGGTGGTTCTGCCCAGTGGTGAAATGCGAATGCTTCGCAGAGAGTGCCGAGCAACGATTGGTCGGCTCAGTAATCCCGACCACCAGAATGTGCGCCTGGGCAAAGCCGGACGAAGCCGCCATATGGGCCGCAGGCCCCATGTGAGAGGCAAGGCCATGAACCCTGTCGCCCACCCCATGGGTGGAGGAGAGGGAAGGTCAAATGGCGGGCGACATCCATGCTCGCCCACCGGCGTTTTAGCAAAAGGTGGAAAAACAAGAAACCCTCGAAAAATCAGCAATAACAGGATTATTAGAAGACGCAAGAGCAAAAAACAAGGCCAGTTGACGTTATAGCTGCACTGTGGTTGTGCAACTCAAGCTGGTGGTCAAGATACGAATTCGAGATACCGTAAATGGGAAGATCTCTGAAAAAAGGCCCGTACGTAGATGAGAAAGTGCTGCAGAAGGTCGGCAAGCAAATTGACTCTGGGTCTCGTGAGCCGATAAAGACGTGGGCGAGAAGATGCACCATTATTCCTGAATTTGTGGGTGTTACCTTCTTGGTCCATAATGGGAAAACGTTTAACAAGGTGTTCGTGACCGAAGATATGGTCGGACACAAACTGGGAGAATTCTCGCTGACGCGAACCTTCAAGGGTCATTCGAGCAAGAAAATAAAATAGTCGCGTGTGGTAAGCGGCAACGACGGGTAGGAAGCGAAAGAATCGCCAAGACCTTCGTGTCGGATCGGTCGGATTATGTTAAGTGCCAGTAAATTAACGGAGCTTTGTCAACAGAGCCAAGCGGATATGGACCAGTTGGCCAATCAGTTGGTTCGGGCAGGACTGGATAAACATCAAGCCGTTGCCGCTCTGAAGAATTGGCAAAAAGGCCTCTTCAAGCCTAAGCCGCAGAGAGAGGATATTCGTCGCCTGGCAGCCGCCTTGTCGGTTGAAGAAAACGACTTGAGTGAATGGAGCTCCACATATAGATTCGCCCCACATGCGGCACGGAAGGCCAGACCGGTTACACAGCTAATTGTCGGTCGAAGTGTGCAGGATGCTATGGATGTCCTGAAGTTCACCCGCAAGCGGGCTGCCACCATGTTGGACAAGGTACTAAGGGCCGCAATTGCGGATGCAGATGAGCAGCAAGCGGATGTTGACAATCTCTATGTAAGTGAAGCACGGGTGGATGATGCAGGCATCCGTATCGGTACAAAAAGGTGGATGCCGAAAGACCGAGGAAGAGCGCACCCGATTCGCAAGAAGGGTTGTCATATACATGTGACGGTAATGCAGGTATAGGGGCGGATAACTCCGGACCGCAAAGAGCACAGAGATATAGAATTAGGAGACTATGGGACAAAAAACCTCACCAATAGGTCTTCGCACAGGGGTCAGACTCGGGTGGCAGAGCACGTGGTTTGCTCCGAAGGAAAGCTACGGCGTTTTCCTGGTGGAGGACCAGAGCATCCGACGCCACATCGACAACAAATTCAATCGCCAGATGCCCAAAGGGGCGGTGGCCAAGATTGAAATCGTACGCACCCGCAATGAGGTTAATGTCACGCTACATAGCGCTCGTCCCGGGGTGGTCATCGGCCCCAGAGGCCAGGAAGTGGATAAGTTGCGGGAAGAGCTGGAAGAGATGACAGGGCGGAAGGTGAGCGTTAACGTTGTGGAGATAAAAGAACCGGACCTTAACGCGACATTAGTCGCCGAAGCTATTGCCGAACAGTTGTCGAAGCGTGCTTCTTTCCGGCGCACAATGAAGCAGTTTTGCGAAGCCGCAATGAATACGGGTGCGCTGGGTGTAAAGATTATATGTTCCGGACGTCTGGCGGGGGCGGAGATGGCGCGCAAAGAGACCCAGAAGCTCGGCAGTATTCCGCTGCATACCCTGGATGCTAATGTGGATTATGCAGTGGCGACGTCCAAGACAACCTACGGGACTATCGGCGTGAAAGTGTGGATTTACAGAGGCAAGTTCGGCGAAGAAGTAGCCCCCGTAGGACGTCGTCGACCTCGTCCTTCAAGAGGCAGCAGGCCCGTTGCACGCAGGGCCGGCGCCACGAAAACTGCGCCTCCGGCTGAGAGTAAGACTGCTGCACCGCCGACTTCTGATTCTTCGGAAAAAGATAAGACGAGTTAGTCGAGCTTGGGTCACGGTGTCTGGTTAGGAAACAGATAAGACTGTAGAAGTACGAGTCGTAGCCTACATGTGCTTGTGTGAGAGCCGAAGATTATGGCCATGATGCCCAAAAGAGTCAAGTATCGCAAAAGCCAACGCGGCCGAATGAAAGGTAATGCCGCAAGAAGCAATTATGTGGCGTTTGGGGACTATGGTCTACAGGCTCTCGAGAGTAGCTGGATAACGGCGAGGACGATTGAGGCCGGCAGAGTGGCTGCAACACATTTTCTGCATCGTGAAGGCAAGGTCTATATCCGGTTGTTTCCACACAAACCGGTGAGTTCCAAACCATTGGAAACTCGAATGGGAAAAGGCAAGGGCGAGCCGGAATACTGGGTTGCCCGCGTTAGGCCCGGCCAAGTTTGTTTCGAGATTGGCGGAGTCAGCGAAGATGTGGCCAAGCAAACGCTTCTGAGGGTGGCCCACAAAATGCCGGTCCGATGCAGGTTTGTCAAGCGTAGACATACATTATAACAGGCGGCGTCGCTATGAAGGCACAGCAATATCGTGAAATGAGCACAGATGAGCTGGAGAATACACTGGAAGAACTGCAAAGGCGCCTATTTGATTTGCGCTGCCAGGCGGTTACGGAGACCTTGGAGAATAGTAAGGCCATGCGAAACGCCCGCCGTGAGATCGCCAGAATCAGGACGATATTGCGAGAAAAAGCTGAACGGCAGCATATATAGGTGATCTGTCCAATTTCGATTGGTGTCCAAGATGCGAGAGCGAAAGGCAAGGACTTTGGCCGCTGTGGTAATCAGCAAGAGCGGCAACAAAACCATTAAGGTTGCCGTGGATTACAAAGTTCGTCATCCTAAGTACAATAAATACGTAAGGCGGCGGACAAAACTCGGTGTGCACGATGAGCGCAACCAGGCAGGCGTCGGTGACAAGGTTCAAATCGCTGAGTGCAGGCCACGCAGTAAGAGCAAGAGTTGGCGGCTACAGAAAGTCCTGGAAAAAGCCATGCGGGTTTGAGTAGAAAATCCTGGTGCGCACTGGGCAGCAGGGCACGAAGATAGAAGCGAGCGCGAACGTGATTCAGCAAGAGACAATGTTGGACATAGCCGACAATTCGGGCGTCAAGTCGGCATTGTGTATCCGAGTTCTCGGACGGGGTGGGTCTCGTGGCAAGAAGACGCGGCCCACCGCATCGGTGGGGGATGTGGTGTCTGTGGCGATCAAAAGGTCGCTGCCGACGTGCCAGTTGGATGATAAGAAGGTACACAAATGTGTTGTTATTCGAACCAGAAATCCTGTGAAGCGAAATGATGGCAGCTATGTGAGGTTCGATAGTAACGCTGCGGTGATGATTGACAATGACGGTAATCCCATAGGCACACGGATTTTTGGGGCTGTTGCCCGAGAATTGCGAGAGAAGAATTACATGAAGATTATTTCGCTGGCAAGCGAGGTGGTATAAATCGTACCAGGTTCAAGTGTTGAAGACTATTGTGGCGTGCGATATGGCTTTGCATGTGAGAAAAGGTGATACGGTTGAGATTATAGCTGGCGACCATAAAGGTGCCGTCGGCAAAGTATTGCGCGTTCTGGCCGACAAAAAGAAGGTGGTCGTGCAGGGGCATAATCTGGCCAAGAAACACGTTCGGCCCTCGCGCAGAAACCCGCAAGGTGGGCGGATTAATGTGGAGCAGCCTATCCACATAAGCAACATCTTGCCCGTAAATCCAAAAACCTCCAAAGGCAGCAGAACTCGTTATCAGACTGGAAAAGACGGCAGCAAGAAACGGATTGTCACCGACGGAACCGAAATTGGAATTGTTCGCAGAGCGAAATAGTCGGGCGTAGGTAGATGTGTGCTCGGCGGCACACGTTTGCCTGCGATACTGTAGACAAGTATGAAACAGAAAAATGGCACGTTTGAAAGACGTATATAGATCCAAGATTGTTTCCGAGTTGACGAAGGAATTCGGGTACAAGAATCCCATGGCGGTGCCCCGCATGGACAAGATCGTCGTCTCTATGGGTGTAGGCAGAGCGACACAGGATAAAAAATTCCTGGAATCGGCGAAAAAGGACTTGATGATGATTACGGGGCAGATGCCGGTTGTCTGTAAAGCGAAAAAGAGCGTCTCCAGTTTTAAGGTGCGTCAAGGTAATGAAATCGGTTTGAAGGTGACTCTTCGACATGAGAGAATGTACGAATTTATGGATAGGCTCATCAATCTTACGATCCCTCGGGTAAGGGATTTTCGGGGCCTTAGCCGTAATAGTTTTGACGGCAGAGGGAATTATTCGATCGGTCTGACCGAACAGGGCGTCTTCCCGGAAATCAATCCGGCGCAGATAGAACATCAACAGGGTATGAACATCACGTTTGTGACCACTGCAAAAACAGATGAAGAGGCGAGGACTATGCTGTCGCTCTTTGGCATGCCTTTCAAAAGGCAGTAGATGACAATGCTCGAAGCCGGGCGACCTGTATGCCGAGGGCAACCGTTACTCGGAGCGCGTGAATGTCAACGAAAGCACTGGAAAACAAGGCAAAGAAGAAACAGAAGTTTCGTGTCAGGCAGTATACTCGTTGCGAGCTTTGCGGCAGGGCCAGAGCCGTCTATCGCAAGTTCAAGATATGCCGGATTTGTTTCAGAACCTTGGCTAACGAGGGGAAAATACCGGGAGTCAGAAAAGCCAGTTGGTGAGTAAGTATGGCCGATTCTTCCAAGATGGTACATGGAATGCAAGAGATAAGGTAGAACATATGGCGTGGAGTGACCCAATAGCGGATATGCTTACCAGAATTCGCAATGCTACGCGGGCAAATAAAGACCATGTCAATGTCAAGGCATCAAACATCTGCGAGGGCATAGCGAGTGTCTTGAAACAGGAAGGGTACATTGAGGAATTTGATCGGATCGACGATGGTAAGCAGGGGATAATAAGGATAACTCTCAAGTACGATGACGAGGCACAGCCTGTGATTAACGAAATAGCCAGAACGAGTAGGCCGGGTTGCAGGATGTATTCTTCGGTGCAGGATTTGCCTCGTGTTTTGGGTGGGTTGGGCATCGCCATCGTTTCCACCAGTAAGGGTGTGATGAGTGACAGAGAATGCCGGCAGTCGAACGTCGGCGGTGAAGTACTTTGTACGGTGAGTTAATGAGTCGTGTTGGAAAAAAACCGATCACCGTCCCCGCAGGAGTTAAGGTTGAGCAGCGGGGCTTTTCAGTCAAGGCATCGGGTCCACTGGGCGATCTGCAAATGGAATGTCATCCCCGGATTAAAGTGGAAATCGACCATGGCACGGGCAGCATATTCGTGAAAAATGAACGCCCCCAGAGCCGTCTGCACAGGCAACTGCATGGCACGATGCGAGCCTTGCTTGCCAATATGGTTGTGGGGGTCAGCAAAGGATTCGAAAAAGAGATGGAGATATATGGCACCGGCTATAGCGTCAGAGAACAGGGTGGGAAGCTGGTCCTTCAGGTTGGCTTCTCTCACCCGGTCGAACGGGTCATTCCCAAAGGCGTAACCGTGACCATCAAGACTCCTGCCACGAGAGGCGATGACGTGCCCGCAAGATTTACGCTTTCGGCCATAGACAAACATCTGCTGGGACAATTTGCGGCGGATATCCGCAAGGTGCGGCCGCCGGAACCCTATAAGGGCAAGGGCATCCGTTATGCCGGCGAACATGTGCGACGCAAGGTCGGCAAGGCGTTCACCTCGGGAACTGCATAGGGCAGTTAGACTTTATGGGCAAATCCACGAAGATAAAGAGAGCGGCAACGAGGCGAAAATATCACGTGCGGAAGAAGGTCGTGGGCATACCCGAGCGACCACGGCTGTCCATCTTTCGCTCAAATCGACACATGTATGCCCAGGTCATTGACGATGTGGCAGGGGTGACTCTTGTGTCCGCCAGTACAAAGGCAAAAGGACTGCGAGACCAGCTATCTCGCGGCAGCAACCGAAAGGCCGCCGAGATCATAGGTGAGGCAGTTGCAAAACAGGCACTCGGCGTGGGCATAAAAAGCGTTTGTCTTGATCGAAACAGATACAAATACCATGGTCGCGTCAAGACGCTCGCTGAGGCGGCAAGAAAGGCCGGTCTCGTATTCTAAGTGGGTAGAAATCTGCTGGCGAAGTTTGGAGGTAACAATTGCACGCAGAACCAGGCAACCAGATAGGACAAGAAGAAAGGCCGCTGGAAGACACGGTGGTCAAGATATTCCGCTGTGCAAAGGTAGTCAAAGGAGGCCGAAGGTTCAGCTTTGGCGCGCTGGTGGTCATAGGAGACCGCGCCGGGATGGTGGGTATCGGCTACGGTAAGGCCAATGAGGTCCCTTTGGCCGTCGAAAAGGGGGTCAAAGATGCGCGAAAGTCGTTGCGTAGGATAGCCCTGACCGGCCGTACGATCCCTCATCAGGTCGTGGGCAAATATCGAGCCACAAAAGTTGTATTGGTGCCGGCCAGTCCCGGCACCGGTGTTATTGCCGGGTCCAGTGCCCGAGCGGTCTTGGAGTATGCCGGTGTGCAGGACGTGCTGACAAAGGTTTACGGAAGTACCTCCGCCAAGAATGTGGTCAAAGCTACGCTGGATGGATTATCGGCGCTGCGCAACAAGGAAGTGATCGAATCCCTCCGGGGTGTAAGCATTCATATTTGACGGCGAGGCAACACAAATGTTGAATCATCAGATAACTTCTATTGCACAAGGACGTAAAGCTCGCAAACGAGTGGGCCGGGGTAGCGGCTCCGGACACGGCAAGACCTGTGGGCGCGGTCATAAGGGAAGCGGCAGCAGAAGCGGCTCTGCTGCAATGTCACTTTACCAAGGCGGGCAAATGCCGCTGTTCCGGCGGCTGCCCAAGCGTGGCTTTAGCAATTATAGATTTGCAACGCCATACGAAGTTGTCAACGTATCACAGTTGGAACGGTTTCGGGATGGATCCGACGTCGGTTTGGAGCAACTGTCCGATGCAGGGCTCATCGCCAGCTCCCGAGCCAAAGTGAAGATCCTCGGCGACGGTGAATTAACGAAGAAACTCCACGTGACGGCTCACAAGTTTAGCAGAAGTGCCGAGCAGAAGATAGTGGGCTGTGGTGGCTCAACAGAAAACATAGGTCCACAACGTAAGCGCGCAAGGTCGGGAAGCGGTCGGAGTTCAAAGTCGGCAGGCTCGTAACTTGTAACCGCCGATTGCGTCTGCAAAGACCTCGGAGAATGTAGAGATGCTTAGAACAATATTTAATATATTCCGAATTCAGGACCTGCGTAACAAGATCCTCTTTACGGTTGCGCTGCTCATCATCTACCGGGTAGGTTTTCACATCCCCGTGCCCTGCTTCGACCAATCGAAAGTGGCCGAGATAACCAAATCAAGACCTACAGATAGTCCTTTGGGGCGGGCTGCGGAATACATGCAGATGTTTACCGGTGGAACGTTGAGCCGGAGCAGCCTGTTTGGACTCGGCATCATGCCCTATATCACCGCCTCGATTATTCTCATGCTCTTGGGCGAGGTGGTTCCCACCTTGCGCAAGTTGCGCCAGGAGGGCCAGACAGGGTATAAAAAGATCCAGGAATACACACGTTATCTGACCGTATTTATATGTATCATTCAGTCCATAATGTTTATGAAACTTTTAGGCGGAGAGGGCTTAACCTATCCGGGTATGCACACGCAGGCCTTGATCATGGGTGTGGTCGGCATGACGGCCGGCACCGTCTTCTTGATGTGGCTGGGCGAGCAGATCGACGAGTATGGCATAGGCAATGGCATCAGTTTGATCATCATGGCCGGCATTGTCGCCAGAATGCCCTGGGCGGTGCGGCAGCTATGGCAGAATGTCGACTTCACCGTCGCTCCGCCGCCGGGCAGCATAGGACCGGCAAAGGTACTGTTTCTTGCGGCGGCTTTTGTCTTTGTGGTGGCCGGAGCGATACTGATAACACAAGGGCAACGCCGGATACCCATTCAGCAGGCCAAGCAGATGCGGGGTCGCAGGATGTACGGTGGACAGAGGCACTATTTGCCGCTGCGGGTCAACCATGGAGGAGTCATGCCCATCATTTTTGCGTCAAGTTTTATGATGTTCCCCCCCATAATCATCGGGCAATTAGCGAGAATTCCATCGTTGAGAGACTCGGTGGTGCTGCAGACTT
>Ga0180434_10000826_pt1 | contig 45254 bp, 76 predicted proteins | sample SS_ome_7_FD_132453 | JGI IMG/M metagenome (GOLD analysis project Ga0180434, IMG submission 132453) | Hypersaline lake sediment archaeal communities from the Salton Sea, California, USA - SS_1_D_2 metaG | ecosystem: Environmental > Aquatic > Non-marine Saline and Alkaline > Hypersaline >... | reverse complement strand
GCATCTTCTTTAGAATCAGTCAGAATCATCCCTCCACGACCAATCGGTAATGCTTTCTTGTATTGGAATGATACACAATATAATGAATCTTTGACATACATATCTTTAGTGAATCTAACAGCAGAATCATAAATGTGTAAGTAGTGTTTAAAATCTTTACTATCTAATAATAATTCATATGCTCCACTCCAATGTTTATCTTCAAATTTAACTTTCAATCCAGAACTTATAATTGACATCGGGACTGATACATATGTTTGTTTAGGGATTATGATTGTATCCCCCGCATTTAAAACCTTTTGCATTTTAAGTAATTGTAAGCATAAAAATATAGCATTGGACTGACAAGATACTGCAACTCCGTATTTAGCTCCAGCATATTTAGCAACTTCTTCTTCAAATTGCCTGACTACTTTCATGTCATCTACTTTTACCATCTTTTCTTCCTTCCATTCTTTTCTACTTCTATTATTAATGGTACTCCAAATGCAACTGCATTATCTGGAACGTCTTTATTTACATAACTATGTGCTCCAACTACAGCACCCTTACCTATTGTAATCCCTGGCATTACTGTGGAGTGGCTTCCAACACATGCATTTTCTTTGATAGTGACTTTACCTTTTTTATTATCAATCGTTGACACAGAATAAATTGAGACATGACTTCCAATTTGTACATTCTTTTGGATTTCGACTCCATATTCTGCATTGATATAAGTAAATTCTCCGATATCTGTATATTTTCCTAGCTCTAATTCATCTACATGTTGGACTAAGAAGTAATACTTAGGATGCAAAACCTTCTCTTCTATAATTGGCTTCTTCCAATCTTTTTTGTTCATTCTACACTCCTCACAAGATGGAAGCGTTCAACGTATCGTATACCTACTTGAATCCCATTCCTTGTATATCCCATACTCTCTACTGACCTAGGATGAGGATAACGTCTCAATTCAGTCTTATAACATTTTACTGCTGCATTTAATATTGGCATAAACTCTGTAATATCAACATAAGTATTTGGCATGAAGGTCTTGTATGGTTCTACTGACCATTCTGTTGATGATGGGACTTCATATGTATAAATTTTCTTTATCGTCTGCTCAGGTATAGGTCTTATTGCTACCATAGTTGCTTCTGATACAAGCCTGTGGTCTTTATTTATATCTCCCCAATGGTGAGTATATACAATTGTCGGTTTAAATCGTCTAATTTTATCTTCGATAATTCTGTTTATCTCTACATGGGGGACAGTATCAAGTTGCATATCTGGTAGTGAATTAAACTCAATACTTTTAACTCCTAGGATATGCATAGCTTTATTGGCTTCATTATGTTTTTGTTTTATCATCGCTTTATCATTATTCATATATTGAGTAGAGCAGCTATCAGTTATTACTAATACATGCACAATATCACCGTGATAAACATGCTTCAAGATAGTGCCTCCACAACCAAGTGTTTCATCATCAATATGGGCACAAACAATAAGTATACGTTCATTCATTTAAATAACCCCTTTTTCTTTGTTGCTAAAGTATACCATGATGGTTTTATTGATTTAAATGGTTTTCCTGTAAATATTTTAATTCCTCTATATCTCAAAAAATCTCTAAAATCTTCTGAACACTCGTTAATATCACCGTGCATACATCTATTTTCTAAATCAAAATATGTTATTCCTCTATCCTCAGCCCACATTATAATAGTTAAACTATTAGCTTTTTGTTGTAATATTGCATTGAATGGTTTATAATCTAATAATTTAGTATATTCTGTAATACAATCTAGCAAGATTTCTTCCTTATTTTTAAAATCTAATTTCTTTGGGAAGCATTTTTCTTTAATTATTTTTACTGGAGCACCTGCTGCAAAGCATCCATCTGGTAAGTCTTTATTAACTATTGATTTATTTCCTATGATAATATGATTGCCAACAGTAGTTCCTGGCATAATAGTAGTTCCAGCAGTAATCCAGACGTGATTTCCAATAGTTACAGGAGATTTAACATAAGGATAACCATTGAATACATCCATAGATGAGGCATGAGTCCAAATCTCCACATTCTGTCCTATGTTAACATCACTACCAATAACTAATTTACCATTACAGTTTAATCTAGCACCTTGAAGAATAAGACATTCATTGCCTATATGGATTGATGTATTACCTGCATTCAAAGCAGCTTCTATCCAAGCTCCGTTAATAAAGTTATTTTTACCTATATGGCAATTCTTGCACATAATCTTAGTTCCGCCAGTGATTACTGTGCCTTCTCCTATTACTAATCTGTCACAAATAATCTCTACATCGTCAGAAATCTCAACATTATCCCCAATGTCTATCGTATTTGCTTTAATATTTTTATATTCATCTTCATCTATTTCATCAGCGTGTAAATTTAAATTCCATCCATCTTCAGTAGTGTGATGTGTCATAATTAATTTTCTTTCTTTTTCTGTTAGTGGTTCACTTGTGTCAATACCTTTACATCTACCACATTTTGAGCAACATACAAATTTACCTTTTTTAATATCATACGGTGTCTTTCCGCAATCTGGACACCATCCTGGTTCTAAATGTTCTTCTTTCATTCTAAATCCTCATATTTAATTAATTCATCTTTATTGATAGCTCGTTTTGTTCTCTTTCCTATAATCTTCTCTATCTCAGTTGGAGGGATGCCTGTTCCTGGTCTCTTTATTGCGAGGTCATTTATTATTATCTTATGATTACATCTTAAATCAGATTTGGCTACTATACTTCGTCTAAATGATTCTCGTTTCTCAAATTCTTCATTAGATAAGTCTCTGTAGTATTTACCTAATCCTTCGTTAATTAACTTTGCGGTATCTACTAATTTCTTCATTCCTTTTGGGTCAGAGGATATTTTACTATCCCAACTGTCTAATTTCTTATCTATTGTAAAATGTCTTTCGATTACTGCTGCACCTTTAGCTACTGCTGCTAATGAGAATGTTTCATCTATATAGTGGTCAGAAAATCCGATTGGAAAATTATAATTTTCCTTGAACATATCAATAGCAGCTAAAGTAATTTGATTCGGTTTAGGTGGGTATAAGGCAACACAGTACATTAATATAATTTTATGATTTGTTTTATATATACATCTCAATGCATTATTAATATCTTGTATTGTTGATAATCCAGTTGATAGGACTATCGGTTTATCCTTTGAAGCTGCATGTTCTAGTAATGGAAAATTATTCAAATCTGTTGAGCCAATCTTAATAAAAGCAACATCTAATTCATCAACAAGAAAATCAACATCTTCATTAGTACAAGGAGTACATCCAAACATAATTCCGACATCATCACAATATTCTTTAAGTTCTCTCATCTGGTCATAGTTAAGACTATAATTATCTAACTGTTTTTCTAATTCTTTATTTCCATCATAAACTACCTCAGAAAAAAGTTTTTCCTTAGACCATAATTGGAACTTAGCACAATCTGCACCTGCTCTTTTAGCTTCTTCAATCATTTGTTTAGCTAATTCTACATCACCGTTATGATTAGCTCCAATCTCAGCAATAATAAATGGTTTACACCCCATATATATTTCTTTATCACCAATCTTTACAATATTAGTTCTATTTTTATATCGCATATTCCCACCATAGATAATCCTTATTATCAAATTTACTTTTTACATCTTTAATATATTTTTCTTTAAAATTATTATTATTATATAATTTTAGTGATAAATCTGTATATTTCTTATGAAGTTTTTTATATTTTCTTCCTAAACTACATAAATTCTTATAGTGTAATCGTTTTACTTCTATTGCACGTAGAATTTTTTCTTCGTTTAAATTCATAAATCCTGCTGTGTTATCACTATGTTGCCGATAATAAACTAATGGTTTGTTTATATATTTTGCTTTCAGCTTGTTATGTAATAAATTTGTGTATAACCACCAATCTACTACTATAATACCTCTTGGATACGTTGGCATATCTAACTCAATATCTAATCTAATGCCACTATTACCAAGACCAATACAATTCTTGTGTATGATGTACTTTTCATTTACCTCATCTGGAATATTGAATGATTTATAATAATCATGGATTTTCATACCGACATCTTCTATGTATAATGATATATTAGTAAACGCAATTTTGTTATTTTTCAATTCACTAACAAATTCTTTTACATAATCTGAATGATATAAATCATCTGAGTCTGTGAATATGCACACATCATATCCTTTGGACTTTACATACTTAATTATTCCACATCTTGCTTGTGGTATGTTATATTGACTAATATCAATTACTTTTGTATTTATGTGAGAGTGTTTGTTTAATTTATTTAATTTCATGTTGATACTATTTATTGAAACATGGTCAGTGAATAAGATTAAATCAAAGTTTTTATATGTTTGATTTGCAATTGATAATATATACTCATTAAAATATTTATATGATTTGGGGTGCACAACACTAACTACTACTGTCTTCATTATACCAATTCCATTTTTCTTTTAAGTTTATATTTAATAAACGTTCTAATTCATTTATATCATCATTATAAAATTTATGTAATCTAATATATGATTTAGTTTTCATTAATTCATATCCTTGTTCTGTATATTTAGTACGTAGCCAATTTCTTTCATTTCTGTAATCTACCCATTTCTTGTTATTATTTTGTTTCATTTCTTTAAATTTACATGTAATATTGTATATTTCTTTTTCTATGTTTGTGTTAGTAATATGTTTACTTCCTCCGAGTCGTGTTAGAGTGTGTAATGCATTATATGGCTTCACATTAAGGAAACTAAATACATTATTGATTTCTTTTACAGGATTTTTAATATAATCTTCAAATAATACTATTTTTATCTGGTCTTTACTAAATATTTTGTACAAATTCTTTAGATATTTTACATATAATCCATATTCTAGCACTTCTTTAGTCTCTAAGTCTAGGACTTCATCAAATGTTTTAAGTAAATAGTCTTCACGCATTGCATATCTAGCCATCCAATAGTAACTATATGCTCTGTCAATAGGATTTCTGAGTAAAAGAATTAGTTTACAGTCTGGATTGTCTTTTTTTATTCTTAATAAAGCTTCTGTATTATAGAAATACGATGCAGTTTTCTCTCCGTTTATATAACCACTTTCAAAATGGTCACTATACCACATAATCCCATTATCGTAGTTGTAATTATAGTATTTCACTTCAGTTTTTGGCATATAAATATCTGGATGTTGTGATAGATACGAAACCAATGCAGTAGTTCCACACTTTGGAGCACCAACTATAATAAAATCGGGAGATATCATAGTATTAACCCCAACATTTCTTCTTCAGTTATGTGCCATACATGGTCAAACATGTCAAATGTTTTCATATCTTTAACTTCTATATTATCAGCATAGCCTAGATACTTATGAATAATATTTCTCACACTACACATATCGGTATTTAATACTTTTGCCACAAAAACTATTTTTCTCCACTCATTTTTTACTAATATATACTCACCAATATACTCTTTTGGAATTGTTTGCGTTGGCATATGCATATGATGTGTTACTTTAATTCGTTTTATAGTAAATACCCCATTACTTCATCATCATCTAGTAAATAATATCTATTTCGTTTATCAAAATTTGATATAATATCTTTATACCCATGAAATTGCCAAGAATATTTATCTTTGATTATGCCAAAACATCTTTCATTAGTGCCATATTTAATAAGTACATACTTTTCCTTCATATCTTCAGACCATTTATCTATTTTATAGGTATCTATTATACCCACATGTCCATCCCAGATAATATTAAGTTTTTTCATTCTAATTACTACCACTTTTCCTAGTTAGTTATTAAAAGCTCATAAATGCCCGTAGAGGGAATTAAGTCCTTACGAATATAAATACACCTAAATTGTAATAAAGTGCCTCTATGTGCCTTAAAACAAGCTTTAATGGAACATTCCAACATGTAATTGACCAACAAGCAGGTCTTTAACTAATTTCCATTGCCATTCTTCATCAACATCTAGCCATTCTTTGCTATCTTGGCATTGCATAATGTATGGGTCATACGGAGTTAGAGTCCAATATCTGTTTTCTTTGAAGATTTTTTCTCTTTGGAAGCCAAATCCAGTATGAATACACTCATATGTAGCGTTCATCTTAGTTGTAGAAGTGCATTCAGGGTTCATTTCAGTTAAAAGTTTCTTAGTTTCTCCATCAAAGAAGTAATTTCTACGTTTTAGAACAGGCATAAATGAGATATATGGTGATTTTCTGAAGAATGTTCCCCATTTTATGTATGTATTAGCCTTGACAAATGGCATACAAGCATTCATGAACATGATATATTCATTATCAATCTTCTTTAAATAACTATGAATACCAGCAACAGTCTCTTTTTCATTGGAAACTGAGTTATCATCCCGTTCTATTATCTCAATTCGCTTATATTCTTTAGCTAATTTCATTAATCTTTTATCTTTTGGGCTTATGGCTACAGCAATTCGGTTAAATGGGTTATTATCTGATTGTGCAATATTACATAATGTGCCTAAAGCTAGACTAGCTAAACAAATACTATATGTTTCAGTCCCACCCCATCTATGTGAAAGGGGTCTAAGCATTTTATCTTTGACTCTTGTACTATTTTCTCTCATTGGTAAAATTAAGGCTATGTCTTTTTCCATAATTAATTCACCTTCTTTTTATTACATACACATGTATGATACTTTTTATTACTACTTATGTATCCACCACATACTGCACATAGGTCTACAATATCTAATTCTTTTTCAGTATTATTAGCTGTATTGCGTGGACAGTCACTACATTTATTTAGGATTGGACATTTATCTTCTCCAACACACTCCAAATAACTATACTCAGTTCTTCTCAATGAACATGCATCAATTTCATACGATTCACGAATTGGATGTCTTATATCTCCCGTTGGGCTATCCTCATAACCAATAATTTTATCTTTGTATCTCTTTTCTTTTATTTTGAATGGACATTTTTTGGTCATTTTATTCAATCTCCTTTATATAATCTAACAATTCTTCTTCTGTTATAATAAAAACTCTATCTCTGCTCATATAGGGAATTTCGTATCTATATTTTAATTCTTTTATACTTTTACAGTCTTGTTTATACTTAACTGTATGTTTATTTTTACTTAATATTTTACTAATATAAGACCATTTAAGTCCCCTGTCTACCATATCACTATTTGTGACTAAGATAATTTTATCTTTCATATCTTCCTTGAAATCTACTATCTCCGCACATCCTTCTAGGCAATAATCATATAATAATTTACTATCATTTCTTATTCTGGTTTTTAATTCTTTCATTTATTCATCAACCTCTACTTCTATCATTGGTAATATTTCTCGATGAAAATCATCATCATTTAATATTTTCATAGCTACATCATCAGCTTTATTAATATATTTATCTGTATAGATTTCATCATACTTATTTACATTCATAATTACATCTATACATCTGTATACTGGTATTCCACGTTCTTTTTCTTTATCCGAATCTAAATATATATATTTCAAGAATTGCATTTTATATTTTACTTTCATTTAATTACCTTCTAATTTTCTATAATATGAATTTGGACTATCCTCATAATTCATTTTAATGTGATTTGTTTTTAAATAATAATATAGATGTTGGGTATTATAATCAAATGTCTTCTTATATTCCTCTATATTACGAAGCCAATGTCTTCCTCTTCCTTTAGTATGAACCTCTCTTGTTTCAAACTCTCCAAAGCCAACAGGTCTGATTTCTGTAAGGTTATTGTAGTGATGAAAGATTAAAGGCAAGACATAGCATCCAAACTTGTCTATATTAATTCCCATCTTAATAAATGTAATCGTAAATCTTTTATCGTAATCAATATCAATATCTTGGTTTAAGTTAGTAACCATAACAACTTTAGGGTCATACAAAGATGCAGTCTTAAATAAAGTAGAGATTTTCATATCTAGGAATCTTTGCCAGAGTTTTTTATTTCTTTCTCCTTTCTTTGGGTCTAATGGAGTAGAGAAGTGGTCTCTAAATCTTAGATTATTATATTTTTCTTCGCTATCATAATAATCAGCAGCAACTAAATGAATATCTTTAAAGAAGCTAGTATCCCATTTAAGCATATCTTGCAACACTATGACAAAGGAATACGGGTCAAAGAATGTGAAAACATCAGGTTTAAATCCAATCTTGTAGAAATGACCTATTGCAGCAGCATAAGCCCAAATAATATAACCTTGTTCTCTCATCTTTTCGAAATAGTTTTTACTACATCTACTTAATGAACCAGCAGGACCAACTAATAATATTTTAACCATTTAACTCACCACATTGATTACAATAATCTTGTTCCCAGAAGTATTTCCTTGTAATTTTACCACAATGGAGACAACCTCTTGGTTCAAATTGTGTAATTGATTTTGATTTCTCTATATCAATTCCATGTTTTAGCTCAATCATCTTTCCTTTATCAACCATATCCATTACTATCTTAGCTTCAACATCAAATAGATGAGGATGCTGGGGGACATTTATGATTTTCTTATCCCAATAGTAATGTGAATTGGTACAATTAGATAATCTACCACAACAATCAAATCCAGTGAAATAGAATTTGTCTACAATCTTAGATACTATCCAAAGAATAGCTAATCCTGTGCTTGGTACTTTATATTTATATTCTCTTATGAACATACTTAATGAAGCTGGATTTTGTAATCTAACTGTTCTTGGTGAACCGAAGACTTTATCTATTTTAATATCTTCTTTCCATGTAGATTTGTTTGTTAACCATTTTCTTCTTACCGTTGGTTGTCCAACATACCATATCTCTTTGATTTGGTTAAGGATATTATTTCTTTCTTCATTTGTTAACGCATTCTCTATTTGTTTTTTCCATTCCGTTCTTGTTGGTAATTCACTATCTGGATTCATAGTTATATAATGACCTGCTGGAGTCCAACTAGCCCAGATTGTATGTTTAGACCCAACATCTTTTTCAAATCCTTTTGTATATCCGACATTGGCTCTAATAACAACATCGAACTTATCTATTAATTCTCCTAAGTTGCTATTATTAAGAGTTGCAGCAGAACCAACAACGATTACACTTTTACCATTTAAATCTATCATATTAATCATCATAAAGTAAATTGCTAAAAAACAAATTTATAATAAAAAATATAAATGCAAATATGCATGTAACCCATAAACAATTTTTATTAATAAATGATGTAATTACTGCACACACCATTGTACAAACTCCAGATATGACTGCTATTATATTTACAATTATCTTACTTATCATATCTAGCAATCCCATACTTTATTAAAATCTACTTTTAACAAATTAGATAATTTTTTAACATCGGTCTTGAAATATTTATTATAGAGAGCAGCCCTTAGTTCTGCATCTAGTTTTTCATATCCTAGTTTCATACATTTTTTCTTTAATCGATTTATTTCTTTAGTTGTATCTAACCATGCAGGAGATTGATATATATAATTTTTATTACGATACGATGTGAGCTTTGCTATTTCATTAGCAACTTTTTCATCTGTGCAATGTTTACCTACTACCATTTTCTTTTCTTTAACTTCATTAAATTTTTTCACACCAAGAAAATCAAATATGTCTTGTATATTCTTAGTAGCATCATCAAAGAACCTTTCATATGTTGTAATGTACAATTGATTGGGTGGGAAATAATTACGTATCATTCTTATTGGAATATGATATTCACTTTTATACCTAATATACGATTTGTTTCCATCGAGGCATAAAGGAAATGAGAGGTTAGTATTGAAATTTTCTTTATTCATTTGATAGTGGCTATATGCTCGGTCTATTGGATTCCTAAGTATTATTATTAATTTGTAGTCTGGATTATCATCATGCATACGCTTAATAAAATTTTCATTATACATCAATGATGGAGATTTTTCTCCACATACTTTGTCTTGATGGTCTTTAAATTTGTCTATGTAGTAACCTGCATTTGGATAAAATTTATTATAATACTGAACTTCATTTAATGCAAATATATCTGGATGTTGTCCAATCATATGTAATAAACTTGTAGTACCACTCTTCATTGCACCAATTATTATCCAGTCAACAGGAAACTTATTTTTCATTTTTCTCACCACATTTTAAATGCATCCTTCTATGACACCATGCGCATAATAATATACATTTATGTAATTCATCTATGAAATCAGATTTTGTTACATTACAATTTATTATTTGGTATTTTTTAATTTTCTTATTAACATGGTGAAAATGTAACAATGAATAGTTATTATCATAACCGCAAATGGCACATCCATTCAATTTTAAATCATTAATTATTTTTTGATGTAATCTATGCTGTTTATTGACTGATTTTCTATGTGTTTGTAATCCATTTTTGGTTTGCTGGTATAACAATTTTTTCTTTCTTAATATATCTTTATTCATATCATAGTATTTTTTAATATATAACTTTGAGCATTGCTTACATAATGATTGAAAACCACATATTTTAGTTTTATCTTTATAAAAAAAATTTTTGGTTAGTGGTAATTTTTGTTTACATAACCCACATATTTTATACTTCGTATATTTCAACTCCTTCAAGTAGTTTTGGATGGTCATTAAAAATATTATGATACCAAACTGTCTTTGGGTCTTCAGTCTTACCCCACTTCTGTTTAAATACATTTGCACTAATCTTAGAATATTTACCATGCCTATCGTTTTGATACCATTTATCTTCAAGACTTTCTTTATCATGCTTATAGAATACATTAACACACATAGCTACTTTTAATTCTGGATGTTTTTCTTTTAATGTCAAATAAAAGTCAAGGTGTTCTTTTTCTATTATCATTCGTTCATCCCATCCCAACTTATTATCTTTAAACATTCTTGTCCTGAACATAGCACAATTCTCCACAATATCAACTGAATGTAAAAATTTAATATCATTTATTATGGTAAATCCATTTAAAGGTACTTTAGAACCACATATAGCGTGTTTATTATTACGGATAGTGAATGTCCAGCTAGAATACTTTTTAGCTCTAAGGTCATGTTCTGGGAATCCTACGCATAAATATTCAGGGTTTTGGTCTAAGAATTCAATTGCCACTAAACTCTTCTCATGAATATACGCATCATCATCAATTAATAAGAAATATTCTGTATTAACAAGACTTACTAAATTATTCCTTACAGCAGATAATCCAATATTATATGGATAGATAACTAAATCAACATTTAAATTTGGATTATTTAATATATTTTTAAGAATTCGTCTATGTAATCTAATTTGCCTACTATCACCATCTAATCCAATTATGATATTTTTATATCCTGCATCAATTAAGTAATCAATGGTTCGTCTACATTTCTGTGGTCTTTTAAATGCTTTTACTATCGCTGTTACCTTTCCTTCTCTTTCTCGAATCCTTTCACCTTCTTTGAATAATCTGGAGTATATATAGTTAACCCCTCAATTAAATTTGGATTATCATAAAATATATTTCTACCAATGCCAACAATATTAGTTACATTCCATTTCTTCTTAAAATGTTCTCTACTAACATTTCGTTCTTTCCCATATCTCGTTGCTTTATAATCTACAAATACATTATCATCCCCAGGCTCATGTATTGCAAATATATTTACAGCTAATGCAACTTTCCAATGAGGGTGGTCATATTTTCTTCTTAGATAAAAATCTTCATGTTCTCCACCAATAATAAACTTTTCATCCCATTTGATTTCTTTCGCTGCTTTGGTTCTGAATATAGCACAGTTTTCGACTGTATCGACATGGCTGATGAAGTGATACTTATCACATAATATTGTATAATCTATGTTATTTTCTAAGTTAATTTTTTGAAGTTCTACATATTCATCTCTGACTTCCATATTGAATGTCCAACTTTTGATTGTTGTATTATTATGCATTATTGAAAAGCCAACAACCATAACGTCATCAAAGCTTTCTAAATAATCTACAGCATATTTAATTTCTTTAGGAACATAATTATCATCATCTAGCATCAAGAAGTATTTAGTACCTACATGTGCAAGTAATCTATTACGAACAGCAGACAGTCCTGTATTATATGGATAGACAAATAATTTTACTTTGTCTCCAAACTGTCTTATCATCTTTCTATGTATTCTTAATTGCCTCTGGTCTCCATCGAAACCCAATAAAATATTATCAATTCCTGCACGTAACACATACTTAATAGCCTTCTCGCACTTTGCTGGTCTTTTGAATGCTTTCATTATACATGTTACATTTTTCATATCTGAATTCATATCATTCCTCATATCTATATCCATTAAGGATTTGGGTAACTAGGATTATTAATTTTATTTATATAACCTCTCAATTGTATCTCCATCATCATTTAATAGAAATACAGTTTCATTAGTTATTATAAACGTAGTTTCTTTTATTATTCTCTGGTCTTCATTCTTTCTTGTTTTCCATATAGTTAGAATAATAAACCCATTATCTTTGCTTTCATCATACCAACAATATAATTTATTTATTCCATTGTTAGTTAATTTAATCATTTTTTCTTTTTCACTCTTAAAATCTTTAGAGTCATAAAACTCTATATAGAAGTCATCTACTGCTGAAATATAGTTCCACCCTATTCTACCAGTGGATGGCATTTGTACTTTCATTATCATACTTATTTCCTCCTTACTTATCTATTTACTTACCTACCTAATTACCCATTAAATCTAAATTATTCTTTCTCCTACTTGTTTTGTATCTAAATCATTTCTATTATTTCTTAATTTACTTAATTTGAATGTGGGAACTTTTTTACATAAATCAAAATTCTTATCTATTTTACCATATTTTTCCAGATGCCATTCTTTATATTTTTCCATAGTTTCATCATCTGGTCTATAACGATTAGCTTTATAGTATCTTGGAATCATATACATGAACTTTTTATTATCTCGCACTTCCCCCTTATCATATCCTTTTACATTGTTATAATCATGACCAAAGAAATATAATGGCTCGTCTGGAATATATCTTGAAATCTCAAATCTATCATAATATCTATTTGTAAAGTCTCCATCATCACTATGCATTGCTCCATCCAATGTTTCATTATATCCATTTAGATTTAAGAAATGTTTTAATTTTACATTGGTACAATAACCATAACAAGTTTTTGTATATCTATCTATTGTTGTTAATGTTCTTGCATTCTTTAAGTTTGTCCGTATCCTCATTAATTTATCTATTACATCAATACTTTCATATGATGTATGTTTCCAATAGTCTTTATTATTAACTATATTGTATAGTAATGATTCTGGCATCATGGGAGTATTTAATAATTTACGTAGTATTATATCATAAAACATTATACAATCATCAACTGATATTATCATTTCTCCATCTGACCAGATAAGACCTGTATTGACTGCATTTGATATAGTTGGATATTTATCTCCAGCATCATGCCAAGGAGAATGTTTTTCTTTTACTAACTTAATATCTAACTTATCTTCATATTTAATCACATTATCATATATTACATCTGGATTTCTATGGACAATCACCAATTCTATATTTTTAATTTTTGTATTTATTAATGATTTAATTGTTGGTTCTATAAATGAATTAGCGTTTTTTAAGTAATGTGTAATCATATATTTAAATCTATCATCTAGCAACTTATTATCAAAATTATTAAAACCACTCCATTTTTTCAATGATGTATTTTCATTTGTCCTATTAGTTTTTAATAAAATAGATGCTTTATATTTATACACGGATATCTACGCTTCCCTTCATTTTATTATATATATCTTTAATTTGTTTTATTTCATCGTTTGTTAATGGTGGTAGTTCTATTTTACTCGGTGAGCCAATATTTAAATTACCTTTACAGGTTTCTCTATTTCTACTAACAAGTATAGTTCCAGTTTTATACGCATCATTTAGATTTTTTATTTTCTCATATGGAATATTCAAATCATAATTAATTATATCTGAGATTTGTTTTCTTGCATAATTCTGCTTATCACAGATATCTTCATATTTCACAACTGGCATATCATACTTCTTAAATATCTCTTCAGTATAAAGGTAAGTCCAGACAGCAAATTCAATTACTGATGATTTTATATAATTAATCCACTTTGGAGGATGTAAACCAATTTTAATTTCAAATCCATCTTTTTGTCCCCATGCTTTATTTGCTCTAATATATGAATATACAGTTGGAATCAAATCTCTTTTAATACCAATTATATGTACATTATTATCAAATAACCATTTAATGAATTCTATATTAAGTACAAATTGTGGTCTTTTTAATAATCCAAACTTACATTTATCATCAAATCTATTATTTAAATCCGACATTATTAATTGCTTATCTACTCTATCAAAGTATTCTTTACGAATATAGTTTCCCCATTTCTTATGTTGAATGTGACAGCCATATTTCATCCAGAAATTAGTTCCATCATAATCTCCCTTATCTGTCTTATCTGGGAAAAAGTTAAATATATTTTTGTCCTTAGCTAGATAGAACTGAGCAAGAGTAGTTCCTGATTTCCAATTACCAACAAGAAATATTGTTTTCATAACATTACCCCAATCAATGAATCTCTTAATTCTTCTTTTGATTTTATATTCTCTCTCATTTCCAGTAATATTGATAAGTCTATGGGATATATTTTTTCATTTAAAAGATATAATTTTTTCTTCTTCTCCACAAATAAATTTCCAAATTTAATATTACTATCATTTATTTGAGCTTCTAAAATAATATTATAGAATCCTCCTTGAAATGACATATCTATATTAAAATTGTAACATGTAAGATTATTCATGTTTATCATATTGCTACTTTCTGGGAATATATAATATGTGTCAATTGTTCTACCTTTAGTCACCGAATCATTAATCTCATTTATAAATTTGTTATTCGTTGTTTTTATTGTTAATGTAAGTTGTGGAACTAACATTTCACATGTAATCGTTACGTATGTATTATCAATGACTGAAAAATCCATAGTTTTAAATTTCTTATATGATAATCTCATAATAATATCCCACTACTAATCAATTCAATAGTCTCATGTAGGTCACTATCAGTTTTACAATTCTTAATCATTGGATAAATATCAATGAATGTCCATATACTAAACTTTTGATTACAAACTATAACGTCTCCAAAATATTTCTTAACACCTGCAATTCTAGCAATTGTTTTATTATTTTTATATTTAGTGTAAAGAACTTCACTTAGTTTTATATACCCCATATCAGACTCAAAACAAACTATAAATTTCTCATCTATATGTTCTTCTAAAGTTTCTTTATTGATTATCTCATTTAATTCTATAGAAACTTCAATATACTTAACTGAATCATAACTAGCACCTTGGATATAATGCCACCCTTCGATTTTGTGACCAAACATCACATTGATATCATCTAAATCTTTTACTGATTTAATAATTAGCGATTTACTCATATTTTTAATCCCGTCAGTATACTTTTTAAATCATCATCAGTCAAATTATCTGTTGGAATTCTGTTTAGTATCCGTTTACATTCATCTGTAGTTATAAGGAAATCATCATATTGTAAATAAAAATCTCTAACAAATGTAGCTTCACCAGTAATATTCCTAACTTTTGTTCGATGATAAAGTCTATCATAATCAACACGTTGTATTGTCACTCGATAAAAGTATAAATTCTTTGTAACAATAAATATATCTCCTAGTAAAATATTAACATCCTTATTTTCTAATGATATCCTGAATTTACATTCATATATTGTATCATCTTTCCATCTATTTCCATCATGGTGTTTAATGTGCGATATATGTAATTGTCCAAAGTGACCATGAATTTTATTTATTGATTTAAAATCATTTAGATTTATTACTATCGCCATCACAATCATCTTTTTTAATTTTTACTTTTATATCAATTACACCATTATTTACTTTATTAGAAACTACTTCAATTACTTTAAATGGTAATTCTAATTCTCTAGTTTTAGTTCCATATAATGTATTCCCATCTTCATATGTGAACACTAACTTATTATCTCTAACAAAAACTTTGAATATCTTTGGTATCTTGTTCAGAGTGAATGTAATATATAAAAAATTTCCCTCAACAATCATATCTCCCTCATTTATAAAAATATTATCATTTTCCTTTCGGTATCTTTGATAATCAAACATAATTGATGAACAGTCTCCTCGTTTACGGATATGCTCCATCACATATTCAAATGATTTTATTATTTCATCTAAGTTCATTTCTTTCCCTTCTATAATGCCAATGCAGGTAGATAATCATCTGCTTTTTCTTTATCACTTATATTTCTAGTATCTTCTGTTACCAACTTAATTAATGCATCCAATTTATCGTAATTAAAATTGTAACCATTTAAATTAAAATTATTTATATATGCAAAAACATCCCCTGCATATCCACTACCATCTATTCTCAGAGAATACGTTTTATCATTTTCACAATATTCAAGTATTTCTTTTATTGTATAATGTTTTACTATTAATAACATTCTACCCTGTACTTTATAATTAATATAAAATCCAATTTCTTTTGCTGACATAGTATCATGCTGAATGCTATGTATAACTTCTTTTAATCCATTTACGATTATGCTATATTCCCATATATTTTGTACTGATTCATACATACTACCGAGTCTTTTGTTAAATTTTGTATTTCTACTAAAATGTATATCAATATTGGATATCCCATTAATTTTATAATGGCAAAGATTTTCAAACTTCATTATTTACTACCATCGTCTTGTTTTATTTTTAACGTCTTTACTTTAGCTTTAGTTTCTTTACTTATTGATTCTTTATTTGGAACTTTCAATGTTTTTGTTGGAATTGTCTTTCTCGGCTCTAAATCCTCTTCTGGGTCTTTAGGATTATTATCTTTAATTTTACTAGGCTGTATCCATCGTATTTTCTTTTCTTTAGATTCTGTATTGTTATCTTCATTAATAATGATTATTTCTTTGATATCTACAACTCCAGAGAATGTCAAAGATTTATTCTTCCCTTTTAGAAACTCTTCAACTTGTAAATTTATTTTACTAATCATTGCATTAGGAATTTTTTTATCATTCAAAATTACTATTATTGAATAATTATTTCCACCATAAACATTTGTAATCTTTATCTGGTTTGATTTTTCTTTCTTCATTTTAAATCAACATCCTCTAAATATTTTTTAATCTTTTTTAATATCTCTCTATCATTCCATCCATCATTTAACATTTCTTTTGATGTAAATCGCCACTTGCACCGTAGACATTTTCGATACCTAACAGTGAAACGACCCTTATCACATGTATTTAATACTGTTGTTTTATTATGTCCACATTTTGGACAGTTCACATTCTAAACCCCCATCGCTTTCCATTATCTTTATTTTTCCGTTCCTGAGAAACTGTAAATTGTCCATTACATTCATCACAGTAATATATTGCACTTTCTGTATGCTCATCAACATTATATACTACTCTCATTGCATACGCACCACAGTATGGACATTCTGTAACTTTTTTGTATTTCATTATATCGTCTCTGTTACTTTAGCTCTCTTCCCTTTTGCCATCTTCCTGAAACAATAAATCCAATTATTATAAGTATAATTCCATACCATTCATGTCCACATATATCAAGTAAATCATAACCTCCCCAACTGAAAAGGTGCTCAATTAGTAAACCAGAACCAGCTAGTATACAAATAAAAGAGATAAGTTTCCTATAATAGTCTAATTTTTTACTCATCTATTTTCCCTTCATAAATATCCACAGGTGTTGTGTTTTGTCCTACTTTACCCTTCCTAAGATGTGACCAGCTTTGATATGTTGGATAAATCTGAATAATTAATTCGCTAAACTCTGGTCCTTCTAACTGAACTGAGAATTCCCATTTATGCGTTCTTAACCGTTTATCCTTCTTAACACTCTTAATTAATTTTTTTACAAGTACATTACAATTATCTTCGTCTAATACTCTACCTAATTGTGCTTTAAGAAGTTCTTCAAATGCTCCTATATGCATTTCTTTATCATTTGATGTTATATGCATAACCATTGCTTTCTTCTTATCGTTAGAGTGTGTCATTACAGGGTCATAATCAATGTCTGTCTTCATTTCTTTATATGCATCTTTAGTCATCTAAATACCTTCATTATTTTGCTTTATAAGCCATTTTAAGCCAATCTGAGAGAGTTTCTCAGTTCGCAAGACTTATACCATTCGTAAACATTATTTACTCTCATTTTGCTTTAAAATAGATTTTAGTGATTGTGTGTAAACTAGGTCTATCACTGAGTGTAATGCAGTACCTCTACCGAACAGATACCAGAACTTAGCTTCTAAACTAATCTTACCAAAATAAAAGTCTTTAATATTATGCTGTAAAAATAAACAATTCATTAGTAAATGCAAAGCTCGTTCCAAGAATGACGGGTCATTAATATAATCTACATATTTTTTCCAATCTATTGAATCTATGATATCTTTAATTTGTACTTTTATTTGTGGATTGTTCTCGTAATATCTTAGTTCATCCCATACAAACGGACTATTACCGCACATCTTCTTCATAAGTTCGTGAGTGAATCTGATTAAGAATACCAATTGTTTATTTCCTTTTAATTCCCTACTTGTTATTAAATTATTAAATATTCCTAGTGATAGTTCTGTAGCCAATTCATGACCAGCTTTAACAAAGTCGTGCTGCTTTACTGATGCAAGTTGCCAGTCTACTAAATCAGGAAGATTACCAAAATCTTCACATGATTCAATGTATTTTAAAATCAAATCCTCAAAATCCTCTTCTGAAAATTCTCCTTCGAATCTGATTGTTAACCTACCTTCATTATAATTACTGAAATTTGTGAATTTTCTATCTTCAGGCAAATTCTGACATATAAATTTATAAACGTTAATAACTTCTTCTAATCTATCATGTTTTGGCTCTTTATTTAAATATTTCTCCTTAAATGATTGTTTTATATATAAATGTAATTTCCAATATCTATTACCTTCTCCTTTTTTCTCTTTAATTGCATCATTTAATTTTTTTGATGATTCATATAAGTCATTACAATAATTTTTGTCTATCTTATCTATTGTAATCTTACCAAGACCAAATCCTCCAAAATTAGTATATTCTGAATCGTAATCTTTTACCATAAGCTATTCTCCAAATTTTCATAACAGAATCTTCTATGATTCTTTGATTTACATTTAACTTCTTTAAATCCTAATTGTTGAAACAATTTAATATAATTTTTTCTGGTTTTCAGTATTCCAATATATACTTTCTTACATCCTAATGCCTTAGCCATTTTGATTCTTTCATTTGCCAATTTAGAACAGACTCCCATTCCTTTATAGTCTGGATGCCTCATATCACCTAGTAATTTCGCAACTTTGACTCCATCCTCAAAGGTAATATTAATTGAGCCATATGCAATCGGAGTTAGTGTATCTTCATCGATAACTTGAAACGTTGTATGATATCTCGTTGGAATGACTGTTATTTTCATTTTAATCCTCTTCAGTTACTTGTATAATTCCATTTAATCTTATTCTAATACGATTTATTTTTACTGACATCCAGTTATCTTGTGTAAATATATCCCAGATAAGTCCAACTAGAATACATCCAACTAACCATTTAGGATTCACTCTAAATGTTTCTGTTAATGCACATAGTACAAGATATAAAAATGGTAATAGTATAATCATTATTTTTCCTCCTTTTCTAATTCATCTAAGAATTTTCTTACTATGTTGTGCATCTTATTAATTGATTTCCTAACACTGGCTCTATATTGACTATCATAGTTTTTTATTATTCCATCCATTTGTTTTTTAGTGAATGATATGTGTCTTTGGCTATATTTATCAGAAATATAAATTAATTCAGCTTTCCCTACTTTTTTTAACGTAACAGAGATTTTGTCATCTTTATATATCACTTTCATTTTATCCCTTTTATGACATAATTGAGATGTTTATATTTTTTAATTTCCTCTTCACCATATTTATCTTTAAGTGCTTTTAGGTAATCACCAAAGTATTCTAATGCATTATTCTCATTAACAAATCTTTTTTCTATATACCAACATAGAGCTTCAAAATAATTTAAATGTGTTGATATAACAACTTGCCGATATAAATTCCTTTGCATACAATATTTTTTGCATATGTGTAACTTCTTACAGATTTTGTACCATCTATATCTTTTAGATATACCCCATGCTAAGTCCATAACTCTTTTTTCAATAACTGGCAAGTTCATAATAAAATCATGTAATAATTCTCCCTTATCCATTATTCTTCACCTTCTTCATTGTTTTGTAATAAAAGTTTTTTAAATAATTCTTTCTTTAAATCATATGTAAAAGTACATCTAGGAGCAATGACTCCAAATATTGAATATTTACTTTCGAACTCATCAAATTGGACAACGAATCTATTTGCTTTTGGATTGTCTTCTATTACTGTTCCTTTAGTTCCCCAAGGAATTGCAGGTTTTTGTCTAATCCTCCGTTTTGTTTTAACTCGTTTACCTGTCCAATCACTCATCTTAGTCTAGCCTCTGCTTATTTTTTAAATTATATTTAATTAAATTTTTATTACATATTCTACAATTTAATGAAATAATTTCTGTATCTTTTTCATCATTAAACCTACTAGCAAATATATCATCATTAGTAAATTCGTTATGTATTTTACAATTTTTACAATATATTGTAATTCCCATTTATTTTTTGCCTCCCAATAGTTTCTTCCACTCTTGGTATTCTGGATTATTTAGTTCATATTTTTTATACATTTTAACTATCCAATTTTTTAAGTTTAGATTATTTAAGTTTTCTGGAATTTTTTCTTTTCTGTTTATCCAGACTGGAACTGTTCCCAAAACTGGATGTTTTTCCATTCCATGAAAATGACCACATCTGTCCATACCATCAATAACACCAAAACTTTCTCCGTGGTCAGCAAAACAGATGATAGTTTCTTTATTGCCAGTAATATCTTTAATTCCAGTTAGAAATTGTAATGCATTATATACTCCTTGCATATATAAGTCCTTCATCCCTTGCGGATTATTTCTTGATAATCTTTCCATTACCCTCATACCATTTTTGATTTCTGGTGACTCTACTGCTCCTTTACTATCAACAATACTAAAATTACCATGAGTCACAAATGAATGCCACCAAATTAAATCCCACCAATTTTTATTTGTAGGACTCCATTTAGTTCCAACATATTTAAGGATATCTACATCCCAATTTGATTTAGCATTCCATTGGATGGGGGGTAAGAATTTAAAGTTCCCTTTTCTACTTGGTGGTAAGGGCATAGTCCTAGTCTCAGGACCGATTAATCTACCCATACTCATATAACTATCAAAGTGGTCAAATAACATATCGTTTATTACATTCTTATTTAATGTTGCTCTAAAATCTGAATTATCTCTTTTTAGTCCTAGTTCTTCAGGTGTTTTGCCTGTCATTGTAGAACTAACAACTGGTGCTGTAAATCCAGCAATAGTTTTAAATGATGACCAACTTTCTTCTGGAAATACTCCATGAAGTGGTTTGGTACAGTCCACCCTTAGTGAATCCCACAAAATTACAATAATAATATCTCCTCCTCTATTTCATTTTCCCTTTCTTCTGTTAATTTTTCAACGTGATTATTTATAAATCTATGGTAATCACAATAAATACTTGGATACGATTGCGTAATAGTAAAAAATCTTTTCCACAAATCTCTACTAAAATTAGTTTTATATTGATTTGGAGTAATATTATGACATTTTAAATGTATATTTGTAATTTGTTTTAAACTCTTGCCACATATTTTGCATGTTACAAATTTGACCATTATTCCTCATCTCCTAATCTAAATGTTCTACGTCTGAATCTGGTTCTGCATTGGAAACTTCAAATATCATCATGCCTCTTGTTGCACTAATTTTGTGAACATCCCCAGGTTTAAATCTAAATGTATCTCCTTGCTTAATTTTTATATTAGAATTATTTGTTCTTAAAGTTCCTTCGCCCTTTACCACATACAATGTCTCATCTTTCTTATTGTGTTTCTGTAAATGAAATCCATGTCCCTTATTAATAAACAAAATCTTTCCTCTATACATTCCATTATTATCTGCAAATATTTCTTCCCATCCCCAATTTTTGGGTACTATTTTATTTTTCATTAATACTGTTAATTTTCCATTCATTTTATTTCCTCAGATAAGGTCTTATCTTCTCATATAACAATCTTAGTGGAGTATCAGCAGTTACGGTATGCTCAACAATATCGTCTATAATCATATATAAACCGATACCGATACATGAATACCATAATGACAAGATAGAATCTAATTCTCCATTACCTATTCCCATATACCAATTGAATATACCAAATGCCACAAAAAATATTCCATAGTATAGATGATGATTGCCTTTCCAATGGAATTTCACTGGTGGTCTCAATTTCATATAATATATCTCCATATTTTAGCCTAGGATTGTCAGAAACAGTCCTAGAATCTATTTTAATCTCTTTTTGGTATAAAACTATTAGTAAGTCTTAAATAAGCTCAGATTGGCTTAAAATTAATATAAATTAAATAAGACTCCGATATGTTTCAATCTTTTTCTTACCACATCTATCACATTTATAGTATGCATTTGAAAAATATGTATAATTCTTTTTTGTAGTGCATCTCCATCGATGCCCGTGTAATGAACAAATTAATTTCATAACTCCTAATAATATCATTTTAATCACTTATATTTAACAAAATCTTTTGATACATCATCATCTTCAACATTAAACTCAAAATCAATTGGATGGTTCTTATACCATAAATAGTATGTAATATTCCACCATATTTTACTAATATAATTTACCAACATTGTAATTCCTAATAATAAAAATATTCTCTCTTTAGTAGTAAGTTCATACCATCCAAACTTATTACCATGTTTTTTATACTCTTCTTCATAATGCTTTTTACAAAGATATGACCAACTATGATTAGTTTTGAATACTTCTACATATGGATGTTTTCTACAGCCTTTAACATCACAAGTTACCATTTAACTTCCTCTTTAAAAATTTTACAGTATAAAATAAAATATCAGATGGATATGTTAATTCGTGACTTCTTTTTGACCTGACAAGCTTAATAAAATAGAATCTACATATTAATTCAATTGATGCAGTAGTAAGACTGAAAATATAGTTACCTAGTATATATGCTGTAATTGCTACAAATAAAAGAATTGCGTGAGTCTCGTTGTGTACAAGAGAATGTGCATCAGAATATTCTACCTTTTTTACTTTTTTAATTGCAGGATATATTTTTGTTAGACCAATTATTGAAACAAGTCCTAATAGCATATCTACAATTAACTGTATTTCCATATCCATCACTAGAATCTTCTAAATTTTATATTATTATCTTTCTTTTTATTTATCTGACTTAGAAATGCAATTAGATTTTCCTCATCAATTACTCCATCTAAATCATTATTTCGTGCCATCGCAATGACAGTATCCAGAATTTTGTTGTAAACATTTGGTTTAACAAGTTTTATGTTAGATAATCTACGTCTGGCATTATATGTAAAGTAGTTTTTGAAAGCGAATTGCCTCATCTTTTCTTGCATTTCTTTTTGCTTGTTATTATTATTTGGAATCTGGATACTTACAACTCCTTATTTACCAATCATCGTCATCATCGTCATCATCATCTGACGAATCTTTATTATAATTATCTTCTTTGTCTTCCATTTCATTATATATTTTTTTGCCTTCCAAGATTATATATGCAAGTTCTGCTTTATTTAATGCAAGTGTGATACCTTTTTCTTTCTTTCCTTTTGCTCCTTTGCGGATTGAAAAGAATACTATTGTTTTGTCATCTGGTGTGTTTGCGAGTAGTTTCTTATACGTGTTATCTTTTTTATTATATCTAAATACTTCTATTTTACTCATTTGTTTCCCTCCTTTATAATTTAAAAAATCTTTTTATTTTTCCTAACAATGTTGTTTTTTCTTCATATCCATCTTCTGGCATACCACAGCATCCTACACAATTACAAGGCTCTTCTACATCTTCCTCTATACAGTCAGTTGTTCCATCGCATTCGATGCAATTGTTATCATATCTACATTCTGTACTTTCAACAGTTGTGATTGGTTCTTCTGTTTTCACAGGTTTATTATTTCCTTTATACTGCCACTGTTTTGTATTTTCACTATAATACACATCTTTTCCATTTACTTTTCCTGTTATCATTTTTCTATTCCTCTTTTTTATTTTCATATTCTTTTTTAAACTTTTCCATAATTTCAACTACATCATCCATAATTGACTTATCATCATATTGTGCGTATACATTACAATCTGGATGCATATCTCTAATATTTATTTTATCTTGTTTAGTTAGATATAACAATTTAACTTGTTTACCTTTGACATGCGTTATTCTCACTTCCATACTTACTCACCGTTTAATGTGTCTTCTACTAACTTAATCCAATCGTATTGAAGTTTCTTCATTGCTACATTCTTTAAAGCCCATTTACGTGCATTTCTACCATGTCGTTCAAGCATTTGTCTGCTATGATAATATTTATTAAGTGCTTTTACGGTATCATCTATATCAATATGATAACTTTGACATGCCCGTAATTGTAGCTGATGCCAATACATGCTCCCTTTGACAAGTTGTCCTCGTGGACATGGTTTACCTTCAGTAATTAATTCCCTAGCTGTTGTGTAATCTGACATAATAGTTGGTTTAGCACACATTCCAGATTCAATGATGGGAAATCCAAAACCTTCTCCCTCAACTGGCATCATATTAACATCCCATAAATTCATAATATTTGCAACTGATTGACGATTAACTCCGTATTGGAATGGTTTTATTAATTTATTATGTATCTTATAGTGCTTGACAAAATGTTCAAGGTTATAACCGTAATCAGGATTCCACTCTTTTTGTAAATGTAGTAATACATCATCCTTATCTTTAGCAAATTTAGCAAATGCCTGAATTAAACGAACTGGTTGTTTCCTCACTTGATTTCTGTTGATATCTCCAACAACGAATTTATCTTTGACTTCATCTGGTTTAGTTCCTGGTTTAAAGATTGCTGAATCTACCCCATGCCAAATAAAGGGAACATCCATATTAAAATAATCACTGAATATTTTCTGACCAAATTTAGACATAGCAACACACTTATCAGCCATTTGATATGTAAATTTCCAGTTATATAGTGGTGGTACTCCATCGTGTGGAGCATACATAATCCATTTTGTTTTTCTTGGAAATCTCTCTCTGAATTTTTGTAATACACCGTCTAATTGCATATTTATTTCACTTCTGGGCACAAAATCTTTAGCAGGTAAATCCATTACTTTTAACTGTACATGTTGAGGACACATCATCTGTGGAATGTGACCTACTAATTGTATATCATTTAATGTAAGTAATATTTCTGGTTCTAATTCATCAAGAAGTTTTGGCATTGCTGCATATCCCAAATCTGGCTGTCTACCTGACAATGGTTTAATTGCATGTTCAGTAACTTCTCTAGTTTCATTTTCTATGTCTAATTCCATTACTACATCTTTATTTGATTGTAAGCCTAGAATATGAACTTCATACTTTTTAGCTAAAGCCCATGATATTAAACGTGTATTATTTCCGAATCCTGATGGGTTTGTTAAGCTATCAGAATATATTAATATCTTTTCTTTACTCATTTTAGTCCTCTTCTATTATTTCCTTAAAATAATCAAAATAATGTTTAATCTGTTCTTGCCATGATAACCACTCTGGCTTCTGCACATCTTTCAAATCTTCATTTCTGAATGCTTTAAGAACATCTTCTGCAAACTCTTTCGGGTCTGGTCTACCAACTAATACCTTATCTTGGCCTCCAATAAATGAATAATGTCCACATTCTTTAACAATTAATTTCCTTCGTGAACCATACATATCAGCAGCTATTCCACTTTGGCTACCCTTCTCATTAGGACCAACACCACACCATGCATATAACATATCACATAGTTGAAGATTTGCATTTAAAGATTTGTCATCTAAGAATTTTGTATATATTAAAATTTGTTTTTCTTTTCCTAATTTTTTAGCAATGTTATAAATCTCTTTCTTATGTCCATTGTCTCCACCCTTCCACATAGATGTACACAAAAATAAGAACTCATCATCATTTAGGTTTTTAAGTATTTCTTTTGCGGTGATTGGTAACATTTTTCCTGAACCCCAAATAAAACCTGCTGTTCCTAATATTTTTTTATCTAATGGCAATCCAATTTTTTTCTTTCTTTTAATAATTTCATCTTTAGATAATTCTGGATATACAAGTGCTGGATGTGGAATTACTTTGTAATCATATGGCATTTTCTCTGATTGGTCTTTTGAATGAAAGATAAAACCCTCGATTACATTATATAAACTCTCTAGTTGTCTTGTGTGATGAACTGTTATTGCCATTGGCTTAAAATCTTCTTTATTCATCAATTTTCTTATTAAATCAGGAGTACATATTGCAGGTTCATATTGTAGAGACATAATATCATAATCTATCTCCTCACCATCTTCATCGACTGGCTTACTAATAAACATACTAGCTTTTACATCAACAGGTTTGTTATTTAAATCTTTTTTCATTTCATTCAGATATTTACATAGTCGCATAGAGTAAGTATTTATTCCTCCTCTTTGACCAAGTTCTCCATTTTGAATTACTACTCTTATCTCTTTTACCATAATCATTCCTCTAATCTTTATTAAATGTTGGTATTGGTCTTTTTGGTGGTGGATTTGGTGGGAATTCTAATTCTTTACTACATTTATAACAAACTGGAACACCAACTCTTCCTGTTTTAATACCCTTTTCTTTATATCCATTAATATTTTTTAATTTATTTAATAATTTATCCAATGGGAATCCTTTTGTTGTTGACCAATAATAAAACATTGTTCTAAAATTGCATATTATACATCGTTTACTCATCTATATTACCTCATCGACTATTCCTTTTTTCATACATTGTTCTGGAGTTAACCATAACTCTCCATTTTGTGCTTTCTTTAAATCATTTTTATTTAACTTTGTATTTACTTTTAAATTATTATGTAACATATTTTGAACATATTTTAAATGTTCAGCCCTATCTAATACTTTAGTAGTGTAATCACCCCACACTCCTCCAGCCATATCATGTGCCATCCATACAGAGTGTCTTGTCATTTTTCGTTTATTTCCGTTAATTGATATCTCACCAGCCATACTACAAGCGTGACCTTTTATGACTGTTGTGATTGGTGATTTTATTTGTTTCATCGTATCAATAATTGCAAGTCCATCTGTGACATATCCACCACCTGAATTTATCCATATGACTATTTCTTTCTTGCTATTGACTGAATCAAGATACATTAACTGTTGTATAACTGTTTTAGCTAATTTGTCATCTATTTGTTCACATATGAATATATTTCGCTTTTTAAGTAATTCTTTTTCTATGTTTGGAAATTTATCTTCTTTATCTGTCTTCTTTGGCACTTAATATCACTCCTAACTATCTAAGTTTGGGACATCATTATTCTTATTTTTATTTTTTACACATATAATTCTAATTTCTTCATAACCCATTTCTTCAAATCGATTATATGCTTCTGCAATTCTATAGTTTTTTGATTTTTGAACAGTCATCCGTTTCTCAGTTTCGCCTTTATCATTTTTCCATACCATCCATACTATTCCTTTGGGAGTTACTGTAATCTTTGGCATATACTCTTCACATATTATCCTTGCAAACGCAGCATTAGCTTTATTACCATCATCATCCAATGGTTCATATATTAAACATATATATGGAGTGTCAGGTTTAATACTCTTTTTATTTTCTGATTTGTCAGGAAAAACATATTTCCCAGATGGTAGTCTTGCCATTAATTTTTTTCCTCCACCTTTCTGTTCTCTATATCCGAATACTATTCCTTTCCATAAATCACAGAACCATTTATCTTCTTTATTTGCAACCCGTTTCATAATAGTTTTTCTTGTTGTACCTAATTCACCTTTTATCTTAACAGCTTCATCAACATCTATCTTTTTTGTTTTTCTTTTCATTTAAATCACTTTTTATTCTTATTATTATCTTTATTTTTTGGTGGGTCTTGGATACCAAGAGCTTCTTTAACTTTAGTTGTCATTACAATATCTTCTAATTCATTTGCAGTTACTCCAAACAAATCATGAATTTTACCATATAGATTTGAACGGAGATATTCTTCATAATCAATTTTATATTGTTTCGGCAATTCTCCATCTATTGGAAAAGCTATAACATCTCTTCTCCATCTAAGAACTCTAACTCCTTCAACTTCACCTGTAAATATTGGTATTATTTTAAATCTACCGAGACCATCTAATTCTAATCCATACTCTTCTTTTGCCTTAATCAATGCTTTTATATGACTAGGGTATCCTCCGATAGAACCATCTTTTAATTCTCTTCCGTATGATTCTATAGTTCCATTGAGTGGTTTCTCTAATCCTAGTTTACTTGATGGCATATCTCCTAATTCAATAATCATTTTTCTTAATTTTTTAATCATCTGTAAATCTGATTTTCTAGCTAATTTCATTTTAATTAAATCTTCTTCAATTTTTGCTAATGGCTCTGGAACTTCTGCTCTCATAAAATTACAACCTGTAACATGCCATTCACCATCTTCATCTACTAATACATTTCTTGCAGGTGAGTGAATATATGCTAGTGGAAAATATCCTTCAAAATCAAATTCAGGACAAAACGCTAATCCATTCTGTTCAGCAAATATCTTAAGTTTCTCATTTAATTTATTACATATTTCCTTTGCTTTTCTCTTAGATGCACCTACAAAAAAGCAACTATCCGTATGTGTATAACACCATTTATAGCCCCATCTATCTGTAAAATACTTTCCTATATCAAGAAATGTTCTAGCTGTAGAACATATAGCTGCTGCAACCACTGGCATATCCATTCGTGAACCAAGAAATCCAAATATGCCATGAGAATATGCTGCTACTTGTGTCTTTAACGCAAAATCGATATATTTCAATGTTTTATATTCATTAGATGTCTTATTAAGTTCTGGTAATTGCCTCTTAACTTTATATCTTTCTTCCATCAATCTTTGTAATTCATCAATAAATGGTGAAAAACCATCTGAGAATCTAGTCTCTGGAGTGTCCATACATCCTTTTTCTAAATCTGCTACTTTCAATTCACCTGGAGTTAAGTATTTTCCATTTGGGTCTAATGTTTCCACTGATGCTTTTATTGCTAATACAGAACTAGGATAAGCTGCTGATAAATCAATCTTAGCTAGTTTATTATATACTCCTCCTCTCGCTGTAGGCTCTGCTGCTTTGTATCTATAATCTATACCTAAATCCTTCATTAGTTTTTTAATACGTTCTCGTTCCCAATATGGTCGTTTTGAGTCTAATACAATACCTGCTTTATGATAAACCTTTAGGATAGATATATCATTAATAACTTCCGTTATTTCTGTATCAGATAATTTACATCCTAACATATGCATTAGTTGTAGATGACAAGCTATACCACCTAATTTATTATCAATCTCGGCTGGAATTATTGTATCCACACAGTTGTAAACAACCAAATCATCATGTTTTAACTGCGATGGTGGTAAATTACTATCTTCTTTAGCCTTACCTATACCACACAATCGGATACCAATATTATCTAAACTCCATCCACCTTTAGGAACTTTAGAATACATTTTTTTGGCTAATTCTAATGAATCTACATCTGCAACATAATGTAATGGATTTGGGTCAATATCTAATTTTTTATTTTTCTTTAACCGTTTAAAACCAATATATGCCTTTTCCATATCAAATGTTTTTGTCTTTCTAAATTTATTATTATCCCTTCCAGACCAGAATGTTATTACATCATACTCTTTCATTTTTTCTAACATATCCAACATTAGTTCATCAAATGACCCTGCTAGTTGTATAGAACTAAAGTATAATTCAGAACCATCTGTAGCATTTATTGCAAATGATATCACTTTATCTTCATCATCTGGATAGTCAGTTTCTACATCAAATATACCAACTCTTGGCATAATTAACTCTTTCGGTTTAAAGAAATCACTTGTACATCTTAAGAAATTTCTGACATACGGAACATCTGCTTCTTTTGGTTGTTTAGATAAATCAATTCTCTCCATTTTCTGTCTGAAATATGCAATTTGTTTTGGCTTTTGTCCTTTAAAATATATCTTTTCTAACTGCTCTCTTTTATAGGATTTATAATTCCCATCCTTATTATGGATATAGCAATTACCTATCCACATTGGCTTTCCACTTCTTCTTGTCATAAATATATGATTTGGCACTTGGATACAATATACAAAATTATCGTAATCTTTTATTTGTTTTTTACTCGGTTGAGAAACTGGTGTCAAGAATCGTTCATCTGATAATGTAATTATATATACTCCATCTGCATTGCGTTTATTCAATGTAGCATTATATCCACATTTCATAGCAATTTCTTGCACATCATCTGCTAATTGTTTAGATACTGTACCAAATTGTTTTAACTCACCATTTCGTATATAACCATCACCAACAAATAAGGATTGTAATAATATTTGTAATTGATGTTTTGATAGTGATTTTATATCTGGTGTTAAGTGTTTAGTCCATGAGTTATGACCAAATTTTTCTAAATATGAAGTCAATTGTTTTGAATGTATCGTAGCTAATGTATTATCTTTATAATACTTAATATCAAATGGTAATTTTTCTATGCATTTCCATATTATTTTTTTAGATTCTTCATTTACTTGACGTAAGAACATGGTATAATAATTACCATTACTATGTTTTGATAACCATCCTTCTGATAGATAGTAGCCAAGAAATTCTATAAATAAATTAGCATTTATTTTTATATCATTATTTTTATTGCCTTGTGTATATGTTATATCTATTGGCTTATCATAATCACATGTACAGTGCAAATTCCCGTGTTTATGCCTAACCTGATTAATCTCAGTTATTATTTTTGGTATTATAATATTTTTAATTCCTGAATTTTCATAATTAAATGTTCTATCAAATTCTGTCCATTTTCCCATTTTATTTGCATCTACAAGAGAAAATTCATTTGGATTAGTTTTTGGTACTCTTACCCACATCTTGTGATTTGGAGTAACTTTGTAACTCACATTACCATTTTGTTCTATAATTTTACCCCTATATTTATATTTTATATGCTCACTAGGATAATGATATTCAACTTTATTTGTTTTTGGATTTAGTGTAGCAACCTTAAGTTTCATTCTTTGACCAACATAATCCTTTATATTAATCCACCCATCCTCAGTTAGTACATCATGGTCGCCAGATAGACAAAATGGATAAAACCCCTCCACTTTCATAGTTTGCTTTTTACTATTAATCCCTCTACCAATTAAATATAATTTAGGACTATCCCATCCTTTTTTAAATTCATAATAACCTGTATATGTCTGAAATGTCCTTTCTTTTATGTCCTTTAGCAAGTTCTTTGGTACTTTAGAATTATAATGAAACTCTTCATCACTAATATAAACTAATGAATCCTTATCATACTTATCTTGTAAATCTTTATTTAGAGGTTTTAATATCTGCTTCAAATTTAATTCACCTTATTGATATACATCTTGATTTCTTTTTGGTTCTTCTTTTTGTTTGTATTGTCCTTTACTTTGTTGTTGACTTTGTAATTGTTGTACCATCTGTAATTGTTTTTTATACATTTCAGATTGTTTATATTCTTCTATAGCATCATGTTGCTTTTTTAATTTAAAATAATTATTAAAATAATTAGCACAAACCCCTGCAATGATTATTACTCCTCCTATTAAGATAGTCGTATCAACCCAAGTCATTATTTAGTATCTCCTTTTTCTATACGTTCTTTTAGTAAAGCCCATAATAATATATGATAATTTATACTATCCTTAAATTTTTCCTCTAATACTTCATACGGAGGTAATTTTCCATCTCTTTCTAATCCTTCAACTATATCTTGAACACTGGTAAAATGTTTAATATACATATTCCATAGTGCCATCTCTGGAGTGCACCTTCTTATTTCACCTGCTCGTTTAAAATTATATAATTTATCACCACCACGACTATATTCACTTGCCTTTGTTCCTAATGTATATTCTATGATACTGAATATACTTTTCAAAAATATATCAAATACTTTATGTTCCATTATTTTTCCTCCTTTTCATTTTGTTTAACTCTGATTGGAAATAGATTAGTATGTGAATATTTATCAGTTACAGCCCATATTACCTGTGCAGGTTCTCCTGTAGATGTTGCCATCCGTTCAGATAAATTATCTTGTCCACAAAGACTACCACCCATTATCTTTCTTTCATTAACAGCCCAATGATGATAGTGTCCTGAAACAATAACATTTGCATTATGAAGGTCTTTCCATCCCTTAAATTTACTATCACCTGCTGCTGTCTCATCTTGATAATATGCTTTATGTCTTAAATGAAATACCCAATTTCTGACTTGTGCATCCAAATATTCTCTCTCACTATATTTAATATAGAAATTATCTGGTTTCTCAACCTGTTTCCAAAAGTCTAATATTCTATATATCATCAAATCCCAATTAGCTTCTGGGTCAGCATCTTTACCACTATTTCCACTAATTAATGGCTTTCCATTTTTTTCAGTGAATATAGTATGATTATCTACCGTTACACACCAAACTTTATCGTTATATATTTCTTCTTTAACATTATTATTATATACATATTGATTATTAGATTTTCTTATTTGTAAGTAATACCCATCTCTACAATTTTTATTCAACGAACAGTTTATTCCATGTGTTACAAAAAGACCTTGTAAATTTTGTAAAAATTGTTTTTGCCCGTAGATTACTTCTTCAGGTTTACGTTTATACATTAATCCTTTAATATTTGCATCACATTGTTTTTTAATTGTTCCATCGCCACAGATTATAGATTCTTTTAATATCTTCACTTGTCTATCTGATAATTTATACATCCATTTCTGTATATTTCTTTCTGGTAATATACTCTTAATTATTTTTGCACTATTTGATAAAATATTAAATTCATATGAAATTTTAGGCTTATGTAATAACGTAGTTCCACATATTTGTGTTGTTTGTCTATTTCTTTGACTCTCAGTATATTCTAATTGTAAATCTCTTAGTAAATATCTTATAGTATTTACTCCATCTAATTTAGATTGATATAATGTAATTAAATTCGTATCATGTACTCTTCCATCAGTTAGAATCCATCCAATTAATCGTAACATGTTATCTGATATATCATAATCTTTATTGTTACTATTAATATTTGTTGGGAATGAATTTGTATGTAAATTTTTAATATCACATACCGATTTTCTTTCGTATTCTTTTTTATACTCATTATATTTTAGCATTATATGGTCATTTGTTACAGATATATCTGATGTTTTATTTCTAAATGTAATTATATTTTTTTCATCATATATGTGAATTGTTTTTATTGGTTTCATTTCTAATTTATTTAAATCTGTATTCCATGTTGGAATTAAGTCTCCAATATTTAATTGAGTGTAATCTTTATACCCATCTATAGTCAACAATTTAGTATCCTTAGAATGACATCTGCCATGATTTCCGTATACTCCATAGAATGTAACTGGCAAACCTCTACCTAATACACACCGTATGATTTTAATAAATGCTTCAACTGCAATCATAACTTGTTTCGGTGGTGCTTCTTCTTGCTCATATGCTTGTGTTGGATATATTCCTTCTCCGTTTGCAAAATCTCCAACTGCGAATATAACAAATTCCTCTATACTTAAATGAGATTTTAAATGTCTATCCAGTAACTTAAGTATCTGTTTTATTAATACGTTAACTCGTTTCTTAAATACAGATGTATTATACATAACATTTCCATCTTCATCTTTTACTATCTTACCTACATGCCAATCACTTAATAATAATATTATTGATGTGCCAGATGATACTATTTTAATCTGTGGCTCTTCTACACCAACATCTTTAAGTAAATCCTTTAATATCATATTAAGTTTAGTTGCTAATGTTTTATTGTCTAATATATGATAATATTCAACTAAATCTGATACTTCACTGTATGATATGCCTAATTCTCTTGAAACTGCTGTTCTACTTTTATGTATATTTAGTAATTTAATTAACTCTGCTTTACTTACATTTGCAGTATTTTTTGGTTCATCTTCTATCATTTTATTAAATTTATCCTTGACTAAATTTTTACTTTTTTCTGATTTATCTAATTCGTTTCGGTACGGAATAATTTTATTATCTCGTAGTTCTTTTAGCCATGCTCTTATTGTTCGTTCCGATACTTTATATGTTTCACTCATATCAGCATCAGTACAACCATCAAGGTAATCAGAAATAAATTTATTCAATACATTCTTTTTTATCCTATCTGGTATAGCAAGGTCGTTTATGTTCTCTTTAAGTTTCTTATTATCACATTTCATAGTTAGTTCTCCTTTAATTTATTCATAAAACCTAATAAGTGCTCTAAGCATTCTATATTGAATCTAATATCTTCATCCATAGAGAAACACCATTTATTTTTTCTTCCCCATTTTTCGTAGTTTATGTCACCTAGGAAACATTGTAAGTTATTAAATATAATGTAATGATTTAATTTTTTATTGTAATACACCTTAAAGAACCTCGATTTGTGAACTTGATTATATATTATGTTTCCATCATCATCTGATTTAAATATTACCTTACCACCTTTAAATTCATAGTCCATAGTATCTACTTCCTAGCTATATACTTTTTATATTTTTTATAAAATGTTATTTCATCTAATTTGGCTTGTAATTTTCTCATTAATCTCTTTTTACTTCTGATATTACTACACTTTGTTGAAAAAGTTATTGTGTTGTTATATATACCAAATTCTTTCCAATCTGACCTATTGATTTTTCTAGTTGATGGCTGTATTTCATCCTTAAGAAAATTTTCTATTTCATAATCCTTCAGATGATTTGAATAAAATGTGTATACATAATTCTTCTTAATAGTTTTTCTTGGTTTATTCTTATTCATAATAATGCCTCGGTTTAATCATTTTTCCTATTTTTGTATTTACAATTTTTTATTACACAATATCCAAGTTCTTGTAATGTTTTACATGATGGATGTACATATCTACCATCTCTAATATGTTTAATCTGATATTTTGTTTTGTTGGATTTATAGTCATCCCATCCTAAATCTGCAATCTTATTATTTATTTCTTCTACTGTTTTCTTTCTGGCAAGTCCTTCAATTACATATGATAGTCTAATTATCTGTGATGGTTCAAATCTTTCTTTTACATTATGTTTAATCCAGAAATCTCTATCCCTTACTAATTGATGTACACATGGATATTTGTGTCTTAATATATCTCCTCTATTCTTTATAATCATATCTTTAACTGGAACATCATAACTAATAAATTTATGCAAATCAAGTAGTCTACCAGAGTTTTCAGCAATACATACACACATACCACCACTACCCATATGCCATGTTCCAGGTAGCCTCATCAATCTTCTCCACTGTCCCATAACTGCTTCATCAGATGTTTCTAAGTGAAGATAGTCTTTAAAATACATTTGTATATATCTAATTTGTTCTTTTGTATATACATCTGGAACTGTTTTTATAAATACATGGAATCCCTTTCCACTAGAATAATGTAATGCACATTCATAACCTAGTTTACATGCATAATTATACATCTCCCTTGCATCTGCCCATGCATTATCTATATTCTTTGAATCAAAGTCAAATGGTAAGAATAATAAATATGGCATACCATGAATATATGTACTCATAGATACTCCACAGTTGAATACCCCATTATATCTATTAACTAGATTAATTATTTCCTGTTTACTTGTAACTTTGAATTGGAAGGCATAGTCTCGTTCTCCTTGTTTCATCCAATATCCGAAGAATCTGTAGCCATTTTTGAAATCATTTAGTAGATTCATATTATTCTTTCCAGCGTTTTACCCAAATCCATCCTTTCTTGTCACAATTCTCACAAACTCTCAATGTCTTATCTTTTGCTCTGTAATGACCTTCTCCATCGCAATTACCACATTCTACTTTAATATAATCTGGGTCTGCTTCAAATTTCTTATATAGAATTTCTAAAATTTCTTTTTCTTTGTTTTTTAGATGCTCAGTTAATTCTGTGTATTCTTCTTTCTTTCGTTTCAATTCTTCTTCTAATTCTTGTAATTTACTCATAACATCAGCCCTGCTAATTCCTCATCACTTATATCATATAGATAATCTGTTTTTGATAATGGTATTTCTTTGAAATGTCTCCATGTAGAACGTATTACTTTAACTACATCAAAGTCCATACCACTATTCAGTCTTGCAACAAATATATGCTGCGGAGATTCATTGTATTTATACGGTATAGTTATTAATATAATTTTATGTATATAATCACATCTACATTCGAAATCAATTTTTTTCATAGTACCAAATACCCATTTTAAGCCAATTTAAGCTATTTTCAGTCATTCTAATATAATTGCCCTAGTTTTCAATTTAAATTGATTCTAAGCCTGTTTCTGTTAATCCTAAAGCGTAATCAAACATATTGTGATTCATTAATCGGTATTCCTTGTTCACTTCCCATTGGAACACCAGTAAAACTAATTGCTGAGACATCAAACACATTAAGACATAAATCTCCCATTTTATATTTAATATGGATAAACACTTTAGCTTTCTTGGATTCTTCTAGATTATTTGCTATATTTGTTATAGTATTAAGTATCTCTTTAGCATCTGTATCACTAACCTCATTTACTATTAATTCAACTCCGCTTGATAATGATACTTTAAGATTTTTCATTCATTTCACCTTTTATTTTAATATGTTCCTAATATAAAGAACCACCATATTAACCCTAATATTATTTAATTACTCTTTACTATTGATTATTTTTTCTAACCACTCATCAAATGGCATAATTCTATATACTGGAGGTTGCATCTCTTCTTTCCATTTATTATACATTCTTAATGCAATCTTAGCAACTGTCTTCCCAGATAATATCATTTCAGTTTTATCTTCACTCATCTAGATTTCCCCTTTTTCTTTTTTGGAGGTTTATATTTTTCATGGAACATATTGTATATATTTTCAGCTATTACTTTACCAATTCCATCTATCTTAATGAAATCTTCTACTGAAGCATTTGCAACTTTCTTTAAACTACCAAAATGTTTAAGAATGTCTATTGATGTCTTTACTGATATCTTATCTGCTGCACATAAAGAATTCTCTTGTCTCTCACCCATTGTTGTAGCTTTTCTAATCATCGGTGCTGGTCTGCATGATGCTGATTTCTCTTTATTTAATTTTTTCCATGCTGCTTTTAAGAATCTAAGAAAGTCATCTTCTGACTCAAATGTAATTACCATTATTCCATATGAAGTAAGTAGACTAATCAATGAACTATAATAACCCTTATGTATATAATTACTACGTGTAAAGTACATCTGTTTCCATATATTATCAGTGATTACAGCAAGAATTGGAATTTTAGCCTGAGTTAAGTTTTGTACTTGAGACCATAATCTTTTGTTTTGAATGGACTGAATGAAATCTTCCCCTGCTTTCCTTTCTATGACCATATCTCCGATAATATAATCTCCATATGGTAGCTGCTTAACTTCTACTTTGCACTTCCTACGTTTAAGAGAAGTTATATTACCTGAATTTGTTTCTCTTGAGTCGACAACAATTGGGATTGTATCTGTCATTCTACCATCCTGCACTTAAAGCTCCACCATCTCCAAAGTTTATTTTTCTTTTGTAGAAATCTTTATCGCCTGGCTTCACATTCAATGATGATGTTTTATCACTATTACCACATTTTGGACAGTTCCAGTTCACATGACCTAATCCAATTACTTTTTGTTTCCAAGTATGGTTACATCTATCACAAATGAGTGTATATTCATCCAAATCTTCCTTTACGTTTTCTTTTTTACACATTTTAATCACTCTTTAATTTCTTTAATTCTGTTTCTGTAAATACTTCATTGTACAAATTATCATCTTCTATATCATTATACCCTTCATCGTTTATTAGTGTGATTACTGCTTTAGACCATGCAGGAGCATTTTCCCCTCTAACAAGCCAGAACCGCCTATAGTCTTTATATTCCTGTTTCTGTCTTTTATCTACATAAATTAATCGTTTGCCAAAATATTTAATTGATTGACCTCCTGTAACAACAGCTTTAGTTTCATATTGGTCTGCTGGATTGAAAGTATTACCACTAAAAGTTACCTTACCATTCCTAACAATAGCAAAATTACCTGTATCCGTTTTAAGACACCATACTTTGCCATGATACATTTCTGATTTTGGATACGCCCAACTTTTATTAGTGAATCTAATAGTTCCAGTAAATGATTCTTTATATTGATTTATTTGTCTCGGCAATTTATTTCTATTACTTCGTACATCCATTCTATACGTAATTGCAAATCCTAATTTTGTACTTAATTCAATTAATCCAAGTAATAACTTTTCACTTACTGTGGTAAAATACCACATATTGTCAGTTCGTTTATGACCATCTCCATAAAGGTATCCCATTAAAAATGCTAATTGTTCTTCTTTATTAGAATTTTTTAATATGTATTCTGGAATTAGTTTATTTTCAGAACCATTTGGAATATCCGAAATCATATGTTGAAATATATTTCCGTACGCGGTTTGTAATGTAACATATGCCGAATTATTATTAATATAGTCTTTTCTTGTTTCAAATCCTAATTTAGACATGATATTATGAACAAATGGCAATTCATTTTTATTTATACTAAATCTCACTGATTTACTATTATTACAAGTTTGTGTATCTCCTTCTGCAACATAAAATCCTGTTAAAAATAAATCTGGATATTTCATTGCTATTTGTTTTATGTCTAAATATGGAACTATATTATCTGATGCTCTTACAACATTAACTCCACTCTTATTAATACTATCCGCATATATATATCGCCCATCATTTATTAATGATTTTTTAGATGGTTTCCATCCATATTTATCATGAGTCGCATTTACCATAACTCTATGGTCGGGTGTTACCAACTGGTCAGTTGATTTGCCTTTAAGACTAATCATTCTACCATCATGTGGATAAACTGCAACTTCATTTACTTTTGTCCATATAGTATTATTATCCACATCTAAACCCAAAACATGGTCTCCAACATTAACTTGTTTATAATTAACAATTCCATGCTCTTTTGTTATAGTAAGTGTTTCTTCATCATGACATGCATGACTTATCATAAGAATACCAACTTTGTATTTTTCTTGTTTATCTAGTAGACTTCTTAATATAAATGTACTTGCATCGTCTCTTGCAGGATAATTTTGTTGACTCTTTGTAAATTCTTTTAACGGAGCAGACATACTATCTAATATAAGAAAATCTATTTTTTTCTTTTCAATAAATTTATCTATCTCTGGATTAGATATATTTTCCACAACATTAAATTCTAACTTACCTTTTTTCTTTTTAGTTTTATGTTTACTTTTATATTCTATATTTACATGATATCCTAAGAATTCCATTAATCCTATTTTTTCTGTATTACCTTTTTTATCATATTTTGATTCAAGTTTTTTAAGTTTCTCAACATATATTTTTCCTTTACGTTTACCAAATCGTTTTTCGAATATTGGCATCCATTTTTTCATCATCGGGATTATCGAACCTTCGGTATCTATATACAATATATTATAACCTTTAGCTGACAAGTATGCTATTTCCTGTATTGCGAGTAATGATTTGCCAGAATCGGGCTTTCCATATAGAGCAACAATTTCATCAGAATTATATAAATCATCTTGTAACAGTTTATTCAATACAGTTAAATTACTTTTATAATTTTTTGATACGTCTTCATTATTTAATATCTTATCTAAATCTACTGGACACATATTCTCCAACAACCTATTCAAATGTTTACATTTTTTTCTTACTCTGAAACCCATACAGGTACATTTCCATTTCCCTCCAATCCAACATGAAGTGACATGTGTGCCTGTTGAGCCTTTTGATATATAGTCAATATAACCAATCCGCTTTAAAATCATTGTGATATCAACCATAACAATCCACAGTATACTATTGCTATCATATAGATATAGAATATCATCTTAAGACCTTTTCGAATTAGTTTTTCTAACTTACGTGAGTATTTGTTAGATTTAAATTTTATACCAAAGTCTGGCAATTCTAAAACTTCATCTTTATCATAGCAAGTATAACCTGCTACAAATTCAGTAAGTTGTTCTAGCATCTTAAAACCCGAATCTGTACTTTTTACGTAGTGCTTCCACTAAATCATTCGGGTCTCCTTTTAGTTTTCCTCCCATTGCCACTCCATGACCTGAGAAATCAATACAATTAAGTTTTTCTAAATCACCTTTATAAAATGTTGCAAGTTCTCCTCTAAGTGATAGTCTCCCATCAATTGTATTTATTGCAAGTACCGTTCCTGGGTCTCTTTCTTTTACCATTGCAGATGCTATCCATCCCGATAATCTAATATTATATGATTCAAACAAAACTAACTTAAGATACCCAAAATCATGAACCATTGCAGTTCCCAATGCTTTATTATATAATTTAATATTTTCTTTTTTTTGTTTTAACATCTCTGTATTTTGAACCAAATCTAATGGTGATTTAGATTCTTTTAATAAATCAAGAGCCTTACCATACTCTCCTACCCTAGCCCATGTATTTAATGCAGATGATACTCTTTTATATAATGGTAAATGAAATGTTGACATGACATATTGTTTTTCTTGTTTACTCCAAAAATTACTTATTTTAAATGCTGGATTATCTAATAATTGTGGACAGAGTTTCCATATCTCATAAGGAAGAGTTTCTGGCTGAACATCCCCATTTACACCAATTGCAGCTTTCCACCATTCTTCTTTAGGAATTTTATCCTTAAATTCTCTCCAACATAGTAATGATGCTGGTACTTCATCAAATATTAATTTGTATTTTCGTTCTGTTATTCCTCCATGTCCTGGATGATGGTCAATACAATTGTGTGTTATTACTCCATTAGATAACTGAAATAAATGTTCATCAGTATTAACATTAAAACAATATACATACCTTTGATTATTAGCTTTACCTACTCTTTCTATACTTCTTACTTTACACCAGTTATAATCTCCATCACGTATAAAATATTGATTAGCTGAATTATACAATCCATTTATAAATGTATCCTGTAGCATATTTATTCTACTTACAATGCATTCTTTTCCTAGTTCATTAGTATAATTAACATAACCATGCCTAACTGAATATAGTTTACCCACACTTATAGCCAAATCAGCTAAATCCGTTATCCCTTGCTTTGTTCGTAAATCTATATTATTACGTGATTTTCTTCCATCACCTTCATAAACACCATCCAATAACCCAATTCTGAATGCAGTCGACATAGAAAATACTTTAGATGTTAATGTTTTATTAATCGCAGTTCCTTTTACATACTCATTTATTAAATCTGCAAGTGTTTTGGATTTACATGATATTGTTACTCCTTGTCCATGTCCCATATATTCATTAGATGCATAACCTAAGTCATTTACAAACGAGTGTATAAAATCTCTTAAGTCAACTTCATCTATGTGTAATCCAAATTGAATATGATTATTGGATTTACCTGATATACTTCCTTCAGCGAAATATAATCCGATAAACCTTCCTAAATAATATGTTCCTCCAGTTCCATCATAACCATATAACGCAAATGGTAATTTATCATCATTAGTTAATTCAATTGCTGATTTTATACCATTATCAGTTAAAAATTTATGGTCTTCAGTTACCTTGATTGTGGTTCCATTATATAATTTAATTTGTAACAAATTATCAGGACATGGTAATCTAATATATTTCGCTGGTATAAATAATCCATTGTATAATACTTCTATCTTAGTATCTGGTTTCATATACTGTAATTGACATATAGGTTGTCTCCTAATCTTACCATTAGTCTTAAAGATTATATACGTATCACCAGATAAGCATAGTCCATTAAATTTCTGGTCTATTGGCTTCATATCAACCATAATGTCTCCATCTTTCCATTTAGGAGCATCTCCAAACTTATCTGGAAATCTAACTTTGGCTTTTGGATATGCAAATCTGGTAAAATATGCTGATACTAATCCGTCTGCATCATGATGAGCATATATTATTTTATGTTTTCTTTCACTTGTTTTCGTAGTATTATTTGTTTTTTTGTTAGCAGCCATAGTAACACCTTATATAAGTACAACACCATCTTCTGTAAACTTAATGAGTTTTTTACTTTCAAGGTCTTCCATATATTTAGTTATCGTCTCCATACTAAGAGAGCCTCGTAATGATATTGCAGTAATGAATTTATTTTTTGAAATCCCCTCTTCCATTTGTGGTTCGTCACGTAGTTCTTTAACTATGTCTACAATCTCGTTCAATTCCTTTTTTGATTTTCCTTCTTTTGATTTAGATGATTTTTTAGTTTTTTTCTCTTTACCTACAATTTCGTTTTTACTTACTTTCTCTTCTTTCTCATCCTTTCCTTTTTTCTTTGATATTGTTTTACTTGTTTTATCATCCCAATCATCATCGTCATCAAAGTCATCATCAGTTTCTTCTTCATCAACATCCTCATCTTCTGAATCACTATCATCATTATTGTTAGCTACTTCCTCATCAACACCAACATATTTAATTTTATATTTCTTACCAATTTTCTTTATTTTCCATATAGTTCCAACTATATCATTCTCATCCAAATCTTTCTCTAACCATAGTTTTAAGAATTCTTGAAGTAAGTATGACTTAGTACCACCAATAGAAAATACTTTTTTATTTTTTGCCTCTTCATTTACTTTTTCTTTCTTGGCTGCTATCTTAGCTTTTGCTTCAACTTTAGTCCAATCATGTTTCCATTTGACACCTAGAATATCTTCCTCACCCTCATCACATTCTTTTGGTGGACTTAAAAACGTTACCTTGATAGGACCGTCAGCATCCTTTAAAATAAAATATGGACTGCTATCTTTACCAGCTTCTTTTAAAATATCTTTCCATCCGTCTTTGCCTAATGTTCTTGACATTTTATTTCCTCTTTATATTTATTTATAAGGATAACAAGGAGTCGAACCCTATTTATCCCTCTTTATTATTGTTTCACTTTTTATTAATCCCATCCATTGCAAATCTTTTAGACTATCGTATAATATACTATATTTATCTATAATGCATTGTAACCGTTCTTCTATAGATTCCCATTCAGATTTCGATAATTTATTAACTGGACTTCCTTCTACTAATATTGTATTTCCAGTAATTGTTATTAATCTATCTTCTATAGCCTCTGCTGGCATACCGCAAAAATGTTCAACTATCTGCTTGATTGTTGTTTTATCTAAATGCCTTTTGTTATATTTTAGTATTACATAGTCCTTAGATTTTATTTCCATCTAAGCTCCCTCATCCCAATTATCTAATTTAAATAATCTTGTAATTTTTAATGCATAGTATTTTTTGTCAGGTTCTTGTTCACCAAATTCTTCTTTTACTTCTGGTGGAAGTCGCTTATATTCAATAATATCATAGCCACCATAGTCACATATTGCCACTGGTGCTGTTGAATCGTAACCATCAACTATTTTCAAAAATTGATAATTTCTATTTTTAATACGTGAATTCCAATATTTCTTGACTTCTCTATATTCTATCTTCTTATAACCATATGCTATTTCTCTAAACCACTTATGCTTTACATGTAGTATTAGAGTGTTACTTGTCTGTTTCTTTTTCATTCTAATTCTCCTATTTTTTAATTATTATATATCCTCTCATAAATTTGACAAATAGAATTATTCCTTAATTTTGACTTTGCATATTCTACTCTCTCTTTATTTTTTCTTCTTTCTAATTCTTTCTTCATATTATAATAAATCTGTGGTATAAAATCTTCTGGACTGATTTCAGATATTGCTTGTTCAGCGTAATATGATGCCATATCTCCTCTTGGTTCATACGAAGAACATGCTTCTAATTCATTAAGATATTCTGCTTTACAGATTCGTTCAATCATTCTAATTGTGTTTTGTAAATGTCGCATTGACATATCCTTTATATTAATCTTCATTCCGTTTCTAGTAGTCCAAATTGTTTTTAATTTATAATTCATATTATTCCTCCGTATATAAAAACAACCCCAAATATAATAAATGCTAGACCTATTTCTAAACCCTCGCAGTCTATACTATCATCACAAATAAAAATTATAATTGCTATCATGATAAGTATTATTCCTATTATTAATGATATTATATTCATAATTTCTTTCCCCATTTTTTCTCTGCGTATTTCTTAAACTCAGTTCGATTTCTAAATATCTTGCCACCTGAGATATTAGCTAATGCTCTTATCCAAGGATGATTTTTATATTTACCTGTAATAATATATACTGGAATTCTATAATGATATGAAGCTATTATTATCTCCTGACATGTTCCAATTGTTGGTGACTCAAAATAAGAAACAATCCCATCTGATTTTCTAATTAATTCTAAATCTCTTTCCATAATTCCTTTACATGTTCCAATTGGCATTGAATCTAAATATCTAGTAAGTGCAGCTTTTGACTTTATTTGTCCTAACTCATCTGCATCTTCATATTTATTACTATAAAACGGGTTAACAAATTTAATATTATATCTTCCTTCCATCATTATTTGCCATCGTCTTATTTTCTTCATGCATTGAAAACTATGTGCTAAATAAAAATTTGGTGTTTTTCTCATAGTAAATATGCTCCCACTTC